>OBLU010006527.1_pt1 | contig 10370 bp, 16 predicted proteins | sample 1518681 | NCBI WGS metagenome assembly OBLU01 (sample SAMEA3539304, study PRJEB22396) | soil metagenome | biome: tundra; feature: field; material: soil | place: USA | collected 2010-05 | depth 0.15 m
AGGCCCGACCCCCACAAACACTGGGGATCGGGCCTCAAACCCTCAAAAACTTCCGTCTAAGCCGAGGTTGAGGTTTGATCCTGAGCGCGCTCGCGCTGCGATGTCCTGCTCGTTAGGCAAGCGTTCGCACGAGGCAATCGCCAACGATGACGGGCGCTCGACGCCATCGGCTGCTCGGGGACCGCATCGTCTGCCATCTCGTCTGCCGAAACCGGGCTCTGTGCTCGCCGTCCGTGGCCGCGAGGCGGCGTGATGGCCGTTTCGCGCGATCCCGCGAAGGCCGCAATTCAGCGAGCCAATCTGCGCAACGCGCCGGCGGCACCCGCGGGTAACGGCCGCGCGGTCGTTCACGGCGCATTCTCGACGCGCGTTCGAGACGCGCGCGAGAAGCATGTGGTCGAACTGGTCGAGGCGTTCCCGAATGCGACGAGCCCCGAGATCGCAATTCAAGCGCATCGACTGGCGCAGCTCGACCTCCTCGGCGCGTTCATGGACGAGCGAGGCGTGATCCGTCACAAGCGTCGCGGCGAGGTCTTTCCGGCCGCCAGCCTGATGGAAAAGATCGCTGTGAGCTTTGAGCGCCAGCACGCGCTACTCCTGGAGCGCGAGCGGACCAGGCCTGCGCGGCCGGCGGAGACGTTGGCGTCAATCATCGCCGAACTGACCGCCGAGGCGACGGCCGACCAGGACGGCACTCAGGACGACCCACGTTGGTCCGACGAGGGCACCGCAGACCAGGAGCATGTCCCAGATCCGCCACAGGACGCGTTCGACGCCAGCGACCAGGGCGGCGCGTGATGAGCGCACGCGAACGGAATAAGGGTGCTCGTGGCGAGCTTGAGGTGCTCGAACTTGTACGCGCTCGTTGGCCGCGTGCTACTCGCAACTTTGCGTCAGGTGCCGCCGGCAACGGCGACATAGCCCATGGTCCCGCGGCGGTGTTGTTGGAGTGCAAGAGGACTGAACGGTTTCGGGTGCGTGATGCTTGGACGCAGGCTTCGCGCGACGCCGAGCATGCGGGTGCCGGCGTGATGCCGGTGGTCGCCACGCGCTGGAATGGGGGTCCGTGGCTGGCGGTCGTCGAACTGGATGAGCTGCTCGCGCTGGTCGAGTTGCGGGAGCGGTCGTGAGCAGCCCCAGCCGCGCAGAAGCCATCAGCCGCGAGCGAGACGACATCGAGCGCGAGGAGTATCGGGCGCGGCGTCTTCGGACGAAAGCTGAGCTGTTGGAAGAGATCGACGCGCTGGTCGAGTCGGGCTCGCTGGTGATCAGGACGGCGACGAGCGACGAGCGCGTCCGATACGGGATCCGTGCTGCTGAACTGGAGGTGGACGCAACCCGCGCGCTCGGGGAGGTGCTCGCCAAGCAGCCGAAGGACAAAGGCGGACGGCCAAGGGATAACCGCTCGCCCGGGACGAGCGGTTTCGAAGTGCTGCCACCGCCGACCCGGGACCCGACGGCCTCGCAACGGGCGGCGCTGATCGTCGCGCGTGAGGCTGCGGTGGAGTCCGAGCCCGTCCTCACCGCAGCCGAGCTTGCTAAGGAGGCCGGCGTCTCCCTACGTACCGTGGAGAGGGCACTGCGGGTGCAAGAGGCCGACGCCGTGCTGTTTCAGAGCATGTTGGCGGGCAAGCTCAGCGCCACGGCGGCGGATAAGGCGATCAGATGAGGGCGCTCTCAGCCGATGAGTGGCGGAGCTCGCCGGATGCCTATGCGGCGTTCGTGGCCGAGGCGGAGCTCAGCGTCGAGCGGGCGGAAAGTCAGTGGAGGAGTCAGCTTGGACCCGCGTTGTATTGGACGCTGGTCGCTGAGCTCGAGGCTGAAGGCATGAGTTCGATTGCGGCGAGTCGGATGGCGATGCGTGTAGCTAGGGCCTGCGTGCTGCGCCTAGTCGGCGTCGAACAGCGTGAGGTCGCGGGCCTACTTGGGGTGGGCAAGCGGACGGCCGACAAGGATCAGGCGCGCTGGCGCAGGGTGGTCGAAGATGGCGACGTTCAGCGTGTTGGGGCTCTGCCGTTGCCGCCGATCCCCAAGCCGGATGAACGGGTGTCGGCGTGATCTCGCTTGTTGCTGCTGCTACTGATCCGCGCCTGTTGGGTGGTGCCATCCAGTGGTGGCCGAAGCAGCGCGAGCTGTTGGCGAGCTTGGATTCGGATACGCGGTTGCATGTCTGGTCCATCGCTCGTCAATCGGGCAAAAGCTCTATGGCTGCGTGTGCCGCTGTTCATAACGCGTCCTGCCGCGGCGACCTCGATGAGATGTTGCCGCGCGGCCGTGTGCGTTATGTGTTGTGCGCGGCGCCGGGGCAATCTCAGGCTGAGGAGTTCATCCGGTTGTGTGAGGCGCTGATTGATGCCAGTCCTGTTCTTCGTGGGCTGGCGACTGTCAAGAGCGATCGAATTGATTTTCGGCTGCCGAGTGGCGCGAAGACGTGTATTAGGGCGATGCCGGCTAACAGTAGGAGTGTGCGTGGCTTGTCGGCGAGTTTGATCGTGCTCGATGAGTTTGCGCATTTCACTGATACCGCTGGTCCTGCGAGTGATGAGCGGATGTTCGAGGCGTTGGAGCCGTCGACGAGGGTGTTTCGTGATAAGGCGAAGGTGCTGATTATCTCCACACCTTTTGGTCAAACCGGCAAGTTCAGTGAGCTGTTTATGCAGGCTGAGAGTGGTGTGTTGCCGTCCGCGGTCGCGGTTACAGCGCCGGTGTGGGCGATTGATGTGTCGCTTGATGAGGCGTGGCGGGAGGCGCGGCGCGCTGAGCTCGGCGAGGATGTCTTCCGCCAGGAGTATGGCGCCGAGTTCACGGCCTCAGGAGGTGCCTTCTACGATCTGCGCGGGGTTGAGTTTGAGGATGGTCCGGCCGCACCGGAGGAGGGTCGCAACTGGGTGGCTGGTTTGGATCCGGCATTTCATAGTGACCGTCACGGTGTGGCGCTGGTTGGCGAATCCGTCCACAATCCTGGCTTGTTGATCGTGGGGGCGGTGGATGCGATCGAGCCGGGCGGGAAGCTGCGAAGTCTTGATCTTCGTCGGGGGCGTGAGGATCGGACGCTCGCACGGGTGTGGGAGATCATCGAGCCGTACGCGCCGCGGATCGTCACGGACCAACACCAGGCGGATGCGGTGTCGAGCTACTTCGGCCGGTTCGGCGTGAGTACCCGTGTGGTGAATCTGACTGGACCGGTTCAGACGGCCGCGTTTACGTCGACGCGCACTCGGCTGATCGATGGTTCGCTGCGGCTGTGGCGTCATCCGCTGCTGATCGAGGAGCTGCGGCGGGTGAGGGCTCGCGATTCGGAGACAATTTATTTGCCGAGGTTTGGGGGCGGCCATTGTGACGCGATTTCCGCCTTGGCGCTGGCTTGCTGGGAGTTGCGTGGTGCGACTGGCGCTGTGCCGGGGACCCCCCGTGTTGGCTATGGCTCGATGCTTGTCGACGAGGCGCCTGGTGGCGGCCAGCAGCTGGGCCGTCCGGGATGGATCGATCCTGATCGTGGGCCGGCTGGTCGTCCGCCGTCAATACGCGATATGGACTTCTGACGGGTCTCGTTGCACCGCGGAATGCATAGTCGTTATTAGATGCGTTTTCTACGCTCCCAACTGGCGCCGCCCGATCCTGAGTCCACAATTGTGGAACCGGCGCCCGCACGGCCGCTCAGAGAGGAACTGCTCCTCGGCCAGCTCGACCTACTCGTAGCCTTGAACGGGGCGCTGTTGGCGCGTGCGGAGCGGGCTGAGGCGCTCCTGGCCGCCGCGGCTGAGCAACATCGCGACCTGCACCCTTTGCTTGACCGTTTGGGCGTCCTGGCCGGCGACGTGCTCCCGGAGGTTGTGGCGCAGGCCGGCGAGCTACAGGCTGAGAACGGCGAGTTGGCACGTCGGGCGTCTCGCGCTGACCGGGACGCTGCATTACTGGCCGAGGCGCTTCTCGCCCCAGCCCTGGCCGCGTTTGAAAGCGGCGAAACCGACAACGACGAGTAAGGAACCGCGAGCAAATGTCCAAGACCACTAGCAGCAGGTTGTATGCGACGCAGGTGCTCTTTCACGGGGGTGTTGAGTTCCAACCTGGCGACGAGCTTTCATGGCATGTCGCGCCGGAAATGCAGACGAAACTCCTTGAGTTGGGCCGCGCGTCGTATACGAGGCCGTCGGGTATAACTCCGGTGTTCGCGTTGGCGACGTTGTCCTATCACCCGCATACGGCAGGTATCACACTGGAGCCCGGAGATCGCATCGATGGTGTTCTTCCAGCGCCGATCGTCGCCGGGTGCATTGCGAATGGCCAAGCCACACTCGACAAACCGAAAGTGAAGGTGATCCACGATGAGTAACATGAAGCTTCTAGACCTCCCTATCCGCCAGGTCTTCGACGATCGCGAGCTCCTGAATAGGATCGTAACCACTATCTCGCATGATCGGGGTTTGACATATCTCGACAGCCTCGAGCGCTTTCACGATGCTGTCGACAGTGCGACCGTGAACGGCTCACCTATTTTGCGCACGGCCCTCGAATGGGCGCAGGTGGTGCCCGAGGATGTCGAGGCGTCCGTGACCGTTCTCGAACGGCGAGACGGCGCTGTGAACAGGGCGTTCGAGCGGGCGGCCGGGCCACTGCTGCTCGAGCAAACGGACGCGCGTGGACTGGTGACACTCGACCAGGGCGACGCCGGGGTGGCGCAGGGCCGGATCACCGGGGCCGTGGCGAGCCGCGGTGATGTGCCACTGGGAAAAGTTGACATAGGTCGGATTCTCCACGATCCCGCCGAAGGGGAACGCCGGCTTCAGCGTATGAGGAAGGCCCAGCCAAACGCGTGGGATGGAGAGGCTGGGCGCGCGCGTTTCAAAGCGCATGATCGCCAGATGGCGGAGTCCAACGTTGACGCTGTTCGCTCCGCGGAAAGGCCGTTTGAGCTTCGTCAGGCGCAGGCGGCTGGGGCTCGGGTTGGTGCGCAGCTTGACGCTGCGATCGCCACCGCCGGCGATAAAAGGCTGCGGCTGCGGCTGCTTGACGAGGAGATCGCCAAGCTGGCCGGCGAGCGGGAGGAGCTGAAGCCGTCTGCTGCGGATCCCGCCGACCGCGAGTTGACAAGGTTGCGACTACTGGACTCCGACATCGCGCGGACGGGACAGCCGCTGATGAACGATAACTCTGCGATCTTGAGCACGGTTCTTCAGGGCCGCGTGGGTGAGATACTCGCCACCCGCCCGGAGATGCCGTATGCCTCGGCTCGTCGGTGGGTGTTGGAGCAGGCGGAGTCAGATTGTCCGCTGACCCTCGAGCAGGAGGGGCAGGATTGGGCGCGTGGGCATTACTACGGTTTTAGCAATGTCCGCCGTGATGAGAGTGGCGCGCTGGTGGGCGACGTTGACCCGGCACCCGAGGCGGACGCGACTCCAGCTGGCTTGCATCCTGGTAGCCATCAGTTGGCTAATCGTGTGCGCGAGCGGCTGCGGACACTCGACCGTCCTGATAGCGCGTTCACAGCGACCCTGGAGGAGCTGCTGGCCGAGGATGGTGTGTAGGCCGTGAACTACAGGTTGGAGGTTCTCCGAGCCCGTCAGACGCGTGACACTGCGATCGAACGGGCGCGCTCGGATGCTCGGAAGAGAATCGCGGAGGCGACAGCGGTCCGCGACCGGGCGATCCGCGAGCTGCGGGCCGAGAGTCCGCGCCTGGGCGGCGAGGGGATTGGAGCCGCGGTTGGCTGTTCGCGAAGTCAGGTGTATGAGGTGTTGAGTCCTGATCTGCGGGCGGCTAATAATGACCGTCGTCGGAAGTACTGGCGGCAGCGGCATCTGAAAGCAGTCTCGTGAGTGCCCCCGCCCCGTGGCCCCCACCCTGGCCTCCACCCCAAAGACCGGGATGGGGGGGTAGGTAGTGCTAATCCGCCCCGACGAGCCCCACAGCGGCCTCGCAGGCGTTGAACGCGGCCATCACCTGCGCCCGGAGGGTTACGGATCCCGCAGCCTGACCGTTATCTCGACGAGCTTGCCGTCGCGCCGAACCTCAACCTCAGGTACAGCCTTACCCTAAGCTAGATGTCGGTGCGCACCGACATCTAGAGAGAAGGTCGGTCAGGATCCCGGATCCTAATCACGATCTCGTCGCCGACCCGGTAGGCCGATACGGGCACTCGCTCGGCCGTCTCGCCCTCATCCCGGAGCACCTCTTCGAGCGCGCCGCGCAGAAGCGCGCTGATGTTGATGCGCTTGGCCTTTGCCCGCGTCGCTAGCTGATCGTTGATCCAAACGTTGACTCGCATTTGGAGCATTTGATTCGGCTTAGCCCAAATAAATCCTACACACAGGCGTTCGTGTGTATGCTGCGGGGCGTCACCACATAAAGCGAGCCCGCGACGCGCAAACGTCCGGGCTCATGGCACAAGGAGATGGGTCCTCATGCAAGACCAGCCTATAGCCCACCCCGGCAGCGAGGTCGTGACGGTGGGCCTGCCCCGCTGGCTCGTTGATCGACTGCTCCCCGGCTCGCTCAACCTCTCTAGGTCCGCCAGTCGATCGCTTCCGTTCGATTTGCAGGCCACGTTCACGGCGGGATGGCTCGGACAGGCTCTCGCCGCCCAGGTGGAACGCGTAGAGGCCGAGTACGCCGAGCAGGACGAGGAGGCCGAACGCCTGGACGAGGAGGCCGAACGCCGGCTGCCGGCCTTCCTTTTTGCGATCCGTCGGCTCTGCACCGATGGGGACCCGCGGCCGACAGTCTGCGCGCTCGAGGAGGAGTCTCTGACCGGCGCGAATGCCGAGGTTCGCACGCTCGCCCAGGCCGCCGCGCAAATCATCGCGACCGTGTGGCTAGACCCCGGAGACGCGCCGTCGCCCGTCCATCATCTGCCCGCGGCGTGATCGTCATGGACACCACCCCATTGACGCCGTCCGAGCGGATCGAGCTGGACCGGTACAACCGGAGCGTTGAGGTCAGCGCGGTCCGTCGCTATCGCGAGAGTCTGCGCGCCGATCCACGGCTCCGGGCGGATGAGGTGGGCCGGCGAGGACCGATCGGCTTCACAGTACGTCAGGCGGCGACGGCGCTCGGGGTTTCCACTGGCTCGATCCGCCGCTGGTCGGACAGCGGCCGGCTGGAGACGACTCGTACCCCGGGGGGACAACGGCGGTACTCCCAGGAGCAGATCGACCGGTTCATCGGTTCGCTTAGCCCGACCCAGATTCCTACCAGTGATGACCCCGCCAGCTGAAGCAGGCGGTAGAATGAGCGCAACAAACAAAGTGGGCCCGCGCGCTATGAACGCCGGGCCCGTGGCACCGGATGGATCAGATCCGACGCGCCTGCCAACCTATCGGACTTACCCGGTTGGCTTCCTCGCCAGACCCGCACCTTTCGGCGCTCCACCAACCAGAGGAGTCGTCATGGCCGTAGTAACCCGCAGGGATCTCATTCTCAGCAAGATGGAGCTCGCCTTCAAAGAGGACGCGGATCTCACGGACCTCACCGAGCGTGAGATCACGGGCTCCGCCGAGTCCTACATCCGCATGCTGTCGGAATCGGACCCGACCGAAGACGTGGATCTCGGAAACGCGTGGGAGACCGTCACGAGCTCGACGCCGTCGGACGAGACCGAAACCTGGGTCGAACTGACGGACGACCAGGCACCCGCGTTCCTCGCGGAGCTCGAGCGCACTGGGTCCATACGCGCATCAGCTCGCGCGCTCGGCGTCGACCGCCGGGCCGCGTACGCGCGCCGATACCGGGATCCACAGTTCCGCAATGCGTGGGACGTTATCCGCATGCGCCAGCTGAAGGCCGCCAGCGACGATCTGATGTTCGCGCTCGACGGCCTGCTCAAGCTGACCCGCTGCGGTTGGGAAGGCGCGGCCGACGAGCTGATCAACGCGGCGTTCAATCCGGACTGCGAGGCACCGTCACGCCCCGGGATAAGCCCCGAGTCACTCGCCGCGGCGCGGGAGCGTCTCGACTCGGCGGGGAGGGCGTGGGCCGCGGCGGTCGCCTTGGCGCGGTACGGCGGGATACCAGCCGCACCAGTCGACACCCTCGTCGACCCCCAGATCGACCGGCGCCGGCTTGACGCCGCGTTTGACTTCATCGGTCACAAGGGCTCACCGACCTTCCGACGCCAGCTTGCTGGCGCGTATGACCGGGCCGCGATCGCCGAGCCCACGACGACCAGCGAGCGGGTGACGTCATGACGACGGCAACGCTGAATGAAACCCAGTGCGCGTATGTCCGTCAGCTGCTTTTCGAGGAGCTGCACGAGGCCGCAGAGGTCCTCGTGGACCAGGCCGCCAACGCGGCGCATGGGGGCAACGCCGACTGCGACAACTTCACGGGTGACGACGCGCTCAGCACGTGGCGGAGCCGCCTGCTGGTCACGGCTGACCTGCTCGACGCGGTCGGCTGGTCGGTCGCGACAGACACGGCCTTGATCGTCGCGCTTGAGCGCAAGCGGCAGGTGGCGTGATGGCCTTGCAACTCGTGACCACATCGCCCAGCGCCAAACCGCAGCAGGTTAGGCGCATACGGATGCTACGAGGCACTGCCGGCATGACGCAGCGGGCGCTAGCCGAACGCCTCGGGGTTGACACGCGCACGGTGCGACACTGGGAGGCCGGCAGCGCCGCTCCCTCGGATGAGCACTGGTGGGCTTTATCGGATCTGTTTGGATGCTCGGTTGCGTTCGTGGCTGGCGCACCACTGGACGACGATGGCAAGCCGTCAGACGGGTTGCCCGCCAGCGCCGCGCAGCGCGAGCAGAAGCGAGCCGCCCTGTCCGATGTAGCGGCCGCCTTGGCAGAGGCGATTCTGCGGCTTCCGCGCGGCTCGGAGTGGCGCTGGGCGTGCGTGGGCATCCGCAAGCATATGCTCCACGCGATCGAATGATGGCTCGTCGTCGCTCTCTCACAAGCAGTCTGTACCGAGCCGCGAGGCTCAGCAACAACATCAGCGCGGTCGCGTCGGGTAACCCCCGGCGCGTCGCGCGCAGGGCCAAGAACGTGATTGTGGGCCGAGCGCTCGGGAAGGCCGGCGGCTGGCGCCGGCTGTGGGGTAAGTGATGGCGCGCAAGGTCACAGGAGCCGTTGTGCCACACACGGGGCGCGACGGGCGCGCCTACCGGTCGCTGCGCTTCACGGCGTACGGCAAGCGCCGCTACGTGTCCCTGGGAGCCATCAGCGAGGCTGAGGCGCAGCGAGAGCTACGTCACACGCTCGCAGACGTCGAGCGGGGCACCTGGACGCCTGCGCGGACGGTGGAACCGCCGGACGAGCCCGAGCTCGTCCCAACGTTCCACGAGTACGCCGAGCAATGGTGGGTGCGCAACGAGCGTCAGCTCGCGGCGAGCACCCGTGTCGACTACCGCTGGCGGCTCGAAGGGCACCTGTTGCCGTTCTTCGCCGACCGCCGGCTTGACCGGATCACGTTCGATCTCGTCGAGCAATACATCGCCGCGAAGCTCGGCGAAGCTAAGCCGCTGTCGGCCAGGTCGATCAACATGACGCTGACGCTCATGGCGGCGATCCTGGACGGTGCGGTCGAGCGGGAGCTGATCGCGCGCAACCCGGCGAAGGGCAAGCGCCGCCGAGTCCGCGAACGCGAACCGCAGCGGACCTATCTCGAGACAGCGCAGCAGATTGCCGCCCTCATCGCTGCCGCGGGAGAGCTGGACGCCACGGCCCGGGAGGATCGCCGGCACGTTCCGCGCCGCGCGATCATCGCCACCCTGATCCTCGCGGGCTTGCGGATCGGCGAGCTGTGCGCGCTGCGATGGCGCGACGTCGACCTCGCGACCGGATGGCTGCACGTCGGCCAGTCCAAGACCGACGCCGGGCGCCGGCGCGTGAAGATACGCGGCGCGCTCCGCGACGAGCTGGTCGACGTCAGGGCCCGAGCTGGTCGCATCGACCCGGACGGCTACGTGTTCGCAACCAGTACCGGCGGACGCCCGAGCCGCGACAACATCCGTAACCGCGTGCTCTCCTCAGCGACCAAGCGCGCCAGCGAGCAGCTCGTCGCCGCGGGCTACTCGCCGCTGCCCGACCGGATCACGCCGCACTCGCTGCGCCGGACGTTCGCGAGCGTGCTCTACGCGCTCGGCGAGGATCCGGGCGTGGTGATGGACGAGATGGGCCACACCGACCCGGCGCTCGCGCTGCGGGTCTACCGGCAGACGATGCGCAGAGGCGACGATGAGAAGGCGCGGCTGCGTGCGCTGGTGGAGGGCGGCGAAGTGGCAGTCGGTGGCAGTCGGGCTGTAGAAACGGCGGATCTGCTCTCGGAGCGTGACGGCGTCTGAACGAGAAAACCCCGCCGTAGCGGGGCTTTCTGAGACGCGCCCGGCAGGATTTGAACCTGCGACCTTCCGCTCCGGAGGCGGACGC
>OBLU010006528.1_pt1 | contig 10370 bp, 8 predicted proteins | sample 1518681 | NCBI WGS metagenome assembly OBLU01 (sample SAMEA3539304, study PRJEB22396) | soil metagenome | biome: tundra; feature: field; material: soil | place: USA | collected 2010-05 | depth 0.15 m
CCCTAGACGCGGGTCGGCACAGTCATGCCGGCCAGGAGGCTCTGGCGGCCCTGCCCGGCGCCCTGAGTGCCTTCGCACCGGGGCTGGTCGGCTTCGGCATGGCGGCCCTGCTGACCCGCGCCTTGTACGTCCAGGGCCGTCCCGCAGTCGCCGGGGGTCTGGTGGCGCTCGGCTGGCTGATCGCCGCGGCCGTACCGCTGCTGGTGCTGACGGGCGACGCCGGACCGGCAAGCACGTTGCTGTGGCTGGGGCTTGCCAGCTCTTTCGGGATGACGGTGGCTGCCGTGGGGCTGCTCGTTGCGGTTCGCCGTGCGTGGGGCGCGAAAGCGTTCCGGGGTTTCACCCGCAGCGCAGTGGTGGCTCTTGTCGCGGGTGTGTTCGCAGCCACGCTGGGTCGTGGCATCACCGCAGTGCTGCACCCCAGTGGCCTGGTGGGAGCATCGGTGGCGGCTGTGCTGGTGGCGATCGCGGTCGCGGCGTTGTTCGCCGGCTCGATCTGGGCAGGCGATCGTGACTCGGCTCGGCTTGCGCTGGCCAAGCTCCCTGGGAGGCCTCGGTGAAGGTGATCATGCTGCTCGGGCGCAGCACCGGCGGTATCGGAACCCATGTGGCTGCCCTCAGCACGGAGCTTCGTGATCGTGGCGTGGACGTGATCGTGGTCACCGACCCGCTCACCGCCTCGCGCTTCGACTTCGGGGCGGTGAGGCTGTGGTGGCCTGGATCTGCTGGGTTGGTCCGGGCGGCGGGCAACATCTGGCTGCTGCGCCGTCTTGCCTCCACCAGCGATATCGTGCACGCCCACGGACACCAGAGTGCGTTGCTGGCAACCTTGTCAACCCTGGGCATCATAGGTCCTGGGCATCGGCCGAAAGTCATTGTCACCCAACACAATGCGGTCCTGGAGGGGGCCGGCCGACAGCGCCTCAAAAGGCTTGCACGGCGCTGGGTGGCACATCAGGCGGACCTCGTCACAGGGGTCAGTCGCGACCTGGTGGAGGAGGCGCTGGGGTTCGGCGCCGCTCGCGCCGAACTGGCCGCAGTGCCGTCCCCCAAAGTTCCTGACCTGCTCGCCCAGCAACTGGCTGATGGCCCTACCCGGGCCCGGACCCGGTCGGGTCTGCTCGCCTCGCTCGCCCTGGAGCAGCAGAACCTCGCACTGCCGCTGGTCGTCACGATCTCGCGGATCGCAGCGCAGAAGAACCTTCCGGTGCTGGTCGGGGCGGCTTCCCGGGTGCGCAACCCCTGTAATTGGGTGGTCCTGGGCGACGGAGACCCACAGATGCTGGCCCAGCTGCAGGTGCAGGTGAGAGCGTCGGGGGCGCCGGTGCACTTTGCCGGGGCGCGCAGCGACGCAGACCAGTGGTTGCGTGCGGCGGAGGTGTTCGTCCTGCCGAGCCAATGGGAGGGCCAGCCACTGGTGGTACAGGAGGCGATGGCAGCCGGAACCCCGGTGGTTGCCACCGATGTGGGCGGTCTGCACGACATGGTCCTGGGGACCGGACTGCTGGTACCGCCGGGGGATCCGCAGGAGATCGCGAAGGCGATCGACCGTGTGCTTGGCGACGCAGGACTTCGAGGTGATCTGGCCGCCCGCGGGCGAAAGGCCGCCGCGGCGCTGCCGGACGGGTCCGACACGGCTGCGCAGTGGCTGGCGTGGTACTCCGAAACTCTCCTGATGACGTAAAGTTAAAGCCCGTGGCGCAACTGACAAAGCATATCTTCGTAACCGGAGGCGTTGCCTCTTCGCTTGGCAAGGGCCTCACGGCTTCCAGCCTCGGACATCTTCTCCGTGCTCGCGGTCTGCAGGTGACGATGCAGAAGCTCGACCCCTACCTCAATGTGGATCCCGGGACGATGAACCCGTTCCAGCACGGTGAGGTCTTCGTCACCGATGACGGTGCGGAGACAGACCTGGACATTGGCCACTACGAGCGATTCCTGGACGTCCCGTCGGTGGGCCGAGCCAATGTCACGACCGGCCAGATCTACAGCGACGTGATCGCCAAGGAGAGGCGCGGGGAGTATCTCGGTGACACGGTCCAGGTGATACCGCACATCACCAACGAGATCAAGTCACGGATGCGCGAGCAGGCCAACGTCTTGGCCAAGGACCGTCCGGACATCATCGTCACCGAGATCGGCGGGACCGTCGGCGACATCGAGTCTCTGCCCTTCCTGGAGGCTGCACGCCAGGTCCGCCATGACGTGGGGCGCGAGAACGTCTTCTTCCTGCACGTCTCGCTGGTCCCTTACCTGGCACCCAGCGGTGAGCTGAAGACCAAGCCGACCCAGCACTCGGTGGCAGCACTTCGACAGGTTGGTATCCAACCCGACGCCATCGTGCTTCGCGCTGACCGTGAGCTCCCTGACAGCGTCAAGCGCAAGATCTCCCTGATGTGCGACGTCGACACCGAAGCGTGCGTGGCTTGCGTGGACGCATCGAGCATCTACGACATCCCGCGGGTGCTGCACTCCGAGGGCCTTGATGCCTATGTCATCCGGCGCCTCGGTCTGCCCTTCCGGGACGTGGACTGGAGTGACTGGGACAAGTTGCTGCGCCGGGTGCACAACCCCGAGCACGCCGTCGAGATCGCCCTGGTGGGCAAGTACATCGACCTGCCGGACGCCTACCTGTCGGTGACCGAGGCCATGCGCGCTGGTGGTTTCCACCACGACGCCAAGGTCTCGATCCGCTGGGTGGCCAGTGACGAGTGCGAGACCGAAGCCGGTGCCCAGAAGGCACTTGGCGGTGTTGACGCGATCGTCGTCCCCGGCGGCTTCGGCATTCGAGGAATTGAGGGCATGTTCGGGGCGCTTAAGTGGGCCCGTGTCAGGGGTGTGCCGGCACTGGGTCTCTGCCTGGGGCTGCAGTGCATGGTGATCGAGTACGCCCGCAATGTCCTCGGCATCGCGGACGCGTCCTCCAGCGAGTTCGATCCCCAGACCACCCATCCGGTGATCGCCACCATGGAGGAGCAGAAGGCCTTCGTCGACGGCGCCGGAGACCTTGGCGGCACCATGCGGTTGGGTACCTATCCGGCCAAGCTGGTCGAAGGCACGGTCATCGCCGAGGCCTACGGCTGCCTGCTGGTCAATGAGCGTCACCGCCACCGCTATGAGGTCAACAATGGCTACCGGGCCGAGCTCGAGAAGGCAGGGCTCCGGTTCTCCGGCACCTCGCCGGACGGCAGCCTCGTCGAGTTCGTCGAGCTCCCGGCCGACGTGCATCCTTATTACGTCGCCACGCAGGCTCACCCGGAGTTCCTGTCTCGGCCTACCCGCGCGCATCCGCTCTTCGCTGGTCTGGTCGGAGCCGCAATCGACGCGCACAAGGCCTCGCGGCTGGTCGAGGTCGAAAGGCCAAGAGATCCCGAAACCGTAGCGGTGCAATGAGCAACGCAGCGCGATGAGCCTGGATGCCGGAGTCGTCCGTGGCGTTGACCTGATCGACCGGCTCGAGCGGCGACCAGTCCTGGACTCCGCGGTCGTGTTCGAGGGCATGGTCTGGGATGTGCGGCGTGACACTGTCGACCTCGGTGAGGCGGGCCAGGTCAGGCGCGAGTACGTCGACCATCCGGGAGCGGTCTCGATCGTGGCGCTTCGGCAGGTGAAGGACCGCGACCAGGTGTGCCTGATCCAGCAGTACCGCCACCCGGTCGGCGCGTTCGAGTGGGAGCTGCCGGCAGGTCTGCTCGACGTCGCGGGGGAGCCTGCCTGGGTTGGAGCGGCCCGAGAGCTCCACGAGGAGGCCGACCTGACTGCCGGTCTCTGGCATGTGCTCATCGACTACTTCGGCTCTCCCGGCGGCATCTCCGAGGCGCTGCGCGTATTCCTTGCCCGCAACCTCGGCAGCGTCCCACGCGACGAGCGCTTCACCCGCGAGGGCGAGGAGCACGCCATGCCGGTCTGCTGGGTCGACCTCGACGAGGCCGTTGAGGCCGTGTTGGCCGGTCAGCTGCACAACCCCAGCGCTGTGGTCGGCGTCCTGACAGCGCACGCGGCACGGGCGCGCGGCTGGGCCACGTTGCGGCCCCACGACGCGCCCTGGCCGGAGCACCCGGGCTTTCGTAAGGTGTGACTGTGGCCACCCAGCAGGACGTCCGCCGGATCGCGCTCTCGTTCCCCAGAGCACGGAGTCGGACCGCGAGTTCAGCTTCCGGGTGGCAGGTCAGCAGTTCGTCGGGCTCTGGCGGGAGCGGGTGGATCCCAAGAAACCGAAGGTACCCCACCCCGGGGTGATCGTGCTACCGGTAGCCGACCTGGGGGACAAGCAGGCCCTGCTCGCGACTGACCCGCAGACGTTCTTCACCACGGAGCACTACGACGGCTTCAGTGCCGTGCTCGTGCGCTTGCCGGAGGTCGACACCCAACAGCTGACCGAGCTGAACACCGACGCGTGGCGCGTGAAAGCCCCCGCAAAGCTGCGTGAGGGGCTTGAGGGCTGGTAGCTGCGCCGTCATGCACCGGTTCGGAAGCCACCGGCTGTTTCCGTAGGATGAGGGTGCTGCCCTCGCAGATCCAGCGCGGGACCAGGCCCAACCACCGAACTGAGGACATCACCGTGCTTCGCACTCACGAGGCCGGCACCTTGCGCGCCGGCCACACTTCGCAGACCGTCACCCTGACCGGGTGGGTTGCCCGTCGGCGTGATCACGGTGGCGTGGCCTTCCTCGACCTGCGTGATGCGTCGGGGGTCGCGCAGGTCGTTGTTCGTGACGAGATCCTCGCTCTGAGCGGAGCCCACGACCTGCGTAACGAGTACTGCGTCAAGGTGACCGGGCAGGTGCACCAGCGCCCGGAGGGCAACACCAACACGGACCTACCGACGGGTGAGATCGAGGTGGTTGCCACCGAGCTTGAGGTTCTGAGCCCGGCGGCCCCGCTGCCGTTCCAGATCGACGAACGGGTCACCGTCGGTGAAGAGGCCAGGCTCAAGTTCCGCTACCTGGACCTTCGCCGCCCCGGGCCGGCTGCGGCCATCCGCCTGCGCAGCAAGGTGAACCAGGCTGCGCGGGCGGTCCTGGCCGAGCGCGACTTCGTTGAGATCGAGACGCCCACGCTGACTCGCTCGACCCCCGAAGGAGCTCGCGACTTCCTGGTGCCTGCTCGGCTACGGCCCGGGTCCTGGTACGCCCTGCCGCAGAGCCCGCAGCTTTTCAAGCAGCTTCTCATGGTCGCAGGGATGGAGCGTTACTACCAGATCGCCCGCTGCTATCGAGACGAGGACTTCCGCGCGGATCGTCAGCCGGAGTTCACCCAGCTGGACATCGAGATGAGCTTCATAGACCAGGACGACATCATCGAGCTTGGTGAGGCGATCATGACCTCATGCTGGAAGCTGATCGGCCACGAGATCACCACGCCGATGGTTCGGATGTCCTACTCCGACGCGATGGCCCGCTACGGCTCAGACAAGCCGGACCTGCGTTTCGGCCAGGAGCTCACCGACTGTACGGAGTTCTTCGCGGAGACCAGCTTCCGGGTCTTCCAGGCGCCCTACGTTGGTGCTGTCGTGATGCCGGGGGGCGCCGCCCAGCCCCGCAAGCAGCTCGACGCCTGGCAGGAGTTCGCCAAGCAGCGCGGTGCCAAGGGCCTGGCGTATGTCCTGGTCGGCCAGGACGGGGTTCTTGCCGGCCCGGTCGCCAAGAACCTGACCGAGACCGAACGCGAGGGACTGGCCAAACACGTCGATGCCAGCAACGGGGACGCCATCTTCTTTGCCGCAGGACCGATCAAGGCCTCACGCGCCCTGCTGGGTGCGGCGCGCGCCGAGATCGGCAGGCGGTGCGCACTGATCGACGAGTCGGCCTGGTCGTTCCTGTGGGTGCTGGATGCCCCGCTGTTCGAGCCCACCAGTGAAGCGGTGGCCTCCGGTGACGTGGCGGTGGGCGCCGGCGCCTGGACAGCCGTGCACCACGCGTTCACCTCACCCAAACCCGAGTTCATGGGCACCTTCGACACCGACCCGGGCTCCGCGCTGGCCTACGCCTACGACATGGTGTGCAACGGAAACGAGATCGGTGGTGGGTCAATCCGAATCCATCGCAAGGACGTCCAGGAGCGGGTCTTTGCCGTGATGGGCCTGGGCGAGGCCGAGTCCCGGGAGAAGTTTGGCTTCCTGCTCGACGCCTTTGCCTTCGGTGCCCCACCTCACGGGGGGATCGCGTTCGGCTGGGACCGCATCTGCTCGTTGCTGTCCGGCACGGACTCCATCCGGGACGTCATCGCCTTCCCGAAGTCCGGTGGCGGCTTCGACCCGCTGACTTCTGCGCCGGCCCCGATCACTGCGACCCAACGCAAGGAGGCCGGTGTTGACTCGGTTCCCCAGACGCAGGAAGCGGTCGAGGTCTGAGCGTCGGGGACCTTCGAATCGCGCAGGGCGTGGGTGCCACCACGGAACGCCCGAGATAGCCTGCCAACCGTGACTACCGGCGCCGACGACGACCTGTTTGCGGTCTCATCGCGTGACTCCTGGGCTGGCTCCGACGCCAGCGCTGCTTCTATGCCTCCTCTGGCGGTCCGGATGCGCCCGCGATCCCTGGACGAGGTCCGGGGGCAGAACGATGTGCTGCGCCCCGGAAGCCCGTTGCGGCGGTTGATCGAGGGCCATGCAGGCGCTGCCGGCCCCCTGTCCGCGATCATCTGGGGACCGCCAGGCACCGGAAAGACGACCCTGGCCCATCTGGTGGCGAACACGGCCGGACGCCGGTTCGTGGAGCTGTCCGCCGTCACAGCAGGGGTCAAGGATGTGCGTGCCGTCATGGAGGCTGCGGCCCGCGAGCGTGACATGTACGACCGGCAGACCGTGCTGTTCCTGGACGAGATCCACCGGTTCACCAAGGCCCAGCAGGACGCACTCCTGCCGGCGGTGGAGAACCGTCTGGTGGTGTTGGTCGCGGCGACCACGGAGAACCCGTCCTTCAGTGTCATCGCCCCACTGCTGTCCAGGTCCATGCTGATCACCCTGGGTTTGCTGAGCGACGAAGAGCTCGACGATGTCCTTGCTTCTGCGCTGGTCCAGGACAGAGGGCTGGCGGGAGTCTTTACGCTCGAACCGGAGGCGCGCCAGCACGTCATACGGATGGCCGGTGGTGACGCACGCCGCGCGCTCACCTCCCTGGAGGCGGCAGCAGGGGTTGCCCTGGACGCCCAGGCGGCGGGACGCGCCGACGACCAGAAGATCCCGATCACGCTCTCCCAGGTCGAGCAGGCCGTCGCCCATGCTGCGGTCCGCTATGACCGCGCGGGCGACCAGCACTACGACGTCGCCAGCGCGCTGATCAAGTCGATGCGCGGCAGTGATGTCGACGCCTCGTTGCACTATCTGGCGCGGATGCTCGAGGCGGGGGAGGACCCTCGGTTCATCGCCCGCCGGATCGTCATTGCGGCCAGTGAGGACATCGGGATGGCCGACCCGACAGCCCTGCAGACGGCCGTGGCTGCGCTGCATGCCGTGGCCCAGATCGGTATGCCTGAGGCACGGATCATCCTGGCCCAGGCTGTGGTGCACAACGCGATGGCGCCCAAGTCGAACGCGAGCTACCTGGGGATCAACGAGGCGATCGCTGACATTCGGGCGGGCAAGGGTGGCCCGGTGCCGGCGCACCTTCGCGGTAGCGGCTACCCCGGAGCAACCCGGCTCGGGCACGGTCAGGGGTACGCATACGCACACGACGACCCGGCAGGGGTCGTGGCCCAGCAGTACCTTCCGGACGATCTGCTGGCCGGCACCGACTACTACCGGCCCACCGACCGGGGGTTCGAACAGACCCTGTCCCTCAGGTGGGCGCGGCTGCGGGAGCGGATCAGGGGCACCTGAGCTTCGGACCCCCGATGCTGCCAGTTTTCAGCCGCCCCTCGACGCGCCGACTCCCGCTCCCCGCCAGTCCCACTGTGGGGGTAGGGTTTTGGCTCCGGCCCTGATCAACTTCTGTCGTGAGGTGAGCGCGTGAGCGTGGCTACTGTCTCCATCGGTGACATCGCCGGTGTGATTGCGGCTCTGGCGTTCGCCTACCTGGTCTTACGCCTGGGCGGCCTGATCGGCAAGGCCGGCAGGGTCTTGGACGAGACCTCGCTCGGTGTCCACGGACTATCCGAGCAAACCGTCCCGCTGCTCTCGCAGGTCACCGACACAGTCGCCTCCACCAACGAGCAGATCGTGCGTCTGGACACCATCACCGCCAACGTCTCTTCGATGAGCACGAACCTCAACGCGCTGACGGCGCTTTTTGCCGCGACACTGGGCTCCCCGGTCGTCAAGGTGGCTGCTTTCACCTACGGCGTGCGTTCGGCGATGAAGGGTGCCGGGGCCCGCAATGCCGCGACCCCCCGCCGACGCAGGAGGGGCTGAGGCGATGCGTCGTCTGTTCTGGGTGGCCCTCGGAGCCACTGTCGGTGTGCTGGTCATGCGCAAGGTCACCAAGACTGTGCAGTCCTACTCCCCCTCGGGCATGGCCCAGGGTCTGTCCGGAGGCCTGTCAGACCTGGGTGAGGGTCTGCGCGAGATGGCGGGCGCGGTCCGCGAGGGCATGGCCGAACGAGAGACCGAGCTGCGCTATGCCCTTGGCATAGACACCGGGACGCTGCCGGACGGGCGTGTCATGACTGACGAGCAGGCCCGTGCCCTGATCGAGGACCCCACCTCGCCGCGAGCTCGCTAGGGACTCCAACCCTGCATCCTGGTCCCATCCCAAATGCGGTCTCGGCCCTGTACCCCGAGTACTCGACATACCCTTGGTGTTGGCCTGCCTGCTGCGGGCCAGCTCACTGCCGTTAGGAACACCACGATGGAAACCGCCGAGATCAGACGACGTTGGCTCGCGTTCTTCGAGAGCAAGGGCCACACGGTGGTGCCCAGTGCCTCACTTCTGTTCGACGACCCGAACCTGTTGTTCGTCGGTGCCGGCATGGTGCCGTTCGTGCCGTACTTCGTGGGTCAGGAGACCGCGCCGTGGAAGCGCGCCACCAGCGTGCAGAAGTGCGTTCGCACCGGTGACATCGACGAAGTCGGAAAGACCAGTCGGCACCTCACGTTCTTCCAGATGAACGGCAACTTCTCCTTCGGCGACTACTTCAAGGCCGACGCGATCACCTTCGCGTGGGAGCTGTTGACCACCAGCCGGGAGCAGGGCGGATACGGCCTGGACCAGGACAGGCTGTGGGCGACGGTCTACCTCGACGACGACGAAGCGGCGCAGCTGTGGCTCACGCACTCCGGGATCCCGGCTGAGCGCATCGTCCGCCGCGGGATGGCCGACAACTTCTGGTCGATGGGTGTGCCCGGCCCGTGTGGCCCGTGCTCGGAGATCTTCTACGACCGTGGCCCGGAGTACGGAAAAGAAGGTGGTCCTGCCGTTGACGAGGACCGCTACATGGAGATCTGGAACCTTGTCTTCATGCAGAACGTGCGGGGCCAGGGCAGCAGCAAGGACGATTTCGAGATCCTGGGGGACCTGCCGGCCAAGAGCGTTGACACCGGGATGGGCCTGGAGCGTATCGCCTCGGTGCTGCAGGGCGTGGACAACATCTACGAGATCGACGAGATCTACCCGGTGCTGGCCAAGGCGGCCGAGCTCACCGGCAAGCAGTACGGCGCGAGGTCGGCCCATGATGCCGCGCACAGCGACCCCGACGACGTGCTTCTGCGTGTGGTAGCCGACCACATCAGGGCCTCGCTCATGCTCATTGGTGACGGCGTCACGCCCGGCAACGAGGGCCGCGGGTACGTCCTGCGCCGGATGTTGCGCCGCGCGGTGCGTTCGATGCGCCTGCTCGGGTTCGACCAGCCGTGCCTGCCGCATCTGTTCCCGGTGGCCATGTCCCGGATGAAGGCTTCCTATCCCCAACTGGAGACCGACTTCTCCCGGATATCGCAGATCGCCTACGCCGAGGAAGAGGCTTTCCAGCGCACCCTCGCGTCGGGCACGACGATGCTGGACACTGCGGTGGCCAAGGCCAAGTCCTGCGAGAACGCCACGTTGGCAGGTGACCAGGCGTTCGCACTGCATGACACTTACGGCTTCCCGATCGAGCTGACGCTCGAGATGGCTGCAGAACAAGGTGTCCGGGTCGACGAGGACGGGTTCCGTCGTCTCATGAAGGAACAGCGTGACCGGGCCAAGGCTGACGCCCGGTCCAAGAAGAGTGCCCATGGCGACACCTCGGCGTACCGCTTCGTTGCTGACTCGCTCGGACGTGCGGTGGAGTTCACCGGGTATGAGGAGACCGTGTCAGAGGGCAGGGTCGCCGGCTTGCTCATCGATGGCGTGTCCGTCCCGTCGGCGCATGCCGGCGACGAGATCGAGCTGGTGCTCGATCGCACGCCGTTCTACGCCGAGGGGGGTGGGCAGTTGTGCGACAGATCGGAAGAG
>OBLU010006529.1_pt1 | contig 10366 bp, 9 predicted proteins | sample 1518681 | NCBI WGS metagenome assembly OBLU01 (sample SAMEA3539304, study PRJEB22396) | soil metagenome | biome: tundra; feature: field; material: soil | place: USA | collected 2010-05 | depth 0.15 m
CCCTACACGACGCTCTTCCGATCTCGTGACGGCGGTGGTGTCCGCCGCATATACCATCTGTCTTCAATGCCCACCGTGTTTCCTCTTTCGGCGGGAACGTGTGCTTGCTTGAGGACCGCGATTGGGATTCGATGCGGATTTTCGGCGCTGCGGGTCGTCGGTCGGCGTGCCTATTGGTCGAGTGGATAGGCCTGTTCTCGGAGAGACGCGAGCGTGGCTCGGTGCGGTGCCACGGCTGGTGGGCGTTGTCTAACTCGGGCGTCTCGCTGGCTACAGGCGGGGCGCACCTCCTTTCCGGGCAAAGCGGGTTCACGCGTGGGGCGGTACAACATGAGCGTGTATCCGGAGGTACGCGTTTACGCAGATCCGTTCGAGGGACTGACGGTCCAGCTCACCGAGCTGCGCGGTCTGATCAAGATCGTCCCGCCGCTGATCGAGGCGGATCGCGAGCGGCGCTGGACGGAGATCGGCGAGAGGCCCAGCGATGGGGAGGACGGCGACGTCATAGACGTATACGGAGCCGAGGCTGGACCTGAAGAGGGATGGGGGTTCGCGGACTTCGGCCGAACCATCCGTGTCGCAGCCGTCGTCTTTGCGTGGGCGGTCTTCCAGGACTATCTCGCTCACGAACTCAAGAGGAGCTACCTGAGCTACGACCTGTCCAAGTATCCCGCTCTTGCGATACTCGTCAAAGAAGACGTGCGCAACTGGGATCGCCGGTTCGAGCACATCAAAAACCGCTACCGGGACTTCGCGGGAATCGCGCTGAACAAGTTGCCGAGCTGGGATCAGGTTCAGCACGCGCAGGAGCTACGCAACGCTCTGGTGCACAACCAGGGCCAGTACACGCGGGCCTACCTGAAGATGAAGCTCGCCTATCGACCGACCGAGGAGGACCTTCCCGGCTTCGCCGCGTCTACCGACGACGCTGGGCTCATCGATCACGAGGTCATTCCGCTGTCGCTCACGTTGGCCGACGCGGTGATCACGCAGTTGCTCGCCGCAGCGACAGAGGTGCGCGAGGCGATTGACCAGGCCCGACGCAATTAGGGTGCGCCACAGCGTCAGGGGTGCGTCGCGATCTCGCTTCTGCCTCAAAGGAGGGACAAGGTCATCGGCTGCAGCCGGTGACAGCAAGCGCAGAACGTCAAGCGGACGCCCCGTCCAATTGAACGGAGTCGATCCCGCCGCCTTTGCTCATGGCTGCCCCGTCGTGACCTCGCGCGAGTCGAGCAGCTTTTGAGCAAGCACTGCGCGCACCGCGGAGTCCCGGTGTAGTCGCAGCTGCGCAGGCGGTGGTGCTGGATAGTCAGGCTCGAAACCAGCAAACTCGGCTGCTAGAGCCACACGCCATCCGTCGTCGCGGCGGGCAAGGTCCCACCTGTCCGCGGGCCAGACGAAGTCCGGCATTCCGCTATCCCATATGGCGTTGAGCGCTTGGGCTGCGCGCTCGACGACGCGAACCGTGCCGTTGCGCATGTGCTCAAGCGTGCGTTGGGTCGGCTCCGGCAACCACAAGTCCGTCGCAGGCCGATCTTGTGTCGTGAGCGCGTGCATATCGGGTAGCCACGGCGAGCGCCGGAGATGCGGCTCCATCCGCATCAGGTAGGCGACATCTGTGTCAGTACGAACCAGGAGTTGCGGGACCCCGGCTCCCGGAGCTGGCCGGTTGAGCCACGTGCGCAGAAGCCGTCCTCGATGTACGACGGCGTTGCGCATCTCAAGGCTCCATGCCAGCCATCCCCGACTGGGACTGTCGCCTTCGCGCGCCGCCCCAGTTGCCACGGCGTCCCAGGCGTCCTCTTGGGCGGCAGGGATCGACGGGCGATCCTGGTCAGGCCGCCGCAGAAACCAGGAGCCCTCCGCCCGCTGCACCTTTAGGGGTGCGCCCGTGAGCAGTACGGAGGCAGCCACCATGCAGTCCATTGCCGATCCGACCGCACGCACGCAGTCAGTGACACAGGCATCGAGTTCGAAGAGCTCGAGATACTCGTCCAGGTTGGTCTCCGGTCCCGGCATAGTCCGCCCATTAGGTCCGAGCAGTTCCGCGTGCTGGCGCTCGCGCAGCCCCACAGCGATCACAGCGGTCCGAGCACCCTCGAGCGAGGAAACGACGAGATCGCTCGCCACGGCGCGGTCGGTGACATCCGCAATACCGGCGAAACGGGTCAGGCCCCACGCATCCGGGAGGTAGTTCTCAATCACGCGCGCGCGAAGAGCGTCGAGCTCTGGCATCTGCACGCCAAGTCGATCGGCGACATCATCGGCACCGCGGTCCGCAGGTGTGCGATGCCGATCATCCACGGCTAAAGCGTGTCAGGTCAGCGGGCAGATGCCCAGTGGCCAGCCGTCAAGTGTCGAGGAAGGCGCGCCTTGGCGTCCATCTGGCGCGACCACTGGCCCCGGCTGCACGGGCCTGCGCTTCTGGTTTGCGGGTGCAAGGAGGCGTCTCAGTTGGCGGTTGCGAGACGCTCACCTTGGACGACAAGCAGCATTCCCCGCAACTTCCCGGCGCGCTAGCGCTTCGCCAAAGAAGGTACGCTCGGAAACCAACCAGGCCGCAGACAACCAGCGGCAATGTCCCCCTCGGACAACGTTATATCGCGATCCCTGCGTGGGTGCGCCGCTAGGAAACGCCGGGGCCGGTAAGTGCAGTCGCAAGACGCAAGACGCCTGCCGTCCAATCTCGGGTCAAGTCTGCATATTGAAGGTCTGCAAGACGTTCATCAGGGCCAATCTCGCGATCAGGCAACGTACACGGCGACAGCAGAACAGGTATGAACCAAGCACGATCAGTTGCGCGCAGGCCAAGCTCCTTGATCGCGAGCGCGACCTCCTCGCGCATGTAGCTGCGTTCCTTTGCCTCAGATCGACTCGAGAAGCACGCCAGAAAGAACGCACCAGTCCGAATAGCCTCGTTGATCACGTCGCGCCAACGATCGCCTGGGCGAAGCTGCTCGGAGTCGAGCCATACGGCCACACCGTGGTGCTTCAATTCCGAACAGAGCCTCCAGACCTCTTCCAAATCCTCAGTAACGTAGGAGACGAACACGCGAGCCGACTGATTGGCAGCTCGGGGTGCGCGATCGCTCATCGTGACCGACTGTCCGTAGACGAAAGGATCGGGCTCTTCGCTACTAATCAGCTCGACATGGGCGCTAGGACCAAGCACCAATTCGACTGAGGCCTGTATGACCCCGCCAAATCGATCCTCGATCCACCTGTGGGCATTCCGAGGAGCTTCAACCACAAGGTTGCCAGCCGCGAAATCGACGAGGCGAAGGGGCTCCAGCCAGATTCTGAAGCTCGACTCGTCAAGCGCGAGCCTTAGCTCAGCTTGTATACGTCTCCAGATGTGATCCATCTCGAGGCTGGTCGCGGAACTCATCGAGCCAAGAGTATTCGCCGAGGGCATACGGACGCGGCAAAGCACGTAGGCCGCAACGCGATCGAGCTGGCGCAGGCTCGATCGTCCTAGAGAGCAGCCGCGCCCAATCACTGCTTCGTGCTCATACTATTCGTCCTAAGCAGCGACGCCGTCAGCCCTATGCTGGCTACCGCTCACCGAGGGAAAGCGAGCGCCGAGGCTCTGTAATGGGCGAACTTCCAGGAGAGCAGCCGCAACCAATGACCACGGTCTCCAAGCGGCACGAGTCGGTTGTCCCCAGTATAGATGGTCGCTGATCGGCGCTCGTCGACCACGTATGTACTCCGACGACCCTGACACCTCGTTCCTCAACGAGCTCAACGAGCGTCTATGTAACGAGTTCGACGCCGGGGTGCACACGGATCCGACTGCCGCCACGTGGCTGCTCGATGCACATCGACGGATTGATGAAGTCATCGAGAAGGCGCAAACGTCAGAGCCGCTCAGCTCACCGACACTCGTGCGTGGCCGGCATCTACGCGCCGCGGTGTGCTCACGGCTGCTACGCATTTGCACGTCCCCAGACGAGAAGCAGGCGCTCGCCGAGCAAGGTCTAGACGACGAGACTGAAGCCATGCGGATCCTTCGCGAGTTGGTCCTCCAAGGCCACGCGGAGTGGCGGCCGGTGCTGGCGGACGTCATTCACCGCACGCTCGTGCTCGTCGAACTTCACCCTCAGTTGAGCTTCGCCCTGGCTACTAGGGCCGAATCAATCTTTGCATCTTCACTGCGGCTGTTTGGGCCTCAAGAGCCGAGCGTGGTCTCGACCGCCGCACGACTGGCGTCCACGTTCGGGCGCGCTGCGCTTGCACTCGCAGACGATGCTGAGGCGTGCAAGGAGGCCGGTGAGGCGGTATTGGGCTCGCTGCGCTGGACCCAAGTCGCAGTCGATCGGCTTGCGACCACGCCCCACGCAACCCAGGGTGACACCGCCTCAGAGCTCATGGTCTGTCTATGGAACAGCTTGATGGCGGCCAACGCTGTTTGGATCGAGGTGCCGGACGACGCCTACAGGGTGCTCGAGCTGGCGTCTAAGCGATGGGAACAGCTCGCAGAGTTGGCTGAGGCCCCGGCCGGCCGTTCGCTGAGCGACGCGTCGCTCGACGAGGTTCGTGGCATGCTGATCGCTGTCATCATCCAGCGGCTTTCGGCCACCGAGGATGCGCTGACTCCTGCCGACGGGGAGACGCCGGACCTCGCCGGGATTACGCTGCTGCGGCGCCTCCTGCACGTGTTGCCGGAGTCCCTCTGGTCTCGCAATGATCGAGCGGAGGAGATCGAGCGTCGGCTTGAGGGCGGTATCCACCATCGGGATATCCAGAAGGCGCTTCAGGCTGGTCTGGATTCCTTCGAGATCCGCTGTCTTACCGGCCTCACACGCGCGCTGGGCAGTTGGTGTGTCGACGACCCGGAGCGAGCCGTAGCAGCAGGTGACGACGGGGCGATTGGGTCGTGGATTCTGATGCTGACGCTTCGGATGACACCGACGCCCCCGGTAGGTCATCTCAGCGTCGCCATACAGAAGCTCAACAGGGGCTCTGGCGCCCCGAACGTTCCGCTTGCGGTCATCGAACAGGACCTAGCAACGTACTTGCCAGGCGGTGAGGCTAGCGACGCTGGTGCAATGCCGTTGGAAGTGGCGATGACCGCGGCGACGATCGACGCTGTCCTGCAAGTCATGATCGATACCGCGGATACGGACCAGTGGCTGGCGCGTGTGGAGGCCGCCGTCCGGAATCATTGTATGCCTCTGGCTGAGCACCAGCTCATAGAGGCGATCCAATACGCCTGGTATGCGTTGATGTACGCCACTGACGAGCCGGAGCGGCTTTCGCATGACGCTACTCACCGTCTGCTCGATCTCGCCACGGATGCAGCAGTGAGATTCGCTGAACTCGGCGAGCGACGTCCCGTGCTCGAGATGGTCCGGGCCGAGCTGCTCTTCATCCTTACCAACAGCGATGCCGCTTGGCTCGCGGCCCTGGGTACAGCAGCGACTGCCGTTGTTGAGCACGCCTCCGACCCTGGCCTCGGTCCTGAGGATGGCCCGCTGTTCGACAACCGCGATCTCGCCCAGGCACTGCGGTATGTGGGTATCACTGACATCTACTCCGAGATGCAGGATGCCTCGGCGCTTGGTGTCGACATCGCGATAGTGCGGCTGACGGCGCTTGCCCAGGACCGAGCGTCCGACCCGGACATACGGCGGCTCTCAGAGACGTTTGCTGCCGAGCTTGCCGCTGTGCGCGCCCGAGTTCGGGGCGCGCCTGGCAGTGCCGACAGCGGGCCACGTCTGGCGACTGTACGACCGATGCTTTACCTCCTCGAGTGTCTAGAAGTCGAGGATGAGTCGTTCGAGCACGACCAGCACCTGATCAACGGCGCGCTTGAGAGGCAGCTAGGGAACATGTCGCGCCTCAGGGGGCTGACCCGTGATGCCGCAGATCACCTGGAGGTGCTCACGCGTCCGTGGGCAGCCCGGCGTCTCGGCTTGGATGACGCCCAACTGCTGAGGCTCGGACGACTCGTGCGGGACATCGTGGATCACACCGATCCCCGCGCTGCCGACCTCGCGTTGCAGGTCGCCGTCAACCTCGCGAGTCAGCTAACGCGTCCAGAGTCGCACGAGGATTACTCGGCGCTCGCCGAAGATGTCGGCGAGCGGTTCCTTGCGTGTGCTCTTACCGATCCGCATGCGACGGAGGCAGCCGGAGAGTTCATGTGGATGCGGGCGTGCGCGGCCCTCAACATGGGGGCGGTTACGGGGGTTGAGTACGAGCGGCGATGCCACTTGGCCGTCGGAGCTCACCTGCTTGCGGTTGCCCGTAGTGACATCGACCTTGCGGCGCAGACCGCGTACACCGTCGCCGAGTTCTTCCGCTGTGCCCGCGACGCGGCCGCGGCTAGACGATGGTACTCAGCATACGATGAGTGGCGGCTCGCCGGAGGACTAGCCGACGCCAGCTTTGTCGAGCTGCGCGCCGCCATCGCCAAAGACCGGCGCATGCTTGACGCAAGCGAGTTCTGGCTCTGATGGAAAGCCACTCCGAGGCAGTCGAATGGTTTCGGAGTTTCCGAGCGAAATTCGATGCCGGCAACCCTGTCATCGACGATGACGCCGCCGTCCGCCTGGCAAGGTTTTCGGCGTGGTCCGGCCCACCAGACGAGACGATGAGTCTGTGGGGGTCGGTGCTCGAACTCTGCATACACCCGTTCCCCGGCGATCCGCCGCCAGCGTTGCGTACGTTCGTCATCGAGGTTGCCCGGCAGATCACTGACGGCGAAATCGCCGACGTCGGACGTGCTCCACGAGGGAGCGTCATGTTGATCCTCGAGGTACTAGTCCTCGCATGCCTGGTCATTGACGAGCCTGGCGTGGCGACGCGGACGCTCCGGCGTTGGGCCTCAGTGGTCAACGAGGCATTTCTCGAGGCTGAGTTGGGCCCGCGCTTCCTTGGTACGCGTCCGGATACCGGCGCGCTCCGCGCGGCGGCGTATCTCGCCTACGAGCGTGCCGAGATCGGGTTGGCGGTCGAGGCTGCCGAGGCCGGACGCCTCAAGTTCTTGGCCGCCGTCGCGGGTGGCGCTCCCGCCGTCGGCGCTCCCCACCATGGCGGCGCTGACCTGGCGGTCCAGCTCTCGGCGGGACAAGCTGAGCGTCTCCGCGCACTGATAGACCGACCTTCGCGGGCCGCCGCCGAGGATCTCGTCAAACCCGATGAAGCCCAGGCCGTTGACCTCGCCAAACTCCTCCACGCACTTGCAACACCATGGCATCGGTTGACGTCGGCGCCTGTCGGAGACGCACGTGCGGCGCTGCTGACCGCCGATCCCATCAGCGACGCGGTGTGGAGTGAGGCCCTGCGAGAGCCTACGGCAGAGTGGCTTGTCGCGACCCTGCGAGATCACCAGATGCTGATCTATCCGTTCCTCACCGCCGACCACCTCGGGTGCGTGGTCTGGACGCGGGGCGACGGCCACAGCTTCCAGATGGACCGTTCGGAAATACCCCCTGACGCAGTGGACGCTCAGATCTTTGGTGCTCACCTTCCTGACGCGTGCGCTGCGGTCTTCGGCGGACGCACGGGTCGTCGAGAGTGGTCCGACGTGCGCGTCGTCGACTGGGACCGGGACGAGACCGAGAACGCCCAGGGAGTAGCCGTCGGCTACGCGATGGCGCCTACACATAGCCGACGTCACGTGCGGACGGCAGTCGCCACCGTGATCCCGTCCGCACGGATCCTGCCCGCGCACCGGCGCGGTCTCGCTTCCGGGCGCCCCGAGGTGACGTTCATCGGTGACCCCACGCAGGACCTGCCCGGTCCTTGGCTTGAGGCGCGGGCGTGGCGCTCGCGGTACGGAAACGCCGTCGGGCTTCACCTAGGCTCGGCGGCTACTCGCGCTCGAACTCTCGAGGCGTTCCGCACCTCGTCGATCGTCATCGTCAGCGGGCACACGTTCGGTACTGCCGGGCGCGAGCGCTTCGGCATCCGCCTGTACGACGGGACGCTGACGCACCAGGACCTCCTGGCGCACGGCGAGATAGCGGCCCGGCAGGTCATCCTGAGCTGCTGTTCCGCTGCTGCTGCCGTCCGCGAAGGGATGGCGAATGAGGTCCTCGGCCTCGTTACCACGTTGCTCGCGATCGGTGCCCGCCAAGTGTTGGCGCCTATCGTCCCAGTGCGGGATGCGCCATGTGCTGTTCTCGGCGTCACTGTCGCTGATGCGGTGTCCAATGGCGCCGACCTTCGTCACGCGTTCGGGCACGCAATGCACACCATCTGGCCTATGGGACGCGGTCAGGAGGTCCTCGCGGTCCCCCACGTTCTTCCAGAGGCTATGTCGGCGGTTTGCCCTTATGACAACTCGCTGCTCCAGGCGAGAGCGTCGGCGACACGCGCGGAGGCGTTCGAGACGCTTCTGCGCTTCAGCGTGTTCGGCGGCGATCTGGTCGAAGGCGACGAGGCCGGCTGATGGCGCTCGCTGACTCGACATAGGCGCCGGGCCGCGTCGGTTTGCGGGTATGCCAGCGACCGCCGCCTCCTGTTGAGGCCACCTCGCCGGTTCGTCATCTATACGTTAGGGCAGGATGCACCCGGTTAAACGATCCTGGGGCTTGATCCGCCGTCATCAGCGTGCCCGAAAGCAAGCAGAGCAGGAGTGGCTTGATGCGCCGCTGACGAAGCCGATCGTGTCTGAGGCACTCGATGTCGCGAGCCAGGCGGTGGATCGAGAGCTGGCTAGCTTCGAAGCGTTGAGCAATCGGCTGCTCGCGACGATTACCTTCGCTGGCGCGCTGCTGACGCTCGCAATCACCTTGGGCCAAAAGGCGAGCGGCGTGTTCCCACATCATCACGATCGCCGAGTCATCTTCGAGAGCGGATTCGTGGCCGCGGTCGTGTTGCTCGCGCTCGCGGTCCTGATCGGGATCCGGGCGCTGCGGCCAGCACCCCGCCACCGGACAAATCCCCACCTCCTCAAGCATTACGGGATCCACGGCGCTGAGTCCGACGAGGTCAACACCGACACCTACCGGCGCGAGGTAGCCCTCGTTGTTCAGCTCGACGACAGCAACAAACGTCGTGTTCGCGGACTGCAGCGGGCACAGTGGCTGGTAGCGCTCGCCCTGATTTTGGCTGCCGCTCTCGCCGCTATAGTTCTTCTCGGTAGCCGATGAGCGAGTCGAATCCATCAGATCAGCCGGCAGGCGGGGTTCCGGGCGGCGGTGCTGCAAGCAGTGGCGAGGTGCCGACTGAGACCATTTCGCAATCAGGCGTTCAGAAGCCTCCGGTCTACGTGACCGACATGCGCGAGGCAGACACACCTGACACCAAGCAGGCTCGGGGTCGCTAAATCCGACGCGGTCCTAGACGGGGCGCGATGCCTACTTGATGCGGACCGCAGCCGCATCAGCCTATCGCAACACCAGTCCTGCCTTCGCCGCCGGCGGGGCGTCCGCACTGGCTTGCCCAGAGTCCTCCCTTCGCGCGGAAAGGAAGCACGCCACGTGTAGCCAGCGAGACGCCCGAGTTGGACGAGCACCGGGTCTGAGGCGCAGCAGTCCGTCCTCGGTGTCAAAGACGACGACCGGCGCCGTCGCGTCGAGGTTCTGGGTGTAGCGCCCCACGCGCTCGCTGTCCAGGTACGCGGCCCAATCAGCGCCGGAGCCGGCGAGCACGTCGGCGATCCTCAACGTCGGCACATCCCGCATCGTGCCACGGCGTCGGCGTCGGCGTCGGGCTACTAAAGCGTCGCTCACCGGTCAGGTGAGCTTGAGCCTTCTGCGTCCGCAGGGCCGAGAAGCAGGCGGTCTGCCAGCATCCTGTATACGTTCGTCCTAGATTGTGCGATACCCCGATACCGAGGATATGCCCGTGACTGACTTTCTTGACGTGAAGCGCCGAGAGATTACCGACCAGATGAAGAAGCTGAAGCCGATGGTCGAGGAGCACCGCCGTCTGGAGGCCGCCGCCAAAGCCCTGGATGACATACCCGCCTCGCCGAACGGTGCGTCCGCACCGGCGCCACGCCCCACCCGTGGACGTCGCGGGCCCGGTCGCCCGCGCGGCTCAAAGACGAAGACGACAGCCGCGCCCCCGTCCACGCCCGCATCCCCGAAGCCAGCGGCCGCCAAGCCCGCCGCAAAACGCAAACGGAGGCGGCGTAAAGGAACTGGCAATCGCGCGGGGCAGACGCTGAAGTTGATCGTCGCCGAGCCCGGGATCACGATTCCCGCGCTGGCCGAGAAGATGGGTATTAAGACGAACTACCTCTACAGGGTGCTCCCCACGTTGGAGGCAGCCGGCAAGGTCGCCAAGCAGGGTCGCGGCTACCATCCCACACGGGACTGACGGCGTCTAGCTGGTTGGCGTCCTCCCGGGTGAGGGCTAGTGTGGTGGGGGGCGTACGCTCGATCCACATGTGATCGCTCCTGCGCCT
>OBLU010006531.1_pt1 | contig 10365 bp, 8 predicted proteins | sample 1518681 | NCBI WGS metagenome assembly OBLU01 (sample SAMEA3539304, study PRJEB22396) | soil metagenome | biome: tundra; feature: field; material: soil | place: USA | collected 2010-05 | depth 0.15 m
GCAACGCGCCGGAATACCTCGAGGCCAGACACGGTTTTCCGCACGAGCTGCTCGCCAACATTGCCGCAGTGCGCGCTCTGGTCGAGAAGGCCGCGGAAGCCTAGTGCGTGCTAGGGCGCGGCGGCCCACAGCAGGCGGATATGGGCAGACCAGTGCGCCGCGGTCGTCGTTACACTCATGCCATGGCCTCCTGTGATGGAATATCAAACCAACCTGAGCTCAAGCATACGGGCTGCGTGAGGCTGAGCACGACCCGCTGGATGAAACCGATGCCGCGCAATGCAATCGCCGCGCTCCTGGTGCTCGGCGCCGCCGTGGCATCGGCCGATGAGCCGCCTGTCATTCCCACTGCAGCCGATGCCTATCGGATGTGGGAGCGCTGGCCCTACCAGCGCATTGGCGAGCGGGCCTACATGCGCAGCACCTATGATCGCTCCGGCGGCAACGATTTCGCCGACGCGTCACATTTCCTGTATCAGTTGGCGGACGATTACAACGTCACCCTCGATGTGGAGGGAGCGGGAATCCTGTATTTCGTTCGCACCAATCACTGGCACGGCAGTCCATGGCACTACACCGTCGACGGGTCCGATCACCTGGTGCAGGAAACCAGCACCGCGGATCCGTTGCATCCCGCCGCCGACTCCGTGTTCCTGCCGCAAAAGGTGTTTCCCAATCCAGTGACGTGGACCTGGGCCCAAACCAAAGGCGCTGATCTGAGCTGGGTGCCGATCGGCTTTCAAAAATCTCTGCGCTTGGCCTATTCGCGCACGTTCTACGGCACGGGCTACTACATCTATCATCAATATGTCGACGGAGCCCGACTGTCGCAGCCCATCGCAAGCTGGGATGGTAGAACCGCTCCGGACCCGGCGATCTCCGAACTGCTGCGCCGCGCGGGTGCGGATATCGCCCCGCCGGTGGGCACGCCGGGTGTGACCGAAGCGACTGGTCGATTGGATCTGCCTGCCGGCAGTACCGTACCGGTCTGGAATGAGCGCCGCGGCCCGTCAATGCTGCGGGCGCTGGAGTTCTCGGTGCCGCGCGGCGAGGCGCTGGAATTCTCCGACGCGCGTCTGCGGATTACTTGGGATGAGCGCGCGACGCCCTCGATCGATGCGCCGATCGCTCTTTTTTACGGCACCGGGGTGCTCTACAACCGCGACGATCGGGAGTATTTGGTCAAATCCCTGCCCATGGTGATTCGCTACGACAAGGATCGGGTGACTCTGCGTTGCTATTTTCCGATGCCGTTCTTCCGCTCCGCGCGCATCGAGCTGATCGGCTCCGCGCGCACGTCCATTACCGACATCCAGTGGAGGCTGCGATACATGCCCTACGCGGACCCACCGAATCAAGTGGGCTACTTTCATGCGACCTATCGGGATCATCCGGGCTACCCGGCAGCGTCGCCGGCCCTGGGCAAAGACCTGGTGCTGCTCGACACGCGCGAAGCCGAGGGCGGCGGCGATTGGTCGGGAGCATTCGTCGGTACCTCCTTCATTTTCTCCCACGACGCGGAATTCAGCGGCTTGGAGGGCGATCCGCGTTTCTTCTTCGACGACAGCCTGAGTCCGCAAGCGCAAGGCACCGGCACCGAGGAATGGGCGGGCGGCGGCGACTATTGGGGCCATGAGACCATGTCTCTGCCCCTGGCAGGCCATCCCATCGGTGCCAGCAGTCGCCGACTCGCGCTCTCTGACAGCGATAAGATCGAATCGGCGTACCGTTTCCTGCTTGCCGATCTCATGCCATTCGGCAAGAACGCGCTGATCCAATTGGAGCACGGCGGCTCAAATGAATCGACGCAGCACTACCAGACCCTCGCCTATTGGTATGGCCTGCCGGCGCCCTCTCTGATCAAGAGCGACGAGATGCTCGTGGGCGATGCGGCCAGCGAGCGCGGGCACCACTATGTCTCACCGGACGCCTCGCCCGCTTATGCGGTGAGCTCGCGATACGAATGGGGGCCGGATACGTTTTCGGGACGGGAAATCTACCCGGCGAGCACGGACCGCGGCCGCACCACGAAGACGTGGTCCGAATTCAACCTGAAGATAGATCCCGATAACCTGGGGGTCATGTTGCGGCGAAAGTTGGATTACGCCTTCCCCAATCAACGCGCCGAGGTCTATGTCCGCGACCTCACGGGGCACAATCCGAAGTGGGGCCTGGCCGGCATATGGTATTTGGCCGGATCGAATACCAGTGTGTTTTCAAATGGTGGCGGCAAGGAGCTCGGCGCTAGCGAACACATTGTGCAAACCTCAAACCGGCGCTTCCGCGATGATGAATTCCTGATTCCCCGTGCCCTGACCAAGAGCCGCTCGGGCATTCGCATCCGCATCCAGGTCACGCCCGTACCCATTCCTCTATATCCCGGTCGCCCGCTCCCGGAGCTGGCCTGGAGTGAGATGCGCTACAGTGCCTACAGCTTCGTGATGCCCCACTTCACGCTGCAGTGACGGCGCCCGTCAGTAGGTCTTGTACGGCAGAAACTTGCCCGACATCAGGATCTTGACGCGGTCGTCCTTCGGGTCGGCCTACAGTGTGCTCACCGTCGTTCCAAGTGCATGGTGATCGGATGCTTGGTGCGCAGGTTGATCAGCGCTTCCAGCTCCATGGGCGGCCCGGGAGCATGCGTGAGTCGAAAACGCCGTGCCACGCGGTAAAGGTGCATGCTCATTTCGTACAGCGCCAGGGATTCGCCGATGCAGTGCCGCGCACCGGCGCCGAACGGGATGCGCGCGAACAGCGGTCCTTTGCCCTCCGACTCGGGCTCGACGCGCTCGGGTCGGAAGAGCTCCGGCTCGCTCCAGAACTTCGGATGTCGATGCACCAGATAAGGGCTCAACAGCAGCTCCACGCCCGCAGGGATGTCGTAGCCTGCGAGCCGGTCCGGCCCGATGCTCTGACGCGACAGCACCCAGACCGGCGGGTACAGGCGCAGTGCCTCGTTGATGATGCGGCGTGCGTACACCAGCGATTCGCTGACCTGCAGGCTTGGCGCCTTTTGCTCGGCCAGCGCGTCGATCTCGCGGTGCAGTTTCGCCTCGACCTCCGGATGTTGAGATAGCAGATACCACACCGAGTTCAGTCCACTCGCCGCGGTTTCATGGCCAGCGATAATGAGCGTCATGACTTCATCGACCAGCTCGCGCTCGCCCATGGGCACGCCGCTCGCCTTGCCGCGGGCTTCCACCAGCATGCCGATGAAATCGAGCGACTCGCTCGCCTGAGCGCGCCGGCGCCTGATGATCTCGACGACGAGTTTTCGTAGCCGATAAAACCTCGAAGCAAACGCCAGGTCTCGAGCTGAGTCCTCGGTGATGATGTCGAACGGGTTCTGCCCCATCTGCTGCGTCAGACGATCGAGGTCGTCGCCGAATATGGCGTGCAGAATGAAGTCGAGCGTGACCTCACTCATCTCGTCGGTGACATTGATCGGCTCGCCGTGCGCCGCCTGGCGCTCCCAGCGTTCGATGAGACGGTCATTGGCACCATCGATCGCCGCGGCGAACTGCGTGACGATGCGCCGGTGAAACATGGGCTGCATCATGTGGCGTTGCGCGCGCCAGAGCTCGCCGTCGCTGGTAACAATGCCATTGCCGAGCAGCATCCTGACGCGCTCGAGACCGAAACCCTTGCGATAGTTGCTGTGATTGGACACCAGCACGCGCTTGACGTCGTCCGGATGATTGATGACGTAGACGTAGCCGCGTCGGGAGGGCGAATACACGCGATAGATGTCGCCAAATCGGGCGCATAGCTCGCACATGCGCTCCAGGGAATCGGCGGCTTCACCGACATTGAAACTGAACTCGGGTTCCGGCGGCGTGGCTACGGGCGACGCGGACGTCTTGATCTGGTTCATCCCTCTAGTGGTGCGTTCAGGGTGACGTTGTGCAGCGCACAAAGAACGCTTGCGACGCTTTCGGTGTCCTACGCTAACATACCCGCGCTTTACTGATGCGCGCAGCGAAACCGCAAGCTACACATTCACGATGCAGGCACTCGAGCTCAAGGTCCCGCCACCAGTTGTTGCGGCGCTGGTCGGAGCCAGCATGTGGGTCATGTCCAAGCTGGCGCCCGCGATCGCAGAGCCGGAGTTCATTCGCACCGTCACGGCATTGGCGGTCGCGCTGGCAGGGGCGGCATTGACACTCGCAGGCGTACTGTCGTTTCGACAGGCGAGGACCACGGTGAATCCGATGAAACCGGAGGCCACCGCATTGCTGGTTCGTTCGGGTGTGTACAGTGTCTCGCGCAATCCCATGTACCTGGGTCTTCTCGTGGTACTCCTCGCCTGGGCCGCCTTTCTGTCCTCGGCCTGGGCAATGCTGGGTCCCCTGGCCTATGCGCTCTACATCAACCGATCTCAAATTGCGCCGGAGGAATGGATCCTGTCGGCCAAGTTCGGCGCGAGCTACGCGGAGTACAAATCCCGGGCGCGCCAGTGGTTGTAAGGACCGCCTGTGCGCCCTCATCGCTGCTTGCGCACTCAATGGATTGCCAAACGAATGTGATCCAGTCTCTAGCACTCGGTCCCGCTCGCGGCTACACTGCCGCATTCGAAGGCAGGGAGAGTTCCGGACCGCCATGCGTCGCAGAAAGTGCGGGTTGTTCCTCGCTTGTTTATTGTTGGGCACGGCCAGCAGCGTCTGGGCCACGCCGCGTACCAATGGCCTTGACCCCTATCCGCAGGCCGCGGTCGCCTATGCCGTGGTCGTCGACGGCGAGTTGCTCTGGGGCCGTCACCTCGATACGCGTCGGGCACCCGCCTCGTTGACCAAGCTGCTGACCGCGATGGTGCTGCTGGATTCCGACTGGCGGCCGGACGCCGTGCTGGAAGTCAGCCACGTCGCCGCCCACATCACGCATCCGCGAGTCGGTCTTCACACCGGGGACAGCGTCGTCGCTGCGGACGCTCTGACCGCGATGCTGATGCATTCGGCCAATGACGCCTGCATGGTGCTGGTCGAACACGCCGCCCCCAGCCTGCAGGCCTTCACCGAGCGCATGAATGCCCGCGCCGAACAGCTCGGCATGCACGATTCACATTTTGCCCATCCGTGCGGCTTTGATGCCGATGAACAGTATTCGACGGTGACTGATCTGCTGCGTTTGGCACGTGCCGCCCATGCCGATCCGCGCATCGCGCAGATCGTGGCGCAGCAACGGTACAGTATCTCGACCGGCAAAGGCCGGGTCCTGGCCTTCAAGAACACCAATCAGCTCCTCGGTCGACTCGATGGTGTCATGGGACTCAAGACGGGATATACGGCTCAAGCCGGGCACTGTTTGATCGCGGTAGCCGAACAGTCCGGCCATCGCGTTTGGCTGGTGCTGCTCGATTCCCAACGGCGCTGGCAATCCGCACATCGCATCATTACCGCCGCCTTTGCGGCCGCGGAACGCGGCCCCCATTCCCGCTACGCCGGCGCTGCTGCCTCCCTGTAAGCGGGCCTTACTCCGCCGCCGCGGCCGACGCACCGCCCGCGGGCCGGGGCACCATCCAGCACAGCGGGATCAAGACCAGCGCCAACCAGCCGGACAGATAGAACAGGTCCAGCGAAGAGAGCAGATAGCCCTGCCCGATCACGCCCCGCGTCATGAGGCCGGCCGCGGACTGATCATTGAGCCCCAGAGCGTGCAGCTGTGAAAGCGATTGCACCGTGGCGGGATCGTAGGGCGTGATCAATTCCGTGAGGCGGGACTGATGCAGCGCTTCGCGTCGATCCCAGAAGGTCGTGAACAGCGAGGTGGCGAAGCCGCCCGCAACGATACGCAGAAAGTTGGACAGTCCCGAGGCCGCGGGCACCTTTTGCGGAGGCAAGCGGTCGAACGAGATGGCCAGCATCGACACAAAGAACACACCCATCGCCATTCCGAGCACCAGCTGCGGCCATACAAAGGCCATGAAGCTGGCGTCAGCGGTCAAGCGCGCGCGCATCAGGTAGGAAATGCCGAAGAACAGGAACGAGGCGGACGCGAACCAGCGTACATCGTAGCGCGCCATGAGCCGTCCGATCAGCGGCGAGAGCAAGACCGCCACCACACCGCTCGGTGCGGCCACCAGCCCGGCCCAGGTGGCGGTATAGCCGATCTGTTCCTGCAGCCACAGCGGCATGAGCACGACGTTACCGAAGAACACGGCGTATCCCAGGCACAACGCCAGCGTGCCGAGCGCGAAGCTGCGCGACTTGAACAGCGACAGATCGACGATGGGCGCGCTGTCGGTGAGTTCCCAGATCAGCCAGGCGGCAAAGCCGATGACCGTGACCAGCGCCAGTACCACGATCGGCGTGGACTGAAACCAGTCGAGATCCTTGCCCTTGTCGAGCATGATCTGCAGCGCTCCGACCCAGACCGCCAGCAGGCCGATGCCGACGCCGTCGATGCGTTGTTTGCGTGTCGGAGTCTCCTGCGAGCGCAGAGAGCGCCAGCAAACGAAGGCGCAGAACACGCCCACCGGAACGTTGATGAAGAAAATCCAGGGCCAGTTGTAGTTGTCGGAAATGTAGCCGCCGAGCACCGGCCCGGCGATCGGCCCCACCAGCGCGGTGATGGACCAGATGGCCAGCGCGATGCCGCGCTTGGCCGGCCCGAAGATACTGAGCAGCAGCGCCTGGCTGCCGGGAATCATGGGCCCCGAGACGGCGCCCTGCAGCACGCGGAAAACAATCAGCGAAGGCAGGCTCCAGGACAGGCCGCACAGCAATGAGGTCGCGGTAAAGGCGAGGACCGACAGCACAAACGTGCGCACCACGCCGAAGCGCTGCATGAGCCAGCCGGTCAGCGGCACCGACACGCCGTTCGACACGGCAAATGAGGTGATGACCCAGGTGCCCTGGTCCGAGCTGACGCCGAGGTCCCCGGCAATGGTCGGAATCGAGACGTTGGCGATGCTGGTGTCCAGTACCTGCATGAAAGTACCGAGCGCCAGGGCCAGCGCAGTGAGGGCCAGAACGCCGCTGCTTAGAGGCGGCGGGGTGCTCGCCGTGCCTGCGCTCACGTCTGCGCGCCCGGCTTGAGGCCGGAGTTTTCCGCAATGATCCGCGCGATGAGGGCGTCGATGGCCGGATCATCAGCGACGCTGGCCTGCACCGGCTGCGGCGTGTTGCGTACCACGCTCGACGCCTGCGCCGCAGCGCTCTCGCGAATGTCCACGCGCACGTGCGCCGAGAGTCCAATACGCAGCGGATGGGATTTGAGCTCCTGCGGATCAAGCAATATGCGCACCGGTACGCGCTGCACGATCTTGATCCAGTTGCCGGAGGCGTTTTGCGCCGGCAGCAGCGCGAACGCGCTGCCGCTGCCGGCGCCGACTCCGACCAGGCGGCCATGGAACTCGACCTCGCTGCCGTACAGATCCGCACGCACGATCACGGGCTGACCGGTGCGCATGTGCGAGAGCTGCACCTCCTTGAAGTTGGCATCGATCCACACATCATCCAGTGGTACCACGGCGAGCAAAGGGGTACCGGGCGCGATGCGCTGACCGACCTCGACGCTGCGCTTGGCGATGACGCCGCCCACCGGCGCCACGAGCTTCGTTCGGCGCACGGCGAGGGCGGCATTGCGCACGGCCGCCGCGGCCGCCAGCACCTGCGGATGGTTGTCGATGCGTGTACCTTGGGTCTGAGCGAAGGTCTGCGCCAATTGCTCGCGCGCAGCCGCGACCGCAGCACGCATCGAAATGACGTTATCGCGTGCGTGCGAGAGCTCTTCGCCGGAAATTGCGCCGTCATCGAGCAGGCCCTGGCGACGCTTCAGATCGGATTCGGCGGTGCGCAGCGCCGACTCGCGCTGATCGATCTGCGCACTCAGTTGCGCCCCCTGTGCGAATAGCCCGCGCACCTGCCGCACGCTGCGCGCGAGTTCGGCTTCGGCGTTGCTCATAGCCACGTCGGCATCGGCCGGATCGAGCTCAACCAGCGCAGTTCCGGCCGCCACGGTTTGGGTGTCATCGACATGCACTGCCAACACGGTGCCCGGCTGCTGGCTACTGACCTGCACCACATCGCCATTGACGTAGGCATCGTCCGTGGTTTCGAAATGCCGCGCGTTGATGAACCAATACACGCCGTACACGAGGCCGCCGAGCAGGACCAGGCTCGCTAGGATCAGCAGGCCGAGACGTCGTCCACCGTTGGACTTGGGGGCCGCGGAGTTCGGAGCGGCAGTTTGCGGTGTGGGAGTATTCATGGGGAGGTCTGTGAGGAGTGGTTATTGGAATCTGGATCGAAGCTGCCTCCAAGCTCCAGCAGCAGGCTGACGCGGGCTACGGCCAGATCGGCGATGATCTGGATGCTCTGACGGCGCGCATTGAGCACCTGAGTTTCGGCGCTGAGCACCGACAGATAACCGGCTAGACCCGCACGGTAGCGCTCTTCGGCGATTCGATAGCCATCCTCCGCGGCCACGAGAGTCGACTCCTGGTCGGTGCGTTCGCGGCTCAATGCATCGATGCGAGTGAGCTGATCGGAGCTCTGTTGCACGGCGCGCAGCACCGTGTCGTTGTAGACGGCGACGGCACCATCCAGCGCCGCTTCGCGGCCCTGGTATTGTGCGCGCAGCTTGCCGGCATCAAACAGCGGCAGCGATACCACCGGACCGGCGCCGTAGCCGCGAGCGCCGGCCTCGAACAAATCGTTGAGGCCAAAGGCGGCCACGCCCGCGAGTGCGCGCAGGCTCACGTCCGGATAGAACGCGGCCCGGGTCGCACGACGCTGCGCATCGGCCGCCTCGATCCGCAGGCGCGCGGCCAACACATCCGGCCGCCGCGCGAGCAGATTGATCGGCAGCTGCGCGGGCAGCGGCAGCACGGCATCCAGATTCAGCTGCGGTCGTCCGATCGCGGCGTAGCCGTCCGCGGCCTGCCCGGCAATCATCGCCAGCGCATGCACGGCCAGTTCCGCCTGCGCCTGGGCCTGCGCACGCTCGACGCGCGCCTGCGGCAGCTCGCTCTCCGCTTCGCGCAATTCCAGCCGCGTGTCCAGGCCGGCGGCCACGCGCTGACGCGTGAGTTCGAGAATGTGCTGGCGCTGCGACTGCGCCTGCTGCGCGATATCGGCGAGCGCATCGGCGCGATACAGACCGACATAGGTTTGCACCAGCGCGGCGGCGAGCAGCAGCCGCGCGTTGTCGCGCTCGAAATCCGCCGCTTGCGCCAGCGCTCGCGCCTGCGAGACCGCATCGGCCTGGCGGCCCCAGAAATCCAGATCCCAGGACAGGCTGGCCCCGATCTGCGCCATCCAGAAGTCGCCACCGGCCAGAGGCGGGGGAATGATGTAATTGTCCGGCGCGCGCTGGCGCAGCGCGCTGCCGCTGAAGCTGGCCCTGGGTAGCAGCCCGGCATGCGCGGCATCGATCTGCGCCAGCGCGGCGCGCAGCTGCGCGGAAGCCTGCGCCAGCGACGGATTGGCCGCGAACGCCTTCTCGATCAACGCATCGAGCTGCGCGTCGTCCAGGGCCTTCCACCAGCCCTCATCGGCTGGCGTGACCGCTGCGGCCGTCAGACCCAGCTGCCGCGGGTCGATCGCCCTCTCACGCGGGGAGTCTTTCGGCGGCAGCACGCACCCGGCCAGCAGCGCCGTGAGCGCTGCGCTGAGCACCAGCAATGGCCAGCGCGCGGCCATCAGGCAACGCCCGCGGCCGGGTCGGGCGGCCGAGCTGCGCGTGCCAGCTCGGCCTGCATGCCGCCGATGAATTTGCCGAGCAGGCGAATCAGCTCTTCGAACTCGGGGCGGCTGAAATCCGCCAGCGCGCGATTGAGGGTGTCCACGACCATCGGAATCAGCTGCTCGCAGGTCTTGAGTCCCGCCGCGGTCAGGTGCAGATCCACCTTGCGCCGATCCTGCGCGCAGCGCTGGCGCTCGACCAACCCGCGCTCGGCCAGCTGATCAACCACGCGCGTCAGCGCGCCACTGTCATGGCGAAACTCGTGGCTGATGTCCCGCACGTTGAGCGCAGCGCCCGAGCGCAGCTGCATGAGCACTACGTACTGCATGTAAGTGAAGCCGTGCTTGGCGAATGCCGGCTCGAGGCCGTCGAGCATCAGCGCGTAGGTGCGCTTGACCAGATAGCCGACGCTATTGCGGGCCTCGTACGTCTCGACTTGATAATGGCGCTCTGACATTCAGTCCGGGCATTTACTGCCTAAACAATTACTGCTTAGGCAGCTATTCTGAACAGTATAGCGGCCCCGTCAAGAGTACTTTGCCGCGCGCGCAGCAAGCTTGAATAATCCAGTAGCGTCAATTCCCACAGCGGCGCGGGGGCGGCTCTTCAATGTTAACCAAGCGCTTGTTAAAGGTTGCCTTGCACGCCACTGTCGTTCTGGCGGCGGCCACCGGCGTCGCA
>OBLU010006532.1_pt1 | contig 10365 bp, 14 predicted proteins | sample 1518681 | NCBI WGS metagenome assembly OBLU01 (sample SAMEA3539304, study PRJEB22396) | soil metagenome | biome: tundra; feature: field; material: soil | place: USA | collected 2010-05 | depth 0.15 m
GCGGGGATCCTGGTGTACCACACCGGCACCATCAACTCGGCGTTGAGCTGGGTTAGCTGGAAAGGCAAAATACTGGAGAAGCTGGAACCGGGGGGCCGGTACGACGCCCTGGCGCTTTCCCCGGACGGTAAGCGCGTGGCGCTCTGCCGCTCCGACGCCGACAACAACAGCGACATCTGGATCTATGAATTCGGCCGGAAAGTCATGACCCGGCTTACGTTCGATTCCGCTCCGCTCGATTCCCCCGTCTGGTCTCCGGACGGCCGGCAACTCGCTTTCTCTTCAAGCCGCAGCGGGAGCTTCCAGATCTACCGCAAGAACGTCGACGGGAGCGGCCAGGAGGAACAGCTTACCGAAGGGCCGGGCGAAAACTATCCAGACGACTGGAGCCGGGATGGCAAATACCTGCTCTATCAGCACAAGGTCCCGCAAAAGTCGTTTGAGGTCTGGCTGTTGCCTCTGGAGGGCGGCCGCAAGCCGGTCCCGCTGTTGCAGGCGCCGTTCCTGCAGACACTGGCGGCCTTCTCCACCGACGGAAAGTGGATTGCGTACGAGTCGAGCGAATCGGGCAGCATTGAAGTTTACGCGCGGGCGTTCTCCGCTCCGTCGGCTGCTCTCGGCGGTAAGGTGCAGATTTCGGCCGGCCACGGGGGCTGGCCGCGCTGGCGCAGCGACGGGAAGGAGATTTTTTATCGCTTTTTCGCAAACCCCTCGGCATTAATGTCGGCACGAATTCGGACCGGGAACGGCGAAATCGAAGCAGCGGCCCCCGTCGAGGTGTTCCCTTTTGGGGGGTTCGCTTCCAGCACTGCTCGCTTGTGGGACGTGACGGCCGACGGCCAGCAATTTCTGCTCGCGGATCTGGTCGGACCATACTCCCCCCGCAACCGGCTGAACGTGGTGGTGAACTGGCAGGCGCGGTTGAATCAGTAATCCGTAACGCGTCGTTCGGAAGAGACAGGAGTCCTCGCTCCATCGTGTTAGAGATGTCCGCCGCCTGATTTTTAACGGGTGGTTATCGGAAAGTGGCTTGACCACTTGGGCGTATTACCCAAACCGCGGATGTGCATGGGCCGGGACCGAGACCAGCCGTGGAGCTACCGATATGGCGACTTAACGCCCTCGCGCCCCGACCAGTTCGGAAACCCGTCACTTGCCGGAGAGCCGATGATCCGACTGGAACGAGTTCCGGCGCAAAGCGGGTTTTGGCACCGAGAACGACTCCAGGTGGTCCGCACTTTTCCGATAACCCCGTTTCACGTCCACAAGATATTGTTTCCGAATGCGACATCGACGGAGTCGCGACGCGCACCCAGGGACGGTAAGGCGCTAGAAGCATCGCGAACTGTGCCCGAGGCTGCGCCGAGGCGACTGGCGGGATGCCGCATTGGCAGAACGCTTTCGATGATAATAGATGTGCTGACATCTAACAGGCACATCAGGCTTGAGGCAATATGGCCGTTCTTTTCAAGAGACTCGTTGTAGCGCTATCTGCCATCGCGCTTCTGGCGCAAACTCCGTTCGCCACGATCGCTGACCTCGGCGCTCGTGCCGAAGCCATTCGCGACGCACGCAGGCAACTGACCGGCCGTACTGACATGGCCGCCATGGCGCAATGGTCCACCATCCTGGCTGAGATGCATCTATCGAAAGATCCGGAACTGAAAGGGGTTGTCCAGAGCCTGCGCGCCCTCAACCTCTACGACAACGAATCCTGGAATAACCTTGTCATCGTTGGCTACACCTACGTGGGCGCCAGCGAGACGGCGCGCGAATTTCGGAACGAACTGGCACGCCGCCGTCCAGATTCTAACTGGGCGATTCAGGCAGCGATACAACAATGGGAGTCCACGCACAAACCGCATAGTACCGGAGAAGCTGGGTTCACCGACTGGGCAATCGCGCGCGTAGAGTTTCTTAGGGTGTTGCATGAAGATAGGCCACAGTCAGAGGCCGCGACGATTGAGTATTTGGACGCAGCGTTGCACAATCAGTCCCGCTTGCCGACGGGCCAGGCACTCGAGGTGGCCGACTTGACACTAAGGGCTGGTCGAATTTTTCCGTACAATCCGATTCAAGTAGCGCGAATTTATCTCGACCACCATGTGCGTTTGGATGATGTACCGCGTCTGCTAAGCGAGGGGGTACAGCAGGTCTTGTTCCGCTTCCGAAACCAGCTCGCCAATGCGCGAGACGCCGAAGCTGCGAACCGGGAGGTCGTCCGAGTGCAGCTGCGCGCGCATAGCTACCTCGCTGAATATTGGTTGCAGAAGAATGACATGGAGCAGGCTAGGAGCGCTGTGCGCCAAGCCGGTGGGGACCTGACGCGTCTCGCACCAACCCCCGACGGGCCCCAGAATTCGCGGGCGATTTTCGAAGACGATCAGAAGGTCTGGTTGAAGCTGGCAAAGCGGGTGGGAGTCGAGGCTAAACCTATGCTCACGTTAAGGGACGTTGATTGGGACCGGGTGAAACGCGTCACTCTGGATGATTTTGACGCCACCGACCTCGCCGGTCGGCGCTGGAGCATCCAAGACTGGAAGGGCAAAGTCGTGATGATCAACATGTGGGCCACTTGGTGCGCCCCATGTCGCGCCGAACTACCCTATGTTCAAAAACTGCACGAAGCCTTTCAAGGCCGTGGAGACCGTCTGATTATCTCAATCAATGTCGACTCTGATGCCGAGTTAGCCCGGCGCTTCGTGCTTGAGCAGGGCTACAGCTTTCCTGTCCTAAACTCGCTCCAATTGGCCGACCGTATTGATTTCGTAAATGGTGTTCCTCAAAACCGCGTTATCGACAAGCAGGGCCGACTGTTGGTCGAGCCAGTCGAGGGAACCGGTGATGCTTGGGTGGCAAAGGTCAAAGTTCTGATGGATCAAATACGATAATTTGAGAAGCACGCCGAACATGCTGATCACATCGCGAAGCGGAACAGGGCCAATTCCGCGAGTGGCGATGTTTCTGTGCCAAGGCGAAATCGATCATCAAGCTGAGGCATGCGATGAGAGGTAAACCAATCCAGCAACGATCGACTGCGTAAATGTCGTGGCTCTATTGGTCACTGCTCGCCTAGCAGGCCATTGTGGTCGATATGTGGCGTTTCCTTCCATTGACCCTGGTGGCCAGTCGGGGCGCTGGGGACGCCGGGGTTGTTACCGAAATCGCCGTTTGCCGAGAGGTTGCGGCTAAATGCACTCGGGGATCGATGCCGCATTACGTTAGAGATTCTCAAATCTCTCGTGGCATTCGAAAACTATCTTGGCTAAAAAGGCGAAGTAGTCATCACACTTGTGTTTGATGCCTGGCCGGGAATCAGGGGCTCTTTCGGCTTCGGGTTTCACATATGCCTTTAGGACAAATGTATCTTCATCGGATGGAGTCCTCTCAGCGTCATCTGCAGGGCGAAAGGAAACGTCGAGTTCTGTCCCGTCCGGCACGCCCTGCAGCCTTTTCATTTCAGGATACGACTCTTCGTTTATAGTTAGAATGTCTTCGAAGAGGTAGAATTCTGTACTCATCCTACCCTTCTTGGCGCTATCGATGCGCATTTGGTTGGTTTCGGTGAGCAGAGTCTGCTCTTCCCCAGACGCCTCAGCAGCGTCAAACCATTCTTTCCAGCCTGGAACCTTGCCGAATTCATGCCTCATAACCCAAAACGTGCTTCGGGCAGCGTTCAGGAAAGCGCTGAGGACATAGTCGAAATATGGATCAGTTGTTTTTAGCTGATTCAAAAAGTATTTGGCTTCATCCAGCTTCTTTTGGGTCTTGGTCATTCTGCTAAGTTCACTTCTATCATAGGACCTGGCTTGAAGCTCGGCCATAGTATACACTTTTCGGTTGCCCGCAGAGCTTCAATTTGGGCACGGTGATGCCTCCCTGAAACGCCTGCCACCACCGAATCGCGTCCCATCGCTCTACCTGTCCATCGGCAAGTATAGCCGTAGTGCACGATATGTGGCGTTATCGGAAACTTGGCGGACCTCGGAGCAGTCCTGCTACACCTGGATGACGGCCCACTTCGGAAACAGGCCCCGTACGGCCACCGGCAACTACCGATATTGCCGGATATCGCTCCGAGGAGGTGCGATCTGCCGCCTGATTAGGGTCATTCGGTGGTTTGGCGACGAAACGCTCATGTGGAAGGCGGATCCCCAGACGCAAGCGCGTTTCTCGTTACCTATCCGACCAGACGTCGCCGGTTCGAATCCCGTCTCCCGCTCCATAGAATCAGTAACTTGGGTGAATCCAACAACTTCCGTAACTCCATTTCACGCCGTTAAGCAGCAAATACGCAGTTTTCAAGCTTCTCTGCCGCTTCGGCGCGCTTCTTGACCCCGGTCTTCGTATAAACATCAATCGCCACACCGATACCGTGTCCGGGTTGATCTGCAGACACTTTCGGGTCAATCTCGCACTCGTGGCCAAGGCTAGAGAGGCAACGAGTCCCGGTACAGTTCATCTACATTGACCATACCGAGAAGCCTTCCGGGAACTGAGTAACCGGGCGGAATCTGCATTGGCCGTTCAGAGCTTCGATTCTTCGGTGGACCATGTCCTGAACCCAGTCGGACGGCGAGCTCTTGCACCGCCGATATCGGGCCTGGGTCAGTGTTGCAGATCCGAAGTGGGTCAGTTACCGCGAGCGCCGAAGTCATCAGCCTTTACTTGATTGGCATGGTCTCTCTCGCCCGCTGGCTGGGATAAATGCGTACTCTTACTAAAGAACGACGAATCTGTCACGCCTAAAAAGGTGGGGCTGATGCTGGGGTAGATTTCCGCGCGGTGTCGGTCTCATGGTATATGTTTCAAGGCGACCGAGATGACGGCGGCCATCGCCAGCACCATGAGAAGAATCTCGAATACGCTCCAGATGGTGAATCTAACCTTTTCGAAATGTGCCTTGCTGGGCAAGCGCAAGCTCATAAAGCATACCTTCGTTTCGGGCGTCCCTTCCAAGTCGCTATTGCCGATGCAGGACCAGCAGCCTTCGGGTTTGGTCCGAAATGCCCCAGCGGATGGGTCGCTTCCATCAGTTGCTCAGGGGGCATTCCACTGTGCATCGACGACAATAGGCCTGTCGGCGTGCCGCACTCTGAGACTCCGGCCGGCCCGAATACATGCGATGCGCGGCCTCCCGTGTACGTGGCCGTTCAGCAGCCGAAGCATATGCGAATAGGAAACCTTCAGCACCTTTGCGGCCTGCTCCACCGTGATTGATCTCGTCAGGATCGCCCGCCGATGCGAGCTCTTGTTTTAAAACCTCGATCATTCCTTTGTGTGCTCTCCGCGAACTGGACGGGCGACCCGCCTTGGGCGCATCCCTTCTTGAATTTGTCGCTCAGTTTCGGATTCGGGGACAAGCAACTTCGCGCCGATCTTCACGGACGCCACATCTCCCTCATACGCTCTTTTGCGGAGGGTCCAAACGCTGATGCCAAGACGCCGAGCAGCATTCTTGACGGGTTGGAGGGTTTCGCCCATACTGGCTCCTGCTTAGTTTATAAACCGGAACTTGGTTCAGACTTGGATAGAAAAAGTGGTATTTTGTGCATTTGTACTAGCATTGTTTAGAATGCGAAATTATCGGGACAGGAGAACTGCCGAACAAATCGCGGAGGTGCTAAACTTCGGGCCGCTCGCTCCGGCGTCTGTAGAGTACTTTGCAAAGAGATATCGGGAAGGCACTGCCCCTCAGGCGATGCCGGGACAGGACTGGAGTATACCCGAGACGATCTCCGAAGAAGAACACAGGGCGATGTTTGCGGCCCTAATGTCGTCTCATCTTCGACGCTTCGTCGATGAATGGCTTGAGACGAGCAGGCACCCAGATGGCAGTGAATCGTCAGAAGACCGAAGTATTGAGGCAGCCCCAAATGCGTTCGCTGCCTTTTCGGAACTCGGTGCGAAAGTACGCCGGCCTCAACCCAGCGATTTTAGTCTGGGCTGCGCTGAACCGGTGCGCTGGGCTCCCAGTTTTTTTGAAGCTGCACTGCTCGAGGCAAAAAGACTATTGTTTAGGGCTGTGTGTAGCGAATGGGCCGAACGACTGTGCAAGTGCCGGTACAAGTCCTGCGGGCGCTATTTTCTCAATGGAACGCGGTTTTGGGAGTACCGACACGGGACGTTCTGTAGCCGTAAGCACCAGAATTTGGGGAGCTCAGCTGCCGCCACATCCGAGCGACGGACTCGGGTGCATGACAAATTAATCGATCTCGCCTCGAAGCAGCTTGCATCCTGGCGAATTAACGGCCCCCATTGGCAGGACGATACCAAGTTGAAGCGCCGTCTCGCCGCCGAGTTGTCGCACCGCATCAGTGAAGACCCCAATCTCCATGGATACCAGCAGGGAGCGACAGTGCACTGGGTAACCAGAAATCAAATAGAGATCGAAAAGAAACGGCTTGAACGAAGGCGTGAAGTGACTTCAGAGTAACGTGGAGCAGTCGGCGCTGGCGAGACGTCAACACCGAAGAAGTTCAAAACTTGTGGTTGCATCCTAGTCGAACACCGGAATGCCCTCGGCAATCGCCGCCTTGCGAAGCGGTCCATCCGAGGTGGCGAGAGCCAAGTCAGTTCGCAACGCGGGATCCAGATAGGCGGCATCGTACGCCGCGATATTGTGACAGCGAGCGAGCGACTCCAAATCGACATTCGCCCAGAGGCTCTGGGGTTCCCACAAGGCCGTTTGGGGCCAATTACGAGGTTACCCGGGAGCGTCGGGGTCGATCTGAGCTCTGTACGAGTGGCCGACAATGCGTCCGAAGCCGACAAGATCGCCGTCTCTTTGGAGTTTGCGGACGGGGTGGTTCCGCAAAGTAGCGGGTGCCACCAAGGCGTCGGGCATCCTTCGGCGCCCGAGGAGATTCCTGCCCAGGGACGCGGTATACCTACCGACGTGGCTGTATCGCCTCGACGGTGACAGGCGAGACCGCAACAGATAGCTCATGGTCCCCTGTTGCTATTGCCGTGGCGATGTAGCCTAAAATCTCGGCTGACCCGTGGCCAACGACGACCAGGAGCATTGAAAAACTCGGGAACGAATAGTCTGTATCCAACACAAGCCCGGCAAGTGTTCCTAGGTCCCCATTGCTCGGGCCTCGCAGGTCGATCACATGAGTGTGCCATTCACCCACGTAGTCCGCTCCTGAACGAGCGTACTCCTCGTTAAGGGCGGCCTGACAGTATGAAGTGTCACGTAGGAATCCGCAACTGGATCGTCTGGCGTTGGGACCAGCGTCTGAAGCCTTTACGACGCGGATGTTTCTGCCCTCGTGGAAGCCCATTAAAATGCCGCCCGTCTCCTGGGTCGGAGATGCTACGGATCGCTCCCTGAGAAAATCGATGACCTCATCGCTAACGAACAAGCGCGGAGTGTCCTTACCCTCCCGTCTCGAGAACGTTGGCCAGAATTCTTTGAGCCTCAGCCGCACAATCAATTCCTCTCAACTCCGTTGCGACGGCACCGCACACGGGACAGTCCTCACGGCGTGGTGCCGAAAAGAAATTCGTCGCCATAGGAAGATCAAATCTGAAAGGAGGGCCGTATGTTGTATCGGCCTCCCTTCCCCAGACCACGTAGCTAGCCGGCAGTGCCGCGAATTGGCTCGGAAGTAAGACGGACAGAGCCGCGCGGGTGGCCAGAGAAGCAGTGAGGGCGATGTCGGAGCGGAGCGCACTACTCGAGACCGACTCGCTCTCGCTACCGACGTAAGGCGTGGCGCTCCGATCATCGGTTTCGGAAGGCTGAAGTGTTGTGCCGAGCGCAAGCCGGATACACTCGTAACACGGCGTGCGGCCGGGTGAGACGAGCAAGACCTCGCTGATCCTGCCTTCATCAAGCGTGCCGGAGATGAGACATGGCACATTCAGGAACACGGCATTCGCGTTGGCAGTTCTCCGGCTCGCAATTGAGTCGGTTGCGCAAACAAGCAGGTCCGGCGCCTGGGCCAGGAGGCCACGAAATTCGTTGGCGGACTCTACAATGTCCAGGTCGATTGCGACCACCTCGGTCGGTAGCTCCCGATCCTCAATTTCCGAGCGCACAATATCGACCTTTTTCCGCCCCAGATCGGAGCGGCCTGATATGAACCGAAAATAATTCTCAACGCCTAACCTGTCGGGGTCTACTAGGGTGAGCCTACCCAGGCCCGCACCGGCGAGGTTCAGCGCGATCTCGGCACCCCCGCTACCAAGCCCTGCAATCACGACGGTCTTTTCCGCCATGGCTTGGACCAGGGTCTTCGGTGCGCGTGCGAAGGGATCCAAGGTGCTCGAGAGGAATGTCACGTCCACTGGCTGGAGACGGACCGTCTGATTGTCAAGCTTGATGCACTTCGCGATCAGGATAAAGCCTGCGGTTGAACTGGCTTCGATCACGACAACGACTCGCGGCTCCCCGGTCAACACCGTAGGGAACAAGGCCTCGAACTCACTAAGCGATAGCTCCTTGGCTGAACGGAAGGATTCTCCGAGCCCGGCATCAACAATCCGCCACTCGATCAGCTCCTTCTCGTACCCACCGAATCGAAAATGGGCGGCGCGATGGGCAGCAAGGCGCTTAAAAGATCTGTTTGATGCGAGATCCCTACCGTTGGCGTGCGCCCCCAGCACCACAAACACCTCCTCGGAATTTACCTTCAACCCAGAGAACCATCCTGTGAGGGCATTCAACTCGCCCACGCGTCGGCTCAAGGTTCTCGGGATGATAACGATGCCGGTGCTCATCTCAAATGCTCCGGGGTTTCAGGTTAGACATGAGCGCGGCCCACAGCCGGCATCTCATCGATCAGACCTGCCTTCTTTGCCGCGTAGTTGAAGTACCAATCGGCTATCTTTTCTATTACCTCGTCCGCAGTGGTCGCAAGATTCCAGTGCGAGGGTTGGACGAAGCAGATCTTTCCATCTTTCCACCGGTGCCACGAATGCCCGAACTCGGCAGCCGGGATCTCCGGACTGAGAATGAATACGTCCGGATGGACCGCCGGAAACGCCTCTGGGTACCAGATCATCACCTCTGCGGGCACGTGAGCGACGCCGATCGGCAAGTCGGCGACGGTGCCCAACCAGTATACTGAATCTCCATACCGCCGAAGACTGAAGGGCCTGCCAGTTTTGCTGACACGTATGGATTCGAGTACAAAACGGGCAGGGGATGCCTCGTACCAGCATAAACTGGGCATCGCTAGAAAAAAGGCTGGTCCTTTAGGACGCGCGGCTGTTGCCCTGGGCTCGCCGCCGGTTCCACCATCCGGGCCGCGGTCAGAGTCGTGGGTACCAACTTCCTTTCGAGCAGAATCTTGGTAAGCAGCCCGGGCTGTCGTTCCAGAGTTCCCAGGAATTCCTCCCACTTGAACAAGAACAAATCACGCGAGTAATTCTTGTTGTTAAGAGTGAATTCGTACTTCCGCGCCCGCTGCTTGAATTCGTCGGGGATCCACGCAGCCAGCCCGGCCCCAACCTTTGACTCCCACGCCCCGGTAAATTTGCTCGTGCAGAGCTTACCCGCCAGAAATGTCACATCGGATATCGGCTTGACTTGGGTAGTGCTTCCGATACCTATTCTCGACCAAAGCACCTTCCCGAACTCCATTCCGACCGCGGTGCGGACTGTTTCCGTCCCGAGTTCCTCCAACTGGGGATTCACACGGTCGCGGACGCCTACCATCAGTGCCGCTGTCGTTTGCAGGGCTGCCAGCGCCCCCGCTTCGGGGGAAGATTGAGCATCCCCAAACGCTGCCATCACTCCGTCACCCGTGAACTCAATAACGTGTCCCTTGAAGTGATGAATAAGGCGAACCGAGGCTTCCGTCAGCGCCTGCAGGATGGCAACCAGCTCCTGATTGGGAAGCGCTATGGATAGTTTCGTGAAGCCGCGTATATCGAGAAAGAAAATAACGCCCTGGCCCTCAACCATGTCCCCTACTTGCAGGGCTGTATAGTCGGGATGGCCGAGGTCCGCGCCGGCCGACTCGCTCATCGCCAAGCTCTTGGTCAGCTTGTCGTTGGAGCGAGCGCGCTGATAGGCGGATGAATAATACTCTCCGAAGATGTCCTCGCGCATTAAAGCTCCCGCGATTACCTAAGATGATCTTAGTGTTGCACACTCATTTTAGCACACGGGCTGATGCTTCCAGGTATGGAATGCGGTTTTTGATACACTGAGGCCTGTGGCGGATGCTCCGAAAAACATGGACCAACAGCTGACCTTCTTGTACAAGGTCCTAGATGATAATCAGAATCTAATCCGGTTTATCGACGCGAAGACTGCTTTTGCCGTTGCGCTCCTCTCCGTAATGCTCGGCAAGATCCTAGTTCGTTGACCGCTTGAAAGAGTTCTTATTGTAGCCGAACTTGCGACGGGCT
>OBLU010006533.1_pt1 | contig 10363 bp, 5 predicted proteins | sample 1518681 | NCBI WGS metagenome assembly OBLU01 (sample SAMEA3539304, study PRJEB22396) | soil metagenome | biome: tundra; feature: field; material: soil | place: USA | collected 2010-05 | depth 0.15 m
CACTGTCACCTTTGCCGTGAAGGTCACCGATTCTCCCAGATTTGATGGATTAGGGACGGAACTCAGTGCGGTGCTCGTGGCCAGCGCGGACTGTGTCACGACAAAGTTCGTGTTGCTGGTCAGCGTGCCGCCTGGCGTAACTACCTGGACCGCGCCCGTGGTAGCGCCTGCCGGTACGGTGGTCGTGATTTCAGAACTCGAGACCACGGTGAACGCCGCCGCCGTTCCGTTAAAGGTGACGCTGGTCGCTCCGGTCAGGTTGGTCCCGAGGATCACGACGGCCGTTCCCACGGTACCGGAAGTAGGCTCCGTTTCCACGAATGGGCCTAGCCCCACAGCAAATTTGAAGACCGTACCAAAGTTGTCGGTCCCACCTGCTGAGGTTGTCCCGTAGAGGTTCCCGTCGGTGGCCTGAATCAGCGCCGCCTCGGGCCAGGCGCCATCAGTACTGTTGAAGATGAGCAGCGTGGTTAGCGTGCCTGCTGGGGTGATTTTGTAGATCATGCCACAGCCGACGTAGTTGGGGCAATCCGCCCTATTGCCGCCATCGTAGTCCATCCCATAGAAGTTCCCGTCGGTAGCCTGAACTAGTCCCCCCATGATGAAACTGTACCCGCTATCTAAGTCGAAGGCGTCAAGCGTGGTCAGTGTGCCCGCCGGGGTAATTTTGAACACTGTGCCGCCAACTCCAATGCCAGCTGATAGATAGAGGAACTCAGTTGTTCCGTAGAAGTTTCCGTCATTACCTTGAACCAGCCCGGCAATAGGCCATATGCCAAAAGCACTGCCGAAGCTGTACAGCGTGGTTAGCGTGCCGGCTGGGGTGATTTTGAAGACCGTGCCACAGCCGGGGACGGCGCCAGGAACGGGAGTGGGACAGTTTGCGCTCGTTCCGCCCAGGTTGGTTGTTCCATAGAAGTTTCCGTCCGTGCCCTCGACCAGAGTTCCGGTAGGGGCTGATCCGTCCGCGCACCTGGTGGGAGAGTTTATGGAGCAAAAGTGGTAAAGCGTCGTCAGCGTGCCGCCGGGCGTGATCTTGAAAACCGTGCCATTTGAACTATAGCCGCCTTGGGTTGTCCCGTAGAAGTTCCCGTCGGTAGCTTGGATGAGCCCTGCAAAGGGGCTGTCGCCGTCTCCATAACCGGCGAAGCTGTGCAGCGTGGTCAGCGTGCCACTCGGGGTGATCTTGAAGACCGTGCCAAAACAAAAATTTAAGGAGCCGGGGCAAGCGGCCCCGCCTTGGGGAGTTGTCCCGTAGAAGTTCCCGTCGGTGCCTTGAACCAGTTCGGCATCTGGGTTCACGCCGTCATAGCACAGGGGTAAATTTCCGGGGTTTACGGAGCAAAAGTTGTAAAGGTTCGTCAACGTGCCGCCGGGCGTGATCCTGAAGACCGTGCCTTCTCGGTTAGCCCCACCCAGAGTAGTTGTCCCGTAAAAGTTTCCGTCGGTGCCTTGAACTAGCGTCGAAGTGGGATTTTCCCCATGAGTCACGTCGAAGCTAAACAGTGTGGTTAGAGTCTGTGCGGGCGAGGCAATCGCTGCCACGGTACAAAACAAGAACGCAGCGCACGCCATTTTCGGTAGGCTAAATCTCCTCAAGCTGCTCCGTTTCGGCTTCCGCCTGCATGAAAAAGTAAATCGCCCAAGAGTTTGCAGATTAGTGAGTAGAAATCCTCCGTTCGTCAGACACGACATAAGAACCTCCTACGGGATTCAATCCAAGAAATTCGACATTCGCCTCAGGGGGCGTCTCAACGGACGGGAACGCCTCTTCGGAGAGGCGAGACTATTAGTCGGCAAAAAGTTTACTCCTTTGGCTAATCTCTGCAAGAGGTGGGCATCACCGTTCGGTGTGATTCCGCGCACAGGTTGGTCAAGCCGGAGGTTTACCTAGAAAGGCGTGATCGCTACGCGGAGACGGCCAATGCGCTGACTATCGCAGCCGAGTTCCGCGAGACGCCGCCGTAGCCCTTGAGCTTGGCGGTGTTCATCCGGTCGAAATATCGGCTCCGAGATCGTTGAAGTCCACGCCGTTACGGAGCATGTGGTAGGCGATGACGAGAATGCTATGGGCCGCGCGCGCCCGCCCACGCCCGCCGCGCGCACAGCCCAGCGCACCCCGCTCGCCCCACTCGCGGGCGGGCCCCGGCATGGGGGTGTAGCAAAATCCCCTCAGTGCGTATAACCCCGTCAAACTAAGGAGGGGATAGGAGGTAGAGCGTTTTGAAACTGCCCTCGTTACCGACTAGTAAACATCCACGGGGTGACGGGGCTGGCCGCTGGGCGGGGTGGGGCGCATGCAATCCATTTTTCATTTCAGTTTTACGTTTTCGCGTAGGTGCGCGGCGCGTTTTCGGGCGTGCATGTGCGCTCTCGGTGACTGCGTGGTGCGCGAATCGCGTTCTCGCGTCCCAGGTTCGTATTTTCGTGCGTGCTTGCGAGAATCGGTTCGAACGATCCGCGCGATCCGTTTTCCAAACAACTTTAATGTTTTTCGCGTGGGCGCGGGCGCGGTCTTGCGGCTGAAACGCGATTGCTGAACTATACTGGTTTCGCTTGCGTGATGAACCTTTGAAAACATCACGCTAGCCGGAAAATCCCAAACGTGGATCACGTCAAAGAGTACTTAGATTTCGCACTTGAACACCTGCCATTCCCGTGGGCATGGCCCTCAATAGTGGGAGCTGTCTTACTCGCTCTGCTTTGGAGGCTTGCGAAGTATAGATGGACATACAAGGGCGAGCGTGGCGCGAAGCTTTTGTTTTCTCGACCAATTCTCATCTGTTTCCTCGTTAGTGTAATGCTTTGGGGCTCTTTTACCTACTGGTACGTGAATTACGCTGGTATTCCTGACGGTTTTGCGGCAGATCAGATCGGAATCCTGGTTGCGCAGATTCCTGAAGATAAGAATGGTGCCCACCAACAGACCTACGCTCAGGCAATCAGGGAAATTGTGAAAGAATCGCCTGAACTCAGTGCCAGCGTGTCGGTGAGACTAGTAGACCGCCCCCTGACCAGCGATCCCGACAAGCAGCAAGAACAGGCACTTGCGCTCGGCCGTCGCCTCCACGCAGCGTTTGTTCTAAGAGCAATTCCCGTGGAGGGTGCCGATCAGGTCTGGCTTACCGTTGTGAGCCCGCTGCACTTCCCGAAAGCAGAAGTGTATTCCGCAAATATTTCTGCCGCACAGCTTCCTAACCTTGACCGCCTGGAGCTTCCGCAGAATGTCGTTCTGCTGGCACGATGCGCCGCAGCCATGTTGCAGTACGATAACGGAAATTACAAAACCACCATCGCTCTTCTCACGGACGTTCTCCAGTCCCATTCGCTACCAGATGGGGCCCCATCGCGTCCGTACTTGCACTACTACCTGGGTAACTCCTATAGCGCTAGATCAGAGTGGGAGTTTTCGAGGGCGATTCAACAATACGATCTTGCTTTGAGTGAATGGACACGAGATAGCGCTCCAATCTTTTGGGCTAGTGCAATGGCAAACCGAGCGGTAGCCATGATGTCGGAGCCAGCTGACGAAAACCGACTTCAAGATGCTATCAAGGCAATGGATTTGGCGGCGGAGGTTTTTGAAGCCAAGCGAAACGCCGATTTCTACATGGGCATACTCCACAACAATCGTAGCTATGCCTATCGGCTGAAAATGACTCCGGACTGGAAATCCAATCTTGAAACCGCAATTAATGAAGCAGATGAAGCATTGAAAATACTGACACGCGACAAGTTTCCTTCTCTGTGGGCGGGAGCGATGATCAATCGCGGTGCGGCCTACAAGGACCGGCTGGTCGGCGATCGAACACTGAATTTGAATGAAGCTATTCGATCAGCAGAGGCAGCCTTGGGATCCCTTAAACAGGGCACGTATATCTGGGCATCGGCGACAAACAACAAGGGCGTAGCTTTGATGAACTTGGAAAACGCCGACTACGCGAAGAACTTGCAAGCTGCTCTTAAGTGTTTCGAATCGGCACTGGAGGTCTTTGACCGCAGGCAGTACCCATCTGAGTGGAGTATGGTCATGCTGAACTTGGGAAACGTATACTCCCGACTGCGCGATCCTGAGCACGAACGCCAAGCAATTGTTTTTTATAAACGTTCGCTAGAGGTACGAGATCGAAACCTCTACCCAAGAGAGTGGGCTGAGGTCATGCTAGGTCTTAGCAACGCCTACATGTTTGGGCCGAGTCAAAACCGGGAAGCGGACCTGAAGCAGGCAGTTAGGGTCGCGCAAACTGCACTTCAAGTTGTGAAGCGGGAGGAGAATACTTCGCTGTGGGCCAACCTTTCCCGGGTCATCGCGGACTCTTTGGCACAATTGGGCGAAAACAGGAAAGCTCTAGCCATATACGATGTTCTAACTAAGCAGCTGATAACTGCGTTTCGGGGTGAAAAAGCCGGGACCCTTTTCTATAACCGCGGGAACGCTTGTTTGGAACTCTCCGGGCACCGTAACAGAGAATTGTTGCAGGATGCGATTTCATCCTATGACCAGGCGCTCACTTTTGTGAGTGAACAAGATCATCCCGACACCTGGGCCATGATTATGCATAATAGGGGCATGGCCTATCTTTATCTTCCTGACAGAGGTCAACAGCACATCGACACCGCCATCCAATCATTTGACTCTGAGCTGCGGGTCCTTTCGCAAGATAGCAGCCCCAAAGAATGGGCAACAACCATGCTTTCAAAGGGTATGGCTTTCCTGGCTTTGGGTTCGAAGGACGACACGATTGCGGCGATCGACTGTTTCGAGCGATCCCTGCAAGTGTTCACGAAGGATCAATACCCAGCGCAATGGAGGATGGCGACTGGACTTCGCGACAAAGCTCTTGGCGGGCTTGGCAGGAAATCAGTTCCTACTAAAGCCGTTATTTAGTCCGTCATCAACCTCTGGGCGTCGATCACGGGCCATTAGCCCCGAAACGTGTCCGCTGAGATTTCTCACAAGCCCGGTCAGCGCACCCCAATGCCTCGGGTGTGGGCAGTGTCTCCCTACCTGCGAGCTGCACTCTGGCGGGGCGGGGTGCTCGGGCGTTCAAAGGTGGAGGAGCGACCGACGCGCGTGATCGTAGGGTGAAGTGCGCTATGGCTCGACTCTGCTCTGTGCCGTGCCTTCCGTGATTACTCTGGCCCAATGGAAATGCCGGATCAGATTCAACGTGGGTTTCCGATTCGCTGGTCAGCACTCTTGGCCAATATGAGGGTGGAAGTGCTTACCTCCAGAAGATTCGCCTGCTCCCTAATTCACCGTCTGTGTCAGGGGAACCGAAGTGCTACCGCTGAAGCTGGTGCTGCCGTGGTACGTCGCCGTGATCGTGTGCGTGCCCGAGGTCAGCGTCGAGGTTGCGAACTTTGCCACGCCTCCGCTCAGGGACGCAGTCTTCAGGGCCGTCGTGCCATCGTAGAAGGTCACGGGCCCGGTGACCGTACCGCTGACCTCCGGCGTCACGCTCGCCGTAAAGGTCACAGACTGTTTGTAGTTCGACGGATTCAGCGACGAAGCCAAAGTAGTCGTGGTCGTGGCTTGATTTACCACTTGGCTCAGAGGGGTTGAGGTGCTGGTGGTGAATGAACTGCTCCCGTTATAGACCGCCGTAATAGACTCCGTGCCCACAGCTAACTTTGTGGTGGTGTACTTGGCTACGCCGCCGCTGAGTGCTACGGTTCCCAGCGTCCCCGTCCCATTCTTAAACGTCACCGTTCCGGTAGGCATACCGCTGAACTGCGGAGCCACCGTTGCCGTAAAGGTTACAGACTGCCCGAACGTCGACGGATTCAGCGATGAAACTAGCGTGGTCGTGGTTGTGGCTTGATTCACCAACTGGCTTACTGCTTCTGAGGTGCTCGTGGTGAACGAACTGCTACCGTTATAGACCGCCGTAATAGACTCCGTGCCCACAGCTAACTTTGTGGTGGTGTACTTGGCTACGCCGCCGCTGAGTGCTACGGTTCCCAGCGTCCCCGTCCCATTCTTAAACGTCACCGTTCCGGTAGGCATACCGCTGAACTGCGGAGCCACCGTTGCCGTAAAGGTTACAGACTGCCCGAACGTCGACGGATTCAGCGATGAAACTAGCGTGGTCGTGGTTGTGGCTTGATTCACCAACTGGCTTACTGCTTCTGAGGTGCTCGTGGTGAACGAACTGCTACCGTTATAGACCGCCGTAATAGACTCCGTGCCCACAGCTAACTTTGTGGTGGTGTAGCTGGCTATACCGCCGACAAGCGTAGCGGTTTCTAGCGCCACGGTCCCATTCTTAAAAGTCACCGTTCCGGTGGGCGTACCGCTGAACTGCGGGGCGACGGTTACCGTGAAGGTCACCGGCTGTTCGTAGCTCGATGGATTCTGCGAGGAAACTAAGGTGGTCGTGGTTGCGGCTTTGCTCACAACTTGGCTCACCGTCATCGACGTGCTGCTGAGAAAGTTCGGATCGCCGCCGTACTCCGCGTCTATCTTGCTCGTACCTAACTTGAGAGTTGAGGTCGTAAGGCTAGCCGAGCCGCCACTCAACGCCCCTGTTCCCAATACCGTTTTCCCATCCATAAACGTGATGGTTTCTCCATCCGGCGGCGCACCGGCGGCGGAAGAGACCACTGCGGTAAAGGTCACCGCCTCTCCAAAAGCGGACGGATTCGGTAAAGACGTGAGCGTAGTCGTGGTGGCTGCTGGAACATACATTTTGGTCACGAAGGCGTTGCTGCGATCTCCACACCATTTACTACCGCCCCAGAATATACTGCCGCAGGCCGTCTGGAAGGCACCGGGCGTGACGGGAAAGTTGGTTGACGACGTAAGGCCAGTGACGTAGGCGTCTCCCGAGCTGTCCACGGCTATGCCGTTGCCATTGGTCCCGTTGCCGCCCAGATAGGTCGAGTAAACCAAGGCCGATCCTTTGGGGCTGAGCTTGGTCACGAAGGCGGCCCCATACTTATGAACGACTGTCTGGAAGGCACCGGGCGTGATGGGAAAGTCCGTTGAATCAGTGTAGCCAGTGACGTAAGCGTTGCCCAAACTGTCCACGGCGATGGCGCCCGCTAAGCCGAAGGTACCGGCGTCTTCGGCCTCGCTGCCGCCGAGATAGGTGGAGTACACCAAAGCTGACCCTGTGGGATTGATCATGGCCACGAAGGCGTCACCGTTGCCACCGTAAGTTGGCTGCAAGGGATTCATCGTGGGAAAGTCGCTGGACTCCGTAGAGCCAGTGACATGAGCGTTGTCCGAACTGTCAACGGCGATGCTCAAGCCGAAGTCCACCCCGCTCCCCCCCAGATAGGTGGAGTACACCAAAGCCGATCCCGTGGGGTTGATCTTGGACACGAAGGCGTTCGCACAAGAGTTGGTGTTGCCGCAGGTCGTCTGGAAAGAGCCGGGCGTGACCGGGAAGTCAGGTGAGGAGGCTTGGCCGGTTATGTAAGCATTACCGGAGTTGTCCACCGCTATGCCATGACCCAAGTCACCCACGCTACCGCCCAGATAGGTGGAGTACACCAAAGCCGATCCCGTGGGGTTGATCTTGGACACGAAGGCGTTCGCACAAGAGTTGGTGTTGCCGCAGGTCGTCTGGAAAGAGCCGGGCGTGACCGGGAAGTCGGTTGCCGACGTGAAGCCGGTGACATAGGCGTCTCCCGAGCCGTCCACCGCTATGCCATAGCCATAGTTAAACACGCCGGTGGACTGGACGGGCCCGCTGCCACCCAGATACGTGGAGTAAACGAGCGACGACCCCGTGGGGTTGAGCTTGGTCACGAAAGCGTCGCTATCTGTTTCTGGCCCTCCGAAGTTCGTTTGGAAGGCACCGGGCGTAGTTGGAAAGTTGGTTGAGGCGGTGTAGCCCGTAACGTAAGCGTTGCCTGCACCGTCCACCGCGATGCTCTGGCCAACGTCCTCCCCGCTGCCGCCAAGGTAGGTGGAGTAAACCAAGGCCGAGCCCGTGGCGTTGATCTTGGTCACGAATGCGTCGTAGTAGCCGCCGCCATAGGTCGTCTGGAAGGCACCGGGCGTGACGGGAAAGTTTTTTGAGGTGGTCGAGCCAATGACGTAGGCGTCTCCCGAGCTGTCCACGGCGATGCCCTCGCCGTAGTCAGTTTGGCTCCCGCCCAGATAGCTAGAGTAGATCAGCGGGTCGATGTACAGCGCCCTGCTTGCGTCATAACTCGCTACCTCGAATCCCACCCGGTTCGCGGCGGTGATGGCATAACCTGCCGCAATCTCCTGCCTCGCTCCATTCTTCTCCTGATACACAACCGGCTTATGCCAGCGAATTTCACCCTCACCCACCTTCAGCACCAAATCTCCGTGCTCATCCCGGCGAATCCGCTTCGCCCCGCGAACGTCGAACTGTATGCGACGCGGGTCCGCACCCGGTGCCACGATAAAGTCATATTCCAGTTGCCGCTGGTTGCCGTAGTAAACCAGATCAATTCCCGAATAGATTCCCTCGTACTTCACCTTCGCGTAGGTCGGAACACCCGTCCGCCATTTCCCCGGATCATTGCCTATGAAGTAGTTGCTCGTGCCCGCCAGTTCATCCAAACCAGTGACCTTGGCCGCAGGATTGGCGTTGCGGAGCTTCATCCGCAGCACGCCACCGGGTTTCGGCTCAGCCATGCCGGATTGTAACGTGTGAGCCGTACCAGCGATCTTCGCCTTATTCGTGTCCGTCCTCTTCGCACTCAACGCGAGCACCGCTTCATCCCCGGTGAGAAAAAGCGAGTAGCCGCCCGTGCGCGACAGAAACTTCACCCGCGCATCGGCCTGCCCGTGATTGGCCTCGAAGCTCAGCGGCAACTTACCGTATTGATCGAGAATCTTGGCTTGAGCTTTCGGGTCGGTCTGGGACGCACTGGTCGGAGCCACGACGCTCGTGCGCTGATTGATCAGGGGAACAGGATTCGACTGGGACAACAAGAATGTCGTGGTCAAACACAGAAACAGGCAGGCGAAGTAGACGCGCTTCATAGGACCTCCGTCCCATCTGAGTATCGGGCCTGACTCGGCTACCGATTAGGGGAGGGAGTTTCGGCGGCAGTCGAGAACTGGGAGAATTGTCCTCCCATGCAGGCCAGCGGTCAATGACCTGCCGACGGAAGTTTCAAAGGTTTGTGCATTTCGGCGTCAGTGATGGTGATCACCACTCAATGCCCGCAAGTCGCGCCACCGACTCCCAATGCCTCGGATGCGGGTGCGGTGTCGGCCAGTGCGGATGTCGTGTGCCTTCCCGACAGGGAACTCTGTTTTGGGTGTATACTCCTCATCGGTTTTCGGCCCCCTTCCCTTGGTGTACCTCTATTCGGACAACTTGAAGGAGATCACCCATGTTTTTTGTCCGCCGATTCGTTTCCATCTTTGCGCTCGCAACGGTATTGCTCACTTCGCTGTCCGCGCAGACTCCGCAACCATCACCCACTCAACCAGCGCCACAGCAACAGAAGTCTCAACCGAAATGTACGGACAACGGCACCTATGTCAACAGCAAGGGAGAAACAGTAAAGCGCCCTGAGAACTGCTCGGCAGCGCCTCAAGGAGCAACCGCACAATGCCGCGATGGAAGCTACAGTTTCAGCCAGAGCCGCCGAGGGACATGCTCACATCACGGCGGCGTCGCCAAATGGCTGTAGCAGTTTGTTCGCTTTCCCCCATTCATGGGCCGAACTTTGGGAGTTTCTAAATCTTCTACAGGAGACTAAACCAATGGCGAAAGTCACCGAGTATTACTCCATTAATGAGGCCAAGAAACCGGCCGACAAGCGCGTTTATCACGACAATGATCAGTGTCGTGCGGGCCGCGATATACCACAGAGCGAGCGACGTAACGGCAAGGGCGGCTACAGGCACTGCGAGGACTGCGACAAGTAACGTCATTTGCTTGCTTGCGCCTTCTTTTGCGCATCGTATCTTGTCGTTGTATCTCGGTCGGCCCATTGAAGCGAATCCTTTGGTGGCCGAAAGGTCATCTCCCACCAAGGGCCGTGGATCATATTGTTTTCAACCCCCCACACTAGTCTAGTGCCTACGACTGCGCTCTTTCCCTGTTGGCAAACACCACGCCCACAACTTCCTTGATGGTGGCTATGACACCCACCAGCTTCGCCAGCGACTGCCAATGCCTCGGATGCGGGCGGTAGCCTTGGCGGATTCGGCCCGCATGCCAACGAGAGATGCCGATTCGTGATCGAATCGCAGATGTTGGAATGTTCGCGAGCAGCGGCTGGATTTGTTGCGAGAACACTTCGCTCGTAAGCCAGGTTGGTTGCGTCGATGCATCCCACGAGCAGCGGGCTTTCGTTCAAGTCTCAGGGCTAAGAAATATCAGTTTGTTACCCGGTCTGGATCGGGTCCGAAGTTCTGGGT
>OBLU010006534.1_pt1 | contig 10363 bp, 10 predicted proteins | sample 1518681 | NCBI WGS metagenome assembly OBLU01 (sample SAMEA3539304, study PRJEB22396) | soil metagenome | biome: tundra; feature: field; material: soil | place: USA | collected 2010-05 | depth 0.15 m
AGTGCGCCTAGATCGCCAAGATGGTTGGCAAGACGTTCCTGCTCGAGAGCAAGGGCACGAAGGTGAGAGCCGCGCGGCGGAACGGTGGTCTGCGTGACGGCTTCGAGCGCAGCGCAGTAGGCCCAGGAGAACGCCACAGCGGAGTCGCCGGAGATGCGGGCCGCCAGCCGGTGGGCTTCGATCTGCGGGAGCGATTCGAAGAGTTTGGCGATGCCCTTGTGCGTGTAGCCAAGGCGCTCTTCAAGCCGCAGAACTTTTTCGCCGACAACGGAAAAACGGAAGTGCCCAGGCTCGATGATGCCGGCGTGGACAGGCCCGACCGCGATCTCGTGCACACCATTGCCTTCAACTTCGACAAAAGGATAGGCGGCGCTTAGCTGCTCGCCTCTCGTCGGTGCGGGGTCGAAATCTCGTCGGAGGGGATACGCGGTCGCGGGCCAGGCATCGTGCCGAAGCCACGAGCGCTGGTCTTGAGCGGTGCTGGCGATACCGACGAGGTCTCGGGTGGCGCGCTCAAGGCGGGCGGCGGCGGGGAAGGCTCGGGTCAGCGTTGGGTAGGTGGGATGTACGGTGTTGTGGATGCTGTGGCTCAGCACGAGTGCGCCTTCGGAGAGAAGGAATGCAGCGTGGATGGAAAAGCAACCGTCGCGCGCACAATCATCGGTGCCCCACAGAGTGAGGAAGGTGGCGCCGATCTCCTTCAGTTCATCCACAGTCCTTTGCCACTCCACGGCGCTGAGGCTTGCATGGCTGCAAAGAATGTTCGACGGAAGCGGGCTCAGAGGTTGCTCGAACGAATCGAAGGTCGTAGGTGTCATCCGATCAACCTCGCTGCGGCGCGGTACCAATTGGCGAGTGCAGGAGGCATGTAGACGCCGAGCACCAGCACGATGGCGAGATGAATGAAGACTGGCACCAGCGCCGGCGAGTTCGGCAGCGGAGCGGCTTCGCTGTCGCCGAAGACCATGGGTTGGACGCGGCTGAAGATAGCGGCAAAGGCGACAGCGAGCGCGATGAGAAGAAACGGCGTGGTCCACGGATGCTCGCGCATGGCAGTGGTGAGGATGAGAAACTCGCTGGAGAAGACGCCGAAGGGCGGCATGCCCAGAATGGCGAGCGAGCCCAGCATTAGCCCCCAGCCAATAGCAGGGTGAGTCCCAAGCAGGCCGCGGATGCCGTCCATCTGCTGCGTGCCGGAGGATTGCGAGGCGTGGCCGGCGGTGAAGAAAATGGAGGACTTTGTGAGCGAATGCACGGTCATGTGCAGCAGCGCCGCAAAATTCGCGACTGGGCCGCCGAGCCCGAAGGCAAAGGTCATAATGCCCATGTGTTCGATCGAGGAGTAGCCGAAGAGACGCTTGATGTCCTTCTGACGCCAGAGGAAGAAGGCGGCAAGCACGGCCGACAGCAGGCCGAATGCCATCAGCATGTGGCTGGGAAGAGCGTTGCCGATCGAGCCTTCGACCAGCACCTTGCAGCGAACGACGGCGTAGAGCGCGACATTCAGCAGCAGGCCGGACAGCACGGCGGAGACGGGCGTCGGGCCTTCGGCGTGAGCGTCGGGCAACCAGTTGTGCAGCGGTGCCAGGCCGACCTTGGTACCGTAGCCCACGAGCAGAAAGACGAAGGCGAGCCCGAGCACGCGCGGCTCGAGTTGGCCCTTCACAGCGTTAAGATGGGTCCACAGCAGCGCTGTCATGCCTTCGCGACCCAGCGTCTTCTCCGCGGCGAAGTATAAGAGAATAGTGCCGAAGAGTGCCTGCGCAATGCCGACGCCGCACAGGATGAAGTATTTCCACGCAGCTTCCAGACTTGCGCGTGTTCGGTAGAGCGAGACCAGCAGAACGGTGGAGAGCGTCGCGGCTTCCATGGCGACCCAGAGTAGGCCCATGTTGTTGGTGAGCAGCGCGAGCAGCATGGCGAACATGAAAAGCTGATACATGGCGTGGTAAAGGCGCAGGCGGCGCGCGGTGAGACGTCCGTGCTGCTCCTCGATGCGCATGTAGGGTCGCGAGAAAATGGCAGTGGTCAGGCCGACGAAGGCGGTCAGCGCGACCAGGAATACATTGAAGGCGTCGACGAAGAACTGGTCGTGGAAAACCAGCATTGGGCCGTGCTTCGCAACGCGCAGCACCAGCAGTGCTGAGGCAACCAGCGTGGCGAAGCTGATGGCGACGTTCAGTTCGGGTGCACTGCGGCGTGCGCCGAAGAGGGCGAGCACGAGGAACCCGAGGAGGGGTAGACCGAGTACTGCGAGTAATTCCAATCAATCCTCCTTGAGGCTTTCCATGTTGCGCAGGTCAAGGCTTTCGAACTGTTCGCGAATTTGAAAGAAGAAGAGGCCGAGGATGAATACGCCCACCAGCACGTCGAGTGCGATGCCGAGTTCAATGACCATGGGCATTCCGTACGTAGCGCTGGTGGCGGCGAAGAAAAGGCCGTTCTCCATGGCGAGGAATCCAATGACCTGGGTGACGGCTTTGCGGCGCGTGATCATCATCAGGAACGAGAGCAGGATGATCGCGAGCGCGATGCCGAGCGTGTTGCGCGTGATGGTGGTGGCCATCACGCTGATCGGTTGCGCGAGGCCGAAGGCGAAGATCACCAGCACCAGCCCTACCAGCATGATCAGCGGAATGTTGACCACGGTCTCACTGTCCCACTCGGCGCCCAGGCGAACGATGAGGCGGTGCAGGATCATCGGCAAGGCGATCACCTTTAGCAGCAAAGTGAGCGCGGCGGAGTAGTAGAGTTCGTGCAGGCCGGAACTGTAGGCAACTATGCAGGTGGAGAGAAAAAGAATCCCGCCTTGCCATGCGAAGAGCGTGATCAGCCGCTGCGTGCGTCTGCGCGAAAGCATGGCAAACGAGATCAGCAAGAGACATGCGGCCAGCAGATTGACAATAGGAAGAGTCACAGTTTGTGCGTGCATGGCTTATCTCACCCCCAGCAACAGATGGACGAGCAGTCCGAGCACAGCGAGCAGAAAGGCCATCGCAAGGTACTCCGGCGCGCGGAAAATGCGGAGCTTGGCGGAGAAAGTCTCGATCAGGGCGAGGGCTGCGCCGGCGGCGGTGAGCTTGACCAGAAGAGCAGCGACGGAGATAAGCATCGCGGCAACGCCATCGGCGCCATGCGTTGCGATGCCCCAAGGCAGGAAGAGGGCAAAGCCGATGCAGGCGTAGTTGAAGAGCTTCAGGCTCGAGGCCCATTCGACCAGTGCAAGGTGGCGCGCGGAGTATTCGAGTAGCATCGCCTCGTGGATCATCGTGAGTTCAAGATGAGTGGCGGGATTGTCGATCGGTATGCGCGCGTTTTCCGCCAGCAGCACCATCACGAAGGCGACAGCGGTAAAGATGACAGAAGGATCGATGATCGAAGGATGCGCGCGGTAGTTGTCGACGAGTGAGGGCAAGGCGGTGCTGCCGAAGAGCAGGAACGCGTTGAAGAGGACCATCAGCAGCGCGGGTTCGGCGAGGAAGCCGACCATCATCTCGCGGCGTGCGCCCATGCTGCCGAAGGCGGTGCCAATGTCCATGGCGGCGAGCGACAGAAAGACGCGCGCGGTGGCGAAGAGTCCGATAAGCGCAATCGCGTCCGCGGCCCTTGCAAAAGGAAGGTCGGTGGCGAAGGATGGGATGATCGCAGCCGCGAGGACCATCGTGCCGAAAAGAACATACGGCGTGATGCGAAAGAGGGGCGAGGCGGTCTCGGCGAGTGCCGCGTCCTTACTGAACAGCTTGCGCAGCATGTGATACGGCTGGCGGAGCGGAGGCGCGGAGCGGTTCTGCAGCCACGCGCGGCATTGCGCAATCCATCCCGCGAAAAGCGGCGCGATGGCGATGGCCAGCACAACTTCGCCGAGTTGTCGAAGGATCGAGACGGCTCTCAAAGGACAAACACCAGCAGAACCAGCAGCGTGAGAAAGCTGCACAGGAGATAGATCGATAGGCTGCCGCCCTGCAGTACTCCCACCAGGTCGGCGAGCCATTGCACGGCGCGTGCGATGGGAAGATAAATGGCGCGCCAGATGCGGTCTTCGATGCGCATGCGGTAGCGTGGCGGGTTGTCGGTGGGTGTTGGCAACTCGCGTTCCATACGGAAGAACGCGCCGAACATATGGCGGATGGGCTGGCCGAAGCCCTCGGCCGTGTCCTGCATGCGCGCGGTCTGATGCGGGTAACCGCAGTCCCATGTTGCGACGCGGCGGATGCGCCCGTGGGCTACAAGACGCACCAGCAAGTAGGTGACACCGACGACGCCGATGATGCCGAACAGCAGGATGATGCCGCTGTAGGATGCCTGCCGCGATGCGACCGGAGCGATAAACCACATAGACCCAGTTGTGCGAATGCTATCGCCCAGCAGCATGCGGGTGACGCTGGACGCGGGGCGGAGCGCGAGTTGCGGCATGATGCCGATGGCGATGCAGCCCAGAGCGAGCCAGACGAGGCCGATCCGCTCCATCCAGTTTGCATCGTGCGCTTCCGTCAGGGAGGGCTCACGCGGCTGGCCGAGAAAGACCACGCCGTAAAACTTGACCATGACGTAAGCGGCAAGCGCGGCGGTGAGCGCAAGCACCGCCGCGCCAAGCGGGACAAACATATTCACGAAGGAGTGCGGAATCCGCTCGGTGAAGAGGAAGGACTGCAGCAGCAACCACTCGGAGACGAAGCCATTGAGTGGCGGCAGGCCGGCGATGGCGAGCGTACCGACCAGCGCGAGGCTGGCAACCCAGGGCATGCGACGGATCAGGCCGCCGAGTTTGCCCAGGCTGCGGTGGTTGGTGGCATGCAGGACCGAGCCCGTGGTGAGGAAGAGGAGGCTCTTGAAGAGCGAGTGGTTAAGCGCGTGGACCAACGCAGCGCACAAGGCAAGCGCAGCAAACAGTGGCAGGTTGCAGGTTTCGAAAAGGATGCTGAGGCCGATGCCGGCGAATATGATCCCGATGTTTTCGATTGAGGAGTAGGCGAGCAGGCGCTTCATGTCCGTCTGCACTGCCGCGAAGATCGCGCCATACAGCCCGGAGAAGAGACCGAGGGCGAGCACAAGCACTCCCCACTGCCAGTAACGCTCATGGAGCAGGTCAAAGCTGATGCGCAGCATTCCATAGACGGCGGTCTTCAGCATCAGGCCGCTCATCATGGCGGAGACGGGCGAAGGTGCTGCGGGATGGGCCTCGGGTAGCCAGACGTGCAGCGGTACCAGTCCCGCCTTCGCTCCGAAACCGAGCAGCGCCAGCAGAAATGCGGTGGTGGCCCAGAAGGGCGTCAGCGAGGCGTGGCGCATGGCGTCGAATTGGAATTGCCAGCTTCCGCCTTGCAGCACGCCGAAGCTGAGCAAAATGCAGATCGCGCCGACGTGTGCCATCAGCATATAGAGGAAGCCTGCGCGGCGAATCTCCGGGATACGGTGCTGCGAGGTGACCAGAAAATAGGAACTCAGCGCCATGGTCTCCCACGCCACCATGAACAGGTAGGCGTCGTCGGCCAGGATGACCATGACCATGCTGGCAAGGAAGACGTGATACTGCAGTCCCATCAACCCCGGGGCCGTGCCCTCGCCGACGCGGAAATACCCGGCCGAAAACGTGGAGATTCCCGCGCCAGCCACGCCGATGAGCAGCAGAAAGAAGGCGGAGAGAGCGTCCAGGCGAATGTGGAAGGGCAGATCGGGCAAGCCCAGCGGAAGAATCATCACCTGCGCTGCTTGCCCCGAGATCAGAAAAACGGCCGCAACAACCGCAACCAGCAAACACACCACCGCGCCGAGAGGAAAGAGCACGCGCGCGACCAGGCGGCTGCCCCGCGGACGCAGCAGGCCTGCGATGCCAATAGCCCCCCAGGCGATTACCAGCAGCAGCAGAACGCGCAGTGGGTGACCGGCCATGCCCGAGGCCAGAGCTGAGATCGAGGCACTGCTCAATGACGAACCTCGGCGGCCTTATCGTCCATCTCGCCCAGCAGCTCCATGGCCTCTTTCAGGTGCTTATAGAAATAGCTGCGCATCAGCGCGAGGACCTCGATCAGGATGGGGTCGCGCACGGAGTAGAAGACCTGGTTGCCTGCCTTGCGATTGACCACCAGCTGCTTCGCGCGTAGCACCGCCAGATGCTGCGAGACATTCGCCTGTTCCATGCCGAGTTTTGCAATCAACTCGCCGGCAGAGAGCTCGCCGCCCTCGAGGAGCTCGATAATGGCGATGCGCGTGGGGTGGGAGAGAGCGTGGAAGATGTCGGCTTTGAAACGGCGCAGAGGCTCTTGCATCCCAACTCCATATATCAATATTAGATGATGCGAATATAGAATATCACACACGTCACGCCGCAGTTGCTGGGCACACTCCGGTTAGATAGGGCCCCGGGCTAAAGCCCGTCGATTTTATGTACCACTTACCGCGGGCTGAAGCCCGCTGCTAATCCGGGTCGAGCTGACGCTCGATTCCCAGCATTTGCGGCGCGGCAAAAGACAGATACGGGGATTCTTCCCCATTCGCTACGCTCAGGGTCAGAATGACAACTTTGGAGGGTCAGCGGCACAAGACAAATACGGGGAAGTGGGTATCCATTTGACTCAGGTAGGCTCAATACCTTGTGGTTACGCGTTTTCGAAGTCTGTACGGAGATCGTCGGGAGCGCCCGTCTTGGCCCATGGATCGTCCCTGCAGCGTCCGGCAACGAGATCGCGCCGAAACAGCGTCTTTTGCTCTTGCACGGCGTTGGCGAGCCAGCTCATGCCGCCGCTTGTCCTATCTGGAGCCACATCATTTCGCGCAAGAGCGGCGCAACACCCATATATAGGGGCTACCTGAGTGAGATGGATACCCAGCTACGGGCATTCATTCCCCATTCGCTACGCTCAGCGTCAGAATGACAACTTTGAAGGATCAGCGGCAGAATGAGCATTGGTGATTTGGCATCGATAGGCAGGCAAGATTCAAGCCGAATTGAAAGCATGAGGCAACCGTTGACAAGCGATTAAGCTAGCGTCTTATAGACCTCTGCTGGAGGCACAAACTCCCTCGGGCCCGACAGATTCCGGGCTAACGAAGTACCGGCGTTGGAAGTATAGAGCCACATTCACGAGAGCGATCATCACAGGCACTTCAACCAGCGGGCCGATCACGGCGGCGAACGCGGCGCCGGAGTTGATTCCGAACACCGACACAGCGACCGCGATCGCCAGTTCGAAGTTATTCGAGGCTGCCGTGAATGCGAGCGTGGTCGTCTTCGAATAATCGGCTCCTAGCTTCCGGCCCATGTAAAACGACACAAGGAACATGACGACGAAGTAGATCAACAGCGGAAGCGCGATCCTCAGCACGTCCAGGGGCAGACGCACGATGTAGCTGCCCTTGAGAGAGAACATCACGACGATGGTGAAGAGCAATGCGATGAGCGTGATGGGTGCGACCCGCGGCACGAAGGTCCGGTCGTACCACTCGCGCCCCTTCACTCGAACCAGCGCGGTGCGTGTGAGGAAGCCGGCGATAAAGGGGATGCCGAGGTAAATGAAAACACTCTTTGCGATCTCACCGATGGAGACGTTGACTTGAGCACCGCGCAGGCCGAACCAACCTGGAAGAACCGTGATGAACACCCAGGCGTAGACCGAGTAAAAGAAGACCTGGAACAACGAGTTGAGCGCGACCAGCCCGGCTGCGTATTGCGTGTCGCCCTTCGCCAGTTCGTTCCACACGATTACCATGGCGATGCAGCGCGCGAGACCGATCATGATGAGCCCGTCCATGTATTCCGGATAGCCGCGCAGGAACACAATGGCGAGTGCGAACATCAGAACCGGCCCGATCAGCCAGTTCTGTACCAGTGACAGCCCCAGCACACGCTTGTTGCGGAAGACCTCGTGCAACTCCTCGTATCGAACCCGCGTGAACGGCGGGTACATCATGAGAATGAGGCCGGCCGCGATTGGAATCGAGGTTGTGCCGACACTGAAGTGGTTTAGGAACGGCACGACTCCGGGAGCAAGCCAGCCCAAGGCCACGCCGAACGCCATGGCGGCGAAGATCCATCCCGTCAGATAGCGGTCCAGAAAAGACAACCGACTCTTTTTCACTATTGCTCCTACGACCGCCCAATCTGGTCGATTTCGCGCTTGATGGCCATGGCTTCGAGCGTCGCAAGGGGTAGCGAAAGAAACAGCCCGATTCTGCGGTCGAGCACCGTGAAGGCATCACGAAACGCGCGTGCAATCTCCTCTGGAGTTCCCTTGACTGCGGCCGGATCGGGAATGCCCCAGTGCGCTGTCATCGGCTGGCCCGGCCAGTAGGGGCACTGCTCATTTGCCGCGTTGTCGCAAACGGTGAAGACGAAATCGAGATTGGGGGCGCCCGGTGCTGAGAACTCGTCCCACGACTTGCTGCGAAGGCTCGCCGTCGGGAGGCCGGCCGATTCGATTTGCTGAAGTGCTTCCGGTCGCGGCTGCCCGGTAGGATGACTGCCCGCGCTGTAGGCGGTGAACCTGCCGTTGCCTTTGCGGTTCAGAATGGCCTCTGCCATGATGGAGCGAGCAGAGTTGCCGGTACAGAGGAACAGAACGTTGTAATGATCGGTCATGATTCTTATTCCTGTGCTGCTGCGAGAGCAGGTGCGCAGCAGCCAGGCTGGCAGCAGGTGCCTTTGGGCTTGTTGGCCCGAACGAAGGCGCCGAAGAACTTCTCATTGACTTGGGGAGCGATGGCATCCACATCAATGCCAGCCTCAGTGAGGAACTGGCGGGCATCCTCGACGTTGTAGACGCGCGTCGGCTCGACCGTAGCATCCTCGAATCCAGCGCCTTTCAGCTTCGCGAGGTACTCATTTTCTTCGAGCGCGCCGGCGATACAGCCGACCCAGAGCAACATGCTTTTGCGCACTTCTTCCGGAACACTGCCGCGCACGACCACATCGGAGACTGCAAACCGTCCGCCGGGCTTCAGTACGCGGAAGGCTTCACGGAGAACCCGATCTTTGTCCGCGGAGAGATTGATGACACAGTTCGAGATGATGACATCGACGGAGTTGTCCGGCAGCGGGATGTTCTCGATCTCGCCCTTCAGGAATTCGACATTCGTAACAGCCGCCTGCTCCTGGTTTTTGCGTGCCAGTGCAAGCATGTCGTCCGTCATGTCGAGGCCATAGGCTTTGCCCGTTGGTCCCACACGCTGCGCTGAGAGAAGCACGTCGATGCCACCGCCCGAGCCCAGGTCGAGGACAGTTTCTCCAGGCCGAAGATCGATCAACGCTGTTGGATTGCCGCAACCGAGCGAGGCGCGGACAGCGTTCTCTGGAACGTTGCCGGTCTGCTCGGCGCTGTAGAGATTGGCGGTGATTGGATCGCAGCAGCGAAGACCGGGATCGCAACACGCTTGGACACTGCCGGATTCCGCGACTGCACGGGCGGCGCTCCCGTATTTTTCCTTTACCTGATCCTGAACGCTGGTCGATTCCATCAAGTTTCTCCTTGCATATGCTAAGGCGAATGTATTCTTCGATGGACATATCTGTCAAGACGCATATAATTAGATTGTGGAACGCCCCTCCAAGACCTACGACATGGCCCTACTGTTCGCCGCGCTGGCGGACGGCACCCGTCTGAGGCTCTTGAACCTGATGGACGGCAAAGAAGTGTGCGTTTGTTATTTTGTGGAGATACTTGGGCAGAGCCAGCCGAAGATCTCGCGGCACCTCGCTTACCTGCGGCGTGCAGGGATTGTCGCCGCCCGGCGCGAGGGGAAATGGATGCACTACAAGATCGTTGCGCCGAAGCCCGCCGGAGCAGCCAGAATTCTTCGCGAAACAATCTCCGTTCTCAGAGAAGATAAAGCGATGCAGGCGGACCTTGCGAGATTGAAAAAGGCCTGCTGCATAAGCGACAGGGAGTACTCAGCCCTCATTGGAGCTCCCTTACCGACTAGCGTTGCTGCGCCTGGTTCTTCGTTGCGTTAGCTTAATAAAAGGCGCAGGTACTCGCGTGTCATTAGCGTGCGCATGCGTTGAGCGACGTTGGGATCGCATTCCACCTCAAACGAACGGCAGCGATCCGCTTCGGGAGCGTTTCTCTACAGGAGTTCCGACGCCTGGATGAGTTCACTTCGCAACTGTGCTGGATTTTGTCATTCTCAGTAAGGCATGCGGTTCCTTGGCCAAGGGCCCGCGCCCGTCTATCAGAATCGCCTCGCCAGCGGTACTCTCGACGTCTGGAACAGTCATTATGGAGTGACCGGCGCGATGCGCTGAGCGTGGGTTAGGCTGTGAGTTCGCATAGAACCACAGTTCAGAGCCACAAGCGGAAGGAGCCGGTCATGAAGGAGAAGTTACGATTTCTGGGCATGGATGTCCATGCCGAAACGATTGCCGCAGCGA
>OBLU010006535.1_pt1 | contig 10363 bp, 8 predicted proteins | sample 1518681 | NCBI WGS metagenome assembly OBLU01 (sample SAMEA3539304, study PRJEB22396) | soil metagenome | biome: tundra; feature: field; material: soil | place: USA | collected 2010-05 | depth 0.15 m
ATCTAGTACTCGGCCATCCCGGCAGCGGAATCGGCCTCGAAGAGGTCACGGTCGTAGATCAGGCGGCCGGTTATCTCTCCCCCTGGGCGCTCGTCTAGCTCCAACTCCAGGTCCAGCTTGGTGCTGCCCACGGCCTCGCCGATCTCGCTCTCCATCTGGTGGATGGACCACGAAGGGTCGCCGGCCACGGTCAGCGGCTCCAGCCCGATCATGGTCTGGTAGACGGGATTCGCGTTCGAGGCCCCTCCGGGATGCACCTCCCGCACCACTCGCTCGAAGGGAACCAAGTTGTCGAGGGCGTCCAGCAGCTCGTTGCGGACCCGCACGACGAGGTCGAGGAACGATGGGTCCCCACTCAGGTCGATACCCAGGACCACGGGTGTGAGCGAGTAGCCGACAACCGACTCGAACTCAGGTCGCTGGCGCATGTCGGCGGGCGAGGCGAAGACGACCTCTTCCTGTCCTGAGTACCGCCCCAGCAGCAACGACCAGACGCTCGCCAACACCTGGAAGAGGGTCGCCCTCTTCGTTTGGCCGATCTCACGCAGGCGCTGCACCGTCTCCCTCGGCAGGGCCAAGGGGACGATCCCACCGCGAAATCTGGGTGTGGGTAGCCGGGCGTGGTCGAGGGGAAGGCTAAGGGCCGGAAGGGAAGTCAGGCGCCGCTGCCAATGGGCCAGCCGGCGGGCGGCGCTGGGCTCCTTGATCCAGCCCTGCTCCCAGCGGGCGTAGTCGGCATACTGTACCGGGTCGGCAAGCGGGGAGGGCCGGCCGGCGCAGAAGGCGTCGTAGAGGGCCACCAGCTCTGGAAGCACCACCCGGTAGACGCTTACACCATCGAAGACGAGATGGTGCATGGCCAGGTAGAGCGTGTGGTGGTCACCGGGAAACCTCACGAGCCGAGGCCGCAGCAGCGGGCCGCATCGCAGGTCATAAGGCACGCGTGACATCTCCGCGACCACACCGACGGCCCGACGGGTCGCCTGTTCGAGTGTCAGGTGACTGAGATCGAGCACCGGGAGGGCGAAAGTGGGCGCCGGCTGCACCACCTGGACGGGATCACCACCGATGACATCGAAGGTGGAGTGCCACGCCTCGTGGCGCCGCACGATCTCATTGAAGGCCCGTCGGAAGCTTTCCAGGTCGAGCGGACCGTCCCGGCGGATCGAGATGGTCTCGTTGTAAGCGACCTGGTTCGGGGAGAGCATGCTGATATACCACAGCGCCTCCTGGGCAACGGACAAGGGCGGCAGCGCCGGGATGTTGTCCGCCGGCGGATCGGTGTCCGTGCCCGTTAGCGGGCCGGCGCCCGTGGCCCGCGTCACCCGCCCAGAACGTGCAGCTTGGTCAGGCCCCGCAGGCCCAGGTTGGGGCGCCAGCGGATGGCCTCGTCCGGCGCCAGGCTCAGCGTGGGGAACCGGGCCAGGAGGGCCTCGAAGACGAGCTGGCCTTCGAGGCGGGCCAGCGGGGCGCCGAAGCAGAAGTGTCCGGCCCAACCGAAAGCCAGGTGCCGATTGTCCTCGCGGTCGAGCTCGAGCCGGTCAGGGTCTCCGAAGCGCTCCGGGTCCCGATTGGCGGCGCCCATCACAGCGATCACGGCCGAACCTTCCGGGATGTCCTTCCCACCGAGGACAGCGTCGGGAGGCGCCAAGCGGGCGGTGTGCTGGCTGGGGCTCTCGTAGCGCAGCAGCTCCTCGACGGCGCTGGGCATCAGGTCCGGGTCGGACCTGAGCCGCTCGAGTTGGTCAGGCTGGCGCAACAGCGTGAGCAGCCCGTTGCCGATGAGGTTGGTGGTCGTCTCCTGGCCGCCGACCATGGTGACGATAACGTTGGCCACGACCTCCTCCTCGCTCAGGCGGTCCCCGTCGACCTCAGCTGTGGCCAGAGCGTTAATCAGCCCCTCGGTCGGCTCGGACGATTCCCGCCTGACCGCCGCACCGAAGTAAGCGACCATCTCCTCAACGCTGCGGACCACCTTCTTGGCCCGCCCCGGATTGTGCTGGAAGTTGCCGAGCATCTCGGCGAAGTCCTGAGACCACGATTTGAGCAGCTCGTGGTCCGATGTCGGCACCCCGAGCATCTCGGCCGTCACGATGGCGGGCAGCGGGCTGGCGAGCCCGGCTATCACGTCGAAACGACGTTGGCGGGCCAGGTCGTCGACCAGGCCCTCGGCGATCTGACGGATGTGCTCGCGCAGCCGGGCGACACGCAGGGGCGTGAAGGCCACCGACGCCAGGCGGCGCACCCGGCCGTGCTCGGGCTGGTCTAGGAAGAGGATCTGTCGCACCATCACCGCGGCGATCGGCGTCAGCTCACCCATGCCGAGGCCGGCCAACCGCTCCGGGTCCGGGGTCCGAGCCGCCCTGAAGCGGAGGAGGACCTGGGACACGTCGGCGTAGCGGGTGACCACCCATGCGTGCAGGTAGGGGTCCCAGTGGACCGGGGCCTCCTCGCGCAGGCGGCGGTACAGGGGGTAGGGGTTTGCCAGCACCTCGGGGTCGAGGAGGTGATAGAGGCTCAGGGGCGGGCTGCTCTCCTCGACGCCGGTGGGGTTGGTCACGCGGTCGCCCGGGTCACCGAGCCACCACGGTTTCGGCCTGACCGGCGGCCATCTGCCGCTCCACCTCGGCGGCTATCTCCGCCACGGTCGGGTGGTCGAATAGGTAGCGCAGGCTGATCTCGACCCCGAAGAGGACTTCCACCCGAACGATCACCTGGGCGCCGAGCATCGAGTGTCCCCCCAGTAGGAAAAAGTCCTGGCTGTTCTCGACACTGGCCAGATCGAGCAGCTCCGACACCACTGACGCGATGGCCGTTTCGATCTCGGCTCGTCCGCGCGGCCGCTCGGAGTCGGGCGCCGGTCGGTCACCTGCCGCCTCCGGCTCGCCCGGGTCTTTCGTGACCAGGGTCGAGTCGAGGGCGGCCGTCTCGACGGGAACCGGCAGCGCGTCTCGGTCGACCTTGCCGTGGGCGGTGAGGGGCAGCTCGTCGAGCCAGACGTATCGCCACGGCAGAAAGTGCTCGGGGAGGAAGCCGGCTAGGAACTGGGCTAGCTCGTCGCGGCCAGGGCGCTCGCTGCCGGTGGGGACCACATAGGCCACCAGCTGGGGTTCGGAGCTGGAGCGACCGGCGCCGACCACCACGCTGGCCCCGATGGCCGGGTGGGAGTTCAAGGCGGCGATGACCTCGCCGGGCTCGACTCGGAAGCCTCGGATGCTCAGCTGGTCGTCGAGGCGGCCGAGGAACTCGAGCTCTCCGTCCGGTAGAAGGCGTACCCGGTCCCCGGTTCGGTACCGCCGCCCTCCCTGCTCATCCTCTAGGAACCGCTCGGCGGTGAGTTCGGCCCGGTTGAGGTAGCCACGCCCGACCGCGACGCCTCCGATCACCAGCTCACCGGCCTCGCCTGGCCCGACCGGACGCAGGTCCTCATCGACCACCTCGGCCACCACCCCGGTGATGGGCCGGCCGATCGATGGCGCCCCCTGGCCGTCAGGATCGACCTCGGCCGAAGTGGCGACCACCGCTGTCTCGCTCAGCCCGTAGTTGTTGATCAATCTGAAGCCGAGGCCGGGCGGCGGCCTCCGGGTCAGGGCATCGCCGCCCGTGAGCATGTACCGCAGGTTGATGTCGGCCGGCCAGGCGAGGCCGATGACCCCTTCGGCCACGGCCGTCGGCAGGAAGGTGACGGTGATGGCCTCAGCCACAAACCAATCCCGCAGCCCAACGGGATCGCGACGCAGGTCGTCGGGTACCACATGTAGAGAGGCGCCGGATGCCAAGGCAGGCCAGATCTCCCAAACGGCGGCGTCGAAACCGGGGCTGGCAATCTGGCTGCACCGGTCACCGGCGGTCAAGCTGAAGGCGGCCCGGTGCCAGGCGACCAGGTTGGCCAAACCGGCGTGCTCGACCATCACCCCTTTGGGCCGCCCAGTGGACCCCGACGTGTACACCACGTAGGCGAGGTCGGTCGGTAGCGGCGGTGAAGGAAGAGGGTCCAGGTCGGCGGAGCCGTCCGCCAGCTCGTCCCCTTCGGGCACCTCAAGCAGCTCACCAGCGCCTGCCAGCACCACGGTCGGTCGATCGGGACGGGTGCCGGCACAGGTGGTGGCCAATCGGGCGGCGGCGCCGGCGTCGGTCACGAGCGCGGCAGCGCCGGAGTCATCGAGCATCCATCGCAACCGCTCGTCCGGGTAATCGGAGTCGATGGCGACGTAGGCGGCGCCCGCCTTGACGATGGCCAGGGCCGCCACCACCAGGCTGACCGAGCGGTCGAGGCACAGGCCGACCATGTCCCCGGGCTGCACCCGGGCGCGGCGCAGGTGTCGGGCGAGACGCTCGGCCCGGCCGGCCAGCTCCTCATAGGTCAGGGCGTCGTGCGGATCCCGGACCGCCAGGCTCCTGGGTGCCACCGCGACCACATGGTCGATGAGGGGGAGGACGGTTGCCTGCAGAGTGGGTCTATCGGTGCCCGGCGTTGCCATGTCGGCACCCTCCTTTCTCCAAAAACATTTGAGCTAAGTCGAGCGGTGGCGGGGTTAGTCGTGGCCGTCCCATCTCGGCGCGGCGCACGACTCCGGTGGCCACGGCGCCCACGAAACCGGGCGCGACCGCGACCGCCTCGACGGACCAGCCCGACACCAGAGCGGGTCGGCCGTCGCCGACCCAGGTGTCAACGGTGAGGAGCGGGAAGCTGAGCCCGACGCCCGTGGCCTTGCCGTATGCCTCCTTGCAGGTCCAACACTGGAAGGTGGCCACCATGCGCTGCGCCGGAGCCAGGGACGACAGCCGGCGTTGCTCAGCGGGTGAGAAGAACCGGGCCGCCAAACCGTCGAAGTCGGAGCTCGGCCGGATTTCCTCGACGTCCACACCGATCTCACCGCGCCAACTCGTGGCGTAGACCGCCGTGCCTCGGCTACGAGCGGCGCTGAAATACAGATCGGATCCCTCCACCCGCGGCTTGCCCCGGTCGTCCCTTACCAGGCGTACCTCGGCCGGGGTACAGAGCAACTGGCCGGCCAGGAGGTGGCGCAGCCATCCCCGGGCGGCAACGAACCGTGTCCGGTCGGCGGGACGGTAGTAGCGATCAGCGCGCTGGCGCTCCTCGACCGAAAGGCAGGTTGCCAGGTCCCCCAACGCCGAGTCCGAGAGGTCGAGGGGAGCAGACCACAGGCAGAGATCAGCACCGACTCGCGACTGGTAGGGCCTGGCGCGCAACGCAGTGTCGTTCACGTAAGTCGTACTCATATCACGGCCCGTCTGCCTAAAAAGCTCGAGTTACCGCACCCTCAGGGATTGACCTCATCACTTGCAGGAACATCTAAAAAAGTATCGACATCTAGCCTCGCGAACTGTAGCTTAATTACTTCCCCCTGAGAAAGTTCGACGCGAGCTGAAGCCCAAAGTCGGCCCCGCTGTCGTATCAGTGGGTAATTTTGGCTGAATCACTGTGGAACGAATCTATTTATCTTCAGGTCTATCACGACCTACACATCGGCGCAGGTCAGGAGGTACGATTCGCGTATCTGCTCCGCTATAAGGAAGTCTAACAAGTGCCCACAGATGCGCAGGTCAGAGGCTCGGACTTGTTAGAGGGTTCGGCGGGTCCGATCTGCACAAGGTCCACATACCATAGCTATCACACTTAGTCATTGTGCCACAGCTTTAGTGGGCCTGACCTGCGTCGGAATGGGTGGTGACGGTGGGGACGTTTGCAACCGACCTACGCTTTCCATCCCTCTATAGCGAAGCATAGCCCATCGCCTATCAATACAGGTTGGAAACGGTTCCTAGCAGGAGTTGAACAGTTTCGTCGGTGCTAAGTTAGCGACCTACGTATGTGGCCCCTATACTCTAACCGTAACATTTCACTTGTCGGAAAAGGTTTGAATGCAGGTCAAAGGCGGTTTGAATATCTTGGCGATGTTTCTCAGAGCGATGTTCAAGAGAACCCGCCTGCCTAGCCAGAGCTAGTCCCATCAGAATATGAGCCAGCCGCTTCTAGCAATGCCTTCGTCGGCACCTTGATTCGTGTCCCGAACCTGAGCACTGGCACCGGGAACTCTCGTTGCGGATTAGTGCATAGGCCAGCGAGTGCCCAATGCCTAGTAACCGGGCCGCTGGCCCCACGTCCATGAATGGTTGGACCTGAGGGTCCAGAATGGTCATGGTCTCTACCGCAAGCTTGAGAAGTCGGGACGCCAGGACGAGAGCCACCTAGCCCAGGCACTCTCGCCGCGAACCGTTCGCTACGTTCACACGATCATCCGGCGCTCGTTGAAAGACGCGGTCAAGCAGAAGCTTGTCGTCCGAAACGTTGCCCTTGACGCCGATCCTCCGACAGCAAAGATGGCCGGCGAAGCCGCGCCCGAAATGCGGACATGGACGCCAGCGGAGTTGGGTGCGTTCTTGAACTTCACGAAAGAGGATCGCTACGGACCGGTCTGGGTGTTCCTAGCGACCACCGGAATGCGGCGCGGCGAGGCGTTGGGCCTTCGTTGGTCTGACATCAATCTGGACAGTTCACCCGCTACAGCAACGGTCCGACGAGCGGCCATTGTGATTGGTCACCGTCGCGAAGCGGGCAAGACGAAGACGGGCAAGGGATCGCCTAATCGAGTTGGACGCTCATTCGGCACACGTGCTGAACGTCAGGAAAGCTCGTCACGTGCAAGGGCGCCTACTTGTGGGACCGGGCTACCAGATTGCAGAGAAACTCATCTTCACCCTGCCCGATGGCCTCGGTTACCACCCTGAGCGCCTCTCGCGGGAGTTTGAGCGCAAGCAAGCGACTTACAACCGTCTGCACCCATTGGCCCCCCTCCCCCGCTTGCGGCTTCACGATTTTGAGGCACACGTGGGCGACCTTGGCTCTGGCGGCAGGATTGCACCCGAAGGTTGTGCAGGAACGACTCGGCCACACGTCGATTAACACGACGATGGACGTCTACAGCCACGCCATGCCGGGAATGCAATCGCAGGCAGCCGAACAGGTGTCAGCGATGATCTTCGGCGGCGGAGCGTAAGGACGGTGTTGTTCCACTCGACGCCAAAACTCCTTGCTATCGGTGAAACGATTCTGCCCACCGGAACCACGGGCGAAGAAGCAATCACCTTCCGAGGGAAAGATTGCAGCAGGCGATTGACCGGGGCTGGTACACGCGTGATCGGGTGAACCTGCACGAAATGGACACGGATGACCCGTCGGCGCACTTCGGCATCGCGTGCTGGGCGGCCAGAGATCGCTATATCTACGAGGTTGAGCCTGTGGGCGAGCGGGAGGGGACCACGGTGTCCTTGCGGAGGACTACTTCTGCACCTACCCCGAAGCGACGGTCAAACAGTGCATCTACAACCACAGAGAATTAGCGGTAGAAAATGGGAGAAAACCGGCGAAAGTGGCTACGGGAACGCCCATACATGGTCACCACCCGGTTGACAACGTATGGGCATTGCTAAGCAGGGGGTCATGATCTTTGTCGGGGGGTATTACTAATCTCAAGGTTCGGTGAGAAAGATTTGATTACGGATTGATCGGAGTAGTTGTCGACAAAGGAGAAGATCACGCCCCAACGGGGTCGCCGGGACGGGACGTCGAACGATGAACCTGAGGCGAGGTTGCGTTCAGTCCCTTTGGACTCTGCGCGTCTGGGACCGCAACATGGAGAGCTGCACAAAGCGGGCGATGTCGCTGGGCGACACGATACCCACCAGGCGTCCGGCGTGGTCGATGACCAGTGCCCTCCCGTCCGGCGATGCCTGCATGCGCTGGAGGAGGTCGGGTATCGGCTCACCGGGCGAACCCACGGGGACATCGGGTAGAGGGCAGGCTATGTCGATCAAGCGGGTCGTCTGGCGGCGGTCAGCATGGACGTGGCGAACCCTCGTCATGGTGGTCAGGCCCTGGAGCTGTCCATTCGGCGCGACGAGCGGGTAGGAACCGAACCGGTAGCGGTGAAGTTGATTGTCGAGCAGTTCGGTGACCGTCATTCCTGAGGCGAACGTGATCGGATCGGGGGTCATGATGTCGCGTACGTGGACGTCGGCCAGCGAGGACCGCATCACCGCAGCGCTTTCCTCCCCGCGGGCTGCGGTCAGGAGGAACCATCCCAAAAAGACGTACCACAGTCCGATGAGGCCGACCGTGAGGAACTCGAGGACTCCGAGGACCACGAGGACGTATCCGAACGCCTGACCGGTGCGTGCCGCCGAGGTGGCAGCACGCACACGGTCACCGCCGTGCTTCCAAAGGGCGGCGCGGAGCACTCGACCACCGTCCAGCGGAGCGGCAGGGATCAGGTTGAATGCTCCGAGCAGCAGGTTGATCCACGCCAGCCAGCCCAATGCGCTCACCAACACCTCTTCGTGGCCGCCGGTCTTGGGAAGGAGGTAGACGAGAACTCCGAATAGGCCGGCGAGCGCGAAGCTGGTGAGGGGGCCAACGACGGCGATGCGGAAGTCCGCCCCAGGGGTCAGGGCCTCGCTCTCGAGCTCGGACACCCCGCCGAACAACCAAAGAGTGATGCGGCGGACTCCGACTCCGCTCCGCTTGGCCACGACGGCATGCGATACCTCATGCGCGAGCAGGGAGGCGAAGAACAGGACGGTTGCAAGGATCCCCGCGATCCAGTAGGTGGTCGTGGACTGGTGAGGGTGGTAGCCGGGCAGGACTAGGTCGGCCAGCTCCCACGCCAGGAGCCAGAAGATGACCAGGATGCTCCAGTTGATTCCGACCGGGACCCCGGCGATCCTGCCGAGTCGAATGTTCTGTTCCATTTTCCTGCCGCTAGTGTCCTTGTCGCGGCCATTGCCGGTCGGCGTCCGCTCTTTCAGCATGTCGATCGCCGTGTGATTCCAGTAGGGCCGAAAGGCCCCCACGAAGAGGAACTCGTCGTTGGACTCACCCGTCTCTCCGGCCGGGCGAGGATGACCTGGCCCTATCTGGGATTTGATCGCCGTGGTTGGCTCGCGGCATGAGCGTCGACAATGGTGCGCGTGTACCGGGAGGGCTCACGCCGGTTCGTCGGCGGGTAGTCGTGCGACGGGGGAGGCGGAACCCTACTGCCCTTCTCCATCACAACGCATTGGGACCTCTGGCCCTAGCACGGGTGCTCTTGGTGTCAGACGATGGGCGAAGATTGGCATCGAGCGGTGCCAGCAGCGCAACCGAACGGAGCAGACGATGGCACTAGTGCATAGAGACCGCCATGTTGCCGAATGGCCGAGCTTCGGATGGCCCGAGCGATTCCGACGGACATTCGAGTCTCAAGAGGGGTGGCTTCGGACCGAGGAGTTCCATGACGGAGACATGCTGGTCGTGCGGGCTGAGCTGCCCGGTATCGATCCCGACAAGGACGTGGAGGTCACCGTGGCTGACGGCGTGGTGAAGATTCACGCGCACCGCGAGCAAAAGTCCGAGCACAAGGAGAAGAGGGGCTACCGTTCGGAGTTTCGATACGGTGAGTTCGAGCGGGAGATAGCTGTGCCCCCGGCCACGACCGAGAACGATGTGCACGCGACCTACAGCGACGGAGTCCTCGAGGTTCGGGTTCCATGCCAAGAGAAGCACGAGACCACTGCCGTCAAGGTGCCCGTCACCCGGAAGTGAGCGATGCGCTCACTGTGGAGCGCTCATCCACCCCTCTGGCGAACGCACGCCAGAGGGGTGGTGCAAAAGGCCGAGTGGGACCCGCGTTCGATGCTCGGCTGTTTTGCGAACGCCGTCGCCGAACACCTCGGGACCACTCAGCCGGCCGCATACTCTGAACGTTGCGAGGTGCCTATGCTCGGGTCCGTGGTCACGATCGGATCGGCGCGACGTTGACAGGAAGACCCGGTGCCGAGTAACGGGTACCCGGCGTACGCCAACCATCCCTGGCACCACTACCTGGCAGCGGGTCCTGCCTCGCTGCTGGAGTTGGTCCTTCCGTTCCTGGTCATCGCCCTCTTCGCCCTGCTCGTAGCGACCGGACGCTGGGCTGCGGTCAGGGCTAGGGCTCAGTTGAGCAGGCGCAAGTCCCGAGCTGCTTCCCTTCGAGCCCTCACGAGGAGGGCTCACGCCCTACCGCCAGTGCTCGCATCCGACCTCGAGCGAGACGAGACCGCCAGCCGCGTCTCGCAAGCGGTCGGAGAGGGCCGCCTGAGCATTGAAGAAGGCGTGGAACGCATCGACGCGGTGCTCCCGCAGTCGCCACCGTCACGAGCTTGCGGTCCATGTCGCGGATCTGCCGTCTCCCGCCCCAAGAACCGCTATCCGGCCATTTATCTCCACATCGCTGCGCGTCGGGTTTCTCGCCGTCGCAGCAGCCGTGGTCCTCGGGGAGGTGCAAGAGCAGCACGAAGCGGGTCGAGCGCTCGACCAGAGTGC
>OBLU010006538.1_pt1 | contig 10360 bp, 12 predicted proteins | sample 1518681 | NCBI WGS metagenome assembly OBLU01 (sample SAMEA3539304, study PRJEB22396) | soil metagenome | biome: tundra; feature: field; material: soil | place: USA | collected 2010-05 | depth 0.15 m
GGCGTTGTTGACCAGGACGTCCAGGCTGCCGAAGCGCCCGTAGGTGCAGTCGACCGCCGCCGACACCGAGCTGGCGTGGCGGACGTCGAGCTCGACCCCCACCGCTCCGGTGCCGGTGCCCAGCTCCGCGGCGGTGGCCTGCGCACGCTCCCGGTGGCGGCTGGGCACCGCCACCCGGGCGCCCGCCTGCGTGAGCGCTTGCACCATCGCCCGCCCCAGGCCGCTTGTTCCACCGGTCACCAGGATGCGTGTGTCGCGCAGCTGTGCCATCGAAGCTCAACCTAAACCTAATGCCCTCCTCGCTTTCGGCACGGGGTTGGAACGGCGCTGAACCCTTAGTTGATCGCAGACGTGTCGATGCGAGACAGGATGCGCTCTGCGTCGCGGCCAAGCGTCCGCAGTCGCTCGGGAGACAGGAGGTCGATAACCAGCGACCGGACATGCGCGACGTGGCCGGGAGCGGCCGCGGCGAGTGCCTCCGCAACCCACAAAAGCTGAGCTGGCTGGGAAAAGTGGCGGAACTGCGGCGGTGACCGTCTCCGCCCTGATCTGACCCGCGATCTATCGGCGTCCCCCTCCATCGCAACCACGAGAGGGCTCTCGCATTCGCTTTGCATTGCACCTCGTTCCAGACCGTCTCGTCTCGGCTGCTTAGGGGGGGTGATGTCAGCGGGGATCAAAATCCGTCGAACCGCCTCGCGACACGCTGGGACGGCGTTGTTGGGGTGAAGTTGGGCTGAAAGCAGCGGGTAGCGCCGGTCAGAGAACCCAAAGATCGTCAGGTTGGCGCCGATGCAACTCGGCGGCGGGCATCGCCACTATTCACTATCCGCCAACGGCACTTTGGTGGCAGGGCGCCGGGAACCGCCTCAGCTCTAGATTTGGAGCATGAGCGTCGAAGGGATACCTCTCGGAGCTCGACCGCCTCACTGCAAAGCATGGGTCATCCATTCGCGAATTGTGAATCACGCTAGGAAGGTTGGTCGCCGGGTATCTACCGTCTCCGCTGCCCCAGCCAGGTTGACCAGCAAGCCACGGCGCATGATCAAGTCGACCCTGGCCGTCGCTGGGGCGCTGTTGGTGATCGTCGCAATACCAAGCATGGTCGGGCCGGCCGCCGGCGCCACCCCAACCACCGCTGCCACCCCGGCTGCGGTCCCTGCTTCGCTGCGCAGTGAGCTCGAAAACTACTTGAACACCTATCGAGGCGTTGAGCACATCTCCGCAGTCTCACTGGCGGTCACTTTTCGCGGCCGCAGGCCGGGCATCAACCTGGCGGTCGGAAATACCCTTTACGGCGGCGGACCCACGATTTCGCCGTACGCGCTATGGCAGATCGGCAGCAACACCAAGGCCTTCACGTCGGTGCTGGTGCTGCAGTTCGAGGCCGAGCACAAGCTCTCGATCAACGACTCGCTCGGCAAGTGGTTGCCGCAATACCCGGCTTGGAGGGGCGTGACGATCAAGCAGCTCTTGAACATGACCAGCGGCATCCCGGATTACACAAACTCACCGGACTACTGGAACACTGTTGCGGCGGCTCCCAATGGCAAGTTCTCGGCTTCCCAATTGGTTTCCTTCGCCGCCGGCCTTCCGGCCACGCACGGCTACAACTACTCGAACACCAACTACATCCTGGCGCAGATGATCATCGAACGTGCAACCCACGATAGCTATGGCAGTCAACTGCGCAAGCGAATCGTTCTCCCGATTCGCCTTCATAACACGTTCTATTCTGCGACTGACTATGGGCGGGCGATTACCGCTCGCATTCCGGCCGGCTATTGGTTCATCTCGGCGGTTCCCGAGATGAAATCGCAACTCGGCAAAGACCAGAGTCGCCTGACGGTCTCGTGGGCGCAGGGTGCAGGCGGAATGGTCAACTCGCTGCAGGACCTGGGCAACTGGGATCGCGCCCTCTTTACGGGTCAGGAACTGCCAAGACAACAGCAGCGCGAGCTAACGAGTCTGGTTTCCACGACGACCGGGAAACCGATCAAGACGACGACGCTGGCCGATCCCGCTGGGTATGGTCTCGGCGTCAGCCAGGTGACGGGCAAGGCCTTGGGGACCGAGTGGTACTACGAGGGGGAAACGGATGGTTACCGGGTTGTCAACCTCTATGCGCCACGGTCCGGCACCGCCATCACGATCGGCGTGAACAGCGCCTCGCTCACCGACAACACCGCCGCGCTTGCCACGTCCATCTACCAGACACTGCACGAGTTGGGGCTCAGCTGACCAACGTTGAGAGGCAATCGACGCTCTCTTCTCGGCCGCAGCACGGGTCTGGATCGAAGAGGCCGACCGCCAACGCAGGCACGACCCGACGCCCTTCCGTGTCGATCTCGCCACCATCCCTGATGCGCAGAAGGCAATCATGGCTGCCAACGGCGCTGCCTTGGCCGTCTATGCCGGCTCTCCGGCGATGGCCGACCCTACGCTTCTCGGCCGCCTCAGCGGCATCGCTATCCCGACCCTGGTGCTGTGGGGCGAGAGCGATCAGATTGCCCGGCCCGCCTACGGACAGGCCTACGCCGCGGCCATCAGCCAGGCGCGGTTCGAGGTGCTGTCGGCCACCGGACACATGCCCCAGATGGAGACTCCCGACCTCGTGCTGCGAACGATCTGAGGATCGGGTCCCAACGGCTTTCACGCGCGGCGACCGACTAAAGCGAGTAAACGGGTCTGCGCACTACTTCCGTCGGGTGCCTGGTGTTAACTACCTGGGGATCGTGCTCGGCGGCTTGGCCGCGTCTCTCGAGATCATCGCATCCACCCTGCCTCTGCTCGAACGGACCACGCGACCCGAAAGCGTCCGAGCCGAATAGGCTCGTGCGAACGGACCGTCGATTGCGACCCATCGTGACCACCGGATCACACCAACCAGGACTGCACTCCGCGCCCATGACCTCGCTCGCCCTGGCAGATCGCATGACGGATATCAGCCGCACCCGCAGCTGGCGGCTGCCGGTCATCTGTTGTGGGATCCCCCTGGTCGTCACCTTCGTTTTGGCCATGGTTCGGCGCCAGGTCGACCTCGGCACCTACCTGATGGGCGGCACCCACGCCTTCGGGGCCAACCTGTACCAGGTTCTGTACCCGCCCACCGGCCTCGGCTTCACCTATCCGCCGTTGGCCGCCATGTTGTTCGTGCCGCTAGCCCATCTCCCCGAGCGGGTGGACCAGGTGGCCTTCTCGTGGGTCAACGTCGGCCTGCTTTTCGGACTGCTGGCCGTCAGCCTGCGGGCAGTGTGCCCGACGTTGGAACGTCGGGTGGTGGTGTGGTGGGCCCTGGTGCTCGTCCTCCCGGCCGGGTTGCTCGACCCCATCCGGGAGACGGTACTGCTCGGCCAGGTCAACCTCCTGGTCGCCCTGCTGGTCATCGCCGACATGACCCTCGACCTGCGGTTGCCACGAGGCGTGCTGGTCGGCTTGGCGGCCGCCATCAAGATCACCCCGGTCATCCTGATTCCCTACCTGTTCCTCACCCGTCAGACCAGAGCGGGCTTACGGGCCACCGGCGTCTTTGTCGCCGCCGCGGCGGTGGCGGCGGCTGCCTCGCCCCACGCGGCATGGAGGTACTGGTCTCATGAACTCTGGTACCCGGCCAACACCGGGAACGTGGCCTGGATCGGCAACCAAGGGATCGTCGGCGTCGTCGAGCGGGCGGTGGGGCACCAGCTGACGACCACATCGACCTTCACCCTCGTCGTGGTGGTGGGGGGGATCGGCTTGGCGGTGGCTGCGGTCGCCTTCCGGCGGTCGTCGCCGCTGCTGGGGTTGCTGGCGGTCGAAGCGGCCGAGTCGTTGGCATCCCCGGTGTCGTGGTCCCACCACTTCGTCTGGGTCGTCTTGTTGATCGCGTGGCTGGCGTTGGGAGCTGATCGGCCGACCTACGGCGCGTGGTGGGCGTTAGGGGTGGCCGTCGTCTTCTGGGCCGCCCCCATCTGGTGGGTGCACCACGGTTCGGACCTGACGTACGTGGGACGAGGTTGGCTCACACCAGTGTCCGGCTCCTTCTTCATCGTGGTGGCAGCCTTCGTGGTGGCCACGGCGATCGCCGTCATCCGTCGATCCTCGGGCTCCGGCCGTGCCGCGAGCAGCGACGCTGACGGTCGTGATTCCAGTCGGACCGATGCTTCCGAACTGCCCGATCACCTGGTCCTTGGCGTTGATCGTCTGGTCGGAGATGACCCGGTCTCGCCGGTCGGGAGCCCCGGCGCTCGCTGAGGACGTCTCCATGGCGGCGCCGAGAGTCCCGGGGGCGGGCGCGCGTCGGGATGAGTAGGTCCTTCGCTCCCTGCTTTCGTCCACGGCGCCAACGGGGGGTGGGGAACACGCTCGCCGACGCGTCGCCCAGTTCGATTTCTATTGGCCGCCACCGATCCTGGCGGCTGTTGCTCCTTCTCAGGCAACGGCCTTCATCGAAAGGTGGCGTTCATGCGGTGCGGTATCTCATGCTCTAGCGGCTCTGATGGCTGAGATGTGGTCTTTCATGAATGCGATCTCGGCGGCGTTGTCGGTGCGTGCGATCGCGGCGCGGTAGGCGGCTTCGGCTTGGTCTGTGTGGCCAAGGCGTTGGAGGAGGTTGGCCCGGATGGCGTGGAAGAGGTAGTAGTGCTCGAGGGGTAGCCCGTCGATCAGGTGGAGGGCCACCTGTGGGCCGTCGATCTCGGCGACGGCGACGGCGCGATTGAGAGAGACGATCGGGGTGGGGGTGACCGCCAGGAGCTGGTCGTAGAGCGCGAGGATCTGCATCCAGTCGGTGTGCACGGCGGTGGGCGCGTCGCTGTGGACGGCGTTGATGGCGGCTTGGATCTGGTAGGGACCGGGCTGGTTTCGCCGTAGGCATCGGCGGACGAGGTCTTGCCCCTCCTGGACCAGGGCAGAGTCCCAGCGGCGGCGATCCTGCTCGGGCAGGGGTACGAGCTTGCCCTCTGGGGTGCTGCGCGCTTTGCTGCGCGCCTGTTCGAGCAGGATCAATGCCAGCAGTCCCGCTGCTTCGGGCTCATCGGGCATCAGCTCGACCAGCAGCCTGCCGAGCCGGACCGCCTCCGTCGTCAGCTCCTCGCGGATCAACCGTTCACCCGAGCTGGCGGCATAACCTTCATTGAAGATCAGATAGACGACGGCGAGTACCGACACCAGACGCTCGGGCAGGTCGGCCTCCTTGGGGACCCGGTATGGGATACGGGCGTCGCGGATCTTTCCCTTGGCGCGCACCAGTCGCTGGGCCATGGTCGACTCCGAGACCAAGAACGCCCGTGCGATCTCGGGCGTGCTCAGCCCTCCGAGCAACCGCAGCGTGAGCGCCACCTGCGCCGCTCGGTCGAGTGAGGGGTGGCAGCACGTGAAGATCAGACGCAGGCGATCGTCACGCACCGGGACCTCCTCGGGCGGCTCGTCGCGAGTCAGCAAGAGCATCGCCCGGGCCTGGCGGTCGCCACGAGACGACTCGCGGCGCAAACGGTCGACCGCCCGATTGCGTGCGGTGGTGATGATCCAACCGGCCGGGGCCGGCGGCACTCCGCTCTCGGGCCAGCTCGCCACCGCCGTGGTGAAGGCGTCTTGGACCGCTTCTTCGGCCACGTCGATGTCGCCGAACACCCGGACCAGGACGGCCACGGCGCGCCCGTACTGCTGGCGGAACACACGCTCGATCTCCGAGTTGGAAACTGCCGGCACGAGGCCGTCAGTCTTCCAGCTCGCCCTGGAACGGGCGCACCTCGATCGGCAGCGTCGTCGCCCGGGCCAGCTTGCGCCCCCACTCGAGCGCCTCATCGAGGTTGGCCGCTTTGATGATGTTCAAGCCGCCGATGTGCTCCTTGCCCTCCACATACGGCCCGTCGGTCATCGGCATCCCCTCGCTGCGAGGATGAATCACCGTCGCGGTGCTCGCCGCGTGGAGGCCGCCGGAGAACACCCACGCGCCGACAGAGCGGAGCTCCTCGCCCAGCGTTTGTAGATCGCGGGTGATCTCCGCCAGCACGTCAGCCGGGGGCGGTTCGCCGTCTGGTTGGTAGACGCTGAGCAGGTACTGCTTCATCTTCATCGTGGATTCCTCTCTGTCTCAGGAGCGCTCCATGGCCAGGCCCGCGGAGCGGAACGGTTCCCGCAGCCTGGCCGATGAGGCTCGGTCACGTTTAGTCCCTCGCCGGCTCGTAGGTGGCGATCACCACACCGGTGGCCGTGGTCAGGCTGTCAGTGAGCCGTAGCGGCACGTGCACCTTCTCCGGGAACAGCCGCCGTCCGCTGCCGAGCACCAGCGGGTGGATCATCAGCAGGTACTCGTCGATCAGGCCGGCAGCCATCAGCGAGCCGATCAGCTCGCCGCTGCCCATGATCGTCAGCACCCCGGCGGATTCTGACTTGAGCTCGCCCACGGCTTCGGCGACATTGCCGCGCAACGCCGTCGAGTTGGGCCACGGCAGCGGATCAGCGAGAGTGGTTGAAGCCACGTACTTAGGTGCGTTGGTGAGCATGGGTCCGAACGGGCTGTCGGGCTGGTGATTCCAGTAGCTCAGCAGGTCCTCATAGGTCCGCCGTCCGAACAGCCATCCGGCCAGGCCACCCCCGGCCGCCATCCTCTCTCCCATCGCCTTGCCCGCAGCGTCGCCAGGCATGGTGGACACTTGTCCCCAGCCGCCGCGCGTGAACCCGCCTCGGGTGTCTTCTTCTGGGCGCCCCGGCCCTTGCATCACCCCGTCCAGGGTCACATGGTTCATCACAATGATTCGACCCACTTCAGGCCTCCTTCGACTCGCGGCGGCGACGCTTTCGTGCCGCCAAGCTGGGTTGCGAGCCACACAGATTGTCTGCCTCGCACCCTCTACACGAACGGCGCCGGCCGAAATCGACAATCCGCCGCGAGCGGAAGAAAAAGTAAACTGGCACTGCGCTGTGGCAAGCAGGCGGGACCCGGGGAGCGAGACCTCCGACTGGAGCAGGCCACACCAACCGTCGAGTAGGGACGCTGAGCGCCGACGGAGGCCGGTCGTATCGCGTGGCTGGTGCGCCTCGCCGGGCGGTCTGCGCATACGATCAGACCATGACCGAAGTCCAAGACAGCTATCGGCAGGTCTCGAACGGCTTCGACGCCGCCGTCAGGGCCGTGACCTCTGACAAATGGGACACCCAGTCCCCCTGCGAGCAATGGAGAGCCCGGGACGTGGTGGCCCACGTGGTCGCCGGCCATCGGGGCGTGATCGCCGCCGTCAGGGGTGGGGAGTCGACGCCCCTGGGCGCCGACGATGACCCGAAGAAGGCCTGGGAGGAAGCTCGTCGGGCGATCGACGAAATCACCGGAGACCCGGAGGCGCGAGCCAAAGAGATCGACGGGCCGACCGGCAAGACGCCCGCGGGTGAGATCATCGGCCAGTTCGTGACCATGGACGTGCTGGTCCACACCTGGGACCTGGCGCGCACCGTGGGTGCGGACGAGCGCCTCGACGAGGACTCCGTCCGGCACGCCTACGAGACGCTCAAGCCGATGGATGACATGATCCGCCAACCGAACGTCTTTGGCCCCAAGCTGGAACCACCCCCGGGAGCGGATATCCAGACAGAGTTCCTCTACTTCCTCGGCCGTCGGGCGTAGAGGCGTCGCGCTCCTGAGGCACGTCGCGCCGCCCACCAGGCCGATTTAGCATCACCCATGAGCGGCCACAGGTCTCTGTCCCCCCTCCGCTTCAAATCGGTCGGCCGGGGCCATCCCCTCGTGTTGTTGCACGGGTTTGGGATGCAGCCCCGCACCTATCTTCCCCTCGCTCGACTGCTGGCCGATCGAGCCCAGGTCATTATCCCCGCCATCTTCGATTTGCCGGGGGCGTGGACGTTCGGTCGTGCGTTGGCCGGTCTCGAAGCCACCTTGGACTCTCTCGGTCTGGAACAGGTCAGCCTGCTCGGTCACTCCTTTGGCGGTGAGCCCGAATTGGGCTTCGCGGCAATGTGGCCACGACGGACCATTGAATGCGTGTTCGGGGACACCTTGGGCGTTAAAGAACGCTTCGGGCTGGCCGAGGAGGCTCTTCACAACCCGTTGGGCATACTGGAAATGGCCACTCCGCAAGCGGCATCTGCCTTCATCCAGTCAGTGATCACACATCCGCTCCAGCTGACCCAGGCGGCCCTGTGGGGATTTGTGAGCGACCGCGAACCTGACATTGAGCAGGTCAGCGCGGCGGAGATCCCTTGCCATGTGCTCTGGGCGAACCACGACACCCTGCTCGCCCGCTCGGACGGTCGAGAGTTCGCACGTCGATTACACGCGAGTTTCACCGTTGCGTCGGGTCCAACTGTGACCCATGACTGGATGTTTGATGCCCCTGAGCTCTTCGCTCAGCACCTCGCTCATCTGGGGCTTCGCGCACTGTCGGCTTGATCCGCCACGGAAGTAGTAATCCTGTGGGGACTCACTCAAGTAACAGACGGTTGAGACAAAGGAGCGCCCGTGACTGACACTTTCGACGAACAGGTCATTTCGGAGTTTCGCGCCCGCGGTGGAGTCGTCAGCGGGCTCCAAGATCTGTCTCTGCTGTTGTTGCATCACTTCGGCGCCAAGTCTGGATCTGAACGCGTCACGCCGCTCGCGTTCTGGTCGGTCAGCGACAATGCCGTCGCAGTCCTTGCGTCGAATCGAGGCGCACCACGACATCCGGACTGGTATTACAACCTGGTGGCCCACCCAACGACTACCGTGGAAATCGGGGCAGAGGTGTGGTCGGTTCGGGCTCGGGTGGCAGCTCCCGAAGAGCGCCGCAAGATGACCGACCGATTGGTGGCGGAGCTTGGCGCCGCACGGCGCGAACCCGCCGAACAGCTGCGAGCCGAGCGCCAAGCCCAACTGCGCCGGATCCGCGACCTCGCGGGCGTCACGACATAGAAAACGACGACGGGATCCTCACCGCGCTTAGCCCGTGTTTTGTGTGCGGCGTTGGTGCAGCCGCCGCATCTTGTCACGGCTGCCGCACGTGGACATCGAGCACCAACGTCGGCGTCCGCTGGTGTTGAGGAACAGCCATCCGCAGCCCCGCCCCGGGCAGCGGCTGACTCGGTTTAGGCGGCTGAGGTCCTGAAGAAGGGCGATCGCGTCGGTTGCGACGCTATAGCGGATCCTTCGTGGATCCCGTGCTAGCCAGTCGAGCTTGTAGCCGTCCTCGCCGGCCAGCAGAGTGGCGTGCTTGACGGACTCAATGTAGTTACTCGTCAGCACGTCGAGGTCATTCCTGGCTGGCTTCTGGTCCCGACTGATCGAGGAGAAAAGGCGGTAAACAGCGTCCCGTAGCGCGCGTGCGCGGCGTAGCTCGGCCGCGCTCGCCGGCTCCGCGTCGTCGCGGAGCAGGTCAAGACGCCGGCCCCAGCGGCCCAACATGCGCTCGGTGCGCAGCATGTCGGTGTGCTCGGGATCAACCGGCACATCCTCCAGCGACCAGTCGACGCTGTTGGCGTAATCCAGGCACAGCGTCTCTCCCCATAGATGGACCGACTCGGGCGTCCGTGACACAAAGCTATCTTACCGGTAACCTACAATTAATCGGTAACATAGCGGAACGGGCGGCTAGCCCCTCGAAATCCAACCAATGCGAGGTGACTCTGATGGCAGCGCAAGATGTGGTTCGGGCCTAGTGATGCCGGCGTTTATGCACCACCTGCGCGTCCGTTACAACGAGTGCGACGCCCAGGGCCATGTCTTCAATGCCAACTATTTCGTCTACTTCGACGTCATCCTGACCGAGCTGTGGCGCGAGACCCTCGGCTCCTACGAAGCGCTGACGGCCGACGGCCTCGATCTGGTGGTCGCCGAGACGGTGGGGCGCTTCCGCGCCCCGGCGCACTTCGACGACGAACTCGAGATCACGCTTGAGGTTGAGCGCCTTGGCAACACATCGATGGTGTCCGCGATCGGGATCGCGCGGGATGGGGAGATCCTCACCCAGGGCCGTATTGTCCATATTTTCGTGCGCGCCGACCGCCTCGGCGAGAAGGCCCCGATCCCCGATCACGTGCGGCGAAAACTGCAGCGCTACAGCGTCGAGGACCCCGGCTCGCTCGTAAAGAGCCTTTGATCTCAGTCAGGAAATGTCGGGGCGGGATGTCGAGATCCCGCGCCCGGCTTCGTCCCCGGAGTGAACTCGGCCACAATAGGCCGTCCCGCAAGAAGGAGAACATGATGGCCAAGTACCTGCTGCTCAAGCACTACCGAGGCGCGCCGGCATCGGTCAATGACGTGCCGATGGACCAGTGGACGCCGGAGGAGGTTTCGGCCCACATGCAGTACATGCAGGACTTCGCCGCTCGTCTCGAGGGCACCGGCGAGTTCGTCGACAGTCAGGCGCTCTCCCCGGAGGGCACGTTCGTC
>OBLU010006539.1_pt1 | contig 10359 bp, 9 predicted proteins | sample 1518681 | NCBI WGS metagenome assembly OBLU01 (sample SAMEA3539304, study PRJEB22396) | soil metagenome | biome: tundra; feature: field; material: soil | place: USA | collected 2010-05 | depth 0.15 m
GGCTGGTGCGCCACTATTACATGCGACGCCAGCCGAACCAGGCCGACATTCAGGTGAACCTGTTGCCTGCAAACAAGCGCAGCGAACAGAGTCACGCAATCGCCAAACGCCTGCGTCCGTTGCTGGATGCGATCGGCAACCAGTACGGCGCGCGCATCCAGGTTAGCGAGGTTCCGCCCGGCCCTCCGGTGATCCAGACGCTGGTGGCGGAGGTATACGGTCCTGATCTGGCTGGTCAGACGCAGGTCGCCCAACAAATCAAGTCGATCTTTCAGCAAACCGCGGGCGTTGTCGACGCGGACTGGTACGTCGAAGACCCTCAACCGAGGCTGGTGATGCGCGTCGATGAGGTGAAGGCCGCACAGCATGGCATCGCGGTCGCCGACGTGACCCACGCTCTGGCGCTTGCCGTATCGGGAACGCAGGTCGGCCTCATCCACGATCAGAGCGCTCGCGAACCGGTGCCCGCAACGGTCGAGTTGGATCGCACGGACCGCTCCTCCGAGCAGGGATTGGAGAATATCCGTCTGCCCGGAGCGGACGGGGCGATGGTCTCTCTGCACGAATTAGTGATCGTCGAGCACACGACGATCGAACCCAGCATCTATCACAAGAATCTGCGGCGCGTAGTTTATGTCACGGGCGATCTGGCAGGCGCGGAGGAGAGCCCGGTCTACGCCATCCTGAAGATGAATAAGCAACTCGATCACCTCACGCTGCCCGCGGGATACACGCTTGCTCGCTACAACGCAGTCCAGCCGGACTCTACCGACCACTACTCGATGAAGTGGGACGGCGAATGGCACATCACGATTGAGGTCTTCCGCGACCTCGGCCTTGCGTTTGCCGCTGTGCTGGTTCTTATCTACGTGCTGGTGGTGGGATGGTTCCGGTCGTTCCTTGTGCCACTGGTCATCATGGCGCCGATCCCGCTGACGCTGGTTGGCATCTTGCCGGCGCACGCCATTCTCGGCGCATTTTTCACCGCGACCTCGATGATCGGCTTCATCGCCGGAGCCGGAATTATCGTGCGCAATTCAATCATCCTCGTCGACTTCATCGAGCTTCGCCGACGCCAGGGAATGCCGCTGGACCAGGCAGTGATCGACGCTGGTGCGGTCCGCTTTCGTCCCATGCTCCTCACCGCCGCGGCGGTCGTTGTCGGTGCAAGCGTAATTCTGTCAGATCCAATTTTCCAGGGACTTGCGTTGTCCCTGATTGCAGGAGAAGTAGCCTCGACATTCCTCTCACGGCTCGCCGTTCCCGTGCTCTACTACACCGTTCACGCGCGGCAGCAATCCGAAATTCCATCTCAACCCAACACCGAACAAGGAGCTTTGATATGACCGTAGAACGTGGCTTACGCTTGACGGCTGGCGTTATGGTGTTGTTATCACTTACGCTGGCGCACTTCGTTTCGCTGTACTGGTTGTGGCTGACGGCTTTCGTCGCACTCAACCTATTGCAGTCGGCATTTACAAACTGGTGTCCAGCCATGGCGATCCTGCGCGCCATTGGCCTGAAAGACGCCAACTGCAGCACAGCCAAGTGAAAAGGAGTGATGCGGCCATGAGGGCAGGAAAGGTTGCAATCCGATCGAGCAATCCTCGCCAAGATCATGGCGACAAGCTCAAGGACGAGGTCTATCGCCAGATGTTTCGCCTGGAGGCAAGTCGGCAGGGCGCCGAATTGGACCTCGCAATTGCCTTGCTGCGTGGATGGCTCGCTTCAAACTCCGAGCCTGGCGTACCCAAATTGCGCGAATGGCTAAAGAAAGTCTGTCCGATCTGCCTCCTCATGATCGAAGCCAAGCGGCAAGGGAGTAACGTCGGTCAACGGTGTGCCCAGTAAACATTGAGTTATACCTGTTGTGCAGCGGGCTGGCCAGACTGCTGGAAAATGAGACCTCGGTGGATGCCTTTGTCACGGGTGGCCGGAGAATATACTGGCCTTGTTTGTGAGAGCCCCAATCGATGCGACCCGAACTCATTCAAGCTTCCGATCTCCTGCGCCGCAATACTCCTGAAGCGATCGAAGAGGCAATCGGTTTGTTGCAGAGCACGGTCTATTCCTTCAGCATGAAGGTCTGCGGGCATCCGGAAGACGCGGAAGATACCATGCAGGAGGTCCTCTCCCGATCGCTGGGGCATCTGGCCAAGATTCAGGACCCGCAAGCTCTCGCCGTCTGGCTCTATACCGTAACCAGAAACCGTTGCTGGCGTATGCGCCGTAAAGGGGCGTCTGCTCCAAAGCATATGCTGTCGCTGGATGACTTAATGCCGGACGATGCGGAGTTGGGACGACTGTTGCAGGATGCTGCCGAGAGTCCTGAGGGCAATCTGCTCCACGCCGAGCAACACCATCTATTGCATCAGGCGGTCCTGCAGATCCCCGTCCAATTGCGCATTGTTCTTGTGCTCCACGACATGGAGGAACTGAAGACCGAACAAGTCGCGCAGATTCTCGACCTACAGCCTGGGACGGTCAGGGTTCGCCTCCATCGGGCACGCTTGTGCGTACGCAAAGAGATGAGCAAGATACTGGATGTCACACCGAAAAAGCCGCATGCCAGTCCGCCAGCCAGCAAGAAGTCTAAGGGCGCACCGGCCAAAGGCGGACAACGCCCCGCCGAATGCCGCGAACTGTTTTCGAACCTCTCGGAGTATTTGGACGGTCGAGTCGAGCCCCGCACCTGCGAAGAGATGCGAGGTCATATCGAGGCGTGCCCAGCTTGCGTCGCTTTCCTCCGCGACCTGCGAGTTGCCGTCGATCGCTGCCGCTCGCTGCAGATTCCGTGTGATCCCGCCGTCGCGCCCCGCTTGCGTTCTATCCTCACCCAGGAATATCTGCGCCTGCTCGGCATGCCAGGCACAGAACTAGTCTCCACCGTGATGTGACGAATCGCTGCGAGATATCCGCGTATGTCATTGATTTGTTTGGTGGCGGTGGACAGAATCGAATCGTCTTCGAAACAGCTACACCGTTCGATACGCCGCGACTCGTGAAAGAAGCCGTCGACTGGCACGGGAAACTCTGGAGACCAGGCAACTCCATCCCCTGCTGGTAACGGCCATCTTCATCGTCGTCTTCCTCGAGATCCATCCGTTTCAAGACGGCAACGGCCGGCTGAGCCGCATCTTGACCACGCTTCTGTTATTGCGTGCCGGGTACGCTTACGCTCCCTACAACTCACTGGAAAGTGTGATTGAACAGAGCAAGGAAGGCTACTACGTGGCCCTACGGCAAACCCAGGGAACCATAAGAACCGATGCGCCCGACTGGCAGCCCTGGGTCTTGTTCTTCCTCCGCGCGCTTCAGCAGCAGATGCACCGGTTGGCCAGGAAAGTCGAGCGGGAGAAAATCGTTCTGTCCGCTATGCCGGAGCTTTCCGTACGAATCGTCGAGCATGCACGCGAACATGGACGAGTCACCATCGGCGACATGGCTACGCTGACCGGCACGAACCGGAATACGCTAAAGGTGCACTTTCGCCAACTGTTGGGGAAGGGGCACCTCGTCATGCATGGCCGTGGCCGCGGTGCCTGGTATGCGCTGCCATAAAGCCAGCGATCTCAAAAGGTGTAGGTAAAGAAACAGACCACATGCCGTCGACTGCCCTCATGTTCCTTCAATAAGCAGAAGCGGCGGATACAAAACAGGAGGGTTGGCTTGTCGTCAACCTCCGGCGCACATGCGTCGCGCTACTCGCCATGTCCCCATCGTCATGACCTTCCCTCAATCATGTCCACAGGGACAAACAAGACGCTTACCATAATTCTTGTATGCGCCTCTTTGTTGGGATACCATTGGCGGCTGCAGTTGTCGACGAGCTCTCGGCGACCTCGGTGCGGCTTCAATCCGACGGGAACGAGCTCCGCTGGTCGGCGCCCGAATCGTGGCACATCAGTCTGCAATTTCTGGGCAATACCGGCCGGGAACAATACGAATGCACTGTCGCACGATTACATGAGATTCATTTGCCGCCCGTTCCTATATTGCTTGAGAGGCTAGGCTTTTTCGATCATGCCGAGATTGTCTTCGCCGGTGTTAGGCTCACGCCCGAACTGCTCTTGCTCCACGTACGTGTCACAGTGGCGACGGAGCTTTGCGGGTTCGTCCGCGATACTCGTCCCTACCAACCTCATATCACTCTTGCGCGCGGCAAAGGCAAAGGCCAACGGCAAGCACTCCGTGAACTCAAAACCAAAGTGCGCCCTCAGCCATACTTCACCAGGTTTGTCGCAGAGGAATTCCTTCTCTACGAAAGCTTCCTCGGTCCCGCCGGCTCTCGCTACGAAATCCGCGAGCGCTTTCCGCTCGATGGTTGTTAGATGCTCCTGGCAACGCCGCCATCAATCAGCCGGTGGGCGATTAGGCAGCAGCTAGGCGCCTCGAGGCGGCCAATTTCGGTTTGACCGTGACTCGGGAGGTATCCAGCGATTGGTACGGAATCTTTCTTCCTAGACCTTCCGTTCGCTGGCTATTCCGCTACGGTTTCTCTACATTCGATAGCTCAAGGGGCAAGAATAGGGAGAAGGCAGTACCACTCCTGCCGGGGCGTGTCGTGCTCGACACCCGCAGATTGCCTTGCAGGCGTTCAACAAGTTGAGCAGACACCCACATCCCGAGCCCAGTGCCGGTCTCGTTCTTGGTCGTAAAGAACGGCTCGTAAATTCTGCGGAGCGTCTCGGTATCCATTCCTGTGCCGGAGTCGGCAATTGTAGTACGTATGCCGGATCGTTCTCGATTACGCCAGTCGAACGATGGGCTCACTCGCATGGTGAGCGAGCCTCCGGACTTCATCGCATCAACCGCGTTCGCGATGATGTTCGCAAAGATCTGCCGAAGATCTCCCGTCAAGCACAGGATCGGCGGTCCTTCTCTATATTGGCGATGGACTGAGATGTTATTGGCCAGGATCTTTCCGTGGTAGAGCACTAGTAGAGAGTCCAGTATCTCAGAGATCTGCACTGATGATGGACTTGTAGATTGCCGATAAAACTTGAGTGTCTGCTGCGTGATCTGCGACACGCGGCCTACCTCCTCGAGCGCCTGGGCTGTAAATGCTCTTGCGGCAGCTGCATCATCGTCGGTCGAGGCGAGATAAAGAAGATTTGTGACCGCCTCCAGAGGGTTATTGATCTCATGTGCGATGGACGCGGCCAAACGGCTCGCAATGGCCAGCTTCTCCGCCTGGATGAGCGCAGCTTCGATCTTCTTGCGTTTGGTCATATCAGTGAGTGACAAGAGAATCAGAGGTGCCGCATCTGGCTCCTGCACCATATAGCGCCCACTGAGCATGAAAGATTTCCAGCCGATGCCGGGGAAATCGTACACAACTTCATGGTTTAAAAAATCTCTGTCCTGCGGCAGGACCTCCTCCAGCAGACTTCGCAGGTCGGGCTTATTCCATTGTCCTTCTCCCAAGTTATATACAAGTTGATTCAGAGTTGCCTCTGGCTCAACCTCAAAGGCTTGGTAGAACGCATGATTTGCCATCAGGATACGCAAATCGGCGCTCAATACCAGCACAGGTTCCGGCATGGTTTCGATGATGGACTTGGTAAACTCGCCCGCAAGCACCAGTTCCTGATTGCGCTTCTTGATGACATCGATGTCCATGAGGACTAAGACTGCGCCATCGAGGCGGTTATCGAGTGTCTTGTAGGGTCTTATCTGCAGGCGATACCAGTGGCCTTGCTGATCCTGCACCTCTCGTTCGAGGTTCACAACATCCCGAAGAACGGTTGTAAGCAGGGGCTTCAAATCGACGTTGAGATCCGGTCTGATATCGGTGATGGATCGCCCAATATCGGATGGAAGCACTCTAAAGACGGTCTCCGCCGTAGGCGTCATGCGGCGTATACACAGGCCCCTATCCACCATCACAATGGGGATCACTGTGCTTTCGAGCAGGTTTTTCAGGTCATTCCCCAGCAGGCGCAAGGTTGAGTTGTTGCTATTCAACTCATCGTTGATAGTGGTGAGTTCTTCATTCGTGGCTTGCAATTCCTCTTTCGAGGTTTCCAACTCCTCGTTGGTGCTTTGCAGTTCTTCGTTCGCGGAGAGCAATTCTTCATTTACAGACTCAAAATCTTCGCGGAGCGCTTCCTGTCTTGCAAGATGTTCCTTGAGTAGGGCGCGAGCGGCGTGCAACTCACGCTTTTGCTCGAGAAGCTCTCTCCGGACGAGATCGCTTTCCTTCAACGGTACCCGCGGGTTCCTTTTGTCATGCATCTCGACCGGAGGCGTTGCGTCCTCGAAGAGGATGAGATAGCACCACCCTGTTCCGGAGGCCGGTTCATCCAAGGGAGTCACGGACAGATGCACCATACGCCTTTTGCCGCTATGTACAAAAACGACATTCTTCTTTTTGACCGGAACTACCCGTTTCCTGGCCGAAGCAATGGCGGTTCGCAGGGCAATGGCCAGATCTTCACGGATCATATTCAGTATGTTGAGATTGGCACGTCCGGACGCAGGCTCCAGATAAAGACCTGTCCGTCCGCGAAACTGAAGAATTTCGAGAGTATCGTTGACGATCGCACCTGGCGGGGTACACTCCTTCAGGACAATGCGATCTGCGAGCTGCTGCAGTTCCTCTCCACTCTGGCTAGTGTGGCTGATGGGCTGCGCTTTCGCTAGCGGCGATGCGCTCGTCTGAATGGAGGGACGACTTGTGTTGAACGTACGCTGCTGGCGGTGATTGCCAACCCTTTTGGAATAGATCTTGCTCTCCTTGTTCAGAGGCGTGAACATCTGCGGGTATGAGGCTGCGCTCTCAGCGTTTCCCAACAGCAGAAAGCCCGATGGATTCAAGGCATAGTGCAAGGTCGAGATAACCTTTTCCTGCAACTCCGGTTGAAGGTAAATCAGGAAATTCCGGCAGGAGATCAGATCCAGGCTTGAAAAGGGGGGGTCCTTGGTTACATCCTGACGCGCAAAAACACATAGATCGCGGATCACCCTGTTGACCCGATATCCGCCTGCTATTTTCGTGAAGAACTTTGCGACGCGGTCCGCTGACACATTCTTCATGGCGCTGTCGGAGAAGATGCCGGAGCGAGCCTTCGCAATCCCAACCTCATTGATGTCCGTGCCAAAGATTTGAATGCGGATACCATCGGCTCTTTTCCCCAGAAACTCCAGCAAGGTAATCGCCAGCGAATATACCTCTTCTCCGCTGGAGCAAGCGACGACCCATATGCGAAGAGTTCCTTCTGCTCTTTCTCCTACAATTGCCGGGTAAACCGCATTTGCGAGATTCTCAAAGACCTCCGGATTGCGAAAGAATTCCGTTACGGGAATCAGAATATGACTGGAGAGCTTTGCAACTTCCTCCGGATGCTCTCCGAGATAGGTCAAGTACGCAGCAAGCGAAGCTATACCGAGGACTGCCATGCGCTGCTGCGTTCGTCGACGAATCGTGTTGGGCTTGTATCTTCTGAAGTTGGTGCCTTGCAAAGTACTCACCAGGTTCAGAATTGAATCGAAAATGTGGTCATCGTCTTTCGGCTCTACGCGCGAATCCGTCGACTTCCTCCGGAGGTTGGGATGACTGCTCATCCAGGACAATTCCGCCGCGATCTTCTCCGGGGATAAAACGAAATCGATGCAGCCGGATTCAATCGCGCTCTGGGGCATACCGCCGAACTTAGCTGTCTCGGGGTCCTGGGCAAAAGTCACTCCACCTGCGGCGCGAATCGCTTCAACTCCCGCCGTGCCGTCCGATGCAGTGCCTGAGAGGATGACACCTATGGCCTGGCTCTTGCGTACATCCGCCAGAGAACGCATAAAGATGTCGATGGGCAGATGCTGCTTGTGGTCTTCAACCCGTGGCATGAGCCTAAAGTGGCCATCCGTAATGAAAATATCTACGTTGCTCGGCATCACATAGACGCGATTCGACTCGACTCTCATCCCATCGATCGCTTCCAGTACCGGTATTTTGGTCTCCCTCGAAAGCAGTTCTGGCAAAATGCTCCGACGTTTGGGGTCGAGGTGCTGAATCAGAACGAATGCCAGAGCTATATCAGTGGGAAGAGCACGGAGAATTGCCGTAAGAGCTTCCAAGCCGCCTGCCGATGCCCCGATCGCCACGACTGGAATTTCCGGCAATGCATTTTGGGGCGACGGTCTCTGTACTTTGGAGGAGCGCATTCAACACCGGGGTTCCACCGGGCACATCATGCGTCGGCACGGTTTGACTTGATCTAATAGTCGATCAACGACCGCCCCAAGTGTACGCCCTCCTTGAAATTCACACCGATGTCTCAGCGGCGGACGGTTTTACGAGTGGACGGCTCAGTCCTTTGGTAAGCACCGGTGGTCTGTTTCATAATCCACACCTTCTGGAACAGCGCCGCAGATCAATCTCGACCGCCTATTCTCAGCAGATTGCAGGACCGCCAGCGGCCGGCTTTTTGAAACAATCTTGAGCGGGGTCTGGAGGTCCACCCGAAGCCGGGGTGTCAATTTGGAGAGAATAGGGCTTTTCACGCACTGGCCCCATTATTTCCCGAGAACCGGCATACTGGAGTTGGGAAATGATCCCAGCCATTGGCTGCGATAGGTCCTGGGGATGACCAACTTTCGAGAATTTCTTGATGCTCCGCCGAATGAAGTACCCGTTCGAGGCTTCCTGCACCAACCTACCAGTGCGAATGGGGATTGCCTCATCCTGACGCACGGCGCGGGAGCAAACTGCGATTCTCCGCTTCTCGTGGCTCTGGCGGGTGCGTTCTGTGCCTCGGGATTGACCGTCCTCCGTTGCGATCTGCCCTTTCGCCAGTTGCGACCACATGGGCCACCACAACGTGGCAGTGCAGAACGCGACCAACAGGGACTCAATGCGGCAATTGCGTCGATGCGGCGACAAACTCCGGGCCGTGTGTTTCTGGGCGGCCATTCGTATGGAGGGAGACAAGCGTCAATACTCGGCGCGGCTGAACCCGGTCTCGTCGATTGCCTCCTGCTGCTTTCATACCCGCTCCACCCGCCGCAACGACCCGGGGAGTTACGGACGGGGCACTTCCCGCGCCTCCAAACCCCTGCGATGTTCGTTCACGGCACGCGGGATGGGTTCGGCTCCATCGACGAGATGATTGCGACGTTGAGGCATATCCCGGCGCGAACCGAACTGCTTCCCATCACTGGTGCGGGGCACGAACTCATAATGAAGCGGAATCGTGACGAGCTGCCAAAGATGCTGGTCGAGGCGTTCCGGCTATTCGCTTACGACGTGGGGGCGTGATTGGATCTTCGGCGGGCTCCATGTCGGCCACCGAGTCTGGACGCGCGGTACGAGTGCTGTTCTGGAAACGCTCCCAAGATGGCACCCGCCATCCGCGACATCGCAATTTCCGCCTGACGCACCGTGACCATGTCCTTCCCGTTAGTGACGAGCCGTACAATGGAAGGTGCTGGCGTTACCGCGCGGGCAGGAGAGTCTCACATGGCATCAGGAACAGTAAAGTGGTTTAACGACGCAAAGGGTTTTGGCTTCATCACACCGGACGACGGCAGCGAAGACCTCTTCGCCCACTACTCCGCAATCGCATCAAGCGGCTTCAAATCACTTCAGGAGGGTCAGAAAGTGACCTTCGAAGTGACCAAGGGACCCAAGGGCAAGCAGGCTTCGAACATCCAGGCCGCGTAACCTTTCCAACTAACGATGGCTGTAACGCCTGTGATTCACGGCGTTACAGCCATTTTCCATTCCGCCGCACCTATCAAGATGGCCACTGAAGACCCGCCAGCCGTGCGAAGTTGACTGAAGCCGCATCGCCGGTCAATTTTGACTCCAAACCTGTGAGCGCCTCGGCGTCGCACTCTTGACTGCCCACCAATAGCGCGGCCGATTGTGATTCGGGTCACAGACTGCAATAAGAGCAAGCCACATGCTAAGAGAAGAAGTTTACGGAACTGGATGAGACGAGGTAAGGGAACAGTCTATTCCGAAGTCTGGCCCGGGTGATGCAACGCATCGAATGTCACAGTATGGCCACCTTCTTTCCGGGAGGTTTCCGCCATGAAGAGCTTATCTCCGCGCCAGTCGCGTCTCTGGTTGAGTGGAGCCACTGCAGTTCAGCGCGGCAAGAGGGTTGGTCCCAGCCCTTCGCGATGTAATCAGGCAGCCCGTTGGTTTATGGGGGCGTGTCTGTTCATCCTCCTGGCCTACAGCCGGACACTGCCTTCCCAGGTGACCGCGCCGAAGGGGCCGGAAGACACGGCGGACAGCGCCTTTTATGCTCCCTATGCTGTTGCGGTGGATTGCAGCGGCAACATCTACGTTGCCGACACCAAGAATCAACGTGTACTGAAGGAGACACTGTCGGGCGGCAGCTACACCCAGCGTAC
>OBLU010006540.1_pt1 | contig 10358 bp, 7 predicted proteins | sample 1518681 | NCBI WGS metagenome assembly OBLU01 (sample SAMEA3539304, study PRJEB22396) | soil metagenome | biome: tundra; feature: field; material: soil | place: USA | collected 2010-05 | depth 0.15 m
GGGCACAGGGAGCAAGGCCCGCTTTAGCGGTAGCCGTTGTTGACTGGCGACCTGCCATCGCCGGGATTCTGTGCTAACGTGGTTTGGACATGGAAAACGATGGTATATTGACAGACCGAGAGGGACAGGTGAACGCGCAGAAGCCGCACTGGCCATACGGATCGAAAAGGGAGGCAATATAGTGGGCCTCGCGAATGACAATCTTTCGGGAGAACGAAAGCGCTGGGAACCGCCGGCGATTCGTCCCTTGCCGCGCCTAAGTGAACGGAACACTCCGACAATAGTCAGTGCCAGTTCGCCAGATCAACACACGTCGGACTTAAGCGATGTTGAACGGCTGTTTTGGCGCCACGGAGACAACGAGGGTGGGTGAAGCCCGGTTGTCGCTTAACGCAGTAATTCGAAGAGACGTTCAGTTGAGGGAACTGCCGCAGGGTACGGTTGTGCTGGCGTTTCACATCAGTCAAGCGTTTGAATTGAATGGCACGGGCGCGGCAGTTTTCAAGAGCATTGTTCGGCCGGTGCCCATCCAGCAAGTCATAAAGGAACTGGCCCAGGAATACGAGTTGGAAATTGCCGAAGCCACTCTACAAATCTTGGCTTTTCTCGAAGAGTGCGCCAGGCTCGGCGTCGTAGAGCTTGTCGAGCCTTCGGAATACCCCTGATACGTTGTTTTGTCCTCTGTGCAACGGTGTGCCGAGTGGCCAGGACATGGCATCAGACCTTCTCTGTGTTCGTGAGAATCTCACAAGCGGGAGGCGTGTTGTGTTCGGGTGCGATTCGGGCGGCCACGTTGAGGCGATGCTGGGCCGCGGATTGGCTGCACGACGCGTGGCAGTCACCAGCCAATTGGGATCCCTCTGGAGTTTTCGTCTTTCACACTGGCCCTGGCGAGTTGGTACGGTCAGAGTCCTCGTGCCTTGAGCCTGAGCCTGTGATCTCGATGTCGCGGTGGCTGGCGCCAACATATCAAGCATGCGCGGCCTATTATCGGCCGACGGAGTGTGGTCTTGTCGAATCGAAGTTTTTCATTGGGTTCGCGGGACGGCCATATGTTGCCAGCCGGGCTGTCGGGCTACTTTTGATGACCAGTGTATGATATGCTGACTGGAAATAGAATGCGATCGCCCTGCCTAATTATTTTCCCTCCGGTTTGGGAAATTGGTGCTCCTTATTTGGCCGGACCCACGCTAGTCGCGTATCTTCGCAGCCTCGGCGTCCCCGCCACTCAGTTCGACGCAAACCTGGTTTTTTGGCGTCACTTCAAGGGTAGCCGTGGTGCCCGAGCAATCCACGATGCCTGCCGCAAGCTGAGCACTTCGAGCGAACTCGCCATCGATGAAGCCGTGGCGGCCCGCTCTGTTGCTCAAATGCAGACCGATGCGTTCGAGCGCTGGTTCACAGCAAGCCCCCTCAACAGCCCGATCTACCGTCTCCTGGTCCGTCGTTTCGGCGGATTCTACCGGCGGCCACCGAACGTCGGTACGGGAACTATCGATTACCACGATGGCTACTTTTCGGACGTGTCCCACAGCTTTGCCGCTTTCGACTCAGCCCTTCTATACGAGTATCTCAAAGATTCAAATTCAAACCCGTGGATCGATTTCGCAAGCCGGTACGTGGTACCCCGTATCGATGACGAGCGGCCGTCCGTTCTTGCCATATCCATTGTCGCCCCCAACCAGGTCGTTCCGGCTCTTACAATCGCTCTACTAGCTCGATCCACCTACCCGGAACTGCCAATCGCCCTCGGCGGGTCTTGGGTTACTCAACTCCGCGACCGGCTTCATGCGGTACCGTGGTTTTCAGCAGCCAAACTTTTTCTGGTACCGTTTCAAGGAGAGGCGTTTCTTCGCGCCCTTACGAGATCCGCCCGCGCCGGCGTCCCCCTTCCGGTACCCTTCACCTCTAAACCGACGCATTTTCCAACGACGCATGTTCCATTCGACGATGTTCCGACCCCGGAGTTCGACGGACTGGATCTTGGAGGCTACGCGGACCCAGGCCATCTTCCGCTTATGGCTTCACGGGGTTGCTATTGGGGAAAATGCAAGTTCTGCAGCTATCCAATCCTAGAGCCGCAATTTGAGGCCAGGAGCGATAAGCGCATAACAGAGGATATCAAGAGTGTTGTGCTTCAGAATGGCGCGCGCCACATTGCATTTGTGGACCCGTCCCTATCGGTGCCTCTGGCAAGCCGAATAGGGACAATAGTTGATTCCCTGGGCTTAAACGTTACTTGGGGAGGATTTGCAAGATTAGAACATCGTTTTACTCGAGACGTGCTCCTCAATCTTAGCAGACGCGGCTGCAGCGTCATTCATTGGGGACTCGAGTCCGGAAGCCAAAAGATGCAGGATAAAATCTGCAAGGGCATTAGTATCGAAACTGCGCGCCGGGTTCTCGCGGATGCCGCCGCGGTAGGCATCCATAATCGTGTCTTGATGATGTATGGTCTTCCGGACGAAACGGACCAAGACCTCAGTGCGTCGTTGGCTTTCATCGAAGATCATCTGCCGACAATTGGGTCTGTCTGCTGGAGTCATTATGCCGCAGAAGAAGGCACGCCTTTCGGCAACGACCTCCTTGCCATCGGTGCCCCCGAACGGTCCAGCACCAGCCTCGCCTTCGCAACGCGAGTGGAGTCGACGCACAGCTCAAGCTTTTTGACTTCAGCGATCGCCCGTATGTCCGAGTTATCCGCTAGAACCGCGCGCAAAGATCGGCCCAAATTGCCCCCGCCTCTTCCCGACTACATTCGTCCGAGTCCTGCCCATGAAGCTGAACGATAGTACGCTTGTCTACTGTACAGAGACCAATAAGACCAAAGGCCAAAAGGATTATTACGTTGGGCTTCCAGCATCGCTGTGCCATGCCCTGAACCTTAGCCCCGGGGTCGCTCCAGCGTGGCTCCTGTTTTTGGATTACGGCTGCGACGTAAAATCAAAGGCCAGTCGATATCGGTTCGTGGTGTTTCCATACCATCCGCCGGATCTTCAGTTCCTTTACCGCGTTCGCGCTAAAATGGAAAATCTTCCTGGGGCCATGTTCGTCGTTTCGTGGCTCCTTGAAGAGCTTTGTTGTTTCAACTTTCTCGCAACTACGGGGATTGATTCTGTAGATAATTGCGGTATGATCGATGCAATTTGTTCACTTAGCGGCGCTAAACTCCGCGATCGGTATGCTGTTGAGCACTTGTCTCCAGAACACGTCAGCTATTTTATTCATTTTCTAACCAAAGACCTAAAGGACACGGCTGCCGGCATTCTTGCCTATGCCACTGAACCATTGTTAGCCGATTACCTGCGCCGTTCAGCAATCCAGGCGATGCGAGCGGTCCAGGTCACTCCCGGGGGAAAGCCGGGCGCTTTTTCCGAAGCAGCGCGCGACTGGCTGGAGTTCACGCGAAAACTCGCCGAACACAAGGACCAAACGGTACGAAATCCAATAGACTTGCTCCCTGTGATGTTTCCCGCTCCACACGCTGCGGCACCCACTGTGCTCTCTTTTGCCAAGGACGGAACACCGGACACTTCCCAGCCCAATAACCCTGGGTGGCCACTGCTGCGTATCGAACACTCCTTCAGCAACGAAGACAGTAAAGCGGGGGAAAACAGCATTCCCAGAACAATAGCCATTGAACCCTGTACGTGTGAGAAGGATTGCAGCAGCCACTACCGCCTGCCGGTACCGTATGCACTGGCACGGAATCTGACTGATTACCTGCCCCAAGATTACAGTACGCCGTGCGACGCCGGCATCGCATTCGATCTCGCTAGTCGCTCGCTATCTGTGCACTTAAAGCCCCGGCAAGAGGTCCATACGCGCTTTGTAGTAATAGCAAAGCCACCGACGACCAGCCCCACGTTAGCTAGAGTGGCGTTGAACCTGTTCCTGCATGGAGCAGATTTACGAACCCTGACTAGCCACCACAGTGACGTAAGTGATCACATCGAATTTACCGCCGACATGAAATCTTCGGACGCCTGGCTCAAGCTTGTTGATGAGAATTTCGCTGGACCGTTGCTTCTCAAGCTTAAGCAGTTCGGGGAATTCGAGGACATCATCGTTGGCCGCAGACCGTCGCCATCCTCCCTCTCGTTAGAGGACATAAACTATAAACTGCGGTCTGATCATAACACGGCAATCCTAGCATCTGCGATAAAGAACGCAACCATATCGAACGAGCAAAAGACACATCTCCTGGCCCCAAAGCAGACTATTGCTCAGTACCGCGATAAGAAGGTGATGCTTGTCGTAGTCAGAACGATCGACCGGATCGCGTGGGCAGAACTGTCTAATATCGGCCGAGACTCCAATAGGTTTGTTGACACCTTTTCCGCACAATATCGATTAGCTGCTCCATTCGGCCCGATTATCGTTCGTGCACTATACGCTCTTCTCCGGGCAACAGAAGGTCAAGAGACGATTGGCGTCGACCTTATGAAACGCCTCTTCTCTAGGGAAGCCGTGCAAATGTTGGAGCCCATCTTAGAGCCAGCCCAGCCCATTCGTCCGACACGCGGGAATATCGGGCATCGTAGTATCTCAGTAACAAACGAACGGACGCCGACTATTATTGATGTGACATTTGTGAAGCGCCTTGGTGGCGGACAAAATGGTGAGGTCTGGAAGGTTAGTCTATCACAACCTGTCCTGACTGGCGTCGAACTGTACGCACTAAAGCTCCTCGACAACACTCAAGCATGGGAAGAGACAGGTGTCAATTCAAGCCACGTACCTCCGGACACGGTACCCAGGTATTGCGCAGTGTCGTTTGATGATGATGCCAATCCGGCCGTGTTAATGGAACTACTTGCCGGCCATGACCTTCAATCGTTCTTTGAGTCCCGGTCTCACTCTATTACCATTAGGGAGATCTTGGTATTATTGCTTCGGACCGCAGATTTGATCGAGCGGTGGGAGTTAGCCAACCTACTTCACTGGGACATTAAGCCGGCAAATTTGTTTCTCTGTGACGATAAGCGCTTGTTATTTATCGATTTGGGACTAATCACCAAGCTACAACTTGATACTAACGGCAAGAAGAGTAGCAGTGCTAATATTGAGCGGGCCAAAAAGAGCTCGACCGACAAGTTCTTGGGTAAGTTTGGAACTGCCTATCATGTCGCCCCGGAGATTGGTGACTTGGAGCCCACAGGGCCGGCGACGCCGATTTACTCGTGGGGGGCCTTGGCCTGCTGTTTGCTGGGCGATCAGGCGTATCTTGAGCCTCGTGGACGGCCGACGGCCCCTATATGGATCAGCGACCTGTTGGGTTCGGAGTTCGCGGATACTATTGCCGGTTGTTTGGGTAGATCGCCCGAAGGACGCCCGCTGATTGCGGATATTAAGAGAGTGGTGCAGCAAGTTATCGATGCCAATTTGATTAGCGATTGTCTTTTCGTGGCAGAGGATTGTTAAACTTAAAAAGTGTACAGCAGCCGATCCAGAAGATCGGTACTGAAGGGCCGAGGAGGTTTCATAGCGACCTTGTGCGAGCGATTCGACTGTGGCCATCGCTGAACCGCGTAGGTGAGGGTGGAGGCAGATCTTAGAGGCTAATATGCACATGAATGCACATCGCATAGGGCGACGTTGTCCATGAGTCTCAGCCGGCTACACGACTTGCTCCTTCAGAAGGCCATTCTCAACGGCGAAGATTTGCGTACACACGGTGCTTAAAGTCTGGAGGTCGTGGTCTACTAGCACAAGTGCGACGGCTTTAGTGCGATGCCATGCTTTCAGCAAACCGGCGATGCTCGCGCGATAGCGGGGCCCCGCGCCCAGGAAAGGTGAATCCAGCAGGAGGACCTTGGGACTCATCGCTGCGGCCCGGGCGATGGTGACAACGATGCGTTCACCGCCACTTAAGGTTCTCGCCGGGCGCTTCCGAATGGCTGGATCATTGAGAAAGGGAAACTGTAGTAGGATGTCGTTCATGGTGGGTGCGTCGTGGCCTCGTCGGTAGAGCTTGCCGACAGATAGGTTTTCCTCCACTGTCATCGATTGAAATACTCGACCGCCTTCAAGGACGTGAACCAGACCCAGTCTTGCGCGGAGCCAAGCGGGGGAGCGAGTGATATCTGAACCCAGCCAACTGATTCGCCCGCCCCGAACCGGAATGGATCCTGAGAGTGCTCTAAGAAACGTGGTCTTGCCGGTTCCGTTGCGTCCGACAATCCCAATACAATCGCCGGTAGCAACGGCGAAGTCGAAGCCCTTGAGGATTATTTCGTCACCGAAAGCAACCTGCAGATTCGTCACTTCAAGAAGTTGGGCGCCCATAAATCTCACGGTACTGCGCTGTCTTGAGTATAGTCTCAATCGGCCCGGCCACTTCGACCTTGCCATCGTCGAACAGAACCATAGAGCTACATAGTGGCTCCAGCAATTGGACGCGATGATCGATGAGGATGGTCCCATACTTGGGATGCGCTCGCAATGCGCGAAGGGCTTGGGAAACAACAGCAGCCTCAGCCTGCTCGCCGTTGTTGAGGCCTGCAAAGGGCTCGTCGAGGATTAGTAAGGGTGGGCCCGCCAGCAATGCAGCAGCTATGAGTACGCGCTTCTTTTGGCCATATGACAACTGCGAAAACATCCGGTTCGCGACGTGAGTGAGCCCGACCCAGGACAGGGCCTCTTCTGCGGCGGAGTGTGTCGCCGAATTCACCGCTATGAGCGATCTTGATAACCATGCCAGCCATGGATTCCAATTCGTGCTGACGTCCGCCGGAATCCGGACATTGTCGAGTGCAGTAAGACCCGCGAAGCCAGATGGGTGCTGAGACACGTAGAGGACAACACCTCTATCTACCTGCGTCCTTGGAAAGAGCGGGATCTTGCGGAGTCGGAAGATCAGATTGCCTTCGGAGGGTATTTCTCCCGCCAGTGCACGACCCAAAGTCGACTTACCCGAGGCATTTGGACCCACGAGGGCCAAGAACGTGCCGGGATCTACCCTGATGCTCGCGCCTTTTACGATCGTCGCGCCCCCCAAGGATACCGAGGCCGTGGCGGTCGCTGCTTCGCCACAGAAATAGTCTTCGTCGATGACCGGGACCGGTCGCCCCAGTGACCTGGGTTGGCGTTTTGGCCTTCGTCTTAAAGGATCCAGGTAAGGGAAACGTCCTAAGAGGCCGGAAGGAAACAGAATGGCCGTGCCCAGAAGCATTGAGGCAATGCCAAGCTCACGCCAGTCAGCCGCTCCCGGCAGACAGATCCGAAGTGCCTCGGGAAATAGCACAACAATGAGACTTCCCAGGACCGAACCGGTCAGATTCCCTTTTCCGCCCAAGATAACCGCGAGGAGGACAGTGATACTCGGGATCAACCCGAACGAGTCCGGATGGACATACTGCTGATAATGAGCGTAGAGTGAGCCCGCAGCCCCTGCCAACGCCCCGCCGAATACACAGGCCACACACTTCAGCGTTTGAGTGGGAACGCGTAGGGCAGTAGCCCACGCAGTGTTGTCTCGGATGCTTTCGGCCATACGTCCCCAGGGGCTTTCCAAAAGGCGGCGCGCGGCTAGGATCGAAATGAGCGCCATTCCAACTGCGAGACCTGGAGTAGTGGTCCTGGGTATACCGCGCAGGCCACGTGCGCCACCTAAGAAATCCACGTTAAGAACAATTGTTCTCGCGAATTCTCCAAATGCAAGAGTTGCCAGTGCTACAAAGTCTCCGCGTAGGCGAAGGGTCAGGATGCTTACGAGGCCCGAGCACAGAGCGCCGGCAAACGCTCCGATAAGTAGACTTGCAAGGTACCCACATGGCCATGGAAGCGCGGCTGTGCTACTCGCGAAAATCGCAGCTGCAAACGCTCCAGCCCCAAAAAACGTGGCATGGCAGAGAGACAGAATACCGGTATGCCCGTAAATGACGCCGAGGCCGACCGCCAAAATAACTGCGATTGACGAATCAACGGTTAGTTGGGCCAAGTAGCTCGACATCGAATACTATCGTTGCTCCTCTGAGCCAAGCTCTGCGAAGGCCAAGCGCCCTGTTGCCCCGGCACGCACTACGAGAACGAAAACCAAGAGGCTGAGGACCAGTGCGTCCCTATAGGCGGAAAGGCCTACGGCAACTGCCAAGGTCTCAAGGACTCCAAGTGCCAACCCACCTAACGCTGCTCTTCTGGGATCGGTCAGCCCTCCCGCAAGGGCAGCCACAAAGGCCTTCAGAGCAGGAGCAAAGCCAATTGTAGGTTCAAGACGGCCAAATGAAGAAGCAAGAATGACACCCGCGATACCGGACACCGCGCCCGCAAAAGCGAAGACCAGAATTGTGACTCCGTTCGCGTTGATTCCGCATGCCTCTGCGTTATCCCTGTCATCGGCAACCGCTCTCACTTTCCGCCCAATGGTGGAGTACTTCCAAAGCCAGTGGACAAGAACGAGTAGGCCGCCCACGGTAAGCACCGTCACGATTCCGAGGGAATCCACCTTGAAGCCCATGATGGCGACTGACCGGGTATTCGCCAAGTAAGGAAACGCGCGGCTCTCGCTTCCAAACATGTGGCTAAGCCCCTGCTGAAGACAAATGCTGGCGCCGACCGCTGTCAGAATTGCCATGGAGCGATTGCTATGCCTCAGCGGTCGGTATGCGATAACCCACGTCAAGACCGCGATAGCGGCGCCAGCGATGGCGGAAGTAACGAACAGCAGCGGTCCATCAAAACCAAAGCGCGAGGCCGACCATAGCGCACAATAAGCTCCGGTGGTGCCGAATTCGCCGTGAGCGAAATTGATCAGCCTCAGACATCCATAAATGAGGGCGTAACCAAGAGCCATCAGCGCATAGAGTCCACCCACAGTAATCGCGATGACCAAGTATTCCACAGACTGAACCTGTCGCTATTGGGCGCGCAAAGTATCCACGTACTCGAATTTGGCGGAGGCGGTTTTCAATATCATGATTTCCTTCTTGGCATTGCCATCCGGACCGATGGATATGGTGCCGGTTACCCCTTGAAAATCCGCCGTTGCGAAGAGAGCGTGACGCAATGCCTCGGAAGTCGCCGCCGTGCGCACTGTGGCAGCATGAATCAAGATTCGTGCCGCATCATAGCTGAGGGCGGCCATATTGCCCGGCGGACGTCCGTACTTTGCTGTGAACGCCGAAACGAAGCTTACGACGACAGGAGATTTGCTGTCTGGCGCAAAATGGGCTGTAATGAACGCTCCATCAGCAGCATTCCCGGCAATGTTGAAAAGTTCAGGCGAACTCCAGGCATCGCCACCGAGGAACGTACAGTTGAGGTTCACGGTCTTCGCCTGACGGAGAGTCTGAGCGGCGTGCGGGTACTCGAAAGGCAGGAAAACTGCGTCGGGCTGCCAGCTCTTGATCTGGAGGAGTTGAGCACGAACATCACTGTCTGCCGATTTGGAGACGGCCTTGCCGACCACCTTACCACCTAAGGCTTCGAAGGAGCGTTGAAAGGCATCGGCGAGCCCGGCACTGTAGTCGCTTCCGTTGTCGTAGAGGATCGCGATCTTCCGCTTGCCGAGCTTGTTGAACGCGAAGGCAGCCATCGCAGCGCCCTGCTGGGGATCAAGAAAACATATCCGAAGTACGTAGTTTCCTGCCTTCGTGATGTCCTGATTTGTCGAAGCGGGCACGACGAGTGGGATCTTCAGCTCCTGAGCCACCGGTGCGATCGCCAGGGTGCTGGAGCTTGTGACCTCCCCTATCACGGCTGCGACGTGGTCTACATCTACTAGCTTCCGAAACGCACGCACGGCATCGGATGCGTCTCCTTTCGAATCCTCATACAGGACTTTCGCGGCCCTGTTTGCCGGAGATGTGGAAGCTTGCTCAACGGCAAGCTCAATCGCTTGTTTTCCTTCCTCTCCCCACGCGGCGAGTTGCCCCGAAAATGGGAGGACAACGCCGATTCTTATTGCGGATGGGTTCTCGGGCCGACTGCCGGTACCGCAACCTGCAATGACAAGTGCGAAGGGTAGGAAGAACATCAAATTCGCCAAGGGTCGCTGACGGCTGATCATGAGCTTTGCTCCTCAGGCGAGAAAACTCGCCGATTATCGGGTGCGCATTTCGTACTTGGCCGACGACATTACGTTCTACCTAGCGGAACACGAGCTGACCCGCCTTTGGCGGACGCGAGCCCGGAGCACCTCTCGCCAACACTACAGAGTATCACATCGTTTTCTTGGGTTTATTGAACCGAAGCGGATCACAAATCGTGGCTGCGATGAACCCCTCATGTCGGCGTCCCGGTGTCGGGGCGTGGGCTGGCCGTCGAGTTCCGCCAAGTTATGCCAGCGGACTGCAATTCGGACCGACACGCGGAGCAGTAGGCAGCGTCTTCGACCCAATATGGGGACATGACACAGT
>OBLU010006541.1_pt1 | contig 10358 bp, 9 predicted proteins | sample 1518681 | NCBI WGS metagenome assembly OBLU01 (sample SAMEA3539304, study PRJEB22396) | soil metagenome | biome: tundra; feature: field; material: soil | place: USA | collected 2010-05 | depth 0.15 m
ATGGCAGCGCCGGCGTGGGTGCCGCGGCTCCGGCGGGGGCTGCGGCCCTAGGTGCAGGCGGGAGCGCGGGTGGAGCGAGCAGCGGTGACCCGGGCCCGGGTGACGCTGGTGCACCGGTCCATTCGATCGAGCCGTTGGACGGTCTGGCGCTGATCGGTTCGGTGCTCTGGGGCCGGGCCAAGAACAACCCCGCGCCGTTTGCGTTCGTGGTCGGTCTGCTGGTCGCGCTGCTCGCGTTCAGGCGGGCTCGCCGCTAGTCCTGAAACGGTCTCGTCCGCGGTGGGATTCCACAGTCGCAGCAGCGGTCCCGTCGCGCGCCCTGTGCGCGTCCATTCGGTATCCCCATGTCGCAGAAGCCATACGCAGTCGCTCACGGACCTGTCCTCACCTGCTGGCAGGCTGTGACCCTTCGGATCCGTCGGATGGTGTGGTTCTCGACCTTGTCCGGCTTAACGATGGCGTAGCCGACGTCCGAATGAGTGATGATGTTCATCTGGAGCGTCTACCCTGAAGACTCTCGGCCGGCACGTGCGAGCGATCGGCCGAGGCTTACCGTACTCACGGCCAACCTCTTACGGGAGCTTCTCATGCCGACACCCCTTCAGGATTTAGCCCATCACGGCCAGAGCGCCTGGATCGATCACCTCTCGCGCTCGTTCGTGCAAGACGGCGACCTGGCTGAGTTGATCGACGAGGGCGTCGTCGGCGTCACCTCCAATCCGACCATCTTCCAGGGCGCGATCGGCGAAGGCGACGCCTATGACGAACAGCTGCGCGAGCTGCTGCGTAAGGAACAAGATCCCAAGGAGGTGTTCCTGGCGCTGGCGCGGGAGGACATCCGAGGCGCATGCGATCTGCTGCGTCCCGTGTTCGAGCGAGGTGAGCCGACTCGGGATGGATGGGTATCGCTTGAGGTCGATCCGAATCTCGCCTACGACTCGGAAGGCACATTCGCTGAGGCCAAACGGATCCATCAGATGATCGATCGCCCCAATCTGTTTGTGAAGATCCCGGGGACGGAGCCGGGCCTGAACGCGATCGAGGAGTCGATCGCCTCCGGCATCCCGATCAACGTCACGCTGTTGTTCTCGCTGGAGCGCCACCGTGCGGCGGCGGAGGCGTACCTGCGCGGCCTGCGACGATTGCGAGACGCTGGCGGCGCTCTAGATTCGGTGGCGTCGGTCGCGTCGTTCTTCGTCTCGCGGGTCGATACGGAGGCCGACCGGCGTCTGGACGAGCTCGGAGGTCACGAGGACCTGAAAGGGACGCTGGCGATCGCCAACGCGCGGCTTGCCTACCAGACCTACAAGGAGCTGTTCAGCGGCGCGGAGTGGGAGGAGCTCGAACGGGCCGGAGCCTCGCCGCAGCGGTGCTTGTGGGCCTCGACGTCGGCTAAGAACCCTGCCTATCGGGACGTCGTCTACGTGGAGCAGCTGATCGGAGCGCAAACCGTCAACACCATGCCGCAGGAGACGGTCGAGGCGTTCCAAGCCCACGGTCGCGTGGCGGACACGCTCGAGCGCGACGTCGACGGAGCTCGACGTACGCTTGAGCGCTTCGCGAACGCCGGCGTCGACTATGACGACGTGGTCGCGGTGCTCGAGCGCGAGGGTGTGGAGAAGTTCGCCAAGTCCTTCCGGGAGTTGTTCGACCAGGTCGCCGGCAAGCGCGACGAACTGATGGCGGCGTAGGGACCGCGACGAGCTCCGCAGGAGCGCTAGCGAACGCCTGCACGTCGATACCTACACGTCGCGAGCCGGAATCGTGGCGGATCCATCCGCCGGGCGCGACGGGGAGCTCACGCGGGATCCGGGGGGCGGCATCGAGCCCACGCGGAGGCTGGAGTTAGGTCGCGTTGATGAGAGCCAGCATCATGTGTGCGGTGCTTCGAGCTTTCAGGCGATCGACGCGGGGCACCGATCGGTTCACATCATGAGCGTAATCAGCGCCCTGCCCAAGAGCCATTCGGTGTCGCCGGAACCCCCGGCCGTAGGCCCGCCCGGCGAGTCGCCGAACGGATCGCCGCCGAACCCCCCGCCGCGACGCACGACCCTGAGAATCATCCTCGGCTGTTTGGTCGTGCTGGTGTGCAGCGCGGCCGCCAGCGCCGCGTTCGTCCTCGATCAGGTCCACACGCTGCGCGATGCGCTGAGCCAGAACCGAGCTCTGAACTTGCCACCGGGGACGCTCGCTCCGGCGGGGTGGGGCGATCCGCAGACGCTGCTGCTGGTCGGCGATGACCAGCGGGCGCTGACCAAGTACTACCTGCATGCGGTGCTTCCTCATTCCAACGAGATGCTGCTCGTGCGGATCGATCCGAGCAAGCCGTACATCTCGATGATGTCGATTCCGCGTGAGCTCGAGGCCACGATCTATCCGCCCAACGCGCCGCCGATCACGACCCGCTTCAACTACGCCTACACCGCCGGCGGGATCCCACTGCTGGTCTCGACGATCAAGCGGGTGCTCGGCCTGTCGGTCAACCACGTGATGGTTGTCACGTTCGGACGTTTCAAACGGGCCGTGAATGAGATGGGGTGCGTTTACTCGACGATCGACCGCCGCTACTACCACGTCAACACCCCGACCAGCGAGCAGTATCAGGAGATCAACCTGGAGCCCGGCTATCAGAAGCTATGCGGCGCTCAGGCGCTGCAGTTCGTCTCATACCGCCACGGCGACACCTCGCTGGTGCGCGACGCGCGCGATCAGAGCTTCCTGCTCGACGTGAAGAAGCAGTACGGACCGACGCTGACCGACAACATCGGCAAGTTCGAGCGGATCTTCGGGCAGGCAGTCCAGACCGATCCCGGCTTGCAATCAACCACCGGGCTCCTGAACCTGATCGGAACGCTGATCACATCTGCGGGACGCAGAGTCCGCCAGGTTCAGTTTCAGGCGAACCTGGTTCCCGCCAGCGCCACCCCCTGCGCTTGCGTTACTGCGAGCCCGCAGCAGATCACCTCCAGCGTCGACGCGTTCCTCCACGGCAGTTCGCCGATCCCCAAGCGGAGCACGGCCGCGGTCGCGCACGCTGTCCACAACAAGAAAGCCGCCGCAAAGCTGCCACTCGTATCGGCCAGCGAGTCCGATCTCGCCTCAGCAGATGCCACGGCCTCGAAGCTCTCGTTCCCGATGGAGTACCCCCGCGTGCAAGACGCTGGTGGCAGCGTCCAGCCGGTGTTCTTGCGCAACTACGTGATCCACGCGAGCCACGGGAGTGCGTATTTAGCTTACGTAGCGGTGTTCTCAGCCGGGGTGCTGGGTCAGTACTACAACGTGCAGGGCATGACCTGGACGACCGCTGCGCAGTTCAACAGCCCCGATCAGATCATCCACGTCGGCGGGAGAACCTACTCCCTCTACTACGAGGGCGAGAACCTCAAGATGGTCGCCTGGCACGAGCATGGCGCGGTCTATTGGATCCGCAACTCGCTCAACAACTCGGTCCAAAACGGGGAGGTGCTGGCGATCGCCGAACAAACCTCGCCACTGACTTCGGTCCTGACAGGATCATCCGCAGGCAGGCGCCGGAAGCTCCATGGCGCGGCGATACCGAACCAAACCGCCGCGCCAGCGACAACTGACCTCAAGCAACTCATCGGATCTCTAGCTGGCCTGCTGACACTGCTCGTCGTCCCGCTGCTCGCGATGCCGCTGCTCAAACGCAGACGAGAGCTTGCCGACCTGCGCGCCCAACTACACACCAACCTGCAGCTGCAAGCACGACTCAATGCGACCGTCGCCGACGCGTCGATCTCGGCGGCTCGGTCTCCGCACTTGAAAGCGAAATCGTCAGCACCTGATCGGGGCGCCAAAGGAGATTGAACGGGCGCTATCGTGGACCCAGGGCGCATGTTCTGTCGTCGCGGTGCAACCTTGCTGCTGCCGGTTCTGGTCTGCGTTTGTCTGGTCGGCTGCGGTCGGTCTGGAGACGCGGGGATCGCTCGCGCCGGCGTGGGCAGGATCGCAAACTGGGTTGGGCGTAAGCACGTCCGCGGTGTGGTCGACTTGAGCGCGCCGCGCAAAGGCGGGTCGATAGTGGTGGCTGCTGCGGGACGCCTCGCGCTGCTGGCACCCAGTGGAAAGCTGCGGCCCTTCGCCCGTGCGTACTCGGCCCCACGCGGACTGGAGCCGTACATCGCTCTGTCATCCGGGCGCAGGCTCAAGGCGGCGCGCTGCGCCTTCGCCAAGGACAGCCTTTACGCCCTGCGGCTTGATCGCGGGGACGGCGTGACCGTGATCGACGCCCAGGGTAACGGCCGGCGGTTCGCCAGTCTGCCGAGGCGCGGACTTGAGAACGGGATCGCGTTTGACGCCACCGGCCGCTTCGGGCGCCGGTTGCTGGTCACCTCTACCGCCTCTGGCAAGACGTCGGTGTACGCGATCGATTGCAACGGGCACGTCGATGTGGTGACTCGTGATGGCCCCCGGGTAGAGGGTGGCATCGCCGTGGCACCGGCGTCCTTCGGCCGGTTCGCCGGCGATCTGATCGCGCCTGACGAACTGTCGGGCAAGCTCTACGCGATCGGACCGGACGGAAGCTCAAGCCTGGTCACGGAATCCGGATTACCTCACGGCCAGGACATCGGCGTCGAGAGCGAAGGGTTCGTGCCGGCACAGTTCAAATACGCTCTGGTGGCGGACCGCCGGACCCCTGGCAACCGCCATCCGGGCGACGATCTGATTCTCGGCATAGCGCATGCCGCGCTCGCCGCGGCCGGTGTACATGCCGGCGACCTGCTCGCCGTGACCGAGGGCGGAGCCAGGACGATCGCCGTCACCTGTACGGCGTCCTGCCGCGTCCGCGATATCGCCGATGGGCCGAGACGTGCTCACATCGAGGGCCACGTCGTGTTCAGCCCCGCCAACGGACCCAACGGCTGAGTTGCACGGCAGCAGGTCTACCCTTGCGAGCGGCCTCGCTCCCGGCGCGGCCGGGGGCGATCAGCTCAGCGAATCGCGCCCGTGCGGCTGCTCGAAGCTCGCCGCCGGCAGCGCGGCGACCAATCCGGCCGGGTTGATCATCGGGTGCGTTCGGTAGTAGTGCGCGCGGATCTCGTCGAAGCTGACGGTCTCGGCAACGCCGGGCCACTGATACAGGTCCCGGGCGTAGGGCCACAGGTGCTCGTACTCGATCAGCTTGCGGATCGAGCACTTGAAGTGGATCTGATAGACGGCGTCGAAGCGCAGCAGCGTCGTGAACAGCCGCCAGTCGGTCTCCGCCGGGGAGTCGCCGAACAGGAACCGTTGTGCCGACAGCCGCTCGTCCAGTTCGTCAAGGTGGTCAAACAGCGACGTCACCTCGCGCTCGTAGACGGCCTGCCTGGTCGAGAAGCCGGTCTTGTAGACGGCGTTGTTGACGCCCTCGTAGATGCGCTCGTTGAGCGCGTCGATCTCGTCGCGCAACGGCCTGGGATACAGCGGCACCGGATGCTCGGCGAGCGGCGCGAACACGGTGGCGAGCATGCGCAGGATGTCAGCCGACTCGTTGCTGACGATCAACCGCTGCTCGGTGTCCCACAGCACGGGCACGCTGACACCGGCCTGATAGCCGGGGTCGGTCGTCATGTACGCCTCGCTGAGGAACCGGAAGCCGTTGATCGGATCGGTGTAGTCATCGCCGGTGAACGCCCAGCCTCGGGCGTCGCGGATCGGGTTTACGTAGGAGACGCCGATCGCCTCGTGGAGGCCCATCAGCCGGCGTCCGATCAGCGTTCGGTGCGCCCACGGGCAGGCGCGCGCCACGTACAGGTGATACCGGCCGGCCTGGAGCGGGAAGTGGCTGGAGCCGTCGGCCGTGACCCAGCCCCGGAAGCTGCTCGCCTGGCGCTGGAAGGAGCCGTCCTCGCCGCCCTCGCGCCCCAGGGAGAAGGTCCCGGTATCGGTACAAGCCATTGTCACAGAGCCTACGCCAAACGCTCCGGCACGCCGGCTCGAGCCCGTGCACCGGCTCGAGCCAGATCAAGCGCCACGAGCTGCGCGCGCAGGCCGTAGTCCGGGCCTTATCGTGTGCGGGCGGTGACCTCGCGATGACCCTGGAGAAACAGGCCCAGCTGGCCGCGCACTTCCAGGCCTTACACCAGCCAGGACGGCCGCTGCTGCTGCCCAACCCGTGGGACGCCGGTGCCGCCAGGCTGCTGGCGTCGCTCGGCTTTGAGGCGCTCGCCACCACCAGCAGCGGATTTGCGGCGACACTTGGGCGCCTGGACGGCTCAGTCAGCCGCGAGGAGTCCCTCCGGCATGCGGCGACGATCGTCGCCGCGACCGAGCTGCCGGTGTCCGCGGACCTGGAGAACGGGTTTGGCATCGCCCCCGAGCAGGTGGCGGTGACTGCCGCCGAGGCGGTCGGAGCCGGACAGGAGGCGGGCGCTGACGTGCTCTACGCGCCGGGTATCTGCACCGCGCACGACGTCCGGCGGCTGGTGGAGTCAGTCGACCGGCCGGTCAACGTGCTCGCCCGCCCCGGCGTCCCGTCGGTGTCCGAGTTGGCGGCGCTCGGGGTCAGCCGGGTCTCGGTGGGTGGAGCGTTCGCATTTGCCGCGATCGGCGCGGTGGTGGAGGCCGCGCTCGAGCTCAGCGAGCTGGGGACCTACGGGTTTGCGGAGCGGGCCGCGGCCGGAGTCAGGGCGGCCCGAAGCGCGTTCGGGTGATCCGCCCGGGTCGGCCCCAGTGCCGCGATTCAGCCCGAATCTCGAATCTCGACACTAGCTCGCGGCGTACAACCGCTGAAGCAGACGCTCCATCGCCGGTGAGGTCTCCTCGTTTCCGGGGCAGCAGGTCGGGCCGTTGACGGCGCTGATCCCGATCTCCAGATGGGGTCCGGTGGAGATGCCCACGTCTCCGCAGCCGACCTCAGCGATCGGTTGTCCGGCGCGCACAACCGACCCCACCGGGACAAGCGCGGGCAGCGCATGGCCGTAGTAGATGTAGCGTCCGTTGAGGGGGCCGCCGGCGACGCGCAGCACGGGCGCATCGGGCCCGAACCCGGAGATGCCCTCCTGCACGACCACCCCGTTGGTGACGGCCACCTCCACCGCCGCCGCCCCGCAGGCCGCGCCCCTGGTGGAGATGTCGACCCCCTGATCGGGCGACCACGTGCTCGGCGGCTCGACGACCGATAGCGGCTGCATCGGGAACACGAATCCCTGGCCCGGCGTGAGCGAGTTGAGCTCCGCAACGATCTTCAGCTCGCGCTTGACCTCGGCGAGCGAGATCGGATGGGCGTTCGGATCGCCGACGGGCTCGGTCGCGGGCACCGAGTCGGACGCGTCGCCGGCGGTCGGCTCGATCGCCTGCGGATGGGACTTGAGGCCTAGCGCGGCGACCGGCGAGGCGCCGTTGCTCCCGGTGGTGGCACCATGGCCGGCGCTAGATCCGCACCCCGCGAGAACGAGGACGAACATTATCGCCGCAATCACCGCAGCGTGGCCGGCTCGCAGCATGCCAGCAGTTCAGCAGGTTTCAGGCCGCGGCACGCAACTTCTCCAGCGGAGGGCGCTCGACTGGCTCGTCCCCCGGGCTGGGCATGCTATCGAGACCCGGGGCCATGAAGCCGGTCGGCAGCGGTCCGCTGAGCCGGCCCTCGCGCTCGAGGCGTGACGCCAGCGCGCGGAGCACGGCAAACGCCATCGGACCGAGGTCGCGCAGCGGCTGATGGGCGTTCTGGCGGACCTCCAGGTCGACTTGGGCGATCGCGTCAAGCCCGACCTCCCGATAGGCGTCGAGCAGCAGCGCGATGTCGACGCCATAGCCGGTCACGAACGGCAGGCGCTCCAGCAGCTCGCGTCGCGCCGCTATCTCGCCGGCGAGCGGCTGCTGCACCGCCGCAAGCTCTGGATAGAACAGGTTCAACAGCGGACGGGCGGTCAGCTCGGTCACCCGCCCGCCGCCGTCGGGCACCGTCAGCTCGCCGATGCGAAAGGGACGGCGGTAGAAGCCCTTCACGAACGACAACTGGCGGTCGCGCAGCAGCGGGCCGAGCAGCCCACAGACGAAATGCGCGCCGAAATGCTCGGAATCGGCGTCCAGAAAGCAGATCAGCTCGCCCGACAGTACGTGCAGGGCCCGCCACATCGCATCGCCCTTGCCGAGCACCGGCCCCAGCTCGGGAATCAGCTGCTCCTGGTCGTGCACCTCGACGCCGAAACCGCGCGCGATGGCGGCGGTTTCGTCGCTGGACTGGTCGACGACGACGATCTGATCCACCACTCCGAGCTCGCGCAGCCCGATCAGACACTCCAGGATCGCCCCGATGGTGCTCGCCTCGTTGCGCGCGGGCAGGCAGATCGACACGGTCGACTCGCGCTCGGCGGCGAGACGCTGCGGCGAAAACGACCGGTGGCTGAACGTGTTGCTGCGATACCAGGATCGCGCCCGGAGCGACATATTCTCAGAGGATGACAGCCGCGGGCGGCGGGCTCAGCGGCCGGCGACCCGGCCGGTGAACGCACTGAGCTTGCCGGCGCTGCGCAACGGGGCGCCGTGACCGAAGCAGACCAGCTCCGGCTCCAGCTCCGCCAGCCTGCGCATCGACTCACGATTGCGGGCCGGATCGGGGGTGAAGCAGGCTTTCGGCTCGTGCAACCCGGGTATCCCGGTGACAGTGTCGATATTCGTGAACACGTCGCCGCATACCAGCGCTCGGTCTGACTCGCGCCGGGAACGCGACATGCCCGGCGAGCGCTCCGCGAGCTTCTTCATGGTGCGGGTCGAGCCTACCGGGGCGCAGCGCCCACGACGGAATTACGACGCGAGCCCTCAGGGCGACTCACCGCAAGCACTCAGGTAATACCATCGCCGCCGTGGAGGTGCGCGGACCGTCGCTCAGCTTGCGCTACGCGACGCTCCGGGATGTTCCGGCGCTGTTTGAGCTGGGCTCGGATCCGGAGGTGACGCGCTTCTTCTCGTGGGGGCCCTACACCTCACCGGCACAGCCCACGGCCTACGTCGAATGGGTCACCGCGGCGCGGGAGCGCGGCGAGCGCCTGGAGTTCCTGATCGTCGGTCCCGACGGCGGTCCGATCGGGGTAACCGGCCTGTCGGAGTTCAGCCAGCGTGACCGGCGTGCCGTCGTCGGCACGTGGCTCGGCCGCCGCCACTGGGGCACGGGCGCCAACCGCGAGTCAAAGGCCCTGGTGGCGCGGCTCGCCTTCGAAGCTCTGGCGCTGACCAGGCTGGGCGCCTACGCCGATGTCGAGAACCCGCGCTCGCAGGCGGCGCTGATAGGGCTCGGCTTCGAGCGCGAGGGGGTGCTGCGCAGCTGGCATCGCCACGGCAGCCGCGTCCGCGACGTGGTCCTGTTCTCGCTGCTCAAGGATCAGTGGCGGCGCTCTGCGCTGGCGCAGGTCAAAGTCGAGATTCGCGGCGATCCACCTAAAGTCTTGCGCGTCGGATGACGATGCGGCCAGATGCGCACCAGCCGATGCGAGCGGCCATCGGCGGGTATAAATGGAAAGATCGCCTGGCGACCTACGGGCGCAAAGGAGGAGGTCTTGTTGCGCCGAGGTTCGCGTGAGCTGGTGAGCGCCCAGTCGTGAAACGGGTTCTCCGGCTACCTGCATATCGCCGACTGCTCGCCGCCTACACGCTCAACGAGCTGGCCTGGTCGGTCGGGACACTCGCACTGGCGGTGCTCGTCTTCCGCCACACCGGCAGCGCGGTCGGCTCTGCCGCCTTCTTCCTCTGCGCGCAGTTCTTCCCCGCGCTGCTCTCCCCGGCGGTGGTGGCCCGGATCGACCAGAGCTCCCCGCGCCGTGTGCTCCCCATCCTGTACGCGCTGGAGGCGATCCTGTTCGCGGTTCTCGCTTGGGCCGCGAGCCGATTCTCGCTCGTCCCGGTGCTGGCGCTGGCGCTGCTCGATGGCATCGTCGCGGTCACCGCCCGGGCGCTGGCCCGGGCCGCCACGGTCGGCGTGCTGACCCCCGTCGGCCTGCTACGCGAGGGAAACGCGGTAACCAACACCCTGTTCTCGATCAGCTTCATGGCGGGTCCGGCGCTGGGCGGCCTGGTGGTGGCGAGCGGCGGGACGATCGCCGCGCTGCTGGCCAACAGCGGCCTGTTCGCGGCGACGGCGGTGATTCTGGTGACGGCGGGGGCGCTGCCCCGGGCGCATGAGGAGGGCGTGCCCACCGCGCGCCGCGTGCGGGCCGCGATCGCCCACGTCCGGAGCGACCCGCTGCTGCGCGCGCTGCTCGGCATACAGGTGGCGGCGGTGGTGCTGTTCACGATCTCGATGCCGGTCGAGGTGGTGTTCGCGCAGCGCACGCTGCACGCCGGCGCGGGTGGGTACGGCGCATTACTGTCTTCCTGGGGCGCCGGGGCGGTGGCCGGCAGCGCCGGCTACGCACGCTGGCGCG
>OBLU010006544.1_pt1 | contig 10357 bp, 8 predicted proteins | sample 1518681 | NCBI WGS metagenome assembly OBLU01 (sample SAMEA3539304, study PRJEB22396) | soil metagenome | biome: tundra; feature: field; material: soil | place: USA | collected 2010-05 | depth 0.15 m
CACGCCACCCTGTCAAGGTGGAGATCGTCGGTTCAAATCCGATCGGGGTCGCCACGCGAGGCCCGAACGAGAGAATGGCTGCTCATGGGCTTCTCGACGCGGCGCTTCAGGTGATCGTGATGCCGGCGAGGTCGGGTGGATCCGGGTACTTGGGATCCATCTCCGTGAGCGTCTCGATGAGCAGCCGGCTCACCGCCCAGTTGCGGAACCACTTGTGGTCCGAGGGAATGACATACCACGGCGCAGTCCTTGTCGACGTGCGCGCGATCGCCTCTGAGTACGCGGCCTGGTAATCCTTCCAGCGAGCGCGATCCTCGATGTCACCACGCTGGAACTTCCAGCGTTTCTGCGGGTCGTGGAGGCGCTCCTCGAAGCGCTGGCGCTGCTCTTCCTTGGAGATGAGCAGGCAGCATTTGATGATCGTCGTGCCACCCTGGGTGAGCAGCGACTCGAAGGCGTTGATGTCGGCGTAGCGCTTCTTCCACACCTGCTTCGGAACGAGCTTGCGGACTCGCGCCACCAGCACATCCTCGTAATGGGACCGGTTGAAGATGCCGATCTCTCCGGCGCGGGGCATGGCGAGGTGGACACGCCAGAGAAAGTCGTGGGCGAGCTCCTCCGCGGTCGGCGGTTTGAACGATGTGACCCGCGTCCCCTGCGGATTGACGCCGCTGAACACGTGGGCAATCGTTCCGTCCTTCCCGGAGGCGTCGGTGCCCTGGAGCACGAGCAGCAACGAGCGCCGGCTCTCGGCCCAGAGACGCGTCTGCATTTCCACGAGCGCGGGCACGTCCTTGGCAAGCGCGGCATCGGCGGCCTGGCGGCCGCCCTTGAGGGCTCTCGTGTCAGCTGGATCGAGCGTGGAGATGTCGAACTTCGACCCGGGTTTCACCGACCACGTATCGCGCATCGTTGATGAACTCTAGTCCTCGGCTCCCGGCAGCGGGCTACCCGAGGTGCGACCGCAGCCAGACGGTCAGATCGGCAAGCACGTGCTCGCGTTCGGGTTCGTTGAAGATCTCGTGCCAGAGTCCGTCGTACATCTTCAGCGTCTTGTCGGACGATCCGGCACGGTCGTAGACGTGCGGTCCGCATCCAGGGTCGACGAGGCCGTCGGCGGTGCCCTGCATCACCAGAAGTGGCGTGCGCAGGGATGGCAGGCCGGCATCGACGCGCTCCATCGCATCAAGCATCTCTGCCCCGAGGCGCGCGCGGATCGGCGTGCGAAACACGAGCGGGTCATTGTTGTAGGCCTCCACGACGGCCGGGTCGCGGCTGATGCGGTTGAGCGGCAGGCGCAGGACGCCCGTGTTCGGGGCGACGCGTGAGAGCGCCCGGCCGACGGCGAGCGTGAGCCTCGAGACCTCGCGCGGACACGCCGCGGGAGCGGACAGCACCAGACCGTCAAGCGGCCCGCCGGGCCGGACCGCGAGGTCGAGAGCGATGAGTCCACCCATGCTGTGTCCGAGCACCACCAGGCGCAACGACGGCCAGCGCGCTCGTGCCTGGGCGATCACCGTCATGAGGTCTTCGACGTAGTCGTCGAAACTGACGAGGCTGGTCCGCTTGCCCTCGCTGAGCCCGTGACCGCGGTGGTCGGCGGCACGAACGGCGATCCCGTCGGCGACCAGCCGCGCGGCCACCGCCCCATATCTGCCGCTGTGCTCGGCGAATCCGTGCGCGATCACGACGACGCCGGTCGGTGGGCCCTCGGGAAGCCACGTCCTCGCGTGGATGCGGAGTCCCCGCACGCCGGTGAAGGTTTCCTCCTCAGCCTGAACCTCGGGCACGCCGTCCATCACCTTCACAGCGCGAGCCTAGCAATGCCGGCGCGGGTTGCGCCGCACAGACTGCTCCCTCGGCTAGTTCACCCGTACCCGCGGATCGAGGACGGCATACAGGGCGTCGACGACGATATTCGCCGCAACCACGAAGAAGGATGCGACCAGCACGATGCCGATGACGACCGGGAGGTTCTGCACCTGGATCGCCTGCACGACAGCGAGCCCGAGTCCCGGTAATCCGAATATGGACTCGGTGATGATCGCGCCGCCGAGCACCGTCGCCAGATCGATGCCGAACTGCGTGACGATGGGGGTCAACGAGCTGCGCAGTGCGTGGCGATAGACAACGCGGCGCTCGCTCAATCCCTTGGCCCGCGCAGTCCTGATGTAGTCCTCGCCCAGCGTCTCAAGAAGTGAACTTCGCGTCAGCCGCGAATAGGTTGCGGCGGTGATCAGGGCGAGCGTGATCCAGGGGAGTATCAGGTCGTGCGCCCACTCCAGGGGATTCGTCAGGAAGGGCGTGTAGCTCCCAGGTTTGGGGAAGATCGCAATCCCGTGGATGGTCAGCAGGTAGTACAGGACGTAGAGGAGGAGCAGGCCGAGGATGAACGTCGGCATCGAAACTCCGGTGAGCACGAACACGGTGGCGCCCCGGTCCCAGAGGCTGCGGGGCCGGCGCGCGGCGAGGACGCCGACACTGATGCCGAGGATCATCCAGATCACCGCAGAGCCCACCGCCAGCGAGATGTCGATGGGGACCGCCTGGGCGATGATCGTCGTGACCGGCAGGCGGTTGTTGTTGGAGATACCGAGGTTGAACTGCCCGGGGATGGGAACCAGGCGCTTCAGGTAGTTCCAGTACTGCACGATGACCGGCAGGTTGAACCCGTACTCCTTGTTGATGTTGGCCAGGAGTGCGGGCGTCACCGCCCGTCCGGCAAGCTCTCGCGCCGGGTCAACGCCGGGGCGCGCGTAGTACAGGATGAAGACGAGCGTGATGATGACCCAGAGCGTCAGCAGGCCCAGGATGATGCGGCGGATCAGGAAGCGGATCATGCCGGCTTCTTCTTTCTGCGTCCGGCGAAGATGCGCTCGGTTCGCGGATCGAGAGCGTCGCGCACCGCGTCACCAAGAAGGTTGAACGCGAGCGTTGTCAGGAGCAGGAAGATCATCGGGAAGATGTAGAACCACCACGCCTGGAAGCCCACACCCTCTGCGTCCGAGAGCATGTTGCCCCACGACGGCGTGGGCAGCGCGATACCGAGGCCGAGGAAGGAGAGGGTTGCCTCGAAGATGATCGCAGTCGGAATGAGCAATGTGGCGAGCACGATGACCGGCGCCACCAGGTTGGGAAGGATGTCCACGAACATGATCCGAAGGTTGCCCGCACCCAATGAGTGCGCGGCCTCGACGTACTCCTTCTCACGTTGGGATAACGCCTGCCCGCGCACGATTCTGCCGATCGCCGCGAAGGAGAAGAAGGCGATGACCAGGATCGTCAAGGGCAGGCTGGACCCGAACACGGAGACGAGGACGATCGCGAAGAGCACGTAGGGAAACGAGAGCACCACGTCCATGATCCTGGCGAGGATGCTGTCGAGCCAGCCGCCGTAGTACCCCGCGTAGAGCCCCACGACCACGCCCACGACTGTGGCAATTGCGGTCGCCACGACGCCGACCAGCAGCGAGACCCGCGCGCCGTAGGCGATGCGCACCAGAATGTCGCGGCCCAGGTTGTCGGTCCCCAAGAGGTACCCGGCGCTGCCCGGCGGCAGGGGCTGGCCGTTGGCATCTGTGCCGTTGTCGACGTTCGTGTCTGTCGGGCCGTGACCGGTGATCGCGGCGATCAGCGGCGCGCCGACCGCGAGCGCGATGATGAGCAGGATCACCACGACGGAGACGATCGCGACCTTGTCAGTGCGAAGCCGTGCCACCACGAGTTGCAGCGGGGTTCGCCCCTGGATGCCCTTGAGCGCCGGCTCATCAGGTGGGACCTCGCTCGGTGCGGTCTCGACCGTGGACAGGCTCATGACGGCGCCTCCGCTAGAAATCCTTCGACCGCTTGCAGAATGGTTGCCTTTTCACTGGCGAGCTTCTCACCGTCGGCAACGGGGAAGTGGCAGGCGGTCATGTGGCCCGTCGAGTCCCCCGCTCCACTCTTCAGCACCGGCTCCTCGGTGGAGCAGATGGCTTGCGCCTTGGGGCACCGCGTGTGGAATCGGCATCCCGACGGCGGGTTGATGGGCGAGGGGACGTCCCCGGTGAGGATGATCCGATCGCGAGTGCGCGCCTTGTCCGGGTCGGCCACCACCGATGCCGACAGGAGCGCATTGGTGTACGGGTGGCGAGGGGTGCTGTAGAGGTCCTTGACCTCCGCCACCTCGACGATCTTGCCGAGGTACATCACGGCGACACGATCGCTCACGTGCTGGACGACGGCGAGGTCGTGGGCGATGAAGACGTACGTGAGCCCGAACTCGCCCTGCAGATCCTCGAGCAGGTTGATGATCTGCGCCTGGATCGACACGTCCAGCGCCGACACCGGCTCATCGCAGACGATCAGCTTGGGGTGCAGCGCGAGGGCTCGGGCGACACCGATGCGCTGGCGCTGGCCACCCGAGAACTCGGCGGGAAAGCGGTTGTAGTGCTCCGGGTTGAGCCCGACGACCTCCATCAGGCCCTGCACGAGCTTCTTGCGCTCATCACCGCTGGCGATGTTGTGGATGGCGAGGGGGTCGCCGATGATCGACCCGACACGGCGACGAGAGTTGAGCGACCCGTACGGGTCCTGGAAGATCATCTGCATGCCGCGGCGGTAGGGCCGCATCTGCGACCTCGAGAGCGTGCTCAGATCCGCTCCATCGAAGGTGAGCTTGCCGGAGGTCAGCGGGAAGAGCCGCATGATGCAGCGCGCCAGGGTCGACTTGCCGCACCCGGTCTCTCCCACCAGCCCGAGGGTTTCACCTCGGCGCACCTGGAGGCTGACTCCGTCGACGGCCTTGACGCTGCCAACCTGGTGCTTGAAGAAGATTCCCTCTTTGATCGGGAAGTGCTTGACAATCCCTTCAGCGCGAAGGAGGACGTCCCCGTCTGCAGCCGTGTCAGGCATAGACCGTTGCCCCTTCGGCGGCGATGACGCCCGGAAGCTTCGCCGATCGTGCGCCGCGATGCGCGCTCGCGTAGCGCTGGCGGGCCGTGTCCATGGCGATACCGACACCGGTCATCTCCGGCGGCAACCAGCACGCTGAAACGTGGTTCCCACCCGCCGGAATCGGCACGAGGTCCGGCTGGTCGTCAATGCACATCTCCATGGCGAAGGGACAGCGGGGATGGAAGCCACACCCGGTGGGAACGCTGATGAGGCTCGGCGGCGATCCGATGATCGGCGTGAGCCGGCTCCCGACCACTCCTGTCGCCGACGGAACCGAACCCAGCAGACCCCGGGTGTAGGGGTGGTGCGGTGAGAAGAACGTCGTGCGCGCGTCAGAGCGCTCGGCTGCACGCCCGGCGTACATCACGAGCACCTCATCGGCAACCGACGCGATCACACCGAGGTCGTGGGTGATGATGATCATCGCCATCCCCACCTCCTTCTGCATCTGCACCAGCAGCTCCATGAGTTGCGCCTGCACGGTGGCGTCCAGTGCCGTGGTCGGCTCGTCGGCGATGAGCAGCTTGGGCTTCAAGGCGAGCGCCATGGCGATCATGACGCGCTGGCGCATCCCTCCCGACATCTCATGCGGATACGCCTCGACGCGACGCTCGGGCTGCGGGATGTTCACCAGCCTGAGGAGCTCCACCGCCTGGCTCATTGCATCGTGCTTGCTGGCGGAGGTGTGGGCCCGGATCGCCTCGGCGATCTGCCACCCGACGCGGAAGTGAGGGTGGAGGCTCGAAAGGGGATCCTGGAAGATCATCGCGATCTCCGCCCCACGGATGCCTCGCAGGTCATGCGAGCTCATCGTGAGCAGCTCCCTGCCATTGAAGACCGCTGAGCCGGTGATGTCCGCGCCCGGGTTGAGGCCGAGCATCGTGAGCGCGCTCACGCTCTTGCCGGAGCCGGATTCGCCGACCACCCCGAGGGTCTTGCCGGTGTCGACCGACAAGGACAGTCCGCGGACCGCCTGGACCGTCCCATCCGCGGTGGGAAACGAGACGGTCAGGTTGTCGACAGCTAGCAGTGTCATCTGCAGCCTGATGGTAATGAATGAAGATGCCCGCCGCATATGCGGCGGGCATCTCCTACGACGTTTCTACTCGCCGATACCTACGACGAGAGCCAGATCTGGGTGTAGTCGTAGCCCTCACTGAAAGGCTGGTAGATGGCGTTGTGTACTCGCGTCGAGTGGAAGAGCGGTGTCAGCTGAGTCTGGAAGGGGACGAATGCAGCATCTTTCATCACCTGCTGGTCGGCCTGATGCCAGAGGCTCGAGGCCTGTGAGATCGAGGTCGCGGATTCCGCCTGAGTGATCAGCGCATCGACTGCAGGATCATCGAATCCACCCCAGTCGCTGCCCGGGAAGCTGAGAGCGCCGTCGAGGATGTCCGGGAGGGTGGCACGACCGTTGGTGGGTCCGAACCAGTCAGGGACCCAGCCCGGCTCGGTGATGTCCCAATGCCCGGCCTTGAGCCCGTCCGGCGAGGTAACGCCGATGCCCGAGGAGCCGTAGTAGCCGGTCGCGATGGGAGTACCAACCACCGTCACGCCGCACTTCTGGAAATCCGACTGGATTTCCTGGAAGACGGCCGGATGGTTGCCGCTATTGCGGTAGTAATCCTTGAGCGTCAGGCCGCTCGCGTATCCGGCGGCAGCCAGGAGTGACTTGCACTTGCTGGGGTCGCCCTGGTTGTTCTTCGTGGGGTAGTCGTTGAACTGCACATAGCCTTCGGCGCCTGGCCCGATCACTTGATTGAGCGGCTGGTTGAGGGTTGCGCCTCCGTAGATCTTTCCGAGCGCCACCTTGTCAACTGCGTACTCCAGCGCCTGACGCACCTTGACATTGCCGAGCGCGCCGCTGTTGTTCGGACTCTGGACGTTAAAGACCAGATAGGGATTGGTCGTGCCTGGAGCCGGGAAGGTGCCGAGTCCCGGATTCCAGGTCGGAGACTCGAGGCCCTGGACGTCGGCAGGGGGGACATCGGTGTTCCATGAGAGGTCGGAGGTGCCTGCCGCCATATCCTGCTGGACCTCGGTCGCGGCCGCGGAGCCGGCGAGATCGAGCTTGACGTCGATCTCATTCACATACTGATGACGGATCTGGTCGCTGCTCGCGCTCCACGCGGCGTTGCGGGTGAGAACGATCTCGTGCCCGATGTTGTACGTCGTGATCGCGTAGGGCCCGTCCGAGTAGATGATGTTTCCGGGCGCCAGCGGTGTGTACTTGAGGTACTCCGCCGGTGCTGCCGAGGCGAACGGGAGCGCCAGGATGCTCGTGAAGTCAGTCGCCGGCTGGGTGAGCGTGAAGACGATGGTGTTGCTGTCCGGCGTCTTGATGCCCGAGACACTCGTCATGCCGGCGTTGATCGTCGCCGCGCGAGCCGCGGGGCTCTCTGACGGGTCCTGACCTTCGAACGCGGTGCAGAAGGCCTTGAAGCCCGCGATTGTCGAGATGTAGTACCCGGGGTTGCCGTTCGGCGAAAGCGTGGGGTCGCAATTGCGGAGGACGCCGCGTGCGAAGTCCTGCGACGTCACGGGGCGGGGCGGAGTCGTGTTCCACATCAGCCCCGAGCGCAGGGTGAACGTGTAGGTCAGGCCGTCAGAACTCACGGTCGGCATCGCGGCGGCGGCGTCGGGCACCAGCGATACCGCTTTGTTGAAGTCGCTGGACGATGGGTAGGAGATCAACTGGCGCGTGTAGGTGCGCTCAAGCCCGAATGCAATCGTCTCGTACTCAGCCTGGGGATCCGCGGAGGCCGAGAGGTCGGTGCTTCCCTCGACCTTCAAGGTGCCACCCATGACCGGCGTGCCCGAAGCGTTCTGGTTGGCGGCCAACCACGAAACCGTCGCGGTATTGAAATTCGTCGGGTTGAAGAGGTCGCTGCCGCTCGAGCCGGATGCGGTCGGCGACGAGCTGGTGCTGCCGCAGGCGACAACCGCCACCGCGGCGACGCCGACGAAGCTGATCCGTTTTGCGAGGCCGCGAGGCGATTTGCCGGCGCCCCGAGCCAATGCGCTTCCAACAGTCATCGAAACCTCCTTGTGGCCCCTGCTCCTGGGCAGCCATGTACGCGCCAGAGGCCCTCATGGGGGCTGGCACGAGCGAATCATATTCGTCCCTCACGAAGAGTTGCCTCCCCCGCAGGGGTGATCTTTTCCCTACGACCAGTGCCAGTTCTCTGGGTAGATCTCCAGCAATGGATCGAGCGGGCCCGTTCCCTTCAGGGCTTTGTTGATCTCAGCCAGGGCATAGTCCGGCACCGGGACCCAGACCACCGGGAGGCTTTTGGCCATGTAGTTCTCATATGCGTTCATCGCCTGGATGACGCCGCTGGATTCGGTGGACGCGATGTCCGCCTCCGCCTGCGGGTCGCAGTAGCCGCCCACGTTGGATCCGGCAAACACCGGGCTCGCACCTGAGGCGGTGCACGCCCAGAGCTGATCACCCGACGGGTAGTAGTCAGGCGAGTAGATCCAGGGGCTGTCCCAGTACGCAAGGTCCCAGGTGCACGCGGCGCCGGGCGAGCAAGGCGCCGCAGAGCCGAGGACCTGGTCGTACGAGGCCTGGGACTGCTTCAGCTGGATCCCGGCCAGAGCGAAGTCGGACGACAGCTGGCTCATCTCCGCGGTGACCCGCGGCGAACCGCTCACGTATTGGAGGCTGAAGGACGCCTGCTGACCCTGCTTGATGCCCGCGCCGCAGTCGCCGGCGGCGGTGCCGGGCTTCGCGCAGGTGCTCGCGCCGCCGGGGTTGAGGGTCCAGCCGTTGGCCTGGAGCAGGCGTCCCGCGGCGGTCGGGTTGTAGGGATAGGGATTGGCCCGCTCGTAGGCATCCACGAACTGCGAATCCGGCGTGACCGGCACCGGGCCGTAGGTGGGAGCCGCATACCCGAGAAAGGCCTTCTCGATCATCAGGTGCTGATCCACCAGGTCCTGCATCGCCTGCCGGAAATACGCTTGACCGAAGATCGGTCCGCTCACCGGGTTCGTGAAGTTCACCGCGACATAGTTGATCGACCAGGTGCTCCAGGGCTCGAGGCTGTAGACGCCGCTCACCGAGGCCTTCAGCGACGCCTCATCGGCAGGTAGGTAGCCGAAATCCACGGTGGTGGCCGCGACGGAGCCTGCCGCCCTGAGCCGGTTGAACTCCTCATTCTCCTGGCTGAAGGGAACCTCGTCGAATTCTCGCAAGCTCGGTTTGACGGGTCCCCCGTACTCGGGGTTGGGCACCATCTTCACGTTGCCCGTGCTGTCCATCGACTTCAGCTGCCAGGGCCCGGACACCACCTTCCAGAGCGGATTGCCGTTGTAGGTGGCGACATTCCGTGACTGCGTATCGAGGAATGCGTAGACGGCGCGCGCGCCGGCCGGTGTCAGATCGAAGTTCCCGACCGGGCCGGTCGCCGATTCCCGGTCCCAGATGTGCTGGGGAAGTGGCGTGATCTGACTGAGCTCGTTGTAGGTGAAGAAGTACGAGCCGTAGGCCTGGTCCAGGTTGAACGTGATCTGGAGCGGGTTGGCAGGACTCACCGTCGAGGTGAGGACGTTGTCCGGATACTCGCCCGGCACGTACGCCGGCCAGTACGTCTTGTCGGCCGTGACGAGGTTCTGCCAGAACTGGATGTCGCGGGCGGTGATCGGGACGCCATCCGACCACTTCCAGCCTTTGAGGGTGACGGTCACCGACTTTCCGTTGTTCGAGTACGTGGGCGGCTCAGCAAGGCTGAGGCTGTTGTTCAACTCCACCATCCCGCTCGTGCCGAACGAGTACAGCGGTCGGTAGAGCAGGTACTGGAACTGGAAGACGTTGGCGGCGCTGTAGAACTGGCCGGGCGCGAGTGGAAAGATGTAATTGGGAATCGCACCCGGTTGCTCGGCGAAGGTGGCCGAGGTCTTGGTGACGTGGGAGGCGACGGTGGAGCTGTTACCGCAGGCCGCGAGCACCACGGCGGCGAGGGGCACCATCGCGACCCAGCTCCTCATCCGACGGCTCGAATCGGCCACGTTCACGCCGCGCGCGATTCTGGCCAGCGTCCTTCCGACCGAGCCAGCGCAAGGTCGTACACGGGCGAGATCCGGAGCCGGCGCGGCAGCGCGTTGGTTGCGAGGCGCAGGGAGCGGGTGAGTGCGCTGAACGCAGCGAGGTGGGCCGGCGTCCAGGTGAGCCCGTAGCCCCGGCGCAGCTCCGGGGGGAGGAGCCCGGTTGCGATGAATGCGAGCGCGTCGGTGCCAGGCCGGAGCACGCGGGATCGAACCGGCGGGTGCAGGACTGTTTCGGCGACCTCCCGAGATCCGGCACCGGGGAGCGCCGGCCCTCGCCGCACCTCGCGGTCGACGTACCGGCGCAGCGCCGCATGGTCCGGCCAGCACATGTCCCGGGGCAGCCCCATGAGCCGCGCGACGGCGTCCCATTCTC
>OBLU010006546.1_pt1 | contig 10355 bp, 4 predicted proteins | sample 1518681 | NCBI WGS metagenome assembly OBLU01 (sample SAMEA3539304, study PRJEB22396) | soil metagenome | biome: tundra; feature: field; material: soil | place: USA | collected 2010-05 | depth 0.15 m
GGATCTCTGGAACAGGATCATCGCGGGTGATGAAGATGCCGTCGAACTTCTTTGCGAACGGTACCAAGCTCGTTTTGAGTTTATTTGCCACAGGCGCGGTATACCTCGCAACGACTGCCCAGATGTTGCGCAGGAGGCAGTCGCCGCCGCGGCGGTCCAGATGAGGGAGGGGAAATTTCGGCAAGAAAGCAGCCTTGAAACCTGGTTGAGGCGAATCCTCCAGTTCAAGATCGCCGACTACTGGCGACGTAAGGGACGCGAAGTAGCGTCTGTCTCGATCGAGGCGTGCAAGCTTGCGGAAGGCAGCAGAGGCGCGGACATGCTGCTAGACGCTCCCGATCCCGAACTTCCAATTGCGGTGGAAGAGGCCCTGGCGACACTTCCGGACGAACATCGATTGCTCCTTCTACTGAACGCCATGGAGGGCTACACCACGAAGGAAATTGCCGGCCTCGTTGGTCGCTCTGAAGGGCGAGTGGGCGCACTTCTCGCCGAAGCCAAGGACATGTTTCGGTTGGCCATTCGAGGAAGCAAGCGGACCGAAGAAACCCGCGGCCGCCGACGACTATCGTATAGAGGAAAGGAATAGCCTTGGGAGGCTTCAAGGGACTGCGAGGTGAAGAGCTGCTAGCTGACGGCTGTAACGATCCTCGCTACGGAAGCCAGCTTGCGGAGTACTGCTTCGCCCGCGGAGTCGACAATGAATGCGCGGAGTTCGAACTGCATCTTCTGCAATGTGACGCGTGCTGGCTTGAGATTCGCCGCCTACAGAGTTCCGTTCAAGTTCTGCGAACGCACGCCCCATTAAAGAGGCAGTTGTTGACACCCGGAATCGTCGGTGTGCTCGGGTTGTCCGGGCGAGTCGGCCGTGTTCTCGCAGGCCATTCCTGGCAAGTGCTCGGTATGAGCCTTTTATATGCCGCGCTCTTTTCTTTATCCCTCGTTTTCGAGGTTGCCTATGAATTCGATCGTTTTGGCCGGGTGGCAGTCTGGACGGCAGCGATAATGTTTCCCGTTGTGGCGATACTGGCCTTAATGGGGGTAGCCGCGGATTGGAAGTTGACAGCGAAGAATCCGGCCCGAGGCTTGTGGGCTTCCGTGGTGTGTGTATTCCTTTCGGCGGTCGCCGCCGTGGCTGGCGCATGGCTGGTTCTCCCAAACCGACCAATCACGGTCATGAGAATCGCAGCACACCCGGCACCGGCGGCATTTCTGAAAGATGTGATTTACTGTTTACCGCTGTGGATCATGTTCGTTGTGATCCCGTTCCACGCTGTGGTGTCACTTCAGAGGGAAGCCTTGGCCGGACGGCGTAACAATGTCCTCAATTGTCTGTGGGGCGACAAGAAGGCGCTCCTCCCTCGAGGTTGCATCCTGCTGCGACCTTGGCACCTGGGCCTGCTGCTCGGCTTGGCCACCCCGACGTCCTTCTACTTGACTGCTCATCTTCTGGACAACTTGGTGCCATCTACATATATGACCCTTTTCGTTTTTCTAATACAACTTCGAACGCTGGCCTACTTCTCTTTGGGGCTGACGTCGCTCCTGTGGTACATCCACACTCTTAACGAGTTGAAGCGCGAATGCGTTGCAGGCTTAGCGCTGCAGCCGCAACCCACTTCTTGACGATGGGGCGTCCGGCAGGGGCGATTCGCGGGGGCGGACTCGCCGAACCATCCGATGGGATCGCAATGACGTACAATGGCGGTTTGCCAACAGGAGAATGAAGATCGGTGGCCCGGAGTGGAGCAGTCTTTACCATCATCGCGAAGAATTACCTCGCCCATGCACGTTGCCTGATGGACTCCGTGGAACGGTTCCATCCTGAATTGGCGCGTTTCGTGATTCTGGTGGATCGGGTTGACGGACAGTTCGACCCAGAGCGTGAGCGGTTCACCATCATATTGTCCGGCTCCCTCGAAATACCGGAAGAGAAGTGGTTTCACTTCAAATACACGCTGGTCGAGGCCTGCACAGCCGTAAAGCCTTATGTGATCGAGCACCTGTTCCAGAAGTTTGGCTTCGATTTCGTCATCTACCTCGATCCCGACATCCTCGTATGCGCGGATCTGGATGGGATTCTGTCCGGCGTTGGGGAGCACTCGCTCATGCTGACCCCACACCTCACTGTCCCCGTGCACGACGGGAAACGGCCATCGGAACTGGATATCCTTCGATCCGGCGTCTACAATCTCGGATTTCTCGCGATGGCTCGGAATGAGGAAGCCCTCCGCTATCTGCGGTGGTGGAAGCAGCGGCTCTACGACCATTGCGTGATCGACCTTCCTCGCGGACTCTTCCTGGACCAACGTTGGGCCGACTTTGCGCCCTGTTTCATCTCCCGGCTTGGCGTCCTCCTCGATCCCGGCTACAACGTGGCATATTGGAACCTCCACCATCGTGAAGTCTTGGTGGACAACGACCGATTCCTCGTGAACGGTTCACCGCTGCGGTTTTTCCATTTCAGTGGTTTCGATCCAGATCATCCAGACCGTCTATCAAAGCACCAGACTCGGTTTGAGATTTGGGAGTTGCCAGCCGTCCAGCGTCTTACCGAGCACTACCGGAAGCTTCTTTATGCTCACGGCTACGGCGAGTGCCGGCACTGGCCGTACGCCTACGGATGTTTTAACAATGGCATTCGAATCCCTGATTTGGGACGGCCGTTGCACCACGAATATCCCGAAATCACTCAATCCATAAGCGACCCGTTTTCCGATGAGGGCTACCGCGCTTTTGTCGCACTTTGGAACGAACCGCTGGAAAAGAGGACCAATGGCCGGCCGATGATCACGCGCCTCGCGTACCGGCTATATCGTACGCGGCACGATCTTCAGGCTGCGATGCCGAACGTCTTCAACGGCGACTACCGTGGATTTGTTCGCTGGCTGACTTCGCGTACTTCTGGCGATCATGATCTGCCCGATGTCTTCCTGGCGCCCTTCAGCACAGGCGTCGAGGCGGAATCGGACCCACATGATGAGCCGGAGTTCGGAGCGAGGGCTTCAAAACAAAGTCCTGCGTCCATGACCTATCTTGCCTACCAAATCTACGATAAGCGGCCAGACCTGCAGGCGTTCTTCCCCGATCCCTGCGGCGAAGACGCTACAAAGTACCTGGTCTGGTTGCTGAGTTATGGCAAGCGGCAGTACGCCTTGTCGGAGGCGTACGTGCGCACGTTACGCCGAGAGTGGAACGCACAGCTTGAGCGCCTTCCAAGCCGTTGGGATCGATTGCGGTACCGATTATTGCTCAAGGCATCCGATGCCACTGCGGCAGCATCGCCGTTGGCCGCTCGACTGATTCGAGTACGGTTCTCGTTGCGTGCCATGTTTCGGCATCGAAAGGCTAGGGCCTCCAGTGGCGCTGCCGCCAACTCATCAAAGGCATCCGGTTCACCAGATCACTCTTTAGAGGTCGGCCTTATCTCCTCTGTGGCAGGGGCCAAACACGATCAGGGGAAGGGCCGGTGATGATCGGACTACTACTCGATTCCCTCAGCCAGAATACCGGCGACCAAGCGATTTTGCAGGTAATGCTGCAGTTCCTCAAGGGCCGGGGTTATGAATTTGAGGTTTTGTCGCCGCTCGGTTTTACTGCAGAACACTATCACCCAATAATCATCGGTGGCGGCCATCTCATACGTGAAAAAGGCGACTGGTACTACGACACATTCAGAGTGCCTGGACCACATATTCTGAATGTTCCCGGCGTATCAGCGTCTCGCGACTTGGGCTACTTAGCCGAATATAGCTATGTCTCCGTACGTTCCAGCAGAGATCGCGAAAGGGTCGCTTCTGCTGCGCCAACCGCAGTGGCCAGTCCCTGCGTGAGCCTGAGCTTGGAGCCAGACAGACGGGCGGCGGTGTCCGAGGAGGGTTCTATTGGCTTTCACTTTCACGAACAATCTTGGGCGGCCTGTGGCGATGACAGCCTTTTTAGGGAATTTAGGGATTACCCTCAGTCGTTGATACCCATCACGTATTACAACGGGGATTATTGGCTACTTCGAAATCTGAGCGATCGTATCCCTGTCGCCCATACTCTTCTCCCCCGGCTCGAGCCGCGAGGTGTTTTGAACGAAATTAGCAGGATGCGCGCCCTGGTATGCTCCTCCCTACACGCCTCGATCTTTGCATATTCACAAAACGTACCGTTCATTTCTTTTGGATTCCCCGATAAGATCGTCGAATTCATGGAAGACCGCGGCTTGCAGGACTGGATCTTCCGGGATTCGAGGGAACTCCGATCCAAGCTCGCAGGGCTACTAAGTAAGCCGCCCGATTACTCGGCAGCACTTCAACGTGATTTGAAAAAGCTGGATGAGCACTTCAAGCGGCTAATCGATTGTCTCCCTAAGGCATCCGTCTCCGGCAGCCATGCTGCTTCTGCGACAACGCCTGCGGTTGAACACAAACTGCTCGTAGAGCACCACAACCGCCTGGCCGTTCTGGAACGTATTGCGGATCGGCTGATTGCGACCGATGAACGAATCGAGGCCGCCGCATCCCGCCACGATAGCCGCCTAAACAACCTCCGGCGGATAGTAGAACAACGGGAGGGTACTGAAAGAATTGGGCTGCCCGCACCGTTGGCTCCAGGGCTATCTGATCTGCCGTTCGGTTCTGTTGAAGCCCCGGCGCCTGACTCGCGCGTTTGCGGCATCTGCGAAGCGTCCGGATGGGCTATTTGCGAATCGGGGATTTCGGAGGTCGTCGGGTTCGTGGATGGCAGGCTGGTCGGGACTGCCGAGTACGGAACTCCGCGACCAGATGTCATACGAGCATACCCCGGATTCCCAGACAGCAGAAGGCCAGGCTGGAAACTCAGTTTCGACGCGGGTCAGTTCGCGGAGGGGCAACATGAGTTGTTGCTACAGGCTCGATCGCGAGCAGGACTGACCCGCGATTTGGCTGCTCTCCCCATTGCCGTTGGGCCAGTGGAGAGCCTGGCCACGAAATCGTTGTTACGGGATGAGAGTGGTGATGCGCCGTCAGACGGGAAGGAGACGGGCTCGGTTCCAAACGATGTGGCCGCGAGGATTAGCCAGGCTGTGGATTCCCTCCCGAACAGGGTCCATGAACTGGAGGGTCACCAAGAAGAGGTTGAATCCGCGCTGAACGAATTGGCCCGGAGGGATTCAGAAACCACTGACAAGCTGGACCGCGCTCTCGCGGCAATCAGTGGCCTGGAGGGCGTCAGAAGCGAGATCGCAGCCCTTGTGAACGAATCGGCCGCGGGGATTAGCCACTCTGTAGATTCCCTCTCGAACAGAGTCCTTGAACTGGAGTGTCGCCGAGAACAGATCGAATCCGCGCTGGGCGAATTGGCCTGGCGGGGTTCCGAAGTCGCTGGCAAACTGAACGCGGTCCTCGCGGCGCTCAGTGGGCTGGAACGCTTAGGCAGCGATTTTGAGGGCGCCAAGCTGGCGTTAAAGTCGACTCAAGCCGAAATCGGCACGCATCAAGACCAAATCGCATCGTTGGCTGCACAGCTTGCCATAATGCTTCGGGACGTTGCGGATCTAAGGCGGGAGGGTGCTGAGCTTGAGGAACGCACCACGGCGGGGGAAGAAAACGTCTCTGCGGTATCGCAGCGCATCGCCGAGATTTCAGCGGAGATTACCTTAGTATCCCATGATCTGTCGGCCCTGCCGCAACAACTCTCGTGTTTGTCGGAGGCGGCGATACGCTCCCAGGCCGTTTTGAATCAATTCCAACAGGAGAACCGCGCGGCGGTCCGGAAGATCGTTGATGTCCTGGTCAACTTCCAGAACTATCTTCAGTCGAATACCGATCAAATCCGCGCACTTTGTCAGAGTAGAATCTGGAAGACGCTTCAGGCCCTGGCGGTGCCATTCTACAAGCTGTTCCGTCTGTTAGACCGTCGTGACGGCGGTAGTAGGTCGACTGGGGCTCCACAATTGGAATTAGGGCTTGAGCACCTCCTTAGCGGTACACCAGCACGACCGACTGAGGACGAGCTGCCATCAGAGGTCGGCCATCCGCCTTCGGGCATGCTATCACGCGGCACGCCGGTGGGGTGGCAGTATGGTGGCGATGATCACCCCGACCGCCAGCCCGAGAATCCCCTCCGAATCGGCATCGACTCTCGAATTCCAGAATCCATAATCGTAGCCAAGGGAAATGCTCTCTGCCTGCACGGCTGGTGCTACCACGCAAGCCTCCGAATTCGCCGATTGGAGATCCTCGTCGGCAAAACTCGACATCCCGTGAAAGTTTATGGCACGGTGCGATCAGATGTGTTTTCGAAACACTATCCGCATATGGATTCAAGCGGGCATAGCTTTCGAAGCGGTTTTTGGAGCATTATTCTCCTCCCGGAGATTCATCGAGCAGAAGAAGTAGATCTTAGCCTGCGGGCCACACTCGAAACCGGCGAGCAATCCGTCAGTAAGATCGCCAGAACCACGCTGCTGCCGGCATCTGTGGATTCCGGGCCATCGGAGAGTTCCGATCAGCCTCTGGTCGCGATATGCATGGCTACGTACAACCCGCCGCTCGCGTTGTTCAGACGCCAGATTGAGTCGCTAATCAGCCAGTCCTTTTCGAACTGGATTTGCATAATCAGCGACGACTGCTCGCGGTCAGATATCTATGCCGAGATTGTGGCCATTACAAGCAGCGATGTGCGATTTCGGGTGTTTCAAACCTCTGGGCGCTACGGCTTCTATCGAAATTTTGAGTACTGTCTGTCGCTCGTTCCGTTTGAAGCGACGTTTGTTGCCTTGTGCGACCATGATGACGCTTGGTATAGCGACAAGCTGGAAAGCCTGGTCGCAGCATTCGATCCAGCCACGTCTCTCTCTTATAGTGATATGCGCATTGTGGATGTGGATGGGAAGGTCCTCTCGAAGACGTATTGGACAACACGCACGAACAACTATACGAGTTTCACCTCCCTTCTCGTCGCGAATACTGTCACTGGAGCGGCGTCTATGTTTCGCCGGAATCTCCTCAGCGTCATCCTGCCGTTCCCCGAGCTTCTTGGCGAGCCATTTCATGATCACTGGATCGCTTGTGTAGCGCTTGCAACCGGCAAAATTGCGTACATCGATCGGCCTTTGTACGACTACGTCCAGCACAGCCGCAATGTGATCGGCCATTTCGCCCCAAGAGGCGTGTCGTGGCTGCGAAATGCGTGGGTAGTTTTGCGGAACCGAGCGGCTCTCGACTATACGATGGCTTTGTGGCGCAACATCTATTTCGGTGATGTACTGCGCATAGAAGTAATCGCGAAAATCATCGAGCTGCGGGGCGGCGGGCTGGTTCCGAGATCTAAACGACGAATTTTGCGTCTGCTGAGTCGGATGGATGAAGACTTATTCGGGGCCGTTTGGCTGCTGTTGCGCCGTATACGTGAGATCTGGCGCGGGAACGAAACTCTCGCGGCCGAAACGCGTCTGCTCCGTGGCGTTCTTTGGAGATATTGCGCTACTCTACGGAGCCGGTTGGGCCCAGGCCCAGTGAGGCGCGCGGTGCAGATCAGCACGGCCGTGCCGACCGATGGATCGACATTTCCCAAGACCCTGGACACTGTGGACGTGATCCGACAAAAAATTGCGCCGCTCCGGCTAGCGGTTGCCCCGGATACATTCCGCCGGGTGAATCTCCTTATCCCGACCATCGATTTTGATTATGTGTTCGGCGGATACATCGCAAAATTCTGTTTGGCCCAGAAACTTGCCAATATGGGGCTTCGTGTCCGGATCGTCATCGTTGATTACTGTGACTACAAACCCGCTTTCTGGCGCCAGCAGCTTCGATCCTTCGAGGGGATCGCCGGCGTCCTAGATTCTTGCGAACTGGCATATGCATTTGATAGGGCCACACCGCTTCCGGCAAGCAAGAATGACGCGTTTGTGGCAACGACATGGTGGACGGCTCACATTGCCCGACAGGCCACGAAGGATTTAGGCCATGGGGAGTTCCTGTATCTGATTCAGGAATATGAACCGTTCACATTTCCAATGGGGACGTTCGCAAGTTTAGCTCGTGAGACCTACAACTGGCCTCATCGGGCTCTGTTTTCCACTCGCTTTCTTCAGCAGTACTTCCGTCAGGAACGCCTCGGTGTCTTTGCCAATACCGATGGGGATGGGGAGGAGCGGTGTGCCGTATTCGACAATGCGATTACGGATGTCGGCTCAATTACCGCCGCTACAATTCGCGCCCGCACGGAGCGGAGACTCTTGTTCTATGCGCGCCCTGAAGGGCATGCTTCACGAAATATGTTTGAGCTGGGCGTCCTCGCCTTGTGTGCAGCAATCGAGGCGAATGCCTTCGATCGCCGATGGGAATTCATAGGCATAGGCTCGGTCGGTCCAGCGTCGAGGGTGCCCTTAGCGAAGGGGCGTTACATGCAGCTTCTCCCGCGCCAGTCCCAGGCTGAGTACAAGAAGGTGTTAATGGGGCACGATATCGGCTTGAGCCTTATGTATACTCCCCACCCGAGCCTCGTCCCGATAGAAATGGCCTCCGCGGGCATGGTGACAGTGACGAACACATTCGGCAACAAGACGGTCGAGGCGCTGCAAGGGATTTCCAGTAATCTCATCGCTGTGGCCCCGACCGTGGAAGACTTGGCTTCAGCCCTTCGGGCTGCGATCTTGAAGGTGGAAGATTTCGATGCGAGGGCGGCCGGCGCCGACGTGAACTGGTGCAAACATTGGGACCAAGCCTTTCACACAACGTTCTTATTGCGGGTCGCGGAATTCATAAAGGAGACTTCAGAATGATACGGTCGAGATGGTGGGCGCTTTGGGGAGCGGCAGTGTTTGTTGCGATTTCATTGAATGGGTGTGGCGGCAGCCGGACGCCTGAGGAACTTCCTATGGGCAATGTGGATACGCCCAAACCTGGCGCATCTGCCAAGGGTTCTCTGCGGATCTCGGGCTGGGCATTGTCCAACGCCGGTATCGAGCGCATCGATGTTTATGTGAATGGTAAACTCGCTGGATCCTCTCAGACAAGCGTGAGTCGACAGGACGTTAAGAGCGCATACCCGAAGTACCGGGAGAACGAGAATTGTGGCTTCGATTTCCAACTGGACCTCAGCGGCAAAGCTGCGGGAACATTCGAATTGACCGTACAGGCTCGATCAAGAGACGATGCCGTACGGGAGTTGTACAGGTATCCCATCACTGTGGCACCTTGACGAATCACGAAATCGTTAATAGTCGATGGAGTTCCCTCGAAGTCCAGTTCTTCAGAACCCGTTCGTAAGAAGTTCCCTCTCGGGGAAACAGTACGGACAGCTTTGGCTTTTGATTGACGCAGGTGCCCCGGCGGCTCCTCTCCGGCTGGAGGGCAGGAGAAACTTCGAGGAGGGTTGAGAGAGGGGAGGCAACCGCTTACGATGGCACTTCGGCAGCCGCAGGCGTGGCTCGGGCCAAGTATTCCATCTCCTTGTCGAGCAACTGCGGATTCCGGCAGACGTGGAAGGCCCATCTACCCAACTGGCCCCAGTTATTAACGGCCTCCACCCACCGGCTCGCGGCAGCGTGCTTGGCCTTGGTCTGGTCGTCCTCGAAACCCTTGATCTCCAGCACCACAGTCACGCCGTTCCGCAGCCGGACCAGGAAATCCGGCTCATACGCATGGTCGATGCCTGTGTACTCGTACGGGATCGTCACGCCCATGTGGTCGTTCCGCGCATAGAACTGCACGGCATCGCCCGACTCCAATCGGAAGCCTGCGCTTGATTCCCAAACCAGAGTATCCAGGACGACCTGATCAATATGGCTCTTCATCGTGGCGTGGCAGGCACGCGTGGTTTTGAAATCGACCTCGGCCGTAGTTCCAATCGGCTTATAACGATTCGTGATCGGCATGAGCGGAGCCTCGCCCTCGGATTCATCCGGCACGATGCCATCCCGCAACCGCTCCACCAGGCGCTGGACGTACTTCTCCAAGCCCAACTCGCAAGGATGGCAGTTCTGAAAGTTCACCTTCCGGCGCACGTAATCATCGACGTACCGGAACACCTGGGGGAAAAGCTGATGACGCGATTGGAGGGCGAGTACACGCCGCCGCCGATCCTTGGCATCCGCCCCCGCGACCGTCAACTGGTCCACGATGAGCCGCGCAATCTGGAACTCGATGGTTTGCAGGTGCGTTTCGCGGTAGTATTCCTCGCGGTTCTGCTCGTCGAATGGGAACGGGCTGCTGTGCGTCGAAGGGCTACCTTCCTGGTACCCAACCGTGGGCCGCACAAACGTGGCGGTCGGTTCCCGGTTCGGCTCGATGTCCAGCACCGGCATCCCATCCACGTCGCAGCGGATCAGGTTCTTCCGCAGCGCGAAGGCGTAGCCCTCCACCACCGGGAACCGCATC
>OBLU010006547.1_pt1 | contig 10354 bp, 7 predicted proteins | sample 1518681 | NCBI WGS metagenome assembly OBLU01 (sample SAMEA3539304, study PRJEB22396) | soil metagenome | biome: tundra; feature: field; material: soil | place: USA | collected 2010-05 | depth 0.15 m
ACTTTTGCTCGATCTGTTCCTGCTTGTCCTGCGCGAATGCCATGTTACCGACGCACAAGAACAACCCTACCAAAATCAACTTCCCAATGTAAGATCCCCCCTTGGTATCTCCAAATTCCGCATGGTGAACTCCCGTGTTAGTCTTTTCTCTCGTGCCTGCCCCCTAAAAAGCTGACCCTGCTGTGCAATGCGCTTAATTGATACCTAGGGTTCGGGGACGTTTAGAGTGCGGACGATCTCGCGGGCTTCCGCAACGATTTCGTTGCGATGTTTCCTGAGCTGGGCAATGTCGGTGGCGTTCACAGAACTAGAAACCTGCTTACTAATTTCCCGGTATTCTCGTTCGAGCTTATAAAACCGTTCAAACGCTGTCAGCATTCACTAGGTATAAATCGATGCGCTACCGGAATGCTGTTCCGGTTTGTACAGTTCTAGTTTCGCTTGAAATAGGACGGATTGGGACAAGGCCCGTTCGCATCAACAACACTGACTGCCGTGGATCCTAGGCGGTAGCTCAGCGATGGTCACGTATAGTTTCTGTTCAACACGATTTTACGGGTATCGACGGAAGTTCTTGAAAACAAATCACAAATCGAAGTGGAGCGCCCGGAGAGATTTGAACTCCCGCCCTTCTGGTTCGTAACTAGGGTAGCACAAAATCTAACTGCTTTCTCTGGTGTCGCTTACGAACGGAAAACCCCCTTTACACCTTCTCAATTGTCCGTAACTCTGTGCGTCTTATGGTTGATTCGCTACCGACAGGCCCAATAGGTGTCGGCTCCATGTTAAGTTTTTGATGGGGATGGAGGTGAACCGCCGAGCACCTGGTCCCGAACCAGATGCCAACACTTATTGAATTCTATGGATTCTTGTTGATTCTAACTATTGGTGTTGAATCGTTTGCGGCCTGTTTGTTGAAGTCTGTTGAACCTTGTTGAAATTGGGCGCTTTCGCAGCTACAAAATTATTTAGACTGATTTTGGAAGACAGCCGATACGCGTCCGTCTCGCATTTCGGCGAAGCGCGGATCCAATCGAGGAGTTCGCCAATTTTACCGGAACGTCACCACTCGAGTATCTGCCACTTCGCGGAATTCCTCGTCTCGTAGCCCATTAACTCCTGAGTGGCCGCGAGCCTCACGGCAGCAGGCCATATACGGAAACTTCCGTCTGCGTGCCTACGTAAACCTTACCGTTCGCGACGGTCGGAACGCTGAACTTCACGGCTCCTCCTGCGCCGTCGCCGCTTCGTTGAGAACTGCTGTACAGCTCGGTTGCCAGATTCGTTGCATCGTAGGCGTGCAGCACGGCGAGCCGCGCCGTGCCGGTTCCACTAAAACCGCTCACGTTCAGCACCCAGATAATTCCGTTCAGCGATCCATTCGCCGAGATTACTGGTGTCGGCCCGGGGAAGCTGAACGTCTCACTAGACTGGGACACCGGTGCGATGGCGGGCAGGCCGGCAGCCAGCGATGCCATCGGATACGCCTGCAGATTGGCTCCGTTAGCAGCTACATAGAGAGTGCCCTGCCAATAAATAGGCGTTGAAAAGATTCTCGAACTCAAGACAAGAGTGTTTACGATTCGATCCGGGCCGGGCGGCGCTGCAAATCCACCCAGAGAATCGCGGTCCAGTATGTAGAGTTTTCCTTCCTTGCCGACGGCAATGGCGAGATGTGGGGGCAGGGCCGTTCCTGCTTGGTCCGGCAGAACGAGCACGCCGCCGGATCCGAGATCAAGGTCATTCGCGTTAAGTTGTTGTTGTTCAAAAGGTGTGAAGGAATCAAGGACGGTAAGACCCGACTGCGCGGGAGATAGTTTAAACGCCGTATCACCCCAGTCACTCGGCGGATCGGATGATGTGGCGCTGAACGAACCATTGCCGGTGGCAACGAAAATATTTCCGCTCGCATCGACTGAGGGCGGCGCACCGCTCTGCCAGATCCCTGCCTGTGAACCGTTTGGAGTAGCGTTAAACGTCAACGGGACAGAATTCTGTCCCAATGCCGCCGTGGCGTATGCGAGCACCCATCCGTGATACGCGCCCTGATCGCCATGTGAGGCGAACGCGATGTAGAGATATCCGCCGGCAAGCTGAAGACCACATCGCTGATTCTGGATCAGCGGAACAAACGAAACAGTTGGCACGCCTGCGACCGGCGTGCTTCCGGTGCCAGTGCCGGGAACCGAGGCTTGAATCACCACCGGGCCGCCGGATTTTTCAGTGCCAGTCGCGATATCCAGCGCGTGCAACCGCAAAAAATAGGTTGGGTTCGCGGCCGGAGGCTCTTTCGTTGCCGCCACGACATACAGTGTATTAGTGGCCGGATCAATCGTCGGTGTCCCGGTTATGCCAATTTCTGGGGTGATGTCGTCTGATCCGACATCATTTTCGTCCTTTCCGTTTAAGCAAGCAGCTGGGAGAACCCCGGAAAACGGACAACTGGGTATTGTCAGCACTCCCACTGCGGGATGAATGAAGCTTGCTTGCCAAATTGTCTGGCAAGGATTCGTGTCTGCATCGAATGCGTAAACGCTGTCGCGCTCGGTCGCCACGAACACAACATTATGCGTGCCGACACCGGGCACCGCGAGATTCGCAACATACAGAGGCTGAGCATATAGGTAGCCGTCAACTGGGCATGAAAACAGTTTGCCAAAGCGGCCGCTGCTTACGGTCGTCGGCGTCAGCGCTGATTCCTGGGTGTTCACTCCTGAGATGGCAAGGTCATTCCGCCAGGAGAGAACTCCGGAGGTTGGTTGCGCCGCGAGGATCGTGATCGTCGCTGAGGCGGACTTCGTGGCGTCAGACGCAAGGAAGGCGCTCACCGTCACTGTCCCACCAGCAGGAACACTCATAGGACCCGTGTACAGTCCAGTCGCTGAAACCTGTCCGACCACGGCGTTTCCCAGCGTGGCACCATTGACCTGCCAGTTCACCGCAGAATTCTGGGCATTCTGTACATTAGCGGTGAACTGCAAAGTATTGTTGCCCTCCGTGACCTTGGTGCCGGGCGCTGACACGCTCACCGTCGCCACGGGCGGCGGGGCTACCACGTTGCTTCCACACGAAACCGCGAACGCTAAGGTAAACAGCAAAGATATCCACGGCAGAATTTGGGATAAGCGCCTTCTGAGATTTCCGTGCTTGCGAAACATATAGTCGCGGGTGAACCCAAGAGGCGCGGCCAATGTGCAGACTCCAGGCGATAGCGAGAAAATTTGTTTCGGAATTAGGTCCGAAGCGAGCGCGCCACAAAATCGTGGCATGGTATCACTCGCTTCGGCTCAATCAAGGACAGGTAATGCTGCCGCAGCACTACGGGAAAGTGGCAGCGTTGGAAAAACCCTGCGATCCCTGTGCTAGCCTCCTCCTCCAAACCGCAACACGAGTCCGACGCTAACATTTGCGTTGTTTTGCCTCGCGCCGGCAGAGTCCGTCAGCACATAATCGCCGCGCCCACGAATGGCTACGTTCTTCGTAAGGCCGATATCCACTCCTCCGCCAAATGCTGCGGCGAATGAATTCACGCTCTTATTCAGGCCGGCGGTGCTGGACACCAAACTCTTGTCGGATACACCGAATAAACCCTCAAAGAATGGCGTTACGCGGCTCGAATTTCGCAAATTGATTCGGGGCCCAAATACATAGTTGTATACATGAGTCGTGACATTATTCCCCGAAACAACAGGCGTACCGTATGTCCCGGAAATATCAGCTACTAGTCCCAGCCAGCAGTTGGCGTTGACCGCCGCCCCAGCGTTCCACCCGTTGAGATTGAAACTCTGGTTGGTCGTGGTCGACGTGCCGCTGCCTGTCCCGCTCGGTTGAGTCGTAATTGTGACACTTGTATTCAGTCTAAAAAAATCGTAACCGCCGGAAACTTCAAAGCGATCACATGATGCACTCGCGATCCCGCCCGAGAGCAGCATCAGTCCAGCAATAATTAAGAATCTTCGCATGAAATGTCCTCCCTTCGTTGGAAATTAGGTTCAATAACCACAGCTGTCCAAAAGAAACTCTATACCAGACTCCGGATTAAGCGAGGGAATTTTTCCCAGTTGCTGCGTAAGGGTTAGAATGGTGCCCGATGCCTCAATCTCGGAAGACCGGGAACGTCAGGCCACCGCGCAGGTCAGTCTCCTCGCGCGCGGTGGCTCCCGTCGGCCAGCGGCTCCGTGGCATTTCTTCGCTCCGCTTCATGACGTTGGCGCTCGTCACCGTGGGTTTGTACGCCGATGCGCTGAGAAATGGTTTTGTGACTGACGACACGCTTCAGGTTTTGGATAATCGGTTCATCATCAGCTACCGATATATTCCAAAATTATTCGTCACAAACGTGTGGGCGTTTCGTCATTCCGATATCAGCAATTACTACCGCCCGCTTCAAATGCTGTTCTATATGGGCGAGCACTATCTTTTCGGCTTTCACTCCTGGATTTTTCATCTTGCGAACTTGTTGCTGAATTTTGCCGTAGTGTGCGCCGTATATTCGCTCGTCCGCGCTCTTGCCGGTGAGACGCTCGCCTTCTGGACCGCGCTGCTGTTTGCGGTGCATCCGGTCCACACCGAAGTCGTGGTATGGATCGCAGCGGTGCCGGAACTGCTTTGCGCATTGTCGCTCTTCATGGCCATGTTTTTGTACCACCGTGCCCGCAACGGCATTCGCCCCGTTCAATCTCATTCGCTGGCTACGGCGGTTTTCTTCGCAGGATTGTTCTGCAAGGAAACGGCGATGGTTTTTCCAGTTGTGCTGCTGGCCTATGAGTTTTTTTTTCGGCGGGACTCCGTCCGGTCCATTTTTCTGGGCCTTCGCCGGCTCGCGCCTTATGCTTGCGCTCTGTGCACCTATCTCATCATCCGTTTCAGAGTTTTGGGAGCCTTCGCCCCGGGATTTCTCCGGCAACAACTGCACTCCCCTTTTACGTCATGGCAGATCTTTCTTTCGGTGCCGGTTCTGTTGCGCGAATACATCTTTAAGTTGTTGCTGCCAATCGACCTCAACTACTTTTATCAATTTATCCCGCAACGTGAGCCCGGCTGGGATTTCATTTTTAGCGCCGCTTTGGTCGGTGCGCTTTTCGTCGTGATGTTTTGGTTGCGAAAGTCTCAGGCGTTGTTGGCTTTTGCTCTGGCATGGTTTTTTCTGACGCTGGCTCCCGCGCTCAGCATTTCCAGTGTAGGCGAAAATGTTTTTACCGAACGATATCTCTATATTCCCTCTTTTGGTTTTTGCGTTTTCATAGCATGGGGGTGGCTGCGCATTAAGGAAACTGCAAGGACACGCGCGGTACTTATTACTGCCTATTCCTCGATAACGTTGCTTCTGATTTTTTATGCCGTTCAGGTTGTGCGCCGCATTCCCGATTGGCGCTCTGACCTGTCGCTCATGCAGAAGACGATCACACAATCTCCCGGTGTGCCCCAGATTCAGAGCGGCCTCGGAGTTGCGTACTATCAGACAGGGGAATTCGATCTTGCGATCTCACCGCTTGAGCGTTCTCTCGCACTGAACCCCGATTCGTATCTGCCGCACCTCTATCTGGCGCTCACTTTATCCGCGCTTGGCGACAATCAGGAAGCCAGCGCTCACCTTGCCCGAGCCAATGAACTTAAGCCCCGGTTCGAGCCTCCCTGGCCGCTGTTCGGACAGGTCTACGTAAACCTCAAGCAATGGAATCAAGCCATCGAGTGTTACCGCAACGCGCTTGTGATCGAACCGGAAAATCCCGTCTTGTTTACAGTTCTTGGTGAGGCTCTTCAGGAGATTGGCGAGACTCAGGAATCCATCTCGGCTTTTCGCGAAGCCATTCGCATCGAGCCGGGTGCACTCGATGCCAGCACCAACCTTGCGATTACTCTTTCTCAACAAGGGAACACTGCGGAAGCAGTCAATCTGCTGGCCTCGGCTCTGCGAATTCACCCTTCAGGCCCGCACGTGGACGCTGCCTGGGTCAATCTCGGAACCATGTACGCACAAATGCACGATTGGGACGCCGCGGAAGCAGCTTATGAGCACGCTCTGGAATTGAACTCTAATTTGGGCATCGCGCGCCAGCTACTCGAATCAGTTGAAAAGAACCGGACGCGGTTGAAGTAACTGCCGGTGCGTCAAACGGTAGCTTTCGCGCAACCCTTCGCGGCAACTCAGACGGCAAAGCAAAATTTATGGAAAGAAGGCATTGAAAACAAATGGTCGGGGACGAAAGGATTTGAACCTTCGACCACCTGGTCCCGAACCAAATTCCAACGCCTGTTGAATTCTATGGATTCTTCTTGATCCTAAGTGATTGCTGTCGAATCGTTTGCGGCTTGCCTATTGAAATTGATTGAAATGTGTGGGGGTTGAGTGTTTTCGCAGCTACAGAATTATTTACACTCGGGAAAACAGTAAACTCGAAGCCGTTCCGCATTCTGGCGAATCACAGCCTTTAATTTGAGTACGAATGTGGTGCCGGAACATTCATTTTATTCACGATCTCACGAGCTTCGGCAACGATTTTTATTCGACGCTGGAGCCACGGCACAATATTTGTCAACGTTTCAGCTTTGTCGATTGCGGAGACTTTAGGGTAGCGAAACGTGAGGGCATTGAGTAGTCAATCAATCTTGAAGTGGTGCGCCCAAGAGGACGATCTTAGAACTTTTCTCCGCGATTTCGTGGTTAGTTTGACACAAGTGGAGTCATATACTGGCTTGAGTCTTTAATTCGACCTTGAGCCATATGGAAACGCCAGCCCTCGCATATTTCAAGCAGCAAGTCGCCGCTGCACACTAACGCGCCCCCGCTTCAGCCGCTCTTTTCAGGCGCCGCAGCGAATCGCGAGGGCCGGTGTCCAGCCCACGGCGCACCAGCAACCGGACCACTCGCCCGCGGATGCCACTCGGGAACTCGAAATTGCAGTGGTAGTTAACGCGGCAGCTCCCAGCCGAAACTGACGCGCAGTCAATCTCTTCGCGCACCCTGATGCCGAATGGCAGCTCGACAACAAAAACTAGCCGATGCCGCTCGGCGTCAATCTCCGTGAACTTGAAACCAACCTTCAGACGTAGCGAGCGCGACCATGTTTCGCCCCGGACGCGTTGGCCCGCCTGAGCCTGCCCGGCAGGTTCCACACCGAGAACGCGAAGATCGAAGAAGCCGCCCCATCCAGCAGGATTCGTCAGGAGATTCCACACCACTTCGATCGGTTGTTAACGACTTCCGTGGGGCAGCTGGCATAGTCCACGCCAGTATCCTACACCACGGCCGCGATTCACTTTCCATCTGCCTTTGATACCACACTCGAACCAGCGTACGTTTTCCCGGACCGTATTGCAGCGCCTTTTCTCAATCAACAGGAGGCCAGGAGAAGTAATCAGCACTAGCTGCTGAACCCACTCAGCGAATTGGCGCGTACCCACAGATGACGCAATAGGAAAGTTTTGGCGGGGATTCAGCAATCGCACAATCACAAACCAAATCCTTCGGGCATCCGGATCGAAGGGAGTCTGAGTTCGAAACTAGATAAAGGGTATCGACGGAAGTCATTGAAAACAAATTGCTTCAAAAAGTGGTGCGCCCAAGGGGACGATTTTAGAATTTTTCTCGGCGATTTCGTGGCAAGCGTGACACAGGTAGAGTTCCCCTGCTGGACGTCGTCTGCATCATGATTGGTAATCGAGGGGCACTTGTCCGGTAATCCGACTAGCCATCCAAGTGGAAATAAATCATCGAACAGAACGTGGCTCCCAGTGGCGGCCTTCCAGAGGTGGCAGTTTGCCTAAACGGATTACTTCCGGATACGCCGTCGCTCGCAACATTCGCCGAGTATCGGGAATGGCCACACCTACGGTGCGCCGACTCTTGCGTCCACTGGCGAGCGATGGCAACCTCGCAAGCCTATACAATTATCGTGGCGTTTCAGCTCTGTCTCGGCTCAAAACATACTTCCGAGCCAGCCTTTGACATGGTGCCAAAGCTTCTAGGCTCAGGCGGACGGTACTTTCCCTGGCTTTGGAGAATGAAGTCGGATATCGTGCGAGTGTTAAGCGTCTTTGGAGATAGCGATGTCACATTTGTTGCGAGTATTCCTCATCCTGTTGTTAGCCTTTTCTCCCTCTTTGGACGCACAAGAGGCACACAGCCACAGCGCACCTGAGAAACTGGGAAAAGTATCGTTTCCGATTTCCTGCCTACCGGCAGTTCAGCAGCAGTTCGACCGAGGCGTTGCGCTCCTTCATTCGTTCGCTTACACCCCCGCCGAAAATGCATTCCGGGGTGTGGCGGAACTGGATCCTCAGTGTGCGATGGCACGTTGGGGCATCGCCATGACGTACTTTCACCAGCTTTGGGATCCACCCCTTTCGCCCGCCACGATTTCGACTGCCCTACGGGAAATCCAGCTGGCGCAACAAATCAGAGTATCGAAATCAATCAGGGCTAGCTCCGAGCGCGAGCGCAAATTCATCGACGCGCTGGGCTTGATATATCAGGACGCCGTCACCGTTCCATATCGCACACGAGCGTTGAACTACGATCGCGCGATGGGTGATCTAGCGGCAGAGAATCGGAAAGATGTCGAAGCACAAGCGTTTTACGCACTGGCACTCCTAGCTAGTGCATCTCCGACGGACAAAACGCATGCGAATCAAAAGCTGGCAGCCGATTTGCTTGAGCCGCTTTATCGGGCTTATCCTGAACACCCGGGAATCCCCCACTACCTTATCCATGCTTACGACAATGCGGAACTCGCACCAAGAGGCCTGGCTGCGGCAAGAGCCTACTCTAAGATTGCACCTTCAGCGCCACATGCATTGCACATGCCATCGCATATATTCACGCGACTCGGATTATGGGAGGACTCCATCGCTTCCAACCTTGCGGCAAGGACTGCGGCACACCAGCAGGGCGACACGGGAGCAGAGCTGCACGCGATGGATTATCTAGTGTACGCCTACCTGCAAAGTGGACGCGACGCAGACGCGGCTGAGGTCGTTCAGCAACTTAGAAACATGTCGAAGCTGGATACTGAGGATTTCATAATAGGCTACGCCTCTACCGCGATACCGGTTCGCTACGCGATTGAGCGGGGCCAATGGGCCGACGCTGCAAGCATCGTCCCCCCCACAGGAGCCCCGCCCCATGTTGTTGCAATTGCAGTCTGGGCTCGCGGGCTCGGACTCGCTCGGAGCGGGCGGCTTGCAGAGGCTCAAACAGAAACTGATAGATTACGGCAGATCGAAGTGGAGCTTCGCACTTCAGGTAACGATTATTGGGCCACTCAGGTAGGTATTCTAGTGCGCGAGGTCATGGCATGGTCAGCCCAAACGAACAGTAACCTGGAAGAGGCTGTAGCGTTGATGCGCGAGGCAGCCGATAAGGAGGACACGATCGAGAAGCTCCCGGTGACACCGGGGCCGATCCTTCCAGCCCGCGAACAGCTCGGCTACTTACTACTGCAGCAGAATCACCCGGGTCCAGCGTCGAAAGAATTTGCGACGGCACTCGCCAATGCTCCCGGGCGCCGCGGGGCCTTGCAGGGTGCCGCGCGCGCTGCAGAACTCTCCAGCCAGAAATAAATCTACGTGATTGTGTTTCGGGGCGACTATTCCACAATCGCACCCATCAACCGACCTTATGACGCGCTACAACTGGACTTGACATTCACGCTCGGCGCATTCCGGGCGTATGGTCGTCTACTCGGAAATAATCACAAAGAGCAGTCACCTAACCTTGTGATAACTGATAACACAGTTACCGGACAAGTGAACTTCGTCGATTCCATCCGAGACGAGACGGCAGAATCAAGTTCGAAACAAACTAAAGGGTATCGACGGAAGTTATTGGAAATAAATTGCACAAAAATGTGGTGCGCCCGGAGGGATTCGAACCCCCGACCCTCTGCTTAGAAGGTGCGCAGTACAAAACTCTAAGTGCCGCTTCTGGTGTCGCTTGCGAGGGAACGCGTCATTTATCTCGCTCTTGAACTGGACCGAAGTTGGACTGAAAGTTTGGGATGAACCCCTGATATGGCACAGTCTTTGCGAAGTCGGGCCATGGGAGCCTACTCCCCAGACAACTTGCTTCAGCCGTTAGCTATAGGCTGCTCCGTTCGCCTCACGCGCGGCGGCGGCCGCCGCCGGGCGGCTTCGTTCTGACGCGGAACTCTGACGTAACGCGATTAGGTAGGGGTTGCCAACTATTCGCCCAACACCAGGTCAGGGGTGAGCGGGCCACTGAGATCAGGCCGGGGGACGCAAGGGGCGGACTCCTGCGTTATATCCGGGTTTTCACCTCGTAGCCAGGTTCTAAGATGATCCGCCACTACCCACCATTTTCCAGAGGGTGCATGTAATGCCAGTATGTCGAACG
>OBLU010006548.1_pt1 | contig 10353 bp, 6 predicted proteins | sample 1518681 | NCBI WGS metagenome assembly OBLU01 (sample SAMEA3539304, study PRJEB22396) | soil metagenome | biome: tundra; feature: field; material: soil | place: USA | collected 2010-05 | depth 0.15 m
AAAACACGATGTCGCCGGGCGCGACCTCACGCATTGTTTCGTAAAACGGATTGATCTGATCGTTGCGCTTTCTTTTTGGCGACCAGATGTACTTGCCGAAAAACTCGTGTCGGAAGGTCTGACTTTGATTGACCCACCAAAAGTTCATTTTTTGCCCAAGGCGGCGAGCCGCTGATACCGTTTTTCTTCCAATTCCTTTTCCTCGCGGTTCAATTCCGCCATCCATTCGGCGAATGGCTTGTCACCGGGCTTTCGCTTGAGGCTGCCGCGCAAGGCGTGGATTTCTTCGCGCGAGAGTTTTTTGCGGCCGGCCATGACGCGATTTTGCCGCTTTGCTCTCCCGGTGCAAAGAAAATCCGACACACATTGGATTTTGCCCTGAAGGTTTTCTCGCCCTCAGACAGGTTGCCCGGTAGGATCGCGCCATGTGGCGCAATTTTCTTTTCATGTTAGCAGGGTGTATCCCGGTGACGGTGCTAATTGTGTTTGTCTTCGCAGATCGCTGGAGATGCAAACAAGCGGGTGAGCGACCGCCACAACAGGAGAAATTGCTACGACCTGCCGGCTACAGCCTGAATCTTCGACTTGCCGATTTGGGGGATGATTTTTCGAGTTGGATGATTGGCGCGTACCTGACTACGCTGGTTTCTGTCGGCATCATTTCTTTGTATCCGTCCAATGACAGAACCACCCAAACCATAGTGTTCATCGTGTTCAGTCTTGGCGCGGCGGTATGCACGGTTCTGGCATGGCGGAAAGTCATGGAAATACGAAAGGTGCGGCTGGGACTGTTGGGCGAGCAGTCAGTGGCAGAGCAGTTGCAGACTTTGTTGGCGAAAGGATACCGGGTGTTCCACGACATCCCGGGTGATGGCAAATGGAACATTGATCACGTGGCGGTCGGACCGGCTGGGGTGTTTGCCATTGAAACCAAATCCCGAACCAAGCGGCCCGGCAAGGCTGGAGAACGCGACCACGAGGCTGAATTCGATGGGAAAGCAATCCGGTTTCCATCGGGTTACGATGACAAGGCACCGGCGCAGGCCAGACGTAACGCCAAATGGCTTGCAAATATGTTGTCAAAATCCACCGGCAAGCGAGTAACCGTGCAGCCGATCGTCGCGTTGCCGGGCTGGTGGGTCACTCTTAAGGCCGATTCCGACGTGAAAGTCCTCAATGGCAAACAAGTCCCAGGTTTTATTGCCGCCGAACCACCAAAGCTTTCATCCGATGTCATCGACCCAATCGCTTACCAGTTGGAGCAACGTTGCCGGGACGTGGAATTTTGAATTGATCCCACCATGCCAGTTGGCAAGCCCATCGTCTGTGGACTATCGGCTACAAACTAAGCGAAGGCGGGAAGTCCGCGTAAAAGGCTTTCAGCCTCGCGCGGCAAGCAGCGGAGCGGTTATGGTTTCTGGTCCGAAGCGCTCGCAGGGCCGGCCGTTGCGCTGTGCTCGCAAAACCTGATGATGGAAGATCGGGATACAAAGATCGTCTGGCCGTCGCCTTGCTCGAGTTCCACAAATCCTGAGAGGGCGTCGTACTGCGACTTCGGAAACAGGTGCTTGACGCCTTTGAAACGGACATTGCGATGGACCGTCACCCCCAGACTATAGTCGGTGCAATAAATATCGTATCGCTTGCTGAGGTCCACAGCTTCGCCCTGCGGCGGGGGCGAAGTTGGGAGTTGGGAGTTCGGAGTTCGGAGTTGGAGGCGAGGTTCTGGTCCGTCCGCGGCGAGAAAGAGGTTGGGATCGAGTTCTTTTAGAATTTCCTGCCGCGTCCTTTCAATATCCACCCCAAGGTTTTTCAGCACACGGGCCGCGACACCATCCCCTTCGCGAAGCAACCCAAGGAGAATATGTTCGGTCCCGACATAAGTGTGATTCAGCGCCTTGGCCTCCTTCGTTGCCAGCGCCAGGACTTTCTTGACGCGCGGCGTGTAAGGAACATTGCCTCTGTTCTCCTGGTTCGGACCGGTTCCCACCTGTTTTTTGACCTCGGTGCGGACCGTTTCGAGGTCCAGTCCCATTCTTCCAAGGACATTCACGGCTGTGCCTTGTCCAAGGGCGATCATTCCCAGGAGCAGGTGTTCGGTGCCGACGAAGTTGTGGTTGAGTTTGTCGGCTTCTTTGCGCGCAAGCGCCAGCACCTGCTGGGCGCGGGGTGTAAAATTGCTCAGGCCTTCAGGATTAGCCAGCACATGCGGCACGCCCGGCGTGGACTTGGTCCGGATTTGAACATTGACGCGCGGCGCGTCCGTCGGCGGCGCAGTCAGTTTTATCCAAAGTGATTTGAACCAATTCATCAATGAATGGCCTGATACTGCACCCGTCAGCCTTCGGCAGCCAGCCGGAATTTGGCCGTGCAGCAGCACGGCCCTACCACAAACAGAAATCAATTCGTGTCAATTTGTGAAATCCGTGTCAAAAGCGTTTCTTTGCGATCTCTGTTCTCTGCGGTTCCACGTAAAAGGCCTTCCAACTTCGTTCCGAATTGTGGAACTACGATGGACAGGTCGGCCTCACGTGGTTTTTAGGGTCTTGGTCTGAGCGGCGCGCAGGGACTGACGCGCCCTACCTGTGTGTGCCTTTTCGCGTCAAAGCAATTTTTCTTGTGCGGTTTTTCCGGCAGCGGGCATTACCTTGTGAAACGTGATGACTGACGATGCCGAATTATTAAGCCGCTACGCCGCCGAGCAATCGGAAGCCGCCTTCGCCGAATTGACCCGGCGGCATGTGGACCTCGTGCATTCCGCCGCGCTGCGCCTGATGAACGGCGACCTGCACGCCGCCCAGGACGTGACACAACAGGTCTTCACGGAGGTCGCCCGGCAGGCGAAACGGCTGGCCCGGCATCCCGCCCTGGTCGGCTGGCTGTACACCACCACCCGGCTGATGGCGTTACGGATGAATCGAACCGGGCAACGGCGCCAGGCGCGCGAACAGGAGGCCAATATGATGAATCAACTCCTCCATGACGACACGCCGCCGATGGATTGGAACCGGTTCCGGCCGGTGATCGAGGACGCCATGCACGAACTGGACGACCGGGATCGCCATGCAGTCCTGCTCCGCTATTTTCAAAACAAGACCCTCAACGAAGTGGGCGCGGAGTTGAATCTGACTGAAAACGCCGCGCGCATGCGCGTGGACCGCGCGCTGGACAAGCTGCGTGGGAAACTGGCCCGCCACGGCATCACCACCACCGCGGCAGCGCTCGCGGCCGTGGTGGCCGCGAACGCCGTCCAGGCCGCGCCTGCCGGTCTGGCCGCCACGATTTCCGCCGCTGCCGTTGCCGGCAGCGTCGTTCAGGCTTCAACCCTCATTGTAGCAACCAAAACCATAGCCATGACCACCTTGCAAAAAACCATCGTTGCCGCGGCCCTCGCCGCCGCAGTCGGAACCGGGATTTACGCCGTCCACCAGGGCGCGCAATTGCGCGGCCAACTCCGGTCGCTCGAGGAGCAACAAGCGCCGATGACCGCACAAATCCAGCAATTGCAACAGGAACGCGAGCAGGCGGCCGGTCAACTGGCCGCGTTGCGGGAGGAAAACGCGCGGTTGAAATCCGGCTCGCCCCCGACCGAACTGTTGAAATTGCGCGGTGAAGTGGGAACGCTCCGGCAGCGGGCGGTGGCGAACGAAGCCAAAAGCAATCCACCTTCCAGCGGCTTGGACAAAATGATGAACGATCCCGCGATGAAGGAGTACATCCGCCTGGCGCAGAAGGAAAAAATCAGGTCCATGTACGCCGATTTGTTCAAGGAACTGAAGCTGACGCCGGAGCAATCAGACCAGTTTCTCAATTTGCTTTGCGACGTCGCGTCAAAGAGCATGGAACGGATCACGTCCACGGGCGCGCCGGACCCGTCCGCCGCCGATGCGGCTGCGAACCTGGGCAGCCAGTTGCAGGCGTTGCTGGGGGATGCGGGTCTTGCCCGGTTCAAGGAGTATAGCGATGAAATTCCGGCGCGGACCACCGTCACGCTGCTGAACGGTCAACCGGGAGACACCCCGTTGAGCGACGAGCAGAGCGCCCGGCTGCTCCAGGTGGTCAAGGCAGAGCCGACGGATTTGACGATGGGCATCACGGGCGCGCCGGACAAGGCCTTTCTGGGGTCCCAGGCGGACATTAATAATTTCCTGCAACGCGTGGCCGAGAGCAACCAGCGCATCCTGCAACAGGCCGGCAGTTTTCTTTCCCCCGACCAATTGACCGCGCTCGACGCGGTATTGGCCAAAGCCATCGAGGCACGAAAACTCCAGGCCGCCGCCTTGCTTCAAAAGCATTGAGCGGGAGGGCGGAGGCCGGAGATGGCCTTCACTCACAAACCTCCACCGTCGCCAATCCTCCTTCGCCGAGGCTGCGGCAGGCCAAGGGAACGAGAACAATTTCAAGCCAGTCTCGCGGAGTTCCGCCCTCCGAAATTCGTGTTAATTCGTGCAATGGACTCGCTCGCGCCCGCGAGCGAGAGGCAGCCTTTGAAGCGCCCTGGCTCCAGAGTGGTTCTCAAAAGTCATTTCCAGTTTGAGAGTTGAAGCGGCCCTGCACGGGCGGGACCGCTTCAGCCTCCGCCTTCAGGATTAATGCCTTAGCCGGAAGAACTTCGCCGGAGCGTTCATGTCGGTGTTGGTGTAGCAACGTTCCGAACAGATAATGTCGGTATACGGTCCGGCCGGAGTTGGCGCCCATTGCAGGACCCCAGACCCATGCCACTGGATGATCAACTGCGAAGAACCGTTCATAGCCGCTTGTAACATGGAAACGACCGGAACGAGGGCCAGGCCGTGGTAGTTCCCCGAAGCGACGTTGAGGGCGTTCGTGACACCAGCCGGCACGTCGATCTGTCCATAGGCATCATTACCCCAGCCGATAATCGTACCGTCTGCGCGCAGGGCGAAAGTGTGGAAATCGCCGGCGGCGATGGCAATGACATTGGAGACGCCGGCGGGCACGTTGGTCTGGCCGAAGGTGTTGTCACCCCAGGCGACGACAGACCCGTTGGCAAACAACGCAGCGCTGTGCAGATATCCGCCGGCAACGGCGATCACGTTGGTAAGATTGCCGGGTGGAGAGGCCTGACCGTAACCATTGAATCCCCACGCCACGACCGTGCCATTGGTCCGCAAAGCAAGATTGTGGTTGCGCCCGGCAGCGATGGCGCGAATGCCACTCAATCCTTGCGGCACGCTGGTTTGCCCGAGGGAATTGTCGCCCCAGGCAACGACGGTGCCCGAGTTCAACAGGGCGAGACTGTGGGCGTCTCCGGCCGCAACCGCAAGAACACCATTGGTTGCGGTGGAGGGCACATTCGTTTGGCCGTAGTCGTTTCTGCCCCACGCAATCACCGACCCATTTTCAGTAATGGCAAGGTTATGCCCGGCACCGGCGGCAATGGAAACAAAACGCAATGAATTTGTGGGAACGGTAGTCTGGCCGTCGCCATTGTATCCCCACGCAACCAGCGTTCCGTCATGATGAAGCGCGACACTGTGGTAGTCACCGCCGGCCACGGCAACGATGTCGTCCAGATTGGATGGCACGTTGGTTTGCCCGCCGGAGTTGTCGCCCCAGGCAATGACCAACGACTGCGGCCCCAAGACACTCACGCGCGCCGTGCTGGAAGCGCTCCCGAATTGGTTCGTGACCGTGACTTTGTAGTAGCCGGATTGTGACAGTTGAATGTTGGTGAGGATCAGAGTCGGATTCGATCCAGCGATGGGCACGCCGTTCAATTGCCAGGAATACGAAAGCGTCGGGCTACCGAGGGCTGTTACGGACAGAGTCACGGTGTTGCTGATGTCCACGACCTGATTCGTGAGCGGCTGGACGATGGTCGGATTTTGGTAAACGGTGAGTTGCGCGACCGCGCTGGTTGAAACCCCCGCGATATTGGACGCCGTCAGGGTGTAAGCTCCGCTGTCAGCCAGGCCGAGGTTCGAAAGCGTCAAAGCAGTGAGCGTGGCACCCGGCAGATTGGTGCTGCTGTGCTGCCATTGATAGGTGATCGGTTGCGAGCCATTCGCCAAACCGGTGAACGTGCGGTTGGAACCGGCGCTGACCGAGGCGCCAACAGGTTGCACGACAAAATACGGCGCAAGCGGCGTCACGGTGAGGGTGGCGACGGAACTCGTCGCCGCTCCGAGCGAGTTGGTCACCACGACCCGATAATTTCCGGTATTGCTCGATTGAATGCCGCTCAACGAGTATTGCGCCGTCGTGGCCCCCGCGATGGATGAGTTGTTGAAGAACCACTGATAAGCGAGCGGCTGGCTGCCGGCGGCGGCGACAGTGAATGTGGCATTGGATGACGCCGGCAGCGTCAAGGAAACAGGATTGGTCAGGATGACCGGCGACGACTGAATGACCCGGACGTAAATGACCGCACTGGTAATCGAACCGACCGGGTTGGAAACGACGGCGCGATAAATGCCTTCGTTGATGGACTGCGCATTGGCGATGGTGAGCGTGGAATTTGTCGCGCCGCCGATGTTCGAGTTTTCAAACATCCAGCTATAGGTGAAAGGCGGCGTCCCCCCTGCGGTCACCGACAGGCTGAAGGACCGGCCGGCCAGAACATTGGTGCTCTGGCTCTGGCTGACAATCGTGGGCGGCAACAGCACGGTCACGTGCGCCACCGTGCTGGTGGTGGAACCGAACGGGTTGCTGACGATGACTTGATAATCGCCTTGCTGCGCGGGTTGGATGCCGGGGATGGACAGGAAATAATTTGTTGATCCCGGCAGATTGGTGCCGGACAACATCCATTGATACGACAACGGCGCCAAACCCATGGCGGTCACGGTCAGGTAAACCGGGTTGCCGGCCAGGACGGAAGTGTTGGCGGCCGGTTGCAGAGTGATGGACGGAGATTGGATCGCGATCATCGGAACGCTGCTCAGGGTCGCCGTGGTGCTGTTGAAATACCAGAAACGCCGGTTTTGTCCGTCCACAACGGAAATGGTGCTCGACGCGGGCAGATTGTAAATCGCCTGGCGGGTGGTGGTATCAAACGCCTGGCTGCTGCCGAAGGCAACGAGGCCGTTGCTCGAACAGGCATAGATCTCCGCGCCGAGCGTTCCCAATTCGGTAAGGTTCGTGTCGTAGATGTAACTGTTCCAAAAAAGACGGGTGCCGTCTGCAGACAGGACAAGATTCCGCGTGCCGTAGGGATGTTGATTGCTGCCTGCCACTTCCGCGGGAGTGTCGCTCGTGCAAATGAATTTATGAATGTGCGCGTTGGAAATGTTATTGTCGTTATGATAATAAACCGTTCCGCTCGGATCCGATTCACCATCGCCTTCACGTTGGGGATAAGGAAAAGCCCCAACGACCGATCCATTGGAAGTATCCACCAGATTCACGCCAATCCACTGATCTTCTCCCTCAGTAATGATTCTGCCCGTTCGGCCCGCGTTGATTTTATAAATGTCGGTTCCGAGATTTAGCGAAGGCAACAGGGTTTGCGTATTCAAGTCCACCACATAGGTCCAAGTTTCCGTCCAGCTCGCGATATACAACCTTCCTTCAGCATAGTGGATGGCCAGGTCAGTGGGATTGAGACCGATGGTCAGCGCCTTGTCTATGTTGCCGTTGGTCGTGTTGATGAAGAGCAACAAACCATTCTGCCCGGAGAGCGCCGGTGCCTGCAGCGCATAAATGTAGGGACGCTGGCGATCTGCCGCCATTTTCACGATGTTCAACGCCTTGATGTTTACCGTCACGGGCACTTCCAGTTTCAAACTGCCGGCAGTAAATTCGATGTTGTTCGTGTACTGACCGGCGGCCAATCCCGACGTGTTAAACGTGACGGTGACGGTTGATGGCGAAGTTCCACTCGTCGGGTTCAACGTCATCCAGCCCGGTCCGGTCACTGCCGCGGTCCACGCCATCGGCGCCGAACTCGTCACGCTCAACGTCATCGCTGCCGGATTGAACCCGGCGATTGCGCTCAGATTCAGTTGCGAGGGATTGACCGAAATGGTGGCAGCGGTGAACGACCACACGCTGCCGGCATTGGTGGAATTGAAGCCGACCACGTCCACGCGCCAGTAGTAGGTTGCCCCGGGCAGCAGCGCCTGGGACAAATTCTGCCCGGGAGTTGTGACGCGGCCCAGATACTGCGCGGAACCTGGAGTTGCTCCCGCAACGCCGGCCTGATTCGTTCCCAAAAAAACATCATACGACAGCGCCAGCGGTGACACCGTCCACGTGAGATTCGTCAACGGCAGACTGACCACCGAACCATCGGCGGGCGTGGGCATGATCGCCGGTCCGCTCACCGAGGCGATGCTGGCCATGTCATAAATCACCACGCTGGTCGTGGAGGTGTTGTAGCGGAAGAGCTTTTTCTGATCGCCGGACAACGTCTGGACGGTCGTCGAAAACGGCAGGTTGGTGAGCGTGGAGCCGGTTTGGGTATTGAAAACCTCCGTCGGGCCGAATGCAATGGTGCCATCCAGAGAAACCCCGTAAATGTTATTGGCAAATTGATTCAGCAGAACCGATACATTGGTGGCGGCGAACATTTGCTGTTTGTTGAAAACCCATCGCTCGGCGGCATCCAGAAAAATCGGCGTGTCATACGGATCGCGCCGCCAGGAAACGAACGAATCTTCCAACGGTGTGAGATTCACGTTGGTCAACGCGTCATATCGCGTCACCCAGGAGTTCACGTTGCCCGCGCCCCAGCCGTACTGTCGCCAGCGATACAGAAAATTTCCATTCCGCGTGACGTTGATCCCGCCGGCGCCGTTGCCATCGTCATAAACCGCCAGGTTCGTGCCGTTCGCGTAATCAAATATCGTGATGCTCGGCGCCCACGCGCCATCGGTGAAATAGACCAGATTGGATCGTCCCACCGCCAGATGCAGAGGATTGGAAAGGTTGTAAGCATTGGGTGTGGAAATGTTTTTTTCCGCAACGACCGCGAACGAGTTCAGGTTCACCTTGGAAATCGTCCGGCTTCCCGCGTTGATGACGTAAATCGCATCGCCCGCCGGAGTCATCGCCATGTCGGTCGGATTCAGGTTGACCGGGATTTCGCCGAGGATGGCACCATTGGTGGAATTGAGCGCCAATAAAGTTCCCGGCACGGTGCCGTCCGCCTGGTTGAGCGCATAGACGCGCGGCTGCAAATAGTCCGGCAAAAGCTTGTTCACAGTCCGATTTGGCAATGGAATGGTGACCTGTCCCTGAGCAGTGGACGCGACAAATATGGCGCATAACAGTGCGATTGAGGCGGTGCGTAGATTCATAAGCATTTTTCTAGATTACTGAAGGTTTTAATGTGAGGGTTTAATGTTTGCAAGAAAAATCCGACGGCAAAAAAGCCTGAAAAAGAAGCTGACAAAAGAGGCAGCACATACTAACCTCCATTACCTCTCTTCGCAAGGGAAACGGCAATGAAAACTAAAGCGCTGGTACTGCTTGGTTTCGGTCTGATCATCGGGATCCTGGTCTTATATCCGAAACGGCCAGCGCCGCCACCCGGACCGGTTTCCATTCAGCACACAAATTCAAACTCAAAAGTGGCTTTCAAAAAGGGTCCGTCCGGCAATGTCACCGAAAGGACCGAGTTTAATGATGATGGGACCCTCAAGGCTAAAACCATTTACAACGGAGCGCGGCCAGATAAATCACAGATTTTTGATGCCAGTGGAAAGCTCAAATCGCAGGACAGCTTTTCCTATGACGCCTCCGGCAAACTGACCGCTGTGTTTCGAACGACAGCAAACGGAGAAGTCATGCAAATGGTGTATTCCTACGATGAAAGCGGGAAGGAAACGGGCCGGAGGTTGATCGATTTCTCCGGCCGTGAGGTGCCGTTGGAAAAACAGAAGGAAGTATGGGGAGACTGATTCGGCTTTCCCGTTTCGGTCATTCGAGAGTTCGTTTCCTGAATTCCGAGGAGGATCGTCGGAACGGTAATTCATGCCTTGGAGGAAGCCGGAGGAATCGTCTCCAACGTGTCACGCCAGAAACCGCCCCGGCGTCGGCCTCGTTTCGCAAGCGCCGTTGCTATAGAGTGGTTCTCAAAAATCATTTCCAGTTTGAGAGTTGAAGCGGAGGCGGAGGGGAAAAACATCGAACTCCGAAGAACGCAGGACGGCTTCTGAAAGCCGCATCCAACTACAATAAATCGCAGACTGGCGTTAAGGTGGGGCGGGCTGAGGCCGGGCATTTCCCGGTAATTCAGGGACAGGCTGGAAGCGCTGTCCTGCTTTATTTCGTGTGGTTGAAGATTAAAAAAGTGTAACTGCGCTCCGGACGATTTTCGGTTAATTTTGGCAATGCGGTTGACGCAATTATTCAGCGCGCTCGCGGCCAGGAATTATCGCCTGTTCT
>OBLU010006549.1_pt1 | contig 10353 bp, 9 predicted proteins | sample 1518681 | NCBI WGS metagenome assembly OBLU01 (sample SAMEA3539304, study PRJEB22396) | soil metagenome | biome: tundra; feature: field; material: soil | place: USA | collected 2010-05 | depth 0.15 m
GGGCTCGACAACCAGTGCCTGCGCCGGATCACCCGATTTGGCGCGAGCTGAAGACAGTTCGTCCGTCAGCAATGCATGGACCGACCACGTTTCAAGATTGCCTGCCGATTCTTGATTGCCAGCCGTGGCAGATGGTGCAGGCTGGGGCGGATCGGGCATGGCAGGGAGTGAGAGAGGCTGCTGTAACTCAAATGACCGTGCGGTATGCGCCTCGATCCGCTCCCGGTGATAGGGCAGTTGGTGATAGAGCATTTTCATGGCCCGATCTTTCTTACCGGGCGCCGTGAAGACGGCTATGTGGTCATGCAGACTTACTCTTTGCCTGTACCCACTCGCGTGCAAGGAACGACCGTTTTGGCGAGGCGCCGGGCGTAGAAAGGTGTAGCACCGGTGCGCCATTGGTTGCAGTGGAACCGACAATCGGCAGCGGCCCGGATGGCAGCATCAACTCATCGAATTGAATCCGGACGGTATGAAACGGTGTGAAATCTCCGCGCAGACGGGGAGCTCAGGCTTTCCGTCAACCTGCAGCGGCATCGGCTCGACAGCGGGAGCAGCCTTTGCTGCAGGACGCTGCTGCAATGTTTGTGCCGCTGAAAGTGCGGCGGTTGCGATGGCCGCGGCAGCAAAAAATGAGCTGAATCGGCGGTGAAGACAAAACAACATCGAAGGAAGTCTCCTGCGTGAAGATTCCAACGTCTAAGACGTAATACCTGGGTAAACGGAAGCGTTCTGGAACATTCGCGCGCCTCCTCGAGACATTTGAGCCTGAAGGGCCCTTTCGATAGCTTTTAAATTCTTCGATAGCTTTTAAATTCTTGGAGCTACTATACCGCGTACTCACTGCCTGGGACTTCGGTTTCCCGGTCCTAGTACACTGAAAGGTTCCTCTATTCCTTGGCAGTTGAGCGGAGGCCCCAAAAATGACATCGGTGATTCTTCCAGCGGTACCGTCGGAATCGCGGGCGGGGCGGTTTGGCGTGTATGGCGGGCGCTACGTGCCAGAGATGCTGATGGCGGCGCTGGTTGAGCTGGAGCGCGAGTATGAAGTGGCGAAAAATGATGCCGCGTTTCAGGCAGAGCTGGCGGGGCTGCTGAAAAACTATGCGGGGCGTCCGACGCCGCTGTATTTTGCCAAGCGGCTGACGGAACAGCTGGGCGGGGCCAAGATCTATCTGAAGCGCGAAGACCTGCTGCATACCGGGGCGCACAAGATCAACAACGCGCTGGGCCAGGGATTGCTTGCCAAGCGCATGGGCAAGAAGCGCATTATCGCCGAGACCGGCGCGGGGCAGCATGGGGTGGCTACCGCAACTGTGTGCGCGCTGCTGGACCTGGAGTGCGTGATCTACATGGGCGATGTGGACATGGAGCGCCAGGAGCTGAACGTGCTGCGTATGCGCCTTCTTGGCGCGGAAGTCCGCGGGGTCAGTGCGGGGTCGAAGACACTGAAGGACGCCATCAGCGAGGCGATGCGGGACTGGGTTACAAACGTCAGGACGACCTATTATCTGTTGGGGAGCGCGCTGGGGGCGCATCCTTATCCGACGATGGTGCGGGACTTTCATCGCTGCATCAGCATGGAGATGAGGGAGCAAATTCTGGAGAAGGAAGGCCGGCTGCCGACGGCGGTAATTGCGTGCGTGGGCGGCGGTTCAAACGCCATCGGCGCGTTCTATGAGTTCATTCCGGAGCGGCAGGTCAGGCTGATTGGCGTGGAGGCGGGCGGGCGCGGGACGGCGCTGGGCGAGCATGCGGCGCGGTTTAGTGGCGGCGCTCCAGGGGTGTTGCAGGGGACATATTCCTACGTTCTGCAGGATGAGAATGGGCAGATTGCGCTGACCCACTCGGTGTCGGCCGGGCTGGATTATGCGTCGATTGGGCCGGAGCACGCGGCGCTGCACGACTCGGGGCGGGCGGAGTATACGTCGAAGGACGATGCGGCGGCGCTGGATGCGGTGGTGAAGCTGGCGCGGACGGAGGGAATCTTGCCGGCGCTGGAAAGCGCGCATGCTGTGGCGGAGGCGCTGCGGCTTGCTCCGACGATGGCGGCCCATGACATACTGGTGGTGAATCTTTCAGGACGCGGCGACAAGGATATGGGAATCCTGGCGCGGGAGCTGAAGCTTTAGGGGATTTGTTCGTTCCCAGGTCTCAAAATCGAGACCTGGGGCACCCGCATGCTCTGGAGCATGCAGTAGTTTCGAGACTTAAATGGCGATACTGTTTGAACATAAACCCGGGCTGGTCGTGTACCTCACGGCCGGGGACCCTAGCCTTGAGACCACGTGCGCCATTGCGCTAGAGGCCATCGATGCGGGCGCGGCGGTGATTGAGCTGGGTGTGCCGTTCAGCGATCCCCTGGCCGATGGGCCGGTGATTCAGAGGGCCAGCGAGCGGGCAGTGGCGAGGGGAACACGGCTGAAGGATGTGCTGGCGCTGGCTGCGGAGATTCGCGCGGCGCGACCGGCAACGGGGTTGGTGATCTTCAGCTATCTGAATCCGATTTTGCGCTACGGGATGCACAGGTTTGCGGATGAAGCCGCGGAGGCCGGGGTGGACGGCGTGCTGGTGACGGACCTAATTGTGGAGGAGGCAGGCGAGTACCTGGCGGAGATGGAGCGGGTGAAGCTTGCGCCGATTTTTCTAGCCGCGCCGACAAGTCCCGATGAACGGCTTGAGGCGATCGCGATGCACTCGAAGGGTTTTGTTTATGCGATCTCGCGGGTTGGCATTACGGGGACACAGCAGAGCCTGACGGCAGATGCGGCGGCGCTGGTGGCGCGGATTCGGCGATGGAGTACGCTGCCGGTAGCCGTGGGGTTCGGCATCAGTAACGCAGAACACGTCGCCAAGGTGGCGGAGTTCGCGGATGCCGCGGTGATCGGCAGCGCGATTGTGGAGTTGATTGAAAAATCGACTCCCGAGGCAGCGCCCGGCGCAGTGGCTCGATTTATCAAGAGCCTGCATCTGCCTGAGGCAGCGCTGGCCCGATAAAAACACCCCGCAGGCGGCGCTCGAGCCGCATAGATGGATTTCAACTCTTGCTCCTATGCATACTGGATGCGTCGAGTCTTCAATCAGGAGAAGGCCGGAGTTCCACAGTTGGGAGCGCAACACGAGGATGGAATGACGCTGGAAGAATTGCGAGACCAAATTGATGTTCTGGACCGGCAGCTTGTGGAGTTGCTGAGTGAGCGGGCACGGGCTGCACAGCAGATCGGGCACCTGAAGGCTGCTACTTCACTGCCGGTGTACGAGCCGGGGCGGGAAAAGGTGATCTACGCCAATGTGCGCGCGGCGAACAAGGGCCCACTGCCAGACATTGAATTGACGCATATCTACGAACGCATCATCGACGTGATGCGAGCCCTGCAGAGGGACGAGTTGGCATCAGAGAGAAACGCCCAGGCGCACGCGCCGGGCCAAGGCACTGGCGGACAGATTAAGACAGTCGCGCCCGAGACAGGGAACAAGCAATGATCGTAGCCATGCAGGAGAGGGCCACGGAAGACCAGATCGATGCAGTCATCGATGCGATGGTGGAAGCCGGGGTCAACGTTCATCGAACTACAGGCGCAACCCAGACAATCCTGGCCGGAGTGGGACCCACTGCCGGCGTAGAGCTAAGGAAATTTGAATTGCTGGCGGGTGTGCTCTATGTGCACAGAATCACCGCGCCCTACAAGCTGGCCGGGCGGGCATTTCGTCCGGAAGGCACGGTGGTGGAGTTTGCCAACGGGGCAAAGATTGGCGGCGAGAAAGTTGCGATTATCGCCGGCCCCTGCGCCATTGAGAACCGCGAACAGATCTTCACGATTGCGGAATGCGTGAAGGCGGCGGGAGGCGGATTTTTGCGCGGAGGAGCCTTCAAGCCGCGCAGCTCGCCGTATGCATTTCAGGGCCTGGGCATTCCCGGGTTGCAATTGATGCACGAGGCTGCGGAAGCGAACGGCCTTCTCACGGTGAGCGAGGTAATGGAGATTTCGCAGATTGAACCGATGCTGCCGTATACCGATTGCTTCCAGGTAGGCGCGCGCAACATGCAGAACTTTAACCTGCTGCGGGAGCTGGGCCAGGTACGCAAGCCGGTGCTGCTGAAGCGCGGCATCGCGGCTACGATCGAGGAGCTGCTGCTTTCGAGCGAATACATCATGGCGGGCGGCAACTACGAAGTGATTCTGTGCGAGCGCGGCATTCGGACGTATGAAACTTCAACGCGGAACACGATGGACATTGCGGCGATTCCGGTGGTGAAGAAGCTGTCGCACCTGCCCATCGCGGGCGATCCGTCGCATGGCACGGGGCGGCGCGACATGGTTCCCGCATTGGCAAAGGCGGCGGTGGCCGCGGGGGCGGATGCGATTCTGGTGGAGATACATCCCAACGCCGACAAGGCCGCCTCCGATGCGGCGCAGACTCTGTTCCTCGACCAGTTTGAAAAGCTGGTTGGGGAGTTGAGAGTGATTGCCGGGGCGGTGGGGCGAACGCTGTAACGTAACGGAGCACGAAGGGCCGCATGATTGAGCGCATCGCCATCCTGGGCACGGGGCTGCTGGGCACATCGGCAGGGCTGGCGCTGCGTGCGGCGGGGTTTCGCGGCTCAATCGTGGGCTGGAACCGGGGCGCTGATGGGGCGCAGGTGGCGCTGACGATGGGCGCGATCGACAGGATTGCGACGGGCCCGTTGCAAGCGGCGCGAGAGAGTCAGGTGGTGGTGCTAGCTGTGCCCATCTACGCGACTCTCGACTTTATGGAGAAGCTCGCTGGCGTGCTTGGTTCCGATCATTTAGTCACAGACTTGGGCAGCACGAAGCGTCAGATATCAGAGGCAGCTGGCCGCCTGTTCAACACGCCGGAGCGCGCGGCGTTTCTGCCCGGCCACCCAATGGCGGGCAAGGAACGGAGCGGAGCGGCGCTGGCCGATGCGGAGCTTTTTCGCGGGGCGGTGTGGCTGTTTACCGACGATGCGGATTGCCAGCGGTCGGCACATTCTGCTGAGCTGGTGAAGGGCTGGCGCGAGTGGGTGGTGGCGATGGGCTCGAAGACCATCGATCTTGATCCGGTGCGCCACGATGAGCTGGTGGCGTGGGTTAGCCACTTGCCGCAGTTTGTGGCAACGGCTTTGAGCGCGCTGCTGCAAGACGAAGTGGGCGATGCGCCGGAGCTGAAAGACGTGGGCGGACGCGGGCTGCGCGAGATGACACGGCTCGGGGCAAGCCCCTACTCCATGTGGCGCGATATTGCGTATACCAACACGGAGGCCATCGAGGCGGCGCTGCATGCGCTGGAGCAGAGGCTGGCACACTTGCGCGAAAACCTGCGCACGCCGGAGCTGCGCGATGAGTTTGAAGAGGCGAATCGGTTCAGGCGGGAGTAACGGATTCAGGATTCGAAAGAGAAGAGGCGCCAGGTCTCGCCGTTCTTTTCAAAGCTGGATGAACGGACTGCGTTGTCCGTGAAGGCAGAGATGGCTTGCTGCCAGAATTGGTGAGCCGAAACATTTGCCTGCATCACGCGAACTTCCCACTGTCCTGGGAATCTCCGCCACACTTCGTGTGCAATTCGAGTTCCGGTTCCGCGTCTGCGGTATCCGCGAAGAACAAAGAACTCTGCCATATCCCATACGTTCTGATCGCCGGAAACCCTCGAGCCTTTTCTCACGAAGGCCAATCCTGCAAGTTTGCCATCGACGTTGATTAGAAACGGATGGCGGGTGGATTCGCTCCAATAGAGGAGAAGGTCGGGGTAGCCGAATCTGGCATCGTCGCCGAGCTCTATCTGATGGAATTCGCTGAAGTCGTGCACGTACAACTCAAGCAGGTTGGCCACAATCGGCTGCTGCTCCGGCGTGGCAGGAATCAGTTCGATCTTCGCGAAGGTGTTGTTAGCGGGCATTAACCTGTTCCGGACGGGTGCGGAGTTCGATGCCTCAGAATCGAGACTTGGGGAACCGAGCAAGAATTAGTCTTCTTGTCTGGCAGGTTCTGCTGCTTCTTTCGCGGGGTCGAGGGCGTGGAAGCCCTCACTTTTGGCGGCTTCAAGAAGGTGGGGCGACGCGGAGACGAAAATGATCTCGGTGCCTTGAAACATGTCGCGGGCAACGATGGCGGCGGCGAGCTGGAGCGTGTCTGGCCAGCGCAGGGTGGTGCGGTCGAGGAGCTGGCGCGCGGCTTCAAGCACGGCTGGGTTCAGAGGCTGCTGCACCATGCGCGCTGCTTCAAGGCGCAGAATATCGAGGGCTGCTGTCGCGTCTTCAGGGGAGATGCCGCCGGAGCGCTCGCGTCGGCGGACGGCCGCGTAAACCTCCAGCGGCGTGGAGGCTGAGATGAGTTTGCGGTTGTCTTCAACGGCCTCCATGAGGCGGATCAGGGCATCGGTGCCTTGCTCCTGGACGAAGAGCTTGGCGAAGGCCGTGGATTCAAGGAAGTAGCAGCTCAAAGGTTTCCCCGCTCCTCTTCAATGGCTTCGGCGATGGAGTCGCCATGGACCGCGACGGGATGGAAGCGCTGTGCCTCGTCAGGAATGCCTGCTTCAGCGCGGTTGAGCCGGATGGTGGTTGTGGGATACGCAGGGGTCTTGGGGTTGGCGATCTTGCTGGTGAGCACGACGCCGCGCTGAATGGCCTCAGCTAATACCGCCTGGCGCGATTCGGGGTGCTGATTCCAGCGGAAGGCCTTGCGCGGGAGGAACGAGTCGCGGAACCATTTGAGAGCGATGAATGCGTGTCCACCTCGCTCCGCCTCTGCCAGCGCAGCGCACAGTTCCTTCACGCGGGCGTCGAGGTCGGCGGGAATGATGGCTTCCTGGCCATCGTCGTCCTCCTCGTCGTAGTCATGAACAGCAGCCGTTCGGGGCGCGCGGGTTGCGCGCGAGGCCGGTTCGCCGTCGCCGATGCGCTCGAAGTAAATGCGCACCTCATCTTCTTCCGGCGACCAGGAATCTGCCGTGGCGTTGCGGCGCTTGCTGCGGCCATTTTCGCCGCAGAGCTCGACGATGGCCTGATATCCGGGGGGGGCCAGAAAACGCAAAGCCCGGGCGATGCCGGGATCCCCTGAAAACCCCAAGTCGTTGAGGGCCTCTTCAATAATTTCTTCCGCGTCGGGAATGCTCAGGTTTGATAAATCTACGCTGCTTTGTGCAGACTTTGGCGTCTTCATTTTGCTTTTCTCCGTATGCCGCGCCTTCAGCTCTGCCGCTGCCGCATCGTCACCGGAGGCCTCAAGGCCGGAGTCCGGAGCCAGCTAGCACCACGTGCAGAGATCGAAAGAGAGCAGCCTTAGTTCTAAAACTTCATCATCGAACCGGATGAATTCCGACTCATGCCAGCGATGGTGAACGTGTTCTGTCGATTTGGTCTCGCGGGCTCTTGCTCATAGGCTGCAAGTGAATGCTGCCCGCTGCATTTTTCTCATCAATGTAAGGTGATCCATGGTATTCATGCGGCTTTCAGGCTACAAAAGCCCTCTTCCACTTCTCTCTTCTACCCCACATGGATTTGAGAAAGATATTAGCTAATTCATTGGTTCAACGTTTTACATCCCACAGTGTACCCGATAAAGCGATTGTGCGCTGAGCAGAATAAGACCAATTCTAGCTCGCGGGCTCCGGGCAACCTCAACTCAGCGAGAGGTTTGCACACGCGTGCATTCCCGAGAGCCTGAGTTCGTACAATGGGATATATGCGCCGTTGCCTGCAGCTGGTTTTGATGTTGAGTCTGGCTTCAACCAGCCTATATGCCGTGGACTCGGCCTTCGATCTGTCGGGGCCCAAGGTGGATGTGCGCGTAAAACGAGGCGAGACCACGCTGCCGATTAGCCAGGTTCCTAACCTGCTGCCGGGAGACCGCCTGTGGATTCATCCTGATCTGCCTGAAAGCCAGTCGACGCACTTTGTACTGGTGGTCGCCTTCCTGCGCGGGGCTACCAACCCGCCGCCCGCAGACTGGTTTATCCGCGTAGAGACCTGGACCCGTGATGCGCGCGACGAAGGCGTGTTTGTGACGGTTCCCGCAGAAGCTCAGCAGGCGCTGATCTTTCTGGCGCCGGAGACGGGTGGGGACTTCAGCACGCTGCGCGCCGCCGTGCGCGGACGGCCCGGCGCATTTGTGCGTGCCACGCAGGATCTGCAGGCCGCCAGTTGGGACCGGATGCGGCTGGAGGCTTATCTGAACGAGGTGAAGGTGACTTCGCAGACCGATCCTTCGTTGCTGAAAGCGCGCGCCGAGCTGGCTGCGCGCAGTTTGGGCATCAAGCTGGACAAGGAATGCTTTGACAAGCCAAGCGATCAGCAGGCTCCGTGCCTGGTGGAACACACCGAGGGACTGGTGCTGGATGACGCGAATGCGCAGTCGCTGGTGGTGCAACTGACGAGCGGATCGACGGCGGACCTGATGAACCAGATCAGCTATTCCTCGATGGCCGGAGGTGGCGCGTATAGCCCCTATATCGGCGCGATCGTGGACACGGCGAGGATTCTGGCGTCGTTGCATACGGCGCATTTTCAATACATTCCCGCGCTGGCGCTGCCGATTAACGACACGCTCAACCTGCGGCTGAATGTGCCGCCATCGTTTCGTGATCCCAAGTCAGTCGTGGTGGTGGCGCTGCCGCCGGTAGGGCCGGCCAAACCGCCGCCGCTGCATCCGGTGAACCCGGGCGAGGGCTATTGCGCACAGAAGCCCGGCCTGGTTTTGCCCGCCGAAGGGGCGCCGATGGTTTTTTCAACCCAGTTGGCCTACGGACTGACGCTGCACATCGAAACCAACAGCGGTTCAAAGAGCTCCTCGGTAGACCTGCCAGTGAAGGCCGATCCATCGTCGGGCGGGCTGGTGCTGGTGGATCCTGCGCCGCCACTTGCACAGGGCGATGTGACCGGCGTGTTGCGGGGCAAATGGGGATTTGAGAACTGGGAGGGACCGCATTTCCAGCTGCACGCGGTTCAGCCCGGCAAGTGGACACTGGTGGCGGACGACCAGTCTGCCCTGGTGGTGGGCCGCGAGGACAAGCTGCACTTTGAAGGCGAAAGTTCGCTTTGCGTCGACCGGGTGGAGGAAGAGGCCGACGGCGGCAAGCCGTTGACGCTGGCCTGGAAATCTCCCAAGCCGGATTCGCTGGAGGTAGCCGTGCCCATGAAGGACGCGGCTCCGGGACAGGTGAGCCTTGAGATTTTTCAGTTTGGGCTTGAAAAGCCGGAAAGCCTGCCCATGAAGGCCTACGCGGAGGCAGCGTCGCTGGACCGGCTGACGCTGAGCGTTGGCGATACGGTTGCTTTGCTGCGTGGGACGAGGCTGGACGAGGTGGAAAAGGCTGAGCTGGACGGCATCACGCTGACTCCGTCTGCGCTGAGCCGCGTTCAGGATCTGGACCAGCTGGCCATGAATGCCAACGGTTCCACCGGGAAGCTGGACCCCGGAAAGCGGTACATGGCCAAAGTGCAGTTGCACGACGGCCGGCAACTGAAGGCGCCGGTGATCGTGGAGCCTCCACGGCCGCAGGTCACGTTGTTGAGCAAAGGCACGCAGGAAGAGGCTTCCGCGATGCCCTCGCCGGTGCACCTGGGTAGTCCGGACGACGTGCCTGTTGAGGGGCGGCTTGTCTTCTCGCTCCGGTCCAACGTGCCGGTCAAGTTTCCTCGCAGCCAAACTGTGGAGGTGGCAGCGGTAGACGGCAGCTTCCATACGGTGCTGTCTTTGGCCGACGGCAGCCTGATGCTGGGGGACACGAAGACCGCCATGGGAAGCGTGGACACTCTTGCGCGCCTTGGGTCGTCAGCCTTTGGGCCGGTGCAGGTGCGGGCGATCTCTGGGGACGGCGTGACTGGAGACTGGCTGCCGTTGGGAACGCTGGTGCGGCTGCCCGGATTCAAAGAGCTGCATTGCCCGCACAACGTTGCCAAGCCCTGCACCCTGACGGGAACGAATCTTTTCCTGGCTACGTCAATCAGTGCCACGCCCGACTTTGAGAACGCCACCGATGTGGGGCCGGAGTTTACAGGAAGCCAGCTGAGTGTGCCCCACCCCGTGAACGGCATGCTCTATCTGAAGCTGCGCGACGACCCGGCGACAGTGCAGACGCTCAGCTTACCCGTGATGCCTGCTTTGAAATCGGGGTGGCAGGCGGCAGCCGCGCAGAGCCAGCCCGTAGCCATTCAGATTCGGCGCGTTGCCGCGCAATCAACTGGCACCCCGGCGGGAACAGAACCGTAGGGAGCCCCAGTGAGGTTCGGCCTGAGGCCGATTGCTCGGCAAAATCTAAGACGCCGAAGCCTTGCTAGAGCATTTCTAATTTAAGTATCTACATTTCATGCGATAATCCTCCTGTCGGTGAGAGGGAGGTTCGGATGCAGTCGTA
>OBLU010006550.1_pt1 | contig 10353 bp, 3 predicted proteins | sample 1518681 | NCBI WGS metagenome assembly OBLU01 (sample SAMEA3539304, study PRJEB22396) | soil metagenome | biome: tundra; feature: field; material: soil | place: USA | collected 2010-05 | depth 0.15 m
CTCGATTCAGCCTTTGCTCCGTAGCTGTGAACGCGGCGGTAATGATCAAAGGTAAGCCGGTTCCTTGTTCTGGACGCAGAAGGTTGGAGCCGAACTCTCTGCGTGACTCAATGTAGGTCGAAGCGCGGAAGCTGGGAAGACGTGCTTGCGCTCTTGTGCGAAGGGTTCTGCTAGGGGAAAAGGCGGCAACAACTGAGGGGTGATCGGCTATGCTGTGAACGATATGGACCCGATTATTCAGAGCGTAGCGAGTAAGGCTGTAGGTGCTGGGTTGTCGGCGGCATGGCGCAGGCTCCTCGGATGGCAGATCAGAATAACGCATCCGCGCACGAGCGAGACGATGCAAGGGCCTGAGCCGCTGGGGCAGGGATTCAGTTACCAAGTGCAAGGAACGCTCGGACGCCTTCCGAGTGGCCATGAGATATGGCTGCTTCTTCAGGATGAAGTGACCGGATTGGTAGCGCCGCAAGGATTCGCCGCCGTCCAATTCGATCGATTGAACAAAACTTGGAGCGGCAGAGTGAGTGGAGCGGGAAGGAAAAGTGCCAAGATATACGCCGTCCTTGCTCCGCCGACATCGCAGGATTATTTTAGGTATTATCAAAAGCTCGGCGCGATCAGAAACTATCAGTTCGAATCGCTGCCTCGCGTTCCTACCGAATGCGTCAATCAGGATTCGGTCCAGGCGCGATTCCCGCAGGGATGACGCCGTCATGCGGATTTAGCCAAAGCCAAAAGCTTCTCCCTCAGCGCCTCGGTCTCAAGGGTGCTCTCGGTCAGCATGCGCGCCATATTCGCAGCACCGGCCGTGTAAGCCTTGTAGGCCGCCTCGGTGTCGCGGTCGGCATATTGACGAAGAGGGGAGGGAGACACGGCGCGGGCGATGTCGTAGCCTTTACCTTTAGCCCAGAGTTCGAAGGGAGAAGGGGCGACGGGGGATCATGTGCAGATGCCTCAGAATTCCATCCCATTCACACGCTCTGCGGCGCTCGAAACGATGAAGGCGGCACGCTTTAGGCCAACACTTTCAGCTGCTTTGTCTATCGTCGCTGTGGCCTGCTTGTCGGCGTCGATATCGTCAAACTTGACCGCCTGGCGCGCAACGTTGGACGCCGGCGCCCTTTCATGATTGCATACCCGTGCTTTTCGCCCTCGGCCAGCCCGAGCAGGATGGCGAAGCCCGGGGGTGAGCGGAGTCGTCATGACCTTCACGGGCTCGTTGTAACGTTTCTTTAGCTACAGACAGCGCAATTCCAGTCCTCAGGAGCTTTCAAAATGGTGTCATCTCAGCAATTTATCGACACACGGAAACGGTGTATAGCGTTAGCGGCACTCGCAGCATGCATCTTATCCATATCGGCGGCTGCACAAACCGTACCGCCGAAATCGGAAGTAATCTCCATTGACTGGGGAAAGACCATCGCTATCTCGCGATCTACCCCGACTCTCGCCCGTGAGTGCTGGCCTCGTATCCGGTTCGCAACCGCTGCCGCACGCTCGTCCTCAATTCGCTTTTTGAGTATTTGAGGGTCGTTGGCTACTCTTAGTAGCTCTTCCTCGACGAGTGTTTGCATAGCCTTTTGATTGACGCCATAAGAGATTATTGACACAAAGATGTGGATATCGACATTCGGAAACTGAAAGGCAAGTTCGCGGACCATCGTTCTAATGCTAACTTCCCATGTCTGCAGCCTGAGCGTCGTATGCACATCATCGATCCAGGAGTTTGCATTTGCAGGATCCTCAGCATGAATTCGAAGAGACTGCAATGCCGAGCTCGCTAACGCTGGCTGCTGTCGAATCCAATCGGCGCAGAGAAGAGATGCGAGCCTGCCATTTCTACGGTCAACGATCTCTATTTTGTAGGCGTTAAGAATCTGTTGGCAGGTAGGAGCTGTATTTGAAATCCGAAAGCCATGAAAACATCTCCTTCGCAAGGGTTCATCGTTTCGCAAATGCTCAAGCAGCTGGGACCGAGGAATCTTGAAGATAAACTCTTTGAACAACTGGTCGTCACGGAAGTGGTAGACTGCAGTGTAAGCTTCAGATTCCATTGAGCTAGCCTCATCGATTTTAGAGGATGATACCACTCTCGAGTTGGAGAAGCGCATTCATGCAGATTTCGTGCGTCGCTCGTCGTGGTGACCGCAGAACAATCTGAGAGTCTGCTCGCATCAACCTGCTTGCCCCGAGGCATGGATACAAGTTGTGCAGAGGGTGTGCGTGACATTGCCGACACGCCGGGAATTTAGCAACGCTGCGCCCGGGTCACTTGGCGCCAAATCGTCGGGTATCAAACCGAGGAGGCTGCCGGCCAAGATTGCCGTTAGATGAACGCATTGGCTGTTGGCGGCAGTTCAGATTGTCGCTGAGGAGAATTGTCGAACCGTTGGCGATTTGCGAGGACCCATCGTAATCACGCAATTCGTCCCCTCTTGTCTTGCCCTGTTATAGTCTAGTGCACAAACAGCGTCAGCCTTGCTTCGTGGCGAATGGATACCTATTCTGCCGAATGTCCAACGCCTTCAAATGTTCGACGACACACTTCGATAGAGAAAGCAAGGGCAAGGCGAGGATACGGTGCAAACCATGTCAAGCTTGTATTCTAATGGTCCGAACAAAGACTTTGTAATCCGGCCATAAGATTAGGCGATTTGGCTGTTATACCGGAGCCAGAAAACCTAGCAGTAGAGGTCATAGACTAGGCTGCGTGCAACGCGAATGCGTCCTTGCCCAGTTTCAGATCAACAGGTCAACACCTGAACTCTCCGGCGACCACCATACATTGATCTGTTAGCATGGATTCGCTGGCGATGCGCGCAATTCACTTTGTCAATTATGAAGTGGTCGCCACCATTCTGCTGAGAATCTTGTCCCATGGGCAAAGGGGCACTCTAACGCCCTGGACGGGCAATTCATCAGCTACACTGATCGGGCAGTGTCAAACGAGGATTTCTGATGAGCAAGCCAATGGTCGATCCAGCGCCGTCAAAGAAACCAGAACCCACCCTTCTCCAGCCAGACAATCACAATAAGAAATATGAATCACTATTCAATGAAATCGACACCGGTCAAATCAAGCTGCCGATGTTTCAGCGTGAGTTCGTCTGGGACAAGGAGCAATCGGCAAAACTCATCGATTCCATCTTGAAGGGTTACCCAATTGGCACATTCATTTTCTGGAAAACCAAAGACGAGTTGCGCAGCTATAAGAACCTCGGCAATCACAAGCTTCCCATTACGCCGCAGGGGGATTACGTTCAGTACGTCTTGGACGGTCAACAGCGTATTACATCTTTGTACGCCATCCGCAAAGGAATACGCCTGTCGAAAGAGGGACGCGAAATTGATTACAAAGACATCTTCATTGACCTTGAGTACGACCCGTCAACTGACGATCAAATCATAGTGACAGATCAAGTTGAGGGAAGGCGTTATGAGTCTGTTCATGGGCTTCTGAGCCGCCCATTGGGCGAGTTTTATCGAACTCTTCCTCACACGGAGGCAGACAAACTTGAGCACTACAAGACGAAGCTTACAAGCTATGATTTTTCGTCAATCACGATTAAGGATTACCCGATAGAGATTGCGTGCGAAGTATTCACAAGAATAAATACCGGCGGCAAGTCTCTAACCTTGTTTGAAATACTCGTAGCCAAGACCTACGATGAAGCACAATCCTTCGACCTGGCAGAGAAATACGACCTTTTAGTTTCCGGGAGCGATGATGACAAGGAATGCCTTTCTGAAGCCAAGTTCGACACTGTCTCGGAAGCTGTCATAACGCAGTGCGTCGCCGCCATTATCTTGAAGGCAGTACGCAGCAGAGATATTCTGAAGATTTCGCGAGCAACCTTCATTGCGAATTGGGAGCCTATGAAGAAGGCCATTTTTATGGCTGTGGATTTTGTACGCACCGAGTTGCGTGTGCCCGTGTCTCAGCTCCTGCCGTACCCGGCAATTCTGGTCCCGCTGACGTATTTTTTCCATAAGAACGGAAATAAAAAGCCTGACCTTGAACGTGTTTCGCTCCTCGAACAATTCTTCTATTGGGCCGGGATTACCTACAGATATAGTTCGGCGACGGAATCTAAGATTGCCGAAGACCTCATACGAATGGACGCAATCGTTGGGGGAAAACATCCAACCTATCCCTTGACGGAACTTGAGGTCAGCGGCGAGACGATCAGCGAGACGGATTTCAGAGCGGGCAACGCCTTCTGCAAGACAATCCTGTGTCTTCTTGCGTATCAGTTGCCAAAGTCGTTCGACACGAACGGCATGGTGATCCTGGACAACAGTAACCTAAAGATCGCGACAAGCAGGAACTATCATCACTTTTTCCCAAAGAAATACTTGGAAGAGCGTGTGCCGGGGAGCATCCCCAATCTAATTGCGAACATAACTCTAATCGACGGCTATTCCAACAAGCACAAGATTGGGAAGAAACCTCCAAAGTCCTATATAGGAGCGTTCGCGAAAGGCAACAAGAAGATCGCTCAGACATTGAGGAGTCACTTGATTTATGACCGCGAAGCATTTGGAGTTGACACGAACGACTATGGCCTTTTCATTGAGAAGAGGTCTACGGCCATTGCCGATGCGCTCAATTTAAAACTGTCTTGTGGGGGTCCAGATGTGTCGGCTGCGGATAGTCGCCAGCAAACGGGCTGAAACCGCTCGTAAAAAAGCTGCCAACACTCCCTGCTGATACCTGCCCCGCGCTTTGGAACGCTCGCCCGGTCCATTCAACTCAATCCGCCGCACAGACCGCGCCCCGCCAACGCCGGACCACGTGGGAAGGGGGTAGGGGGTGCCATCGGACGCGACGCACTGACTGGGCCAGCGAGAATCCCAATTTTGGATTTTTAGATATTGGTAATTTGAACAGTCCAAAATTTGGAGTCTCCGCTATTGCGTGCCCCGGAAAACCACAACCCATAAAGGTTGGACCAAGCTGCTGGTCGTTTGGGTTGCGATGCAGTAGATGATGCAAAGTTCGGGTGACACTTTGTAGAGTAAATCTCGATTCACCATGGTGTTGTACAGTGGTGACGAGACGATGGAGTGGCCATGATGAGGGACGAAAGGCAGCTCAGGGGTTTGGTGACTCGGAGCAAAATGGAAATCCGAGCGTCGACCTCCTTTTCGCCCGATCTCTACGAAACTCCCGAAGAAATCGCACGGCAGTAAAGGGTTTCGTTGACGTGGGTACTCCACGACGCATCCGAAAAGTAAGTGGCCGACCAAGGGTTGCTGCTAACGGGGAAGTAGATAAGGAGGCGGAGAATAAACTCACGCAATCCAACGACGCGGCAAGGAACCCCCATGACTGTTGAAGCTGACAAGACGGCTTTGGCGGAACAGGGCGATCTACTCCAATTCGTCAAAGAGTTGGCGATGTACTACATGGACTTCCTTGAAACGGATTTCCACCGGCAAAAGAATCCTAAAAGAAGCGTCCGCCTCAGAAACGCCGATAACCTCTTGGTAGGCATCAACCTTGCCCGGTATCCGGCATTCGTACAGGTGGCCTGGAAGGTCATCTTGTCCGGGTTTTCGAAGGAGGCCCTCTCGGAAATCCGGAAGGGTGCGTTCCGCACGGCTTTCCCCGGCGATCTTCTTCAGCTGATCAAGTTGGAAGTCGACAAACTGTCCGACAGACAGATGGACGATCTGTTGGCCGCAGTTGGCGGGGACATCGTCAAGTTCTCAAAGGCCCATCGCACCGATTACGACAAGGCGCTAACGACGACCATCGAGGCCATTGGCATGCGCATCCGGGCCAACTTGCTCTCGCCATTTATGAGCCACATCCGGAAGCCGCTTGAGCGGCTTGACCTCGGTGATGAGAACGCTCTCAATGAGATCGAGGAGGAACTCTGCGAGCTTATCCAAGAACCAGCGAGAAACAAGATCTCCGAAATCATCCGGAAGTTCATCACGGACACCCCGGTCGAACTCGGTGAAGAACTTCGGTCACTATTTGAGGCAGACGCGATAAGGCCCCTGGTCATGGGTTTCTTTTCCAACTTCGACGTCGGGGACCTATTCCTAGAGCTTTTCGAGCTGGAACGTAACAAAAGCATTCTAGACAAACAAGAGTTTTATCTTTATTTCTGCGACATCGCCTACGAAGGTTCGAAGTACCCCATCTTCTACATCCCATTCAGCACTTCGGTGAGGGAAGACCGACTGGTCGTTGAATTCGACGCCCAGGTGTACCTGAATAAGCGTGCTTTGGAGTACATCGTCCAAGAGGATAACGAGCGCACCGGTAAGAAAGGGACGTTGCGCTGTACCGCCGACCGTATCATCTACCTCGCTCAACAGGAGACTCGATTCTCCCACTTCATTTCGGGCGTTATTGCGGAACTTGGAAACTTCTTCCAGCTCGACCGCACGCTCGATCTCCAGGACCCGAAACCACAGGTCGCGAAGAGCGCGTCGGTGCGCGTTACCAACGCCTGTTATGTCGCGCTTTTCGATAACGCCGACGAGGCACTTCTTAATGACTACGAGCAGCTCCTCCAGTTGCTCGGGGAGGGCGGCGAGTCAGGTGTCGCCGGAGCCTTCAAAGGCTTGATCGACGACTTCATTCATCGCAACCCCGATTCTGTCGCCGGAGAAGTGCAGGAAGCTTGGGACGCCCTCGGTGTACCAGACCGTCTTGTATACGAAAGCCCAGTTCCCTTGAACAGCGAGCAACGGCAGATCCTGATGGCGTTGCAAAAGGAGCGCTGCAAATATGTCACCGTTGAGGGGCCGCCCGGAACCGGCAAGAGCCACACGATCACCGCGATCATTTGCAACATCATTCTCAACAACGAATCTGTTCTGGTCCTATCAGATAAGAAGGAAGCCCTAGACGTTGTCGAAGAGAAGATCACCTCGACGCTGAACCGCGTCCGCAAGGACAAGAAGTTTCAGAACCCGATTCTCCGCCTGGGAAGCACAGGAAGCACCTACGCACAGATCCTTTCTAAAGGGGTGATGGAGGACATCAAGGCTCACCACCGCGCCGTGAAGAAACAGCATGATACAGTGCAGCAAACAATCGCCAAGAGTAGCGCGGAACTCAAGGAAGATATTGAAGCCGAAGTCATCAGCTACGAAGACATAGCCCTCTCGACTGTAATGGAGTGGGCCGCTCTCGAAATCAGCTTCGACAAAGATCGGCCCGTCGATTTTCGGGAGATCCTCGCCCATGAGGAAGCGGTCAGCGATCTGGAGGATCTGTATTCGCTTGCAAAGGCTGTCCAGGCATTCAAGGGAATGCAATCGCCGGAATCCTCGACTATTGAGTCGCTCGGCTTCTCTGACGTGGATAGCATCGATGCGCTACTGAAGTTCTTCAAGGTGGCCGTGAGTATAGGGGAGATTTTAGGAAGGGTGGAAAGTACGTATCGCGAAGCGAGCAACGACCTAGGCCGTGTGCGGAGTCTCTCGGTCGGTGATGTCAATAAGATATCAGCCTTCCTGCAGAGGTACGCGAGATTGCGGAAGCCACTAATCGGGTATCTGTTCTCGGCTCGGGCGCTCGATGCGCTCGATCAAGAATTCAGGGTTGCGTTTGGATTCGCAGCACCGGACACGCCTCACACCCGTCTGGCGGATATCGAGCGCATCCACAACATCGCACAGGTCCTCGTGAGTGAAATGGAGCGTCTAGCGACACCTCTTCACGGAGACGGGCTTACGCTCTGTCAGGCGGTACTCACAAAGCCAGAGCTGAGATCGTTCCTGGGACGACTCGTCGAATTGGCCCAGGGGGCTGAGCGCCTCCGTAGCATCCTCTTGAAGTACCCATCCACCATGGAACGGCTAGGCATCAGAGCGGCGGATTTTGGAAGTCTCAGTGCCAATCGCCTCTCGGCCATGACAGACGACAGTTTTGCTGTGCTTGTGCGGTACGTCTCGCTGGCGCAGCAGCTTCGCAATGCCTTCAATGAGGTACCCGAAGTCAATTATGCCCGAGAGCAAGACAGCGTGCATGATCTCGTGACTGTCTATATGACCTATCTGATGGATGGGCGGGTAATCGAATTCTACGACAATCAGAAAAACACTGCCACAACCTTGCGGGACATCATCAAGAACAAGATGCGTTTTCCCCAGACTGAATTCCGAAAGCTGAAGGACGCCTTTCCCTGCATCTTGTCAGGCGTCCGAGACTATGCTGAGTACATTCCACTTGAGCCGCAGATTTTCGATTTGCTTATCATAGACGAGGCGTCACAGGTGAGCATTGCGCAGGCTTTTCCGGCGCTTCTCCGGGCAAAGAAAATTCTGATCCTCGGAGACAAAAAGCAGTTTAGCAACGTGAAGGCCATTCAGGCCCGTTCGGATACGAACCGGGAATATCTGAATCGTCTTGAAGCCAGCTTCCGCCAGAACGTCTCCCACGATCCGGCGAAGCTCGTCAAGCTGGAGCGGTTCAACATCCGCACATCGATTCTTGAGTTCTTCGAGTACACCACCAACTACCAAGCGCAGCTACTGAAACATTTCCGCAGCTACAAAGAGATGATTTCGTACTCAAACGCGAATTTCTACCGCGACAAACTTCAGGTGATGAAAATTCGCGGGAAGAACATTGATGACGTTTTACGATTTACGATTCTGCCGTCGTCTTCAGATGAACGCGCCCCTAAAAACCGGAACATCAACCAGCAAGAGGTGCGGTTCATCATTTCGGAACTGTTAAAGCTGAAGGAACAGAAGAGCAAGGCTAGTGTCGGTATCATTACACCGCATACTGACCAACAGAAACTTTTGGTGGACTCAATCGGAAGGCTGCCTGAGCGCGATTATCTTTACAGCAACTTCCGGTTGAAGATCATGACGTTCGATACCTGTCAGGGCGAGGAGAGGGACCTCGTTTTCTACTCGATGGTGGCGAATAGCGAATCGGACAAACTGTGGGGCGTTTTCATCAAGGATCTCGCTAGTGTGGACCTTGAGGAAGACGGAAAGTTGAAGGCCCAGCGTTTGAACGTTGGCTTTAGCCGCGCTAAGGAATGCGTGCACTTTGTTTTGAGTAAGCCGCTTGACGGCTTTAGCGGCGCGATTGGGGAAGCTTTACGACATTTCTGGAGTGTTTCTGTCGAAGCGAAACGAGAACACGCCGCGACCGAAGTTGATTCCCAATCGGTTCGGGAAGCAGAGGTCTTGAATTGGTTCTACCAGACCAAGTTTTGGAGCGAGAACAAGGACCGGAGCGCATTCACTCCGCAGTTCGAATTGGGAAGGTACCTGAAGCAACTCGATCCGTACTACGACCATCCCAAATACCGCGTCGACTTCTTACTTTTGTATCACCCTGAAGCGAGCACCGAAAAGAAGATCATCATCGAATATGACGGATTCAAGGAGCATTTCGGAGAGGGAATTGGCATCAATAGCTCGAACTACTCTGCCTATTACTCGGAGGAGGATGTGTATCGTCAGAAGGTTCTTGAGAGCTATGGCTACAAGTTCCTTCGTATAAACCGGTTCAATCTCGGAGAAAACCCAATCGCTACTCTCGATGGCCGTCTGCGACGACTGGTCGGCAACACAGGTGATGTGGCGCACAACCATGTACTTGAGGCTATCCACAGCGACATCAAGAAGCTCCAAGACGGGGGGCTAAAAGAATGCCCGAAGTGCAAGGAATTGCGCAACGCTGAGGAGTTCAAGGACGCATCCCTGGCTTCCGGAACGGGCCGGTTCTGCAAATCTTGCAAGGGCGTGAAACGCGTTCGGCAGACGAACGCAGCGCCTGCCCCAGCACTGAATTCGCAGAACACTTGCCCGAAGTGCGGGTCACGCATGTTACCGCGATCAGGGCGTTTTGGAAGGTTCTATGGGTGCAGCAGATATCCGTATTGTCGGGCGACACGCCCATATCCATAGGAGTCCTTGGGGCAGGTGAAATTTGGCTAAATCGCAATTCGGTCGCAGAGCTTTGTTGTCCGCGGTGACTCGTGGTTGGCGAAGTGCTGCGCGATTTCCACTTTCCTGCACCCCACGGCGGGCTATACAACTCGGTCCCTGGCTCGATTACACGAGCAGTCCATCTTCGCGATGACAAATGTCAAGCAGCGGGGCCATTGCCTTAGCGGGCTTGGAGCTGTCTTGCTCAGTGCCTCCGCCCCGTTCTTTTCGAAACGTGCAGCCTTCTGACCATAATCCACGAACAGGCACCGAATGCCATAGCCTTGGTCGCGGAGAAACCAAGCGCAAGCTGTAGAATCGATTCCTCCACTGAGAAGGACAAGAGCCTCTTTGCTCATTCGGGGGCGTCTAAATGGGGCAACCTACAGCTCCAGCGGCGAAGCCTCCAATCCTCAGGACTATGCATGGCTTATG
>OBLU010006551.1_pt1 | contig 10352 bp, 7 predicted proteins | sample 1518681 | NCBI WGS metagenome assembly OBLU01 (sample SAMEA3539304, study PRJEB22396) | soil metagenome | biome: tundra; feature: field; material: soil | place: USA | collected 2010-05 | depth 0.15 m
CGCTCGTCGTGATCAGAACCGCGAGCGCTAAGGCTAGTGGTCGTTTCATTTTCTCCTTCTCTCCTGAGAACTCAGTGGGGCAGATGAATTACAACCAATTTCGCGAACCCTGGATCGTCGATGCGAACCTGCAATTTGTTGATTTAGGTTCCCCCGAATCGTAAGTTGGAAAAGTTACAAGTTTGTGAAAGCCTGATGAATGTTCCACGAATAACCCCAAGCTCCGATCTGCGGAGCACGGGGAAAGCCAGCCACGTCAATCTCTGTTTTCTGCGTTTTCTGCGGGCCGGTCCGGCAACTCATATCGGGCAATGAGGTTCATCCTCCCGTAATGTTGGTCCTCTACGCTCGCCGGGAAAGCTGGCCGAGGCTGCCTGAGTGCACGACCGGGGATTGCGGTTGAAGCCTTGCGGTCGAACGGAACGGAGCAGACAGAGTTTTGCAGATGCGGGGTTTTGTTGGTGCACGACTGGCGAGTTTGGCGCAGCGGTTGCTGCGTTGTTATAATTCAGGCGCCGCAGTACGTTTCTTTGCGCACTCGCGCCGCGTGGCCAGGTAGCTCAGCTGGTAGAGCGCAGCCCTGAAAAGGCTGGCGTCGGCGGTTCAACTCCGTCCCTGGCCACCATCATTTCAAAACACTTATCTCACATTCGAACCAGACCTCCCAGTCCGCTCTCCGGCCGCAACTCTTCGGCGAGATCCGGTTCGGTTCCTCGCCACGATGCCGGTGAAGCACTTAACCTCAAATTGCCTCTCGCTCAGTCCGCTTCTGTCTGCAGCGTGGCTGAAAATCGCAACCAGCATTGCCCCTGCCGCAGCCATGCGATCCTCGCTGACACTGTGGGTGTAACCCTGCAGGGTCAATTTAACATCACTGTGGCGAAGCAAAGTCTGTACAGTTTTTGGGTCAGTTCTAATGCGGACCAGAAACGATGCCAGGCTGCGACGCAGATTATGGAAACCAAATCGCCGTGGATCATCATCTACCAGTCTGCCTTCGTCGTCTCGGTGCGATGAAAGAATGCCCACCTTCACTGCCGCTGGCCGCAGATAATCTTCCACCAGCATGTTAGCCACACGCGGCTGCTGGCCCTTGAGCTTGAGCGAGGGAAACACCCAATCCCCAGGCTGAGAATATGGCGTCTTCCCTTTCCAGCGAAACATGAATTCGGCTAGCAAAGGATGCAGCGGCACCGGGCCTTTCGAGGCTTTGCTTTTCGGCCATAACGCGAGTGGGGCGCTGAACCTTCGGAATGAAACTGCCGTGGTTCAGTCGCCTCTCACACCAGGTGGAGCGATGATTTTTCACACAGGGATGTGACAGAGATCATAGGCCGGCGTAACCGGGCAGTGTAGGATGAATGTGAAGTCGTGAAGCATCTGATCAAATTCGCCGCTGCATTGCTTGTGCTCGTGCTGTTTGGGACGCCCCTTGTGGCGGTCGCAAACTGCAGTCGGAAGCTGGCGATGGCCGCTCACTGCGGTGGCGAACGCTGCCCGATGATGATGATGCACGCGAGGCAACAAGCGAATACGCAAGTCTCCGAGGTCCCCTCGGGCCAAGGCTCCTGCTGCAAAGTCACGACCATTCCTCCGACGACGCTCACGCCCGCGATCACGCCCGGAAGCCAGATCACGGTCCAAGCTGACGATAGGCAAACGGCAACCGTCCCAGGGTCACGGCTTGCGGCGCCGGCTCCGGCCATGCGGAATGACGTCCTGGCTGCCGCAGCCTCGTCCCCTCAGGCCGTACTCTGCACTTTTCTGGTCTAATCCCTCCCTCGTCTAGACCTCTTTCTTCACGCGTAGAACAACAACACTAGACACCTATATGTTTACGGGCCAAGAGGGTCTCACATGAAGAACGCATTCCTGATATGCGGGCTAGTTGCGCTCATTTCCGTCACTGCGGCGGAAGCCCAGACGGCAGCGGTTTCAGTTGAACAGGGCCTTACGTCGGGCGCCCAGGCCGGAGCGGCGCAAGGGCCTGCAACCGAACCGACGGCCTCTTTAGACGCTTTGATCGTTGAGGCGTTGCAGAAGAATCCGGGCGTGCAGGCCGCGTTGCATGCCGTTGAAGCCCAGCGCCGCCGGGTGCCACAGGCCAAGACATTGCCCGATCCCATGGTTGGGATTGGCTGGGCGGGCAACATCGCGCCGTTCAGCGTGCAACAGGGCGATCCTTCCAGCTATCGCGGGGTGTCTGCCTCACAACAGTTGCTATATCCCGGGAAGTTGAAATTGCGCGGTGAGATTGCGTCGAAAGAGGCGGATGCGGCCTATTGGGATTACGAGGCGGTACGGCGACGCCTCACTGCGGCCGTCAAGTCCGCTTATTACGACTATTTTTTCTACGACAAGGCAATCGAGATCACCCAGAAAGATAAGGACTTGCTGCAGAAACTGGCCGCCATCGCGGAAGCGCGATATCGCGTCAGCAAGGGCATTCAGCAGGATGTTTTGAAATCGCAGACGGAAATATCGCTGCTGCTGCAACGCTTGGTGGTGCTGGAACAGCAGCGCAAGACGGCGCAGGTCAGGATTAACACCTTGCTGGCTCGCGACCCAGAAACACCTCTACCGCCAGCCGCCAACATTCAGCAGGCCAGCCTTAGTTACTCGCTGGAGCAAATCTATCAGTTGGGCCGAGACAACGACCCCGCTCTCCACCGCCAGCAACAGATGATTCAGCGCAACGAACTGGCGATCAACCTGGCGCACAAGGATTATTACCCCGACATGAACGCCGCTTATTTGTATCAACAGAGGCCGGGCTTGCCGGACATGAACGGCTTCACGTTTACGGTCAACGTTCCGGTTTTCTACAGGACGAAACAGCGGGAAGAGGTAAGACAGGCGACGGAAGAAAAGATCAGCAGCGAGCGCAGCAAGGATGACCGGCAGAACGAAGTCAACTTTGAACTGAAACAGCAGTACCTGGTGGCGAAAGCTTCCGACGAGTTGCTGCGGTTGTATACCCAAGGTGTGGTCCCGCAGGCTTCGTTGGCGTTGGAATCTTCCATGTCGTCCTACCAGGTTGGCAATGTCGATTTCCTGAACGTGCTGGGGAATTTCAGCACAGTCCTGAACTACGAAATCGACTACTACCGCGAGCTGGCGAACTACCAGATGGCGTTGGCGCAGCTGGAAACGATTGTGGGGGTCGATCTGACTTCTCCGCAAAACACGCCCGTGCAACCGTCGCCCTCACCGGATCCTCCCGCGACGCCACCGACGCAAGCGTCCGGAACGTAAAGGAACTGGAAATGCTCGAAAGAAACAATGTGCGTTTGCTCGGCGAGATGAAGGAGCTCTTGGACTCGTTTTCGAGAGAACAGCGCCAGCAGATATTAGCCGTCCTGAAGCAGGTCTTCAGTGAGTTGGATAGCGCCGCTGAGCCCAAGGTAGCGGCCCAAGGAGCGAAATGATGCTTCGCAGGATTCTGCAGATTATCGCCCTGTTAGTCGTAGTGGTGGTGGCTGTCACCCTCGGCGCTGTTTACGGCGGGAAGCTTGCCGCTTTCTTCGGTCACCGGCAAACGGCGAGCAACTCCGCGCCGTCTCCCGGTGAGCGGAAGGCCCTGTACTGGTACGACGCCGTGAATCCACAACGTCACTATGACAAGCCCGGCAAAGCGCCCGATGGCATGGACCTGGTTCCGCAATACGCCGACGACGGTGGCGGCGCCGGGCAAGGCGGATCGGGCGGCGGCAGCAAGGACATGAAAGGTGCGAGCGGGAGTGCCGCAAAGCCGCAGGACGGTGGGCGCAAGGTCCAGTACTGGTACGACGCCATGGACCCGCGACGTCACTATGACAAACCCGGCAAGGCACCCGATGGCATGGACCTGGTTCCGCAATACGCCGACGATGACACGGGCGGCAGTACGGGGACGGGAGCGATCAAGATTGATCCCGCCAAACAACAGTTAATCGGCGTGCGCACGGAAACGGTTGAACGGCAGGACCTCACTCGTACGGTGAGAACAACCGGCCAACTTACCGCCGATGAGACGAAACTCGCGCACATTCACTTGAAGGTCACCGGCTGGATCGAGGAGGTTTACGTGGATTACGTGGGCCAACTGATTAAGAAGGGCCAGCCGCTATTCACGCTATATAGTCCCGATTTGGTTTCCACGCAGGAAGAATACCTGATAGCCAAACGCGGCGAAAAGAGCTTGGGAGCATCGCCGTTTCCCGATGTCGCCCAGGGATCGCAATCCCTTCTGCGTTCCTCTCGCGAGCGCCTCAAACTGTGGGACATCAGTGACCAACAAATTAAGCAGCTGGATGAAACCGGCAAGGTGAGCCGCACCATGACCTTCTATTCGCCGGTCAATGGCTTCGTCACGGACCGCAAGGCGTTTCCACAGACCTCGACAACTCCGGACATGGAGTTATACACGGTGGCCGATCTCTCGACGATTTGGGTGAACGCTGACGTGTACGAATACGAGGTGCCGTACGTGAAGGTAGGCCAGCGCGCAGAAATGCAACTCAGCTATTACCCCGGTAAGACCTACGCTGGTCGCGTCAGCTACATCTATCCGACGGTCGATCCGGTTGCCCGAACGGTCAAGGCACGGCTGGAGTTCCCGAATCCGAATTTCGACTTAAAGCCGCAGATGTTCGCTGACGTGCAGTTGAAGATCAACTACGGGACGCAAGTCGTGATCCCACAGGAAGCGCTGCTTGACTCAGGCAACTCACAATACGTCTTCGTCATGCATGAGGGCGGGCGCTTCGAGCCGCGCATGATCCAAATTGGTGTCAAGCTCGACGGCAAGGTGGCTGTGCTGTCCGGCCTGAAGCCAGGGGAAGAGATCGTGACCTCGGGCAACTTCCTGATCGACTCGGAAAGCCGCTTGAAGAGCGCCATGGGGGACATGAAGCACTAAAGGAGCACACCATGCCGAAGAAAGCATCCATTTATGGCTTTTTGGTCTTGATCGTACTGGCTGGATTGTTCTCCGGCGGGTACTGGATAGCTGAACGCCGCTCGGAAACGGTATGCGGATTCTGCCAGCGGCACATCACTCCACGAGCGCGAGTGGTGGCTGAAGTCGGAGGACGCCGCCGGGCGGTGTGCTGCGCTCACTGCGCCATCACCGAGGGCCGGCAAGAGAAGAAGCCGGTGCGGCTGATCGAGGTCACGGACTATCCGACTGGCGAGAAGCTCAATCCGGAACGGGCCTGGTACGTGGAGGGCAGCCGCATGGTGGCGTGCGAGCACTCCATGACCAAGGTCGATGAAAGCAAGCATGTCGAGCAGTCGGAGTTTGACCGCTGCGCTCCTGGCACATTCGCCTTTCGTGACCACGGGGAAGCGGAGGCGTTCGTGGCCGACAATGGCGGCGTCCTCATGCGCTTGCCCGAATTGCTGGCGGAGGCCCAAGCGCGATGATCAATCGAATTATTGAAACCTGCGCCAAGAACAAGTTCATGGTCTTTCTGTTCGTCGGCGTGGCGGTGCTATTGGGCTGGCAGTCCATGAAAAAGACCAAGCTGGACGCCATTCCTGATCTGTCGGATACGCAGGTCATCGTGTACTCGCGCTGGGACCGCAGCCCCGACATCATCGAAGACCAGGTAACGTACCCCATCACCACCGCCCTGCTTGGCCTTCCCAAAGTGAAGGACATCCGTGGTTTCAGCGATTTCGGATATTCCTACGTCTACATCATCTTCGATGAAGGGACAGATCTCTACTGGGCCCGTTCCCGCACCTTGGAGTACTTGAGCTCGGTCGTACCTAAGCTGCCGCAAGGTGTGAATGTCGAACTGGCGAAAGACGAAACCGCCGTGGGATGGGTGTACCAGTACGCCCTGGTGGACACGACGGGCAACAACTCGATTGAGCAGATGCGGTCCTATCAGGATTGGTACCTCCGCTATGCCTTGCAGACCGTTCCTGGTGTTGCCGAGGTGGCGCCCCTCGGCGGCTTTGTAAGGCAGTATCAAGTCAATGTCGATCCCAACAAGCTGCTGGGTTACAAGCTCCCCATCAACCTGGTGGTGGATGCCATCAAGAAGAGCAACAACGAGATCGGGGCCCGTCTGATCGAGTACAGCGGTCGTGAATATATGGTCCGTGGCCGCGGTTATATACGTTCTCTCGACGACGTTCGCAACATCGTGGTCCTGTACAACGCGCAGACTGGCACACCGGTGCGGGTGTCAGACGTGGCGACCGTTACCTTTGGTCCCGACATTCGCCGTGGCGTGGCCGAGCTCAATGGCGAAGGGGAAACGGTGGGCGGCGTCGTGATCATGCGCTTCGGCGAGAACGCGGAAAAGGTGATTGAGCGCGTCAAGGCAAAGATCAACGATCTTGAGCCCACGCTGCCGAAGGGACTGAAGATCGTCCCGGTCTATGACCGCTCGGAACTGATCGACCGCTCGGTGGACAACCTGAAGCACACGTTGCTGGAGGAGCTAATCATCGTCAGCCTGGTGATTATGATCTTCCTCTGGCACTTCCCCAGCGCGATGATCCCCATCACGATGATTCCGATCACCGTGATTCTGGCATTCATTCCCATACAGCTATCGGGCATGACCGCCAACATCATGTCACTGGGTGGCATTGCGGTGGCGATTGGCGCCATGATCGACGCTTCCGTCGTGATCGTGGAGCAGATTCATAAGAAGCTTGAGCACTGGCAGGCGGAAGGCCGGACGGGAAGCCGCTCCGCCGTGCTGCTCGCGGCCATCAAGGAGGTGGGTGGCCCCAGCTTCTTCGCGTTGCTGGTGATTGCGGTTTCCTTTCTGCCGGTGTTCACCCTTGAGGCCCAGGAAGGACGGCTGTTCCGGCCGTTGGCATTCACCAAGAACTTCGCCATGGCGATCGCCGCCGTGCTCGCCATCACCTTAGTACCGGCGACGGTGGGTTTCCTGTTTGCGCGCACTGAGCCGTTCGGCTTCCGGCCAAAATGGCTGTCGCGGCTGGTGAGCGCATTCGCCGTGGGTAAGATCCACAGCGAGGACGAACACCCGATCAGCCGGCCCCTGATGAAGCTTTATCACCCTGTCGTGGAGTTCGTTCTGGAGCACAAGTGGAAGACCATCGCGGTGGCGGTGATCGCCATGGCGCTGACCTTGCCAATCTTCTTCAAGCTGGGCTCCGAGTTTATGCCGCCGTTGGATGAAGGCACGTTGCTCTACATGCCGACCATGTTGCCGGGCATGTCTGTAACCGAGTCCTCCAGGCTGCTCCAGGTGACCGACAAGATCCTTAAGAGCTTCCCGGAAGTGGAGAGCGTGTTTGGGAAAGCGGGTCGCGCCGAAAGCGCAACCGACCCGGCCCCGTACTCCATGATGGAAACCGTGATCGTGCTGAAACCGGACATGGAATGGCCTAAGCGTTCGCGTTGGTATTCCAGTTGGGCGCCCAACTGGTTGCAAAACGTATTTCGGCGCGTCTGGCCCGACCACAAGACAACGCAAGAATTGATCTACGGCCCCGGCGGCTTGAACGAAGCGCTGCAACTGCCTGGGGTTTCGAACGCCTGGACGATGCCGATCAAGGCCCGCATCGACATGCTTACCACGGGCGTGCGCACACCCTTGGGCATCAAGGTACTGGGCTCGAATCTGGATGAGATCCAGAAACTGGGAGTGCAGATCGAAGCGGCCATGAAGGACATTCCGGGTACGACGAGCGTGTTTGCCGAACGCACCGCGGGCGGGTATTTCGTCGATTTCGATCTCAAGCGCGACGAGATTGCGCGCTACGGTCTGGCCGTCGGCGATGTGCAGGACGTGCTGATGTCGGCCATCGGCGGCGAGAATGTAACCACAACCGTGGAAGGCCGCGAACGCTACCCGGTCAATGTGCGTTATCTGCGCGATTATCGCAGCGACCTGGATTCCTTGCAGCGGGTCCTGGTAGGCACACCTTCCGGCCAACAGATTCCACTCGCCCAGTTGGCCGACATCAAACTAGTTGACGGACCCGGCATGATTCGCGACGAGAACGGCCGCCTCAGCGGCTACGTGTACGTCGATGTGTCGGGACGTGATATCGGCAGCTACGTGCATGATGCCAAGAAAGTCATTGCCGAGAAGATCAGCGTGCCGGCCGGCTATCAGCTCGTGTGGAGCGGTCAGTACGAAGCGATGGAGCGCGTTAAGGAGCGCCTGAAGATTGTGCTCCCGATCACACTCTTCATCGTGTTTTTGTTGCTGTACTTCAATACCAAGAGCGCGGTGAAGACGTTCATCATTTTGTCGGCCGTGCCTTTCTCGGCCATCGGCGCCATCTGGTTCCTTTACCTGCTCAACTACAACATGAGCATCGCCGTGTGGGTGGGTCTGATTGCCCTGATGGGCGTGGATGCGGAGACGGCAGTATTCATGCTGCTGTATCTGGATTTGGCGTATCACGACGCCATCAACAAGGGTCACATGCGCAGTTGGGACGATCTTCGCGAAGCTATCGTGTTCGGCGCTGTGAAGCGGCTCCGCCCCAAGGTCATGACCGTCGCTTGCATGTTGTTTGGCCTCTTTCCCATCATGTGGTCGGTCGGCTCCGGTGCTGACGTCATGAAGCGCATTGCCGCTCCGATGATCGGCGGCATCATTACCTCCTTCCTCATGGAACTGATCGTCTATCCGCCGGTCTTCGCCATCTGGAAGTGGAACTTCGAGATCAAGCCGCGATTAAGAAAGGAAGGCGGGTCGCCGCCGCTGCCTGCATCTCCGGAGCAAGAGGTGGTGCATGTATAAGGCACTTCTTACGGGTGCGGCCCTGGTGTTTGCTGCTCTTTGCCCGTCACTGGCTGAAGCCCAGGCAACAGTGGCGGCCACTGCTGCCGTGTGCGCTCCCGACCAGTTCTCCGCCCTTCATGAGGTACTGGACCGCACGGCGAACGATCTACTTGCCGATGCGGTCCAGCGCATGGCCGATGCCGCCAATGACAATCACGGAAGCGTTCGCCCTCACTCACCTGAATCGGCGGTCAGCGACTTCGATCAGAGTCATCGTCCCAATCTGTCCCCAAGCGTCGCTGCAGCGCTGAAGCGCCTGGATCAGTTACGCCCGTTGTTGAATCCTATTCTGGAGCGTGAAGGCGTCCCACAAGAGATAGCCTCCGTCGTTGTGGTGGAGAGCGGCGGCAGAGCTGCCGCGCTGTCGCCCAAAGGCGCACTGGGGCTCTGGCAGTTGATGCCCGATACTGCTCGTCGGTACGGACTCACGGTTACATCCACGCGGGACGACAGGTTGGATATCGAGAGATCGACTGGCGCCGCAGCACGATATTTGCATGATCTTCACCAGCAGTTTGGTTCCTGGCCCCTTGCCTTTGCGGCCTATAACGCTGGCGAAAAGGCAATCCAAAGAGCTGTCTACCGGGCTGGGACGCCCGACTTCATTCAACTGAGCAGCCTACGCTTGCTGCCACGAGAAACTCGCAACTACGTGCCGGCAGTTCTCTCAGCGATGCAACTGCTTGGAGCATCGCATCTGCCGCTTGAGCCAGGGCAGACCGCAAAGAAAAGCGGTCCTGCGATCATCTTCGCGGTTTCCGGTGCACAACCGTGAGTTCGTAATGATGGTCCTCGAAGGGAGGGAGGGACCTCGGCGTAACGCGCGAGGGAGTCGAGGACAGATTCAGGATAAGGATTTGAAGATGTTTAGGGTTCGCCGCCGCCCTGGATGACCTTCTTACTTCACCGCTATGTTCACCAGCCTGCCCTTTACCACCAGCACCTTCACGACTTCCTTGCCGGCGATGGCGGCCACCACCTTCCAGTCGAGAAGAGCGAGTTCGCGCACCTGGGCCTCCTCGGCGTCGGCGGGGACGACGATGCGGCTGCGTATCTTGCCATTCACCTGGATCGCGATTTCGACTTCTTCTTCCTTGGCCAGCGCGGGATCGTATTGCGGCCAGGGCGCGCGCAGCAGGTCGGACGTTTCGCCCAGCATCTCCCACAATTCATGCGTGAGATAGGGCGCGAACGGCGCCAGCATCAGCACCAGCCTGCGCTGCGCATCGGCGACCAGCGCCGGGGGGGCCTCCGCCTGCCCGCGCTGAACGCTGTCTTCGTAGGAGTACATCTCGTTCAGCAATTCCATGATCGCCGCGATCGACGTGTTGAAGTGCCAGCGTCCGCCGAAATCCTCCGTCACCCGCCGGATGGTCTGGTGCAACTTGCGCTGCATCTGCCGCGCCGCGGGCGACAACTGTCCCCCGTCGCGACTGCCCGCCGCCGTGCCGTTCGGCTTCGCATTGCGCGCCACGAACCGGTACACCCGCGACAGAAACCGGCTGATGCCTTCCACGCCTGCATCCTGCCAGTCGAGATCGCGGTCGGGCGGCGAGGCGAACAGCGTGTACATGCGCGTCG
>OBLU010006553.1_pt1 | contig 10351 bp, 8 predicted proteins | sample 1518681 | NCBI WGS metagenome assembly OBLU01 (sample SAMEA3539304, study PRJEB22396) | soil metagenome | biome: tundra; feature: field; material: soil | place: USA | collected 2010-05 | depth 0.15 m
GTCCTGAGGCGCGGCGACACCGCCGAAGGGGTCGGCCCACTCCTCGGCGCTGGTCCTTTCGAGAAAGACGGACGGGTGGCAGGGATGCGCGACGGCGAGATGAATGTCAGGTCGCGTCGCCAGGACCCCTGCGTAAGCGGCCGCAGGGTCGAGAGTCAGCAATATCGCCCCCGCTTTCAAGCCAGGAACGATGTTGGCGGACACCTCCCCGAGCATTACGTCCGGCACGGCCAGGATCACGACGTCACTGCCGGCGGCGGCCGACTGGCTATCGGTGAGTTGTCGACCCGCCGCCCGCACCCTGTCCTGGGCCGCGGGATGGTTTTCACAGAAGAAAACCGGATAAGCGCTCTGCTCGAGGTTTCTCGAGACCCGCATGCCCATCTTGCCGCCGGCACCGACGACAGTAACGACCAGACCTTCTGGGCCCACTGTGGCGCTCCTCCGATCACCGCGAACCGATGCCGCGCACGTTTGGGACGATGGTACATCAGCCGGGCCGGATTGGTCAACCGGTCGGCCGCTATCTAGGATCCGCCGCGGTATGGCAACGTACGAGGGGGTGGACCCGATCTGGGGTGAGCGGAGCGAACTGGCGCTGTCCCTTCCGGGCTCCATCGGGCCCTGGCACATGGCACTGACAGGTCACGGGATCGAGGGCCTCTCCCTTCGGGACGACTTGATCGCGCCCCGCGTCTTCTTTTCCGTTCGAGACCTGTGCTGGGCAAGCCCGGCCGTCGTGATGACCTACGCGAGGGGAGACGGCACCTATCGTGATGCCGGGAGAGAGCCCCTCGCCTTTCAAGGTCGCGTCGATGGGTACCCTTTGAGGCTCTCCGGGTCGGTCGCAGCCGACGATAGCGCCCTGACCCTCTCGTTCCTCCTCGAAGTGGACGGCGAAGTCCAGGTGGCGAGGGCCGGCCCCTGTGTACTGCATGAGGTCCCACCAGCCGGGCAGGTGATCGCCACCGACCTCCCCGGCGCAGCGCGGTCCATCATGATCGGGCCGGACATCCCGGCGCGCCCGCTGGCATCGGGCTACCGCCGGCTGTCTTATCCCATCGGTGCCACCGACCTCTCGATCGAGTTCGACGGCGCTCTGTTTGAAATGGAGGACCAGCGCAACTGGGCCGATGGCACGCTCAAGTCCTACTGCCCACCCTTGAGCAGTCCCCGCCCGATCCCTTTGAGCGCAGGACAGTCCTTGGCCTTCACCGTCCGGTTCAGCGCGGGTAGGGCGGTCCGCCACCGGGCCCCCGCCTCCTTGTCGCCGCCTACGCCCAGGGTGCTGGTCGAGGCACCGGCCCAGACCGGCGAAACGGGGGCCCTGCCGGTCATAGGGTTGGCACACCCCGGCGGCACCCTCCCGTCCAGCGTCGTCGACCGGCTCCGCGCGCTGCGACCGGGCTTTTTGCATTTGCTTGTCGACCTGGGCGACGGCGACTGGGCGAGCGACCTGGCCGCTGATCTCCGGTTGGCGGCCGAGCTCGACGCGGGCGTCGTAGTCACCGTTGATTGCCCCCCCGACCGGCACCGCGAGCTACATGCCTTGGGCGAGCTCGGCGGGGGCTCGATCGATACTGCCTTCCTCTTCGGTCCCGGCCAAGCCGTGACGTCTCCGGGCCTGGCTGAGGCGGGCCGGGCTTGCCTCCTCGGCACCGGGGCCCGGGTTGGCGCCGGCACCCGCGGCCACTTTGCCAGTCTCAACATCGCCGGTCATGTCCCCGACGCAGCCGAAGTCGTAGCCGTGGCCCTGGCGGCGGCTGCGCATGACGATGACCGCCGAGCTCTGACAACCGGGCTGGACAGCTACCGGCCGATCCTGCGCCGGGTCAGCCAGATCGCCGGCGACCGGGAGCTCTACGTCGGTCCCGTCGGTTTCGCGCCTACGTTCGACTCATGGTCCGGCCCCCGCTCCGGGCTGAAACCGCGTGACGCATGGGCCGGCGGTCATCCCCGTCAATCGAGCGTGTTCGGGGCCGCCTGGACGATCGCGGCAATCGCGGCTCTCGTCCCGCACGGCGCCCGGCGAGTGTGCCTGGGCGGCACCGTCGGTGGGGGCGGCGTCGGGGCAGTTGTCAACGGCGAGTTCCGCGCCTATCCCGTCTTCCGTGCCCTGCGCCTGCTCGCCGATATCGGTCCCGGTCCTCTGGGCGTGGTGAGGTCGGGTGACAGGTTGGTGGGCTTGTCCGGCGACAAGATGACGGTGGTGGCGGTAATGACCGATGGCCCTGTCGGCTTCACACCTTGGGCCGGCCCGGTGACGGTCTGGAGCGGGACCGCGCTCGGGGCCATTCGCCCCGGGACGGTGGGCGCTGATGGGGAAGTCCCGAGCCCGAGCATCGTCGTCGCGAGGCCCGCTGACGGTCCCGGTCCGCTCGAGCGAGAGGAGCTACGAGGGTGAAGTACTCCGTGCTGGGCACATCGGGTATGCGGATCTCGAAGCTGGCTCTGGGGACGGCGACATTCGGTGTCGCTCCCCCCGCAAGCCGGCGTAGATCGTGTGATCGGCGCTGCCCTCGACGCCGGGATCAACGCCATCGACACGGCCAACGCCTACGGCAACCTGGCGCACTTCGACCGTCCGGGCGTCGCCCCGGCCGCCGAGCGAAAGTCCGCCGAAGAGATTATCGGCGCCTTCTTGAAGGCCCGGCGAGACGAGGTGGTCCTCTCCACCAAGGCCAGCGAGCCGATCGGCCCGGGCGTCAACGACCGCGGGCTGTCACGGCGCCACCTGGTCGAGCAGCTCGACCGGAGCCTGGCGCGGCTGAGGACCGACCATGTCGACCTCTTCTACGCCCATCACCCCGACCCCCACACACCCCTCGAAGAGACCCTGATGACGCTGGACGACCTGGTGCGGGCCGGGAAGACCCGGACCTACGGGCTCTCGACCTACCCGGCGTGGCAGTCGGTCGAGGCCCTATGGATAAGCGACCGTCGCCATTTGCACGCCCCGGCCTGCCTCCAGGTGCGTTACAGCATGGTCGCACGCCAGGTCGAGGCCGAGGTCGTCCCGGCCGCCAGCCGGTTCGGGCTGTCGCTGGTCGTGTTCAGCCCCCTCGCCGGCGGGCTGCTAACGGCTGCGGACAGCCGGCGCCACCCCTACAGAGGAGAGACGAGGTGGGGCGGGGGGGCGTTTACCCAGTCGCAGCATGCCGCCGCCGAACGCCTCGAGACGCTAGCGACCGAGTGGGGCTGCTCTCCGGCCCAGCTGGCGCTGGCATGGGTGCTTTCGCGCCCGGCCGTGGCGTCCGCCGTGATCGGGCCCGAGAGCCCCCAGGAGGTAGCCGAAAATGTTGCCGCCGTCGACCTAGCTGCCCAACTCGGGGCTGAGCAGTATGCCGCGCTGGACGAGGTCGGTGCCGCCGGGGTCATCGATCCCTCGCCCCGATCCAGCCCGCCGCCGGTCTGAGCGCGCTCAGAGGGTCTCTTTGAGCCTCTTGTCGGCGTTGTCCATGAGCACCTTCATGGCGCGCTCCGCATCCGCGGCCGAGTGCCTGCGGATGGCCTTGAAGACAGCTTCGTGCTCCTTGAGCGTCTCCTCCATGGTCCCCTCGACCCTGAGCGTACGGTCAAACCAAGCTCGCAGAAGCGACCGGATACTCATGAGCAGGCTCTCGAGGACCGAGTTGCGGGCGATGGTCGCGGTCTCGATGTGGAACGCGATGTCGGCCTCCACGAAATCCTCGACGGTCGTCGCCGGTCCTCGCATCCGCTCCAGATGGACCTCGAGGCGGGCCACGTCCTCGTCTGATGCCCGCTTAGCGGCCAGCGCCGCCGCCAGCAGCTCCAGGTGCTCCCGCACCTCCACCAGGTCCTGGACCTCGGGTTGGCCGAGCATCAGTCCCGACTTGAGAGCCTGGGGGAGCAGCAGCGAGCTGTCGGCCTTGAGATATGAGCCGGAGCCGGGACGGACCTCGATTATCCCCAGGAGATCCAAGGCGGCCATCGCCTCGCGCAATGTCGAACGCCCGACGCCCAACGTGTCCGCCATCTCCCGCTCCGACGGGAGCCTCGTGCCCGAGGCAAAATCCTCTCTGGCGAGCTCCTCGAGCAACTGCTTGGCGACGACGCTGGCAGTCGACAAACGCTCCACAGGCTTCAGGCGTGCGCTCGTGAACTCGATCTTCTTCGTCATTCTTCCTCTCGGGCCCGATCGATAGCCGCACGCGTCACGCGTGAGGATGTGGGCCGAGAATAACCTGCGACGAGGTCGCGCCGGCAATCCCGCCCCGACGTCGGCCCCAACGGTCGCAGCGGGGCCAGCTGTGCCGCTACCCCGACGCGGATTGGTCGACCAAACAACCAGTTGACCAACACGTGCCGTGACACTATGATGCGGCTCTAGCGCAGCAACCTACGAGAGCAGGGGGATTTCAGGGTGAAAACCAATATCCACGGGCGCGCCCGACGTGCGACGCTCGCGACCGCAGCCAGTGTCAGCGCGTTGGCGCTCGTTGTAGCCGGGTACCCGATCACGGGTACCGCGTCAGCGTCCGGTGCGGCACGGACCTTACGGGCGATGGCTACCGCCGGGGTGGACTCGCCGAATTTCTCGGTACTCCTGACGACCGAAGACTCCCAGACGCCTCAGGAACTTCAAAAACTCGCTACCGGCGCCTGTGCATCCGAGCAGAAGGCCCAGCCGATCAGCCTCCAGCAGACGCCGAGCCAGAACATCGAATCGAAAATACAGCTCCTCGCCTCCCAGAACGCTCTGCCGCTCATGTACGCGGCTGACAACCCCGACATAGTGCCCGGGGGCATCCTCTACAAGAAGGGTGACGTGCTCGATATCGCCACGGCGCTGAAGAAGCTGGGTTTGGCGAGCGACATGACATCCATCGCGACCTCGACGACCGAGGCACAGTTCGCCGGCACGGTCCCTTCGGTGCCCTTCCAGATGAACATCGAGGGACTTTTCTATAACAAGAAGATCTTCGCCGCGCACGGTATCAGCGTGCCGAAGACCTTTAGCGCCCTGCTGGCCGACGCCGCCAAGCTGAAGGCCGCAGGCGTCACACCGATCAGCGCGTCCGGCTCCTCGGGGTGGACGATCAGCCGATGGGTCGGGGCCCTATTGTTCCGCGAGCTCGGTCCCAACGCCATGAAGCAGATCGCCGACAAGAAGGCGAAGCTCACCGACGCCGACTACCTGTGGGCGGCTAACCAGGTCTCCCAGATGGGTAAGGACGGCTACTTCTCCACCGGCATCACCAACCTGAGCTACAACGCGGCGACCGCCCAGTTCCTGACGGGCGGCTCGGCCATGATCTACATGGGCACCTGGTTGCTGGCGGGGATCAACTCCTCGCAGAACACCCAGGGCAATAACATCGGGTTCATGCCCTTCCCCGCGGTTGCGGGCGGCCAGGGCTCGATCGGTCAGTACCCGGCCAACACCGGCTCGCCCAACGTGCTCAATGCCAGGCTGTACGGCCCGCACGCGGCGGCGTGGCTCAAGTGCATTGCCCAGAACTACGGGAGCGCCTCGTTGAAAGACCAGGGCACCTTCTCCGGGTTCCGTAGCAACACGCCTGTCAGTGGGCTGACGCCGATCACCAAGGCCATCCAGACGACGATCAACCAGGCCAAGGGGAGCGTCCTGTGGTTCGAGGCTCTTTTCGGGCTCAAGTCCAATGCTGATGCCTCCGCCAACGCGGCCGCCCTGGTGACCGGGGCCATGAGCGCCCAGCAGTACATGAGCGTTTTACAGGCTGACCAGTCACAGCCCTAAGGTAGCCCCCAAAACTTGATCTGTGTCGCAAGGCGGTGCCGTTATCAGGACGGCACCGCCTCGCTGTACTGTTGGTCCCCCCGCGGCGAGGTAGATTGACGCAATGAGGCAGGTCTTCGGCAATAAGAGGGCCATCGTGTTGTTCCTCGGCCCCGCATTGCTGGTCTATATCGGTGTCATCGTCGTCCCGGTCGGCTGGTCACTCGTTTATTCCCTGTTCAAGGGCAGTCCCGCGGCTGGTTTCTCGTTTGTCGGGGCCCAAAACTTCAGACAACTAGTCGACGACCCGACGATCAGGCAGACATTTTGGTTTACGATCAAGTATGCCGCGGTGATGAGCGTCGGCCAGATCGTCATCGGCTATCTTCTGGCTCTGTTTTACTTGTTTATCCTCCGCGGGTTGTCGACTTTCATCAGGACGTTGGTTTTTTTCCCGGTCGTGCTGCCGACGGTGGCGGTCGCCCTGCTCTTCGCCCAGCTGTTCGCCATCACGCCTCAGCAGGGCCCCGTAGATTCACTTCTGCACATTGTCGGAATGCGCTCCGTGGATTGGTTCGCGACCGGGGACAAGGCCTTCGGTGTGATAATCGCCATGGACCTGTGGCGTTCGGTAGGGCTGTTCGCGGTCATCCTGTACGTCGGCCTGGTCGACATACCGTCCGAGATCATCGAGTCGGCTCGCATCGACGGCGCCAGCGGGGTGAGCCTGTTGCGGCGCATTATCGTCCCGATGTCCCGGCCGATCCTGATCGCGTCGATCATCTTTGCCCTCAACGCCGACCTGAAGGTGTTTGACTCGATCCTGGCCCTCAACAACGGCGGCCCGGGGACGACGACGACGCCCCTCAACCTCTACATGTTCCAGACATCTTTCCTATACAACAACTGGGGTTATGGAAGCGCCATCGCCCTCCTGATCACCGCGCTGTGCCTCTTTGTGACGCTCCTTGTCTTCCGCTCGCTGCGCCGCGACCTCACGAAAGGCTGAACTGCGATGACCATCACGCCCACCGAGGTCGTAAGGAGCGTGCCGTTGGCGGGACGTGACCGCTCCCGAGCCTCCTCGCGCCAGGGCCGGCCCGCCCGGCCCAAGGCGCGAGCGGCTCAACTGTCCCGCCAGACGCTCACCAAGGCGTTGATCGCCCTCATATTGATCGTCGAGATCTACCCGCTCGTCTGGCTCTTGACGAACTCGTTCAAGACCCAGAACGCCTTTTTTACCAAACCACTCTGGTCCCTGCCGAAATCGCTCGACTTCCAGAACTTCAGCACTGCCTGGAGCACCGCCCACCTCCCCACCGACGCCATCAACAGCATCACCGTCACGCTGACATCGGTGGTGGTCATCATCCTGCTCGGCTCGGGAGCCGCCTTCGCCCTCGAGGTGTTGATATGGAAGGGCAGAGGGAGCATCCTTCTCTTCCTCGTCGGGGGCCTCATGGTCCCGGCTCAGCTGGTCCTGCTGCCGCTGTTCGAGATCTACTACAAGCTCGGCCTCAACGACACCCTCTTCCCGATGATCATCACTTATATCGGGGAGGGGTTACCGCTGACGGTGTTCCTCATGGCAACTTACTTCAGGTCCGTTCCGCGGGAGCTTTTCGAGGCGTGCACGCTCGACGGCGGCGGCATCTTCCGCTGCTTCTTCTCGGTGGGGCTCCCGATAGTGCGCAACGGGATGTTCACCGTGGGGATGCTGATGTTTTTCTCGGTTTTCAACGACCTGCTCGTGGCCCTCACCTTCAATACGAAGCCGTCATTGTCAACCATCCAGGTGGGCCTGCTGAACTTCAACGGCCAGTACGGGACCGTCTCGTATGGCCCGTTGTTCGCGGCGATCAGCATCGTCATCTTCGCCTTGCTCTTCTTGTACCTGTTCATCAATAAGCAGATCATGAAAGGCATTACTTCCGGAGCGGTCAAGGGATGACCACGCTGTCCCGGCCCCGGGTCGGCATCGCGTGCACGGTGGCGGCGCGTAAGCGGTACGTCGCCCCGGCTTCCCTCCAACGGCTTCAGCGCGTCGCGGAAGTGGCGTGGCTCGAGTTCGAAGGTCCATCGCGCCTGTCCGGGCCGCCGCCCGAGGACGCGAAACTGATAGGGCGCCTGAGCGGGTTCGTTCCGGATCTCGATGCGCTTGTCGTGAGCTACGGCTCGCCCAGGGTGACAGATCAGATGATGGGCAACGCCCCGAGGCTCAGGATGATCGGCGACACGCACGGTGACCGTTTTGCCGCGCGCGTCGACGCCGCCGCCGCGTACCGGCGGGGGATCACGCTGGTGGACACGACGAACGCATCGTCTGGCCCCGTGGCCGAGTGGGCGCTGGCGCTGGTCCTGATCGGCCTGCGCAACGCCGGCTCACATTTCCGCCGGCTCGTCGGAGGCGAGCTCTTGTGGCCGGACCGCGATGCGTTGCTGGCTGATCCCGGCTACCTGAACGGCGAACTGACGGGCAAGACGGTGGGCCTCATCGCGGCCGGGAACGTCGGCCAGCGGCTGATCAGGCTCCTGCAACCATTTGATGTCTCCGTGCTGGTGTACGACCCTGGAGCGCCGAGCGCGCTCGCCCCGATCTTCGGCCTGGAACTGACCTCTCTGGCTAACGTGATGGCGTTGTCGGATGTCGTCGTGAACACGGCCCCGCTGACCTCCACGACACGCGGCATGATCGGAACAGCCGAGCTGAGTGCTCTGCCGCCTGGCGCTGTTTTCGTCAATGTGTCCCGGGGCGCGGTGGTCGACACCGCTGCACTCATAGACCGTCTCCGCCGCGGCGACATCATCGCCTGCCTCGATGTCGTCGAGCCCGAGCCGCTGCCGGTCGGGTCGCCGTTGCGGTCCATGGCGAACGTCTTCCTCAGCCCTCATATCGCCGGCGTCACCGCCGCCTGCGAGCCCCGGTTTTTCGACCTCATGGTCGACGAAGTGCTCCGGTTCCTCGCCGGGCACAGGGCCTGGTACCCGCTGGTCCCCCGAGAAGCCCGGTAGCGTCGTGAGCGTGCCACCGTTGGTCGGGATCCAGATAGGCGCCGTCTCGTTCGTGGACGAGGGGGTCGACGGCGTCCTTGACCTCGTCCGGGACAAGGCGGGCGTCAATGCCGTGTTCGTGGCCACGCAGTCGTTCGACCGGGGCGTCCAGGGCCGGCAGGTCGCTGGTCAACCGTGGCCGGGGCACGGCCCGCGCCAGCTGGACGACCACGGGGGCGGCTCGTACGTCACGCAACATCCCGAGTTTTACACGAGGACGGGGATCGGCCCCTATCGTGCGCCTGATGCAGACGTCGCCGGGTTTGACGTCCTCGAGAGCGTCATCCCGGCGGCGCGGGCCCGGGGGATGGCGGTGTACTCGTTTGTCCTCGAGAACACCCACTCCGGGCTCACTCGGGCTGTCCCGCGCTGGCCCGCGGTGCTGCAGGTGGACGCCTGGGGCCGCGCCGACAACTACGCCTGCGTGCGTAACCCGGACTATGTCAACTGGTGGCTCGCGGTCATCGAAGACCAGGTCAAGTCATACCCGCTCGACGGGTTGATGTTCGGGTCCGAACGCAATGGCCCTCTGGGCAACACCCTCGGCGGCGGCGGGTTTGCCCGCAACGCCAACCCCTACTGCTTCTGTCAGTACTGCGTGGCCGCCGGCAACCTGCGAGGCATCGACGCCCGCCGGTCGCGGGAAGGGTACCTGGCTTTGTACGAGCTGGTGACAGGGGGCGGCGGTGCGGCTACCTCCACTGACAGCAGTTTCGTCCGGTGGTTGCGCTTGATGATGACCTATCCCGAAGTGGTGGCGTGGGACCAGTTATGGCACGACGGCTATCAGGATCTCCAGAAGAGGATCTACGGCGAGGTCAAGTTCCTGGCCCCGGACGTCCAAGTCGGCTGGCACATATGGCATCACAACTCCTTTTCGCCTCTGTACAGGGCGCAGATGAACCTTTCAGACATCGCCGATTACGCCGACTTCGTCAAGCCCGTGCTCTATAACAACTGCGCGGGTTACCGGCTGCACCATCACATCCAGGCGGTCGGCCGGTCCCTCTTCCGGGGCGTCGACGAGCAGACGATATTCGACCTTTACCGCAGCGTTCTCGGTTACGACGAGAACGTCCGGTTCGAAGACCTCCCGTCTGTCGGCCTGTCAGCGGATTACGTGATGAGAGAGACGCGGCGTACTGCTATCGCGATGGCGGGCCGGTCCCAGGTGTACCCAGGATTGGACGTGAACGTCCCGACGCCGAGCCATGTCAAAAAGACGACGCCCGGCGACGTCCGTGCCTCCGTACTGGCGGCTCTGGAGGGTGGCGCAGACGGGTTCGTGCTGTCCCGAAAGTACTCCGAGATGGCTCTGGAAAATCTCGAGGCCGTCGGGGCCACGCTACGCGAGCGCCGGATGGCCTGACGAGCGGGCGATATGACCTCGACCTCGGCCTTCGTGGGCGTCAGCCTGAAGATGTACTTCGACCATTCCCAGGTCGTCCGGTGGTGCACTCAGGTTTCGGAACTGGCGCGCCATCAGCCGGCCTTGCACGACGGGCTGGTGGAGCTGGTTGTCCTGCCCAGCTTCACGGCCCTCCCCGGGGCGGCGGGGATCTTCGCCGGGACGCAGGTGAG
>OBLU010006554.1_pt1 | contig 10350 bp, 9 predicted proteins | sample 1518681 | NCBI WGS metagenome assembly OBLU01 (sample SAMEA3539304, study PRJEB22396) | soil metagenome | biome: tundra; feature: field; material: soil | place: USA | collected 2010-05 | depth 0.15 m
GCAGAACGAGGTCCTCGGTGCCCAGGTCTGCGGCCAGCTCGATCAACGTGCGCATCTGCTCGAACTCGGAGTGCACGCCTCCGTCCGAGGTCAGTCCGAGCAGGTGCACCCGCGGGCTGGCGGCGAGGGCACTGCGGAGCACCTCGTTCTCGGCGAACTCGCCGCGCGCGGCGGCATCGTTGATCCTCACGAGCGCCTGGGGCACTACCGCTCCCGCGCCCAGCGTGAGATGACCGACCTCCGAGTTTCCCATCTGTCCCTCGGGCAGTCCGACGCTGGGCCCCGAGGCGGCCAGTGAGCCGTGCGGGTAGGAGGCCCACAGCTCGTCGAATACCGGTGTACGGGCGAGCGAGATCGCGTTACCCGGCCCGGGCGGAGCGATGCCCCAGCCGTCCAGCACGATCAAACAGACGCTCTGGGCCGGCAGAGCGACGAGATCTGGGCGCGGGCTCATGTGAGCGCGCCGGCAGATGGCAGTTGGCCGGCACCGGTGGCGCTCCGGTGTGCGCCTCGATCGTCGGGCTCGTGGGCGCCGGCGCTCAGAGCCTCAACGCCGGGCAGTTTCAGGCCCTGCAGGAGCGCGAGTGTCGCGCCGCCCCCGGTCGAGACATGGCTCACGGAGGACTCGAGTCCCAGTTCTCTGAGCGCCTCAACGGTCTCGCCCCCTCCCGCGACGGTGCTTGCGGGCGTTCCCGCGAGAGCTTGCGCGATGACGCGTGTGCCCAGCGCAAACGGCTCGTACTCAAATGCGCCCATCGGCCCGTTCCAGAAGACGGTGCCGGCCTGCGCGATAGCCCGGCCATAGCGTGCCGCGGTTAGCGGGCCGATGTCGAGTCCCAGCCAGCCATCGGGCACATCGGGGCTGTCGGTCGTGTGTCGCTCGGACTCAGCGGAGAGCCGTGCGGCAACGATGAAGTCCTCGGGCAGCTCGAGACTGTGGTGTGTCTCGGCGGCCTCCATCAATGCTTGACGGGCGCAGTCGACATCGGCTTGGAGACATGGTGAGGCACCGACCGCGTGGCCCTGAGCGGCAAGGAACGGGAAGCTCATCGCGCCGCCGATGAGCACCGAGTCGGCCAGCTGCAGGAAGTGCTCGACGAGAGCGATCTTGTCTGTCACCTTGGCGCCGCCGAGCACCGCCACCAGCGGCCGAGCGGGTCGCTCGAGGATCCCTGTGAGTGCGCGGACCTCGCGCTCCATCAGGCGTCCGGCGGCACAGGGCAACAGGTGGGCGACTCTCTCGGTGCTTGCGTGCGCCCTGTGGGCGGTGCCGAAGGCATCGTTGACATATACGTCGGCCAACTCGGCGAGCGCCCGGGCGAGCTCGGGGTCGTTCTTGGTCTCCCCAGGCTCGTAGCGCACGTTCTCGAGCACCAATATCTCACCCGGGGCAACGTGCTCGGTGAGCGCCTTCACCTCCTCGCCGACCACGGCCGGCGCGAGACTGACGTGCGCTCCGGTCAGCTCTCTGACCCTGTCGGCCACCGGGCGCATCGACAGCTCAGGCTCGCGGTCCTTGGGCCGCCCCAAATGTGAGACCAGCACGATCCGCGCGCCCCGCCGAGCCAGTTCCTCGATCGTGCTCAGCGCGGCACGAATGCGGGTGTCATCAGCCACGCTCACGGTACCCGCGTCGGTCCGCAGGGGAACATTGAGGTCGGCGCGCAGCAGCACTCGCCGGGCATTGACGTCGAGATCCTCCAGTGTTCGCATCTCGGGCATCCGAATTAGCACCCTACGGTCGGTGGCCCGTAGGGTCATCGGGCGCACACCACAGCTGCACTAAGTAGTTGCCCGCAGCGCAAGCCACGGCTGGTCCGGCTATCTCCAAGCCCTGCGGTCTTTCACGGTTCACGTCGCGGGAAGCCCCGGATGGCGAGGTTCAGTCCGCGACCTAGCCTGTGCACACATGACCGAAACCCAAGCAACCCAACGGAACGACGACCAGGCGGCCGCATCGCCCGGCCCCGTGTTTGCAAGCATCCTGTGCGCTGTCGATGGCACACGAGGAAGCTCCGCGGCCGTCAAGCAGGCAGCGACCCTCGCCGGTCCCGATGGCCATCTGACGCTGCTGGCTGTGACAGCGGTCACGGGCTCCGGCGCCTACCGGTCCGCCGCGATCAGCCCGGCCCGGGTCAAGCACCTACTCGACCACGCCGCAGAGGTCGCCGAGGAGGCTGGGGTGCCATCCACGCTTGTGGTGGATCCAGCGAGTCCTCCCTCGCAGGTGATTCTCGACCGGGCCGCCCAGCACGACCTGCTTGCCATGGGCGCACCCGCGACCTCGTGGCTCGGCGGCATGCTCATCGGGGGTGTCACCGTGGCGGCGCTCGGCTCATTCACGACGCCTCTGCTAGCCGCGCGCTCGATATCCGCCGGGCACGATTTCGCCCGGAGCATCGTGGTGGCAAGCGACGGCCTGGAGGGTTCCGATGTTCTGGTGGATCTGGCTTTGCGACTCGCACACACGAAAGGAACACACGTGACGCTTGTTCACGCGATTGAGGTCGGATCACGCGCGCAAGCGCATCGGATCGATGAGCAGGCCCGCAGGCTGGAGCTCGCTGTCGCTGACAGAAGCGAGGTACGAGTCCAGGCCGGCAGCGCGCGAAGGGTGATCGTGGAGGCCGCCAAGAGCTCAAAGGCTTCCCTGGTGGTGATGGGGAGTCGAAGGCTCGACGGTCTACGAGCCCTTGGGAGCGTCAGCCGGCGGGTCGTGCACGAGGCGCACTGCTCGGTGCTGCTCCTGCCCCCAGAGCACCTTCACAGCTAGGCACCAAGGAGCAGTGTGAGTACCGATATTCCCCCCGCCGTGAAGGTACTGGTCGCCGGTGGCGGGTACGGCGGCCTGGAGACGGCGCTGGCCCTCAAGGATGCGCTCGCCGAGCGGGTCGATATCACGCTGCTGACTGCGACGGTGGACCTCACCTACAGGCCCCTCTCGAGCGCCGCTCCGTTCGTCAGAGAGCCGGCGCGCACGATCGACGTCCACCGGCTGGCCGATGAGCGAGGCATGCGGGTCGTGCCTGACGAGCTCGTAACGGTGCAAGACGACGAGTGCCGGGTGCTGACGCACGACGGCGAGCTGATCGACTTCGACGCGCTTGTGATTGCGGTCGGCGCGCACGAGCGAGGATCGGCCCCGCCGCTGGTCACATGGGGCCAGGAGCCCGACCAGGGCCTGCTCGGAGCGCTGCTCGGCGACCTGGCGGCCGGCACGGTGAAGTCGGTGGCGGTAACCGTCCCCGCGGGAGCGGGCTGGCCGCTCGCCGGCTATGAGGCGGCGCTGATCCTTGCCTGGACGGCGTCACACCTGGCGCCCACGCCCGTCTCGGTAACGGTCATCACGGCCGAGGAGCGGCCCGCGAGCGGCCTCGGTCCGCGGGCGGCCGACTGGGTGAGCAGGACCCTGGCCGACGCGGGCGTAGAGGTCTTGAGTTCGAGTGTTGTGCACAGCTTTACCGCAGAGCAGGACACTCACGACCGCGGCAGGGGCCATAGCGTCCGGGTCACCCTGAGCGATCCAGCCCACGAGATCACCGTCGACCGTGTGCTCTGCGTCCCGGAGACGTTCGGTCCCGACGTGCCCGGTCTGCCGAGCACCCCACATGGGTTCCTGCCGACGAGCGTCGACGGGCGCGTCCTTGGCGGCGATCGGGTTTGGGCGCTCGGCGACGCCGTCAAGAGATCTCTGAAGCACAGCATCATCACCGCCGCCGAAGCAGACGCCGTCGCGGGCTCGATTGTTGCGACGCTCGGTCTGGGCGAACCGTCAGGGGCGCCGCTTCCCGCGCTTCACGGCATCCTCGTCGACGTCCCCGAGCAGCGCTGGTGGGACGCTAACAAGGGACAACTCCGCGACGGGCAGATGGCAACGGGATGCCTGTGGTGGCCGCCCGAGGAGGCGCTCGGCCATCACCTTGCACAGTGGGTGCATACCCACGATCGTGCCGTCCACGATGAGGTTCGCTGGCATCCAAACGGGCTGCCCGTGATCATGGCAGCGTCAGCCAGCGACCCGACGAGCGAGAGGCTCACACCCGCCGTTCACCCACAGACAAAGGAGTTGCTGCATGACTCCCAAGGCCGCGAGCGCATGGCGATCCGCCGCACCGAGCACGAGATGGCAACAACCGCGCACGAGCTCGACCAAGAGCTGCTGGCGCTCGATAAGCGCCAAAGCACTGTCATCGAACAGCTGCGCGCGGCGGGCTACCTTCAGCACCACCAGCACACCATCTGATCCGGACCGCAGCATGTGGACGCGCGCCCTGTCTGGGTCCCGACGAGGGCATCCAGAAACGACCATGGACGCATCTGCGAGTTTCCCGCAGATCGATTGCCGAAAAATACGGATGCGGTGGAGCCGGTATACCCAGTAGGTTGTCGGCCGATGGTGTGCAAGCCGATTAGAGGAGGCTGATTTTGAATCATGTAGGCGTGATGGGCGCGATCTTCAACCTGAATCACCCGGCGCATACGGTGGACTGGAACTTCATCCACCTGTCGGTGGCCAACGTCGTGGTGATTGTCATGATGCTCATCGTCTTCTTCCTCGCGATCCTGCTGCCGTTCCCCGGCGCCGCGGAGCGAGACGCCGCTCGTCGCAGCGGAGGCGCATCATGAGCGTCGCCCCGACGACTCCCCCTTCGAAGTCCTGGACCGTCAAAGTCCGCGAAAAAGGCGTCGAGGCGCTGCCGCCCGAGAGGCTCCTGCCCGACGGCCAGCCGACCTACGTGGCCTCCTGGATCTACGTGTTCGGGGTGGCCAGCATCGCGTCCCTGATCGTGATCATCGGCTCCGGCTCGATCCTCGCCCTGAAGGGGCCCGCCTGGTGGCACTACACCGGCGTCGGGCACTTCTTCAACAGCATCCACATGTGGAGCGTCGAGCTGTTCTTCTTCGCGATGGTCGTGCACCTGTGGGGCAAGTACTGGATGGCGGCCTGGCGCGGAGGCCGCGGCCGCGTATGGGTCACCGGCGCGATCACCTTCCTGATCGCGGTGCCCGCGGCGCTCACCGGCTACGTCTCGCAGCAGAACTTCGACGCGCAGTGGATCTCCACGCAGGCCAAGGACGGGCTCAACTCGGTCGGCGTCGGCGCCTTCTTCAACGTGACCAACTTCGGCCAGATGTACAGCTGGCACATCCTTTTGCTGCCCATCGCGGTCGTGGCGCTCGTGAGCGCGCACGTCCTGCTCGTGCGCCGCAACGGCGTCGTGCCGCCGTTCGAGATCGACACGAAGAAAGCGGCGATTGCCGCAGCGAGTCCCGATCGGGGTGGCTCGCCTCCACCGCCGCCCTTGACATCGACGGGGGCTCAGTCATGAGCTTCCTGCGCCCCAAGGACGACACCCAGCCCTGGAAAGGCCGCTACCAGCCCTACGACCTGATCAAGGAGGCGAGCATCGCCGTCGGCGTCATCACGCTGCTGGCGATCGTGCTGACCGTCCTGTTCTCCTCGCCTGATGACAAGTCCAGCACCATCAGCCAGTGGTCACACGAACTGCCGGTCAACTTCGCGACCGCGGCCGCGACGGAGCTAAACGGCACCAGCGGAACCGCCGGATACGGCCCCCCCTACAATCACAACAGTCAAGGCACCCAGGCCTGGATCCTGCGCCCGCAGAAATGGCTCGGCGTAAGCCACCCGATCAACACGGCCGACGATTTTGTGATCAAACCGCTGGAAACGGTCTCCAGCGACCCCGCGCTGCAGCGCGGGGTCGCTGAATACAAGGCCGCGCCCGAAAAGCAGAAACAGGAATGGGCCGACGCCTACGCCAAGCCGCTTGAAGAATATGCGACGGCGGAAGAAGAAAAGAAGACGGCGCCCAGCACGGTGTCGGTCGATTCGAGCACGGGCACCGTGACGGTGCAGGCCAGTGGCGCCGGCCCCGTTCCGCTGATGATGACCAGCCTGCTGAGCCTCGCCAAGAGCGGGGGCCTCGAAGGGGGCCTGGTGACCAGCAGCCAGTTCTTCCAGACCGACTACACGAAGCCGCTGCTGTTCATGGCCGACGGCGGGCTGCTGGCCGAACGCGCCGAAGGCCAGCACCTGCTCGGCGAGCAGTGGGGCATGATGAACGAGACCGGCAGCTACCCCGGCCAGCCCTGGCTGTGGCTGTATGCCCTCTGGTACCAGGTAGAACCGTTCAAGTCATCTGAAAATGCGGACATCCTCGTGATGCTCGTGATGGGTGTGCTCAGCCTCGCGTTCATCTGCATCCCGTTTCTTCCCGGCATCAACATTCTCCCCCGGAAGATCCCGATCTACAAGCTAATCTGGAAAGAGCACTACCGCTCACAGCAAAGCACGTAAGCAGCAAGAAGAGCCTGCGGCGGGTGGGCCGCCGCAGCGCCGGCGCCGGAAGAGCCGATCTGGCTGTCAGGTCTTGATCAGTCCGCGCTCCACCGCGTAGCCGACCAGCTCGGCGCGAGTGGAGAGCCTGAGCTTCTGCTGGATGTGCGAGCGGTGAGTCTCGACGGTACGCACGGATAGGCACAGCTGCTCGGCGGTCTCGGAGTTGGTATGTCCCAGAGCGACCAGCCGCAGCACGTCGACCTCGCGCGCTGAGAGATCGTCTGGTGGACCGGGGGGCGGCTCGGAGGCGATACGCGCACCGAGCCTGGGGTTCAGATAGCTCTCTCCGACAGCCGCCCTCCGTACCGCTTCGACGAGCTCGTCGTCGGCGGCCTCCTTGAGCACGTAGCCAAGCGCCCCGGCGCGCAGGGCCTCGCGGGCGAACGCGGGCTCCTGCTGCATCGTCAGCATGACGATCTCTGTGTCGGGTGACTCCTCGCGGATCGCTGGGATCGCCTCGAGACTCGAGCCACCGGGCATGTTGAGATCGAGCACGAGCACCTTGGGGTGGTGGCCGCGTACGTAGCGCCGTGCGTCTTCGATGTTGCTCGCGTCGGCGACGACCTCGAAGTCGCTTTCGCAGTCGAGCAGCATCCGCAGGCCGCTGCGCACAACCGCGTGATCGTCGGCGAGGACGATCCGGATCGTCTCCGAGGAGGAAACCTCGCCTCCCACCGTGGCGTCGAAAGGTGCGCTGTCCTTGCCCTTCATCGACATTGAAGGTATCGACTTCAACGGTCGATTACTTGCGGCAAACTACGGATGGCCGCTCGGGCCTTTACGGATGCCGATCTGCGAGATGGCATCGCCATGCCCTCTCGAGGTCAGACAGTTACGTCTGCCGGGTCTTCAGCCTGGAGCTCGCTGGGAGTCGTGTGGAGTGCCTCCGCCTGCTGGGCTGGTTGCGATACGGGGCAGCACGAGGAGTGGGCAGCGCGCGTGGCGCTGCAGGTGGTCGGCGGTGCTGCCGAGCACCAGACGCTTCACTGGGCCGTAGCCGCGCGAGCCGACCACGAGGATGTCCACCTGATCGCCGAAGACGGCCAGCTCCTCACCCGCGAGGCCGTACACCGCATGACCCTCCACGTCGGGCAGCTCCTCCAGGCGGCCGTTCGCCTCCTTGAGCATTTCCTCAATCATCTCTCCTATCGTGGGCGCTACCAGCCCGCCGTATACGTAGGTCGGTATCGAGACGACTTCCAGGGCGTGAACCGTTGCCCCAGTCGGGGCTGCAAGCTCCCGTGCCAGCGCGAGAGCCGCCGTGCTCTCCGGCGAGGAGTTGTAAGCCACGCCAACCCTTCCGATCGGCCCGGGATGCTCGCGATGACCGACGGGGGCGATCGCGACCGCGCAGGGAGCGCCATTCAGCGCGGCGCGCGTGTCGTCGCCGAGCATCGCGCGTCCGAAGGCGCTGTGGCTACAGGATCCGACCACGAGCAGGTCCGCACCCTGATCCTCGGCCTGCTGGTGAAGACCGCCACCGGGGGTCCCGGACACGATGCTGATGAGCTGCGCGTTGACATTTGCAGCGGCGCGCTCATCCTCAAGCAGCTTCTTGGACGCTTCGCGCTCCTCTCTCACCATGCCTGGGGTGATGGCGTGAGACGGGCGCAGCTCACCACTGTGTACGTGAGCGAGCGTCAACTTTCCATCGGGATCTATCAGTTGGGAGGCAAGCGCGATGGCGTCACGGCCGTTCGGACCGCCGTCCACTCCCACGAGCACGTTCTTGAACATCACGGATCTCCTTATCGGGGTCGACTACACGCTATATCCGACATGGTCCCCACGCCATCCGGTAGCGCCCCTGCAAGACCTGCGGATTATTACTGAGCGCACCTCCGCTGGCGTGAGCTTCAGCTCACTGTGTAGCGCACTGGTACCTCGCGCTCGGATTGCTTTGGCGGGCGCTTGTACCTGCGGCGCTGGCGCGGCGGGAGTTTTACCTTCTTGGCCTTGTCGGGGTGCTCGTAGGGAATCAATGAGAGCAGGTGGCTGATGAGGTTCAGCCGGGCGGTGCGCTTGTCGTCGGCCTCCACCACATGCCACGGGCTCATATCGGTGTCGGTGTGGGCGAACATCCGGTCCTTCGCCTCGGCGTAGTCAACCCAACGGGCTCGGGCCTGCAGGTCGGTGGGGCTGAACTTCCAGCGCTTGCGTGGGTCGGTCAGGCGCTTTTCGAAACGCCGCTCCTGCTCGTCGTCGCTGACCGACAGCCAATACTTCACGAGCATGACCCCTTCGTTCTGCAGCGTCCGCTCGAACTGAGGGCAGAAGCGCAGGAACTCCTCATACTCCTCGGGCGTGCAGTAGCCCATCACATGCTCGACGCCCGCCCGGTTGTACCAGCTGCGATTGAACAGCGCGATCTCTCCGGCCGGTGGCAGATGGGCTGCATAGCGCTGGAAGTGCCACTGCGTGCGCTCGCGATTGTCGGGTGCCGGCAATGCCACGATGCGACAGGTGCGTGGGTTCAGGTAGGTCGTGATGCGCTTGATCGCGCCGTCCTTGCCGGCGGTGTCGCGCCCCTCGAAGAGCACCACCAGGCGGCGGCGCTGAGCGACGATCCACTCCTGCATGTAGACGAGCTCGGTCTGCAGGCGCAAGAGCTCTTTCTCGTACTGCTTGGCGCTGAGCTCTAGGGGAGCTGGCATCGAGCCATCTTCCCACTCCCTGCGACCGGGCGCCGGCGAGTGGACCTGAAGGCGCGTAGTCCTGGTGCCCTCAACCTCGTGTGCCACGGGCCAAGCGTAGAGTCTTCTCTGTGCCCGGCGATGCCACCGTGACTGACGATCGTCTCCCGCTTGAGGAGATGCGCACACTGGATGCGTATTGGCGAGCGGCGAACTATTTGTCTGTCGGGCAGATTTATCTGCTTGACAATCCGCTGCTGCGCGAGCCGCTACGAATCGAGCACGTAAAGCCGCGTTTGCTCGGCCATTGGGGCACGACACCCGGCTTGAACTTCGTTTACGCGCACATGAACCGGGTGATCCGCGAGCGTGACCTGAACGCGATCTACGTCGCGGGCCCTGGCCACGGTGGCCCAGGGATCGTTGCCAACGTGTACCTGGAGGGCACCTACAGTGAGGTTTACCCTCACATCGGACGGGACGAGGAGGGCATTCGCAGGTTGTTTCGCCAGTTCTCCTTCCCCGGCGGCATCCCCAGCCACGTCGCACCGGAGACCCCGGGCTCGATTCATGAGGGCGGCGAGCTCGGCTACTCACTTCTTCACGCCTACGGAGCGGCGTTCGATAACCCCGACCTGCTGGTCTGCTGCGTGGTCGGTGACGGCGAGGCGGAGACGGGGCCGCTCGCGGCGAGCTGGCACTCGAACAAGTTCCTCGATCCCGTCCATGACGGGGCGGTCCTGCCGGTTCTGCATCTCAACGGCTACAAGATCGCCAACCCAACCATCCTTGCCCGCATACCCCCAGCGGAGCTGTGCGCGCTGCTGGAGGGCTATGGCTACGCGCCGCGCTTCGTCGAGGGCGACGACCCAGAGACGATGCACGAGCTGATGGCCGCCACACTCGACGAGGTCACAACGGAGATCGGGGAGATCCAGCAACGCGCGCGTAAAGATGGAGCCCCCGCCCACCCAGGTCCCGCCCACCCAGACCCCGCCCACCCGCGGGAGCGCCCGCGCTGGCCGATGATCGTGCTGCGCACCCCCAAGGGCTGGACCGGCCCGAAGATCGTCGACGGGCTCCCCGTCGAGGGCTCCTTTCGCTCCCACCAGGTGCCCCTTGCAAACTTGGCGGAGAACCCCGAGCACCTCGCGCAATTGGAGGAGTGGATGCGCTCCTACCGTCCCGAGGAGCTGTTCGACGAGGATGGCGCGCTGCAGGCGGAGCTGGCGGCACTCGCGCCGCGGGGGGAGCGGCGGATGGGCGCCAACCCACGCGCCAATGGCGGTGTGCTGCTGCGCGAGCTGGAGCTGCCCGACTTCCGCGACTACGCGGTCGAGGTGCCGGCGCCAA
>OBLU010006555.1_pt1 | contig 10349 bp, 11 predicted proteins | sample 1518681 | NCBI WGS metagenome assembly OBLU01 (sample SAMEA3539304, study PRJEB22396) | soil metagenome | biome: tundra; feature: field; material: soil | place: USA | collected 2010-05 | depth 0.15 m
GTGCCAACTCCCGCCCGGAAACGGGGAACATGAGATTCGGATGCGAAGCTTATTTATATTTGCATTCCGATAACCTCTTTTCCTTTTTCCTGGGAAAAGAGGCCTTTGTATTTTAGGGCACTTTCCCCCGGCTCGTCCCCAGCTATTCGCTGCTGTAGATCAAGAAAGCGAGTAGCGATATGGCTCACTACGAACTGCGCTGCCGGGAATGCGGCCGACGCTGGGGAAACGAGCCCCGCTCGATCTGCGACGAGTGTTTTTCTCCCCTGGAAATTACTTACGACTACGACTGGATCCGGTACCTGCTTGGCGAAGGATTCATTGACCAGCAGAGGTCCAGCCGAGAGCGAATCGCGCAGCGGCCGCCGAATATGTGGCGCTATGCCGAGTTGCTGCCGCTGCCAGCGGGTTTCGAGCCGCGACTGCCGGTCGGGTTCACGCCTCTTTTCAAGGCACCGCGTCTGGCGGCGCGCCTGGCCGGCGCCAACGATGCGAAGACTGCCGCGCAGAATCTCTATATCAAGAATGACGCCGTCTGTTTGCCCACGCTGAGCTTCAAAGACCGCGTTGTGGCTGTGGCGCTCGCCCAGGCGCTGGCTTTCGGATTCGATACGGTGGCGTGTTCTTCCACCGGGAACCTGGCCAATGCCGTGGCAGCGCATGCGGCGCGTCTGGGCCTGAAGGCCTGGATCTTCATCCCATCCGACCTCGAGCCCGCAAAGATTCTCGGCACACAAGTCTTCGGCGCGACCGTGGTACGCATCGCGGGCAACTACGACCAGGTGAACCGATTGTGCTCGCAAATTGCCGAAGAGCGGCGCTGGGGCTTCGTCAACGTGAACCTGCGGCCCTACTACGCCGAGGGATCGAAGACCGTCGGCTTCGAGATCGCTGAGCAACTGGGCTGGCGTCTCCCGGACAACGTGGTTGTTCCCATGGCAGGCGGGTCGTTGATTACCAAGGTCAAGAAGGCGTTTGACGAACTGATCAAGCTCGGCTTGGTCGAGGAGAAGCCGGTAAAGTTCTTCGGCGCGCAGGCCACCGGGTGCTCTCCGATTTCGACTGCGGTGAAGACGGGCAGCGCGGAGATCGAGCCGCAGAAGCCGGCGACCATTGCGCGCTCTCTTGCCATCGGCAATCCCGCCGACGGGCACTATGCCATCAAGACCATCCGCCGAAGCGGCGGATGGAGCGAGGACGTGAGCGATCCCGAGGTGGTCGATTCGATCCGTTTGCTGGCGGAAACCGAAGGCATCTTCACCGAGACTGCCGGCGGAGTAACCGTGGGCACGGCGGGCAAGCTCTATCGCCAGGATCGCATCCTGCCGGAAGAAACGACCGTCCTTTGCATCACTGGGAACGGATTGAAGACCACCGATGTGCTAGCTGGCGTCTGTGAGGCGGAGCGGCCGATCGCGCCCAAGCTGGCCGAATTCGAAAACTATCTGCAGCAATCGGTGGACGGGGCCGAGGTCGCCAAAGAAGCGGCCGCCACGGTGGGCGTGTAAGGACGGAGGCATAAGATGGCGATCACCGTGCAAATTCCGACCGCACTGCGGCGGCACACGGCGGGCGTAGGCTCGATCGCGTGCGCGGCCACGAACCTGGGAGAACTGTTTTCGGTTCTCGATGAGAAGTTTCCGGAATTGAAGCCCCACCTGCGCGACGAGGCTGGGCAGGTGCGCCGCTTCCTCAACATTTACGTCAATGAGGAAGACATCCGCTTCCTGGGCGGGCCGGGTTATGCATTTCAGGATGGGGATGAAGTCCTGCTGGTGCCGTCGATTGCGGGAGGGGTGCGGTAGCCTTCGACGCGAGTCTTTTCAGATCCAGTCAGTTGCAATTTCCGCTTCCTGATGTATAATCAATCTAACTAACTGGTTAATTAAGTTATGGCTCAACTGTTTCGTCATCGCCACCACCCTCCCCGCATGGGCTCCCGCGGGCAGCCGGAGGAAAGCCGCGCCGCCATCCTGCAGGCAGCGGCGCAGGAGTTCGCCGAACTCGGCATTGCCGGAGCGCGCACGGACGCCATCGCGCGCGAGGCGCACGTCAATAAAGCCCTGCTCTATTATTACTTCACGGACAAGGAAACGCTTTACGGCGCGGTGCTCGACAACACGTTCTCCGGGATGAAGGCGAAAGTTTTTCAGGTGCTCGACAGCGATCTGCCGCCACGGGAGAAGATCATGGCCTACGTGGGCGCGTATTTCGACTTCATTGCTTCCAACCAGATCTATCCCAAGCTGATGCAGCGCGAGATGATGCGGGCGCGCGAAGGCCACTCGGAGCACATCGACAGATTGGTCAAAACTTACTTTCAGCCGATCTACCGGCGGGTCGGAGACTTGTTGCACAAAGGAATCACGGAAGGCGAATTCCGCAAAGTGGACCCGGCGCACTTCGTTCCTTCCATGGTGGCGATGATCGTTTTCTATTTCAGCAGCGCCCCGGTGATGCGGCGGATCGTGCGCTTCAATCCACTGGCGCCACAGCGGATCGCCGAGCGGCGGGCCGCGGTTCTCGATTTTATTTCCGCGGCGCTGTTTGAGCCCCGCCCCAGCGCGAACCCAGTAGTTCGCCAATCAGGAGTACGCAAATGAGTGCTCGTAACCGGTTCTTCATTCTTCTCGGCATCATCTTCGTGATCGCCTCGATCTACTATGTTTTCTCCGCCGACCATTCCAAGGACTTGGTTCTGATCGGCACGGTCGACTCGAACCAGGTGATCGTCAGCGCGCAGGTGGAAGGCCGCATCCAGAAGCTGCTGGTGGATGAAGGCACGCCAGTGAAGGCAGGTGACTTGATTGCCGAGCTCGATCCTTCCGAGTTGCAGACACAGGAAGCCGCGGCGGCGGCGACCATTGCCAGCTTTCAGCACAAAGTCTCCGAGATGCAGCACACCGAAGAATCCACGTCAGGCTCCACTACGAGCGACGTGACTAACGCGCAGGCCAAGCTTTCGTCGACAAAGGCGCAGCTCCTGCAGGCGAAGGCTACCCTCGATCGCACCGAAAGCGACAGTCGGCGCACGATCGAACTGGCCAAAGCGGGCGTGGCCTCCGATCAGGAGCGCGTCCAGGCCGAAACCAACTTGCAGGCGGCGCAGGCGGCCGTGCAGGCCCAGCAGGACCTGGTGAAAGCGGCGGAAGCCGACTTGAACTCCGCTATTGCGCGCACCCATCAGGCCAATGCAGCGAAAAGCACGGTGCAATCGACTGAGGCTGATCTCAGGAACGCGGTCGCGCAGAAAAATCAGGCTGCGGTGCGGCTGGGCTACACCAATGTCTATGCACCCGTGAGCGGCACGGTTTCGGTGCGCGCGGCGCGGCAGGGAGAAGTGGTCAACATCGGGGCGCCCATTGTGACCATCGTCGATCTGACTGACACCTGGGTACGAGCGGCAATCCCGGAAACCTACGCCGACCACATTGGTTACGGTGACGTGCTGCGCGTCCGCTTGCCCGGCGGAACGATCGCCAGCGGCAAGGTTTTTTTCAAAGGAGTGGAGGGTGACTTCGCCACGCAGCGCGACGTAAGCCGACGCAAACGGGATATCAAGACAATCGTGCTGAAAGTCCGGTTGGACAATCCCAAAGGCGCGTTTGTGCCGGGGATGACGGCCGAGGTGCTGGTTTCACCGGAGCAGTTGAAAGGCAGCAATCCGCAGAGCGCGGCGGCGGGGCGGCAATGATGGCAGACCTGAACGCTAAAGTGAACGGTGGCGGTTCTTCTGCGGCGGGCGCCGAAATGCCCTACGCCATCGAAGTTGATCACATTTCTAAGAAGTATGGCGACTTCACCGCCGTCGACGATGTTTCATTCAACGTGAAAGAAGGCGAGATTTTCGGCCTGCTCGGTCCAAATGGAGCAGGAAAGTCGACCCTGATCCGCATGATGACCACGCTGATTCCGATCACGTCGGGGATCGCGCGCATTGCCGGCCACGATGTTGCAAAAGAGCCGGATGCCGTGCGGCGAACGATCGGCGTGATCCCGCAAGCGCTGACCAGCGATCTCGATCTTACGGTGGAAGAGAATCTGAATATCTACGCCAAGCTCTACGACGTGCCGGCGAAAGAAAGGAAGCGCTCGGTCGACGAGTTGCTGGGGCTGGTGGACTTAACCAAATGGCGCGACGCGCAGACCAAGACGCTCTCTGGCGGCATGCGGCGGCGGCTGGAGATTGCGCGCGGGCTGGTGCATCATCCAAAAATCTTTTTCCTCGACGAGCCCACCACCGGGTTGGACCCAGTATCGCGCGTGGCCGTATGGGAGATGCTGGGTAACATCATGAGCCAGCGGCAGCTCACGATCCTGATTACGACGCATTACATGGACGAAGCCGACCGCCTGTGTGATCGCATCGCCATCGTGGATCACGGCAAGCTCGTCGCGCTCGACGCACCGATGGCGTTGAAGGCGAGCGTGCCGGGATCGAACGTGATTGAAGCGCAGTTCGAGAATCCTCCGGACGATTGGGAACAGCGCCTGCACACGCTCGACGACGTCACCTCCGTGCAGCACACAGGAGCGGGAATGTATCGAATCCTGACTGGCAACGGCTCACGAACCACCACGGAACTGGTCGAGATTTCTGTCGAGGCTGGAGTCGCAGTGAAATCGCTCTCGGTGCAGAACACGACTTTGGACGATGTGTTCGTGCACTACACGGGCAGGCAGTTGCGCGACGAACTGCAGAAGGCGTACGCCTTCACCATGCCGCAGAGCCCGGGGTTGCGGCCATGAACAGGATGATGGCCATTGTTGAGCGCGAAATGCGCAAGTTCTTTCGTTCGCCGGCGCTGATGATGGCGTCAATGATCATGCCCCTGGTACAGTTGATCGTTTTGGGAAATGCGTTTGGCGGCAAGATTCGCGACGCCCGGCTCGCCATTGTCGATCAGGACGGTGGCACGCAGGCGCTGAAGATTCGCGAGGCTTTCGACTCCGTACGCGTGAATATCCGCACCTTCGTGCCGGTTTACTACGACAATGAAAAAAAAGCGATGGAGGACGTCCGCAACGGCAAGCTCGACGGCGCAGTGATCATTCCGCCGCAGTTCTCGCGCCGCGTTTACGAGGAAAACCACCCGCAGATCGCGTTAGTCGTGGATAACAGCGACAACTTCATGAGTTCCGCGTTGGAGTCGGAACTCACCGATCTGGTGACTTCACTGAATCAGCCCACGGTTGAGCCGCGCATCCTGCAGCAGACCGCGCTTGAGATTGTCGAACTCTACCCTTACATCGAATACATGAAATATCTGCTGCCGGGCTCGCTCACGCTGGCGATGTTTGTCTCGGTGATGATCGGGGGAGGAATGTTGTACATCGACGACAAGGCGCGCGGCGTGCATGAAGGCTATCTGGTCACGCCGATCACCAAGCTCGAACTGGTGCTGGGGCTCAACTTGGCAGGCGCGATCAAGGCGGTGATGACGGGCGTGATCATTTGCGTGATTGGGGCGCTGATTTCGGGTGTGAGTACGATTTTCAATCCGCTCACGATGCTCGGACTGCTGGTGATGATCGTGCTGACGTCGCTCGCTTTCAACACCATGATGTTTCTGCTGATGGTGCGCATCGATGACCCGCTGGTGCCGCGGGCCATGTTCGGCATTCTGAATACGTTGCTGTTCTTTCCCAGCGGCGCAATCTATCCCATCCAGGCATTCCCGCCGTGGTTGCGGGCGATCGCCAAGGTCGACCCTTTTACCTACGCGGTCGATGGCTTCAAATGTCTACTGCTGAAAGAGACAACTCTGGCGGCGGTCTGGGGCGACATGCTGTTTCTGACGATCTTCGCCGCCATTACCCTTGGGATCGCGATTCCGCTATTCAAGCGCACGCTGTAAGGCATCTACCGCCGAGCACGCCGAGGCCGCCGAGAAGATCAAGGTCACTCGATTCAATGCCGCGCGCGCATTTCTCAGCGCTCTCTGCGTGCTCGGCGGTGAATCTGTTCCCTGGAACTTTTGACTTGTTGCCCGCGTCCGTTATTCTAGACAGGTATGACCCTGCTGGACGCGAAAGAGTACCATCCCGAAAAAGAGCGGAAGAAGAGAACCTGGATTATTTCGGGAATCGTTCTCGTGCTGGTCGTCGCTCTTCTCGTTTGGTGGAACCGCTTCTGGCCGGAAAAGAGCGTCGCCGATAAATTCTTTTCTTCGTTGCAAAAGCAAGATTTCGAAACTGCCTACGGCATCTACTTTGCCGATCCCGAGTGGAAGCAGCATCCACAGAATCATGCGCCATACCCGTTGAACGAATTCAAGCAAGACTGGGGACCGGGCGGCGAGTGGGGCCTCGTCAAGAGCTATCAGATTTATGGCGCCAGTAACTGCCCCGGCGGTGGAAGTGGCGTGGTCGTCGACCTGATCGTGAATGATCGCGCGCAACACGCCCAGTTGTACGTGGACAAAACGGATAAGACGATCAGCACACCGCCCTGCGATCTGGAATTTCGCTAGGACGATTGGCGCTTAGACGATCGGCGCTCAAACTGCAGAGCAAACTGCGCAGAGCCCATCTCGGGCCTGCGGACTCCACCTAACTTCCGAATTGCTCCAGCGCCTTGGTGAGGGACGCATCGTCTCCCACATTCAGGCAGGTCCTCGACCGGTCAATCTGCCGCATCAGACCGCAGAGAACTTTCCCTGGCCCGATTTCCACGAAGGTCTGCACGCCCTCCCCGATCAGCAGGCGCATGCACTGTTCCCACTTCACCGAGCCCGTTACCTGGCCGACCAGCGTTGCGCGCGCGCGCTGTTCATCGCTGACCAAAGATGCTTCCACATTGCAGGCGACTGGGTACATCGGTTTCTGCATCTTCAGCGCGTTCAAGTCCGCTTCCAGGCGGTCTTGCGCGGGCTTCATCAGCGAACAGTGGAAAGGCGCGCTCACCGGCAGCAACTTCGCGCGTTTCGCTCCACGCTCGTCGGCAAGCTTCGCTCCACGCTCCACCGCCGCGGTGTTGCCGGAGATGACAATCTGCTCCGGCGAATTAATATTGGCGGGCGCGCAGACTTCGCCCTGCGCCGCGTCCCGGCAAACAGCGGCAACCTTCTCCAATTCCATGCCCAGGATTGCCGCCATGGCCCCCACTCCCACCGGGACCGCCTCCTGCATATACTTGCCGCGATGGCGCACGGTGCGCGCAGCATCTGCAAAGCTCATGGTCCCGGAGGCCACGTGCGCCGAATACTCGCCCAGGCTGTGGCCTGCCACAAAGCTCGGCTTGGGGATGCGGCCTTCAAGAACTCTCAACGCCGCAACCGACACGGTGAGAATCGCCGGCTGCGTGATCTCGGTCAGGCGCAACTGTTCTTCCGGGCCCTCAAAACATACCTGCGACAACTTGTATCCCAGAGCCTCATCGGCTTCTTCAAACGTCTGCCGCGCGATGGCATGTTTCTCGAAGAGTTCTTTGCCCATGCCCACGGCCTGCGATCCCTGGCCGGGGAATATGAATGCGATCTTTGTTCCGACAAGCCCGGGCATGTCTTTTGATTCCGCCATGATCTTGGGAGAAGTTAGTGAGCCGGTGCTATTTCCACTTCTGCCACTGCGGGAGGAAGCTCAGCCAGTCCCTGCTCAATCGACTCATTGATATGCCGCTCCGAGAACTCAGCAGCCACGCGCACCGCATTCTTGATCGCGTTCGCGTTGGACGAACCGTGTGTGATAATGCACACGCCCTTCAACCCCAACAGCGGCGCGCCGCCGTATTCGGTGTGGTCGATGCGCTTCTTGAAATCGGAAAATGCGCTGCGTGAAAGCATGTAGCCGACCTGCCGCGTAATCGTTGCTTTCAGCGATTCTTTCAGAACGGTCCGCACCAGGTTCGCCACGCCCTCAGAAATCTTGAGCGCCACGTTTCCCACGAACCCGTCGGCAACGATCACGTCCACGTGGCCATTGAACAGGTCGCGGCCCTCCACGTTGCCTACGAAGTTCAAGGGCAACCGCTTCAATAACTGGAACGACTCGCGCGTCAGCTCGTTGCCCTTGGTTTCTTCTTCGCCAATCGAGAGCAAACCCACCCGCGGCCGTCTCCCGGCAGCGAACATGGAACGGCCGACCTTGGAGTCGCCGAACCTGGGGTCACCGAACATGGAGCGGAAATAAATCTCGCCCATCACAGCGAACTGTTCGAGATTATGCGGCTTGCAATCCACGTTCGCGCCGACGTCCAGCAGAATCGCCGCCGTGCCTGGAGCCGTAGGAAAGACTGCCGCCAGCGCCGGTCGGTCCACGCCGTGCAACGCGCCCAGCACCATCTTGGCTGAAGCCATCGCAGCGCCGGTATTGCCGGCCGTGACGAAGCCCGCCGCTCGTCCCTCACGCACCAGCCGCAGCCCTACGCGCATGGAGGAGTCGCGCTTGGCGCGCACCGCCTGCACCGCTTTGTCTTCCATGGTGATGACCTGGCTGGCGTGGACAATCTCGAGGGGCAGCCGGGACGCCGCCGGGTGACGGTCCAGTTCCGCTTTGATCGTGGTTTCCGGACCGACCAGCAGCACGCGCACTCCGTAATTGCGCGCAGCATGGATTGCGCCTTCGATTTCAGGCTTCGGCGCCCGGTCCGAACCCATCGCATCCAGCGCGATCACGCTAGGCATGGTGAAGGGAGCTAGCTGGCTTCCTTAACTTCCAGAACTTCGCGGCCCTTGTAGTAGCCGCACTTGGAGCAAGCGCGATGCGGCATCTTCTTCTCGTGGCAGTTCGGACACTCCGACAGCGAGTGGCTCTTCAGGGCATCGTGCGCCCTCCGGGTCGAGGTGCGCTTCTGAGAATGTCTTCGTTTTGGATTCGGCATGGTCTATAAATTCCTCTCGCCGAGGTTCGGCCTCGCATGAATCAATCTCTCAATATCGGCTCTCAATGCGCCAGCTTGCTGCGGATTTCCTTTAACGCCGCCCACCGCGGTTCTTCCAGCGCCACTGCGCACGAGCATGGTTCCTGGTTCAGGTTCTTGCCGCAGTGCGGGCACAGACCCTTGCAATCTTCGCGGCACGTTACCTTCAACGGGACGGCCAGCAGTACCTGCTCGCGCACCACATCGTCGAGCAGAATTCCTTCGCCCTGATAATAACCGATCTCAGCCTCCGCGTCGGTCACCGACATCTCGTCCCGCCCCGCGTCCGCCCCCTGAGGACGGTACAACAAGTCGAACTCGCGTTTCACATCCTGAGTAAGAGGCTCCAGACAGCGCGCGCAACTCGATTCCAGACTGGTCGTCAGCCGGCCCTTGATGCGTATGTCTTGGATTGTCTTGTGCTTGCCGTGATGCTCCTCGACCAGATCCGCCCGCCCGCTGCTTTCGATCGGCGTGACTTGCCGATAATCCGTTCCCAAGTCGATCACGCCCGGTTCGAACTTCTCCGCAAACTCCACCGGATGAAGTCCTAAGTCTTTGATCTCGAAGAACATCGGAAACCTCCGCGCCCCGTCCAGTTGCCGCCCCAGGCCCGCGGAAGCGCGCCAAGAAGGCGCAAGTACCGCAAGGAGCAAGAGTTAAGGATAAAGGTGAGAGAAAGCAGTGTCAAGGCAGGATAAACTACGGTAGTGTCTTAAAAAACGTCAGTGTTTAAGACACTACCTAAACTACTTGACGGAGGTGATTTCCCACTTGGAGCCCACCACACCTACGGCTGAAGAGTTGCAACGGCGCCGCGAATTCTACAAACGAATGGCGGAACTCCGCGCTCGTCAGCCGGAGAGCCCCGATCCGTTTCCAGCCGCTGAAGAGATGATCCGCGAGGACAGGGATCGTTGACGGAAAACAAGAATCATTGGCTCCAAAAGCGGGCCTATCTGGCCGCAGTTTTCATCACTCTGCTCGGCCTCCTGGCACGCCTGTGGACGGCCTCCGGAACCTTCCTCAATCCCGACGAGGCGCTGCATTTCCGCTTGGCCAACCAGGTTTCGCTGGCTCTTGCTTACAAAGCAAGTCTCACCGCGTCCCATCCTCCCCTGCTCACCCTTTTGCTCTTTTACTGGCGGAGGCTCGGCACTTCGGAACTTTGGCTGCGCCTGCCTTCGGTGCTTGCGGGTGCGGCCTTTTGTTGGATGTTTTACAGATGGCTAACCAAAGCTGCGGGCAGCCTTGCTGGCTTAATCGGACTTCTCCTCGTCGCCTTGCTTCCGCCCATTGTCCTAGTCGCGGCGGAACTGCGGCAGTACTCTTTGTTGCTGGCATTCCTGGCCAGCGCTCTGTATTTCCTGGACGAAGCTTTCGCAGAGAACTCTACGATCCGAATGGCGGCCTTTTCCTCCTGCTTATACCTAGCCATGCTGTTTCACTACTCGGCGTTCTTGTTCGCCGCCGCGCTCGGCATTTATGC
>OBLU010006556.1_pt1 | contig 10349 bp, 5 predicted proteins | sample 1518681 | NCBI WGS metagenome assembly OBLU01 (sample SAMEA3539304, study PRJEB22396) | soil metagenome | biome: tundra; feature: field; material: soil | place: USA | collected 2010-05 | depth 0.15 m
CCCGGCCCCATTGAAGCAGTATTGAAGCTAGCTGAAACAGCACTTGCATTTACATTTCTGGGATGGAAACATCCCGGCCCCATTGAAGCGGGCGGTGGTGGGTCCACTAACTCCCCTTCTTCCGACATTTCTGGGATGGAAACATCCCGGCCCCATTGAAGCCAGCCGGGCGCGCAGCTCCATGTGCTCTATGACGTCATTTCTGGGATGGAAACATCCCGGCCCCATTGAAGCAGGGAAAACTATGGCTATAGTGCGAGTCCAGGAAACATTTCTGGGATGGAAACATCCCGGCCCCATTGAAGCCAGGTAGTCCAGCCCCATGGCCCCGCCCCTTCCTCATTTCTGGGATGGAAACATCCCGGCCCCATTGAAGCCAGCATGGCGAAGATCGGCCTCTGTGCGTCCTTCTATTTCTGGGATGGAAACATCCCGGCCCCATTGAAGCAGTTACCTGCCCGGTCTCAACGAGTATGTGCTCATATTTCTGGGATGGAAACATCCCGGCCCCATTGAAGCAGCACGAGCGAGTACGTTGTATTGATGATCGGCGGTATTTCTGGATGGCGCGGGTGGGTTGTTTCACACGGTCTCATCGCGACACAGAAGTGGACGAACGTAATGCCCCAATCCGAGCCGCGACCGGGAGCGGTTGCCGGCCACGCGCCTTAGCCACCGCTCCCTCACAGTCGCGGCTCTGCTCCAGAGTACGTCATACGCACGGATTATCTCGATTGGCGGGCGTTTAGGTGAAGCGCCTGACTTCTGTGTCGCACACCCTCTCGGCTCCATCATCGGCATGTGCCGGGGGCAAATGATAGAATACTTGGACAACTCAGGATGAAAGAGCTGAAAGAATGCCACTAGCAGCTGATCTGTGGGGGGTATGGAGCCGCATCGGCCGTGCCTGGATGCAGTACCTGAAGGCCGCGGGGCTCGATTTGGCGGGAGTCGACGAGCGAACGCTCGTGCCGCGGTTGTTGCAGTCCAACGATATCGATTTCGGTCTGCCAGGCTTGGAAGACCTGGCGCGGGACACACTGCGCGCCATCGAACCCGGAGACCCCGCGCGCAGCCTGTTGTACCACGTCCTGGCGTCTCCCTTGGTCACTCCGCCCGAGGTGCCCGAGAAGTTCTACCCCACAATCGGCGACCTTGAGATCGTGGAAAACGTCATTTATTCACAGGATCGTCCGTCCGTTGCCGATCTTCGACTGCGCGCGGGCACGGCTCCGTTGGCTATCGCCGTGTTCGCCTATGAATATGCGCCCGCCATCGACACGGTCCATAACCACCACGCGGATCTCTGCTTCTCGCGAACCGGAATCAGCCGCATCGGCAACGCGGATCCCAACTATGTGGCCGAGTCCCGCGGTTTCATGCCCCATCGGCACAAACGCACGGACGTTCACGTCATCCCGGCCCGTTTCGGCGTGTTTATCGCCATGCTTCGCGGGGGGAACCGGAAGACCATCGGGCCCGAACAGTTCCAGGCCGGCGACGAGAACCGCGGTTTTTGGGTGCCGCTGCACAAACTCTTCAATGGACCCGAGTGCATCGACGGGCTGGACCTCCGCCTGGAAATCGCCGCGCATCATGTTAACGAAAAGCTGGCCCGCGTGCATGCCGCTCTGCGCAGGGAAGGCGTAGACACCGGCTGGAGCGGCGCCGACCTGCAGCTGCACCCGTTTCGCATTACCGGCAGCCTGGCGAGTTTTGACGAGCGCCAGGGACTGCTGATTCCCGTTCCGCACCCGCTCGTCGAGCCTGCCCGTGCCAAAGACGGCCGGTATATCGGTTTCCCTGTGCCACCGAACCATCCCAGGCAGCTGGGGACCACCTGCCTGCAGTTTCCCGACACTCTGGAGGCGCTCCAGTCGCCGGAATATGTGCACGCCAGGCACGCCCTCATCGACGGCGAGATTGTGGACCTTGGGATGCGCCGCGACATGGATATTGGCATGATCGTAGGCAAAGGCGGGTACACCGCGGTCAACTTCGTCGACTACACGGCGGATGGTTGGATCGAGGCGCGATGCCCCGCGTTGGCCAGCGAAATTCCCAAGCGAATGCCGGCATACTCCATCCTTGCCCAGCCGGATTTTTTCCCTCTGGTCAAGCAGCAGGATCTTTATGAGTGGTGGGTCAATTCCGCTCCGGCCGAGATCAAGAACAATATCTGGCCGGATACGGATGCCCGGCCCAGCCCCTTGTCCTCTGCGCGATTGCCCGCCAACCTGGCGCTGGAAGGCGCGCACTTCGACAGCAAGGACGACACCATCACGGCCATTGTGGGGCTTGACCGCGTCCCTGGTCCCGCCTGTCACATTGTGCTCCGCCGTCCCCGGCGGGAATCCACGTTGTCCTTTAGGGCCACCAACTTTTTCGATCCCGGCTGGGATAGCGCACAGGATTTCCGCCGCGACGCCAACTCGCCCAACGGCACGTTCCACCTGGCCAACTATGGCCTGGGATCGCCCTACCTGGAAGACACCATGCTCTGCGCCGCTCTCGGCGGTTATTGGCCGGGGGCCGTGCCCGACATCACGCGCTCTTTCGCTCCCCATCACTACCCGACCGTGACGCCGATTCTCAACCGGGACATGGGATGGGATCACGTGCCTCCCCCCGAAAGGGTTGACGACCAGACCATTCAGTACGTCCTGCCCGAATACATCGATTACGTGGGATCGGCCTTGCGGAACCAACTCCCCTACTCTCAATTCGCGGAGACGCCGCTGGAGGAGTATATTGCACGGACCCTGGCGGTGGCTCGCGTCTTTCAGGCGCTGGGAGCTTCCAACGCTGCTGCGCGCGCAAAGTTCGCGGTCCTCAACTTCTGCCCGGCGAACGACGAAGAGTTGCGGCAGTTGGAGAAGGCCACCGGCGTCAGGTTGCAGGCCGGGTGTGCGTTCCATTTAGAGATGGCGTCCGTCGGCTCCGCATCGCAGGTGGACGGCCGGTTGGATGTTCACAGGGTCAAGATCGGGCCGGTCGAACTGTTCCTGGCGGACACGGCAACCGTCGCTCGCCGTGACGGGTCCCCCGATGGCTGGCAAGTCTACAAGTTTTGATGTGATTGTGGCCGGAGGCGGTCCGGCCGGATGCGCCGCCGCCATCGGGTGCAGCCTGAGAGGCTTACGCACCCTCCTGCTGGAGGCTTCGGTTTCGGCGGTGAAACGCCCGGGCGAGACTCTGCCGCCCGGAATCGAAACTCTCTTTCGTTCACTCCATGTGGACGTCGCAATCAACCAGGCGGGCTTTGTCCGGCATCCCGGATATGTGGTCCGTTCCGGTCGCGACTTCTCCATTCAGCGTTATGGCGCCGACGCCCGAGGCGAATGGTTGGGCTACCAGGCCGATCGGGCGGAATTGAACCGGCTCCTGCTGGCACAGGCCATCGCTTCTGGCGCAAGGGTCTCGCGGCCGGAGAAGGCCATCAAGCCCATTGTGAAAGGGGGAGAGGTGCGCGGAGTCGCCACCGCCTCGCGGGAATACTCTTCGGCTTTTGTCGTGGATGGTTCCGGACCCTCCCACTGGCTGGCTGTCCAGCTCGGACTGCCTGTGTGGAGAGTGTCCCCGCGCCTCGTGGCGCGCTACGGCTGGATCGAACTACCCGGCGATCCGGCGCCGCAAGCGCTCCTGCCGGAGTTCCGCATCGACGGGTGCGCGTGGCGGTGGACCGCCCCCGTCGGCGCGAACCGGTACGCTTGGGTCCACCTGGCCCTTGGCACGGACCGACAGGCCGCGCCCCCCTGTCCGGAACCTGCCGCCAGTCTGGTGCGCAGGTCGCGCGCGCGCGCCAGCGACGTAACCTGGAGAGTTGTCAGGCCGTGCGCCGGCCCGGGGTACTTTCTCGCCGGAGACGCCGCGTGCGTGCTCGACCCGGCATCGTCGCACGGTGTCTTGAAAGCCATCGCTTCGGGAATGGCGGCCGCCGAGGCCGTGGCGCGCGCGCTGGAGACGCCCGCCTCCGGCAACGACGCTGCCGCGACCTATTGCCGCGGCGTGGAGGAGTGGTTCTGCCGCGACGCGGAAGCTCTGGTCTCACTGTACGGGCGCACGAAATCGCCTCCACCCTGGCTGACCGCGGCCTCGGCGTCCGTGCGGTATATCTTGAGATACCCTTCGGCCTGAGCGCCTTGAATCAGCTTCAGCGAAGTATACTCGCGCAAGTTCTGCCCGACCTCCTGAAGCTTGTCGCACATGAGGTCCACCACCTGTCCGATGTTGCGGCGCCCGTCGCAAGCCTCCAGCAGCCACGCAACCCAATTGGAAATTCGGCGAAGTAGGCCGTCGGCGTCGCTACAGCCATGCAAATAGAAGTACGGTCCGTTCGCCCTCCCGGGTTCCGAACGCTGCTGGATCGCTTTTATGGCGTGCTCGATTTCCATGGAAACTTGAACCAGTCTTAGGCAGCTCTCGCGCACGGGCAGGTCAGTCCATTGCAGTGCCTGCCGCCCGGAGAGCGGGCGCGCCGCCGCGGACGGCCGGATCGAGGGTGGACTGCATAGGGCTTCCGCCCAATCCAGGAACACGCCTGACAGCAGGGTCTGGCCAACCTCGTGGCGGCGCACGAAACCCAGGAAATCGCGCACGAACTCTCCGGTCCGGTAGTAATGGCGCAGTTCCCCTCCGGCCAGTCCCGGGCGTTCCCGCTGCCGGACCATGCGCCATTCGAAAAAGAACGTCAGGAAGTCCGTGGTTGCCTGCTCGATGGCGCATAGCAACCAGCGGAAGCGCCCCACCGCGGCCACCATCAGCTCGCGCAATTCCATCAGGGCGCCGCGGTGGAGATGCGGAGTCGGCAGGAGATAGAAGTTGGGGAAGATGTCGGGGTGTGTGCGGATCAGCTCCACATCCGCCGGGTTCTGGCTCCTCCCCTGGTGCGACATGTCGGAACACAGCTCTTCGATTACCATCTCCCCGCGGTGCTTCCAATAGAGCGGTGTGGCGGCCAGGGGAGCCAGCAGGTTCAATTGCGGATCGGCATGCGGCCAGTGTGCGCTATCGATGAACAGTCGCACCGTGTCCCGCAGATCGTCGGCGGTCTCTTCCGGAAATCCCATGATGAAGGAAACCGTGGTGCCGATGCCGCGCCGCTCGGCGGCTTCCACAATCTGTGCGGCGCGCCGCGGATCCAGGTGCTTGTCGATGATCCGCTGCATCCGCGCGGAGCCGGTTTCCACCCCGAAGAAGATGGAGCGGCAACCGGCCCGCCGCATCAGGTCGAGTAACTCCTCGTCGATCCGGTCGGTGCGCGCGCTGCACGCCCACGTGAACCCATCCCCGGACGCGATCATTGCATGGCAGAATTCTTCGACACGCCGGCGGTCGATGGTGAACATATCGTGTACCAGTTCGAAGTTCCGAATGCCGTGTACCGCCGCGATCGATCGCATATCGCGCAGCACTCGCTGGGGAGACCGCAGACGGAAACTGCGGCGGAAGAAATCGTTGGTGGAACAAAACGTGCACGCAAACGGACAACCGCGGCCCAGTTCCAAGGTGGCTCGGGAGGCGCCTTGTAACTCTCCGGTCAAGTGGTAAGCCGGCGAAGGCAGGGCGTCCAGATCCGCGATGACGGGCCCGTTCGCGTTGCGCCGCGCTTCGCAGCCATCCCGATAGGTCAGTCCGGGTACCCGGTCGAACCGGCCCCCCGCCGCCAGTTCATCCAACAACAGCGGCAAGCTTTCCTCGGCCTCGCCGCGCAGAATCAGGTCGACAAACGGAAATGCCGCCAGCGTTTGAACGTCCACCACGGATGCCTGCGGTCCGCCCACGAGGACGGTCGCGCCAGGACGACGCGCCTTGACGGCTTCGGCAATCCTGAGGGTGAGCGGATATCCACTACAGATCGAGCCGAATCCGTACACGTCGGAATCGTGCTGCACGATCAGGCCGGCAGCCGCTGCGGCAAAGTTGGCATCCGGTTCGCCAGCCCGGACATAGTCGAAGTAAATCCTGTTCAGGTCGGCAATGTGCGGAGCCTTACCGCGCAGTTCCAGCACCGCGGCGAGGCTCAGAATGCCCAGTTGGGGCTCGGCGCACAAGTCGCGCACGAGTTCGCTGCCGAACTCTTCGGGGGCCCGAAACTCCGCGGCCGTAGGCGCCGTCACCAGACAGACGTTCATCAGCTTTGACCGGTGCGTCTCCAGGGTCCCGGCTTTGTTAGCGTCCCTACGATTTTGGAGGCCTTGGCCCTTGCTTCTGCACGACGATTAAGATTGCCTGTCCCTCCGGACCATTTAAGACGTCCGTCGGTATGGCACGCAACTTCTCGGAAACCTGTTGTTCGAGCTTGTCCATAGGATCGCCCTGGTGATGATCGATTTCGATGGTGGTATAAGTGGTTCTCGGCATATGTTTCGGTCAAGGCTACCACAGAATCCGGTCGCCCGGAAGTGGATTGGCATGGCAAACCGCGCTATCGCAGCCACGGAAAGAGGCCGGAGGGCCGTAACGTACCCGTCCAGAGCGTCGAAGTGGTTTCCGCCGGACTCAGGTAAATCGAGTTACCCGCGACCGAGAGATTGAAAGAGCGAGGAGTCGCCTGGTTTGGGGAGAAACGTTGATTGTGGTACGGCGCCACCTCAAACGGCTCACCCACCGGCTGCCCCGACGAGACATCGAACCGGCGAGCCCAAATGCACGCGAATCCATCGCGGGTGGAGAGATAGAAGACGCTTTTGCCATCCCCCGACCAGCGGGGCCGCCAGCTCGATTCGGACGCGGGCGTAATCGGAACCCGCGGACCGGAGGGAATACCCGTGGCCGCCGGAAGTCCGACGGCGAAGATCTGCCGGCGAAGGCCATCGGAAGAGGACGCGGTAAACAGCAGAAATTGGTTTTCCGCGGACCAGTTTCCGTCGCCCAGAGTAGAGCCGGGCTGCCCTAGCAACTCTCGTTGCGCGCCCGTGCCGGCATCCATGATCATCAGCTTCGAGAACAGGCCCGCCGAATACACGATCGCGCGATTGCCGTCGAACCATCCGGTGGTGCCGCCGCAATTCGTGCAAAGCCGGCGTGCCGCGCTCCCCTTCGCCGCAATCCAGATGGAAGGGATTTCCTTGTCCCGCTCCTCAAATACCAGCGTGCGGCCGGTTTCATCGACGAGAGGATTCAACTCCAACCTGCCGGACGAGTACGCTCGCGTTTCCTTGCCGCTCGCCATGTCTTTCACCCAGATAGAGGAACCGTTGGTCTCCAGGCGCCCGAACGCCAGCCAGCGTCCGTTCGGTGAGATGTATGGGCAATAGTCGGCCTCGGCATCGTCCGTCACTTTTTCCGCCTTGCGATTCGCGCCGGATAGCGCGTTGCCCACGCGCCACACGTGCATACTGAAGGAAATACGCCCAAATGCAATTTTCCCGCCTGGCGTCAGAGCGGGAGAATACTCTTTATCCTCGCCGGATGTGAGCGGCCTGGGCCGCCCCACCACCCGCTTCTCCCTTCCGGAAATCGTAACCTCCCAAAGTCCTCTGGCACTCCCGCGCATTCCGCTGAATAGCAGCGTATTCCCTTGCCAGGCACCCGCCGCACCGATCGGCCAGACGCCCTCGGCGTGCACTGCCGCCAGCGCGTGCGTGTTGAACAACCGGCCATCCATGTTTGCCACCCACCACTCGGCGCAGGCCTGGGCGGGCTGGTTTGCTTCCTGGCACCCCGTGAAGAGGACGCTTCGGCCATCCGGGCTCCACACGGGCTGGCGCGCATACTTGGAATCGGCGGCAAGCGGTTGCGGAACACCGCCGGCCACCGGAACCCAAAACAAACGTCCCGAAGCCTGGTTCGGATCCTTGTCGCCAATCCAAAACGCGATGCGGCCGCCATCCGGCGAAAACCTTGGAGATCGCCCTTCACGGATCAACAATCGCTCGCCTTCCCCGTTTGTGCCAGCCAGGTAAATTCCACCGCCATTGCGTTCCGAGCGAAAAGCCACCATCTTCCCGTCGGGCGATAGGCTTGGATCGACATCTTCGGCGCGGTCGGTGGTAACACGCCGGGCCGTCCCCGAGGCCAAATCCTGCACCCAGATATCCAGATTGCCCGGTTCCGCCCGGTCCGAATAGTAGGCGATCATGCGGCCATCGCGCGAAAAACTCGGTCCCTCCGAAAGGTCCTGACCGGAAGTAAGCTGCACCAGATTCTCCAGACGCCCCCGGCGCCCGGCAGCCAGCGCAAGCAGGACGGCGGAGCCGGCCAGCGCCAATGCCGAGGCAATCGCAACGATCCGCCAACGGCTGGACGGCCTTGCCCGTTTGGGAGCCAACGCCGGCACGATCTCTCCTACGGAGGCAAATCGATCTTCGGGCCGCACTTCCAGGCAACGGCGAATCACCGTCTCCCACCGCGCCTCTGCGCCGCGCCCTCGCGGCAGGGACGCTGCGTCCGCCGCCAAAACTCCCCGCGCGTCGCGTGGAGGCAGTACGCCCGTACAGATTTCGTACATTACCACGCCCAGTGAGTACTGATCGGCGGCGAAGCCAACTTCGCCCCCCGCCTTTTGTTCCGGCGCCATGTAGTCGGGCGTGCCTATTCCGGGGGACGTCGCTTCAGAGGCGCCGAAGGAGGAAAGTTGTAGCGCCAGTCCGAAATCCGTGATTACCACGCGGACGCCACCCTGACCGGTATCCACCAGCATCACGTTGTTACTCTTGAAATCCTTGTGCACGATACCGAGATCGTGGGCAGATTGCAGCCCCGCCACCATTTGCTCGATCAATGGCAGGGCACGTTCCAATTCCAGCCGTCCGGTGCGGCTGAGGTGCTCGCGCAGGGTAGGACCCGACAGTAGTTCCATCGTCAGGAACCAGACTCTGCGGGAATCCGCCGTTTCGTGGCAGAACAAGTCGTATACACGGCAGATGTTCCGGTGCGAGATCCGGCGTGCCTGCTTGACCTCGTGCTTGAAGCTCTCGATGATCCTGGGATAGGCGGCGATCTCGGGACGGATCGTCTTCAGCGCCACGTTCTCACGCAGTTCCGTGTCCCATGCTTCGTAAACCTCTCCCATGCCGCCGGTATTGATGAAGCGAACCACCTCAAACCGGTTGCATACCACCTGTCCCGGAAGAAAGCTCGTTCCTCCGGACTCGATGTCTTCGAGAACGGCCCGCGCGCTCCATGGATGTTGCGAAAGGAAGTTCGGCTCGGCGTTTTCGCACCCGGAAATCAGCCGCAGCACCTCCTTGCGAAGGTCCTCGTCGCCTTCGACTTCGGCCTCCACGTACAGTGCCCGGTCGCCCTCGGCGCGCTCAAGGGCGTCGGCGGTGATGCGTTTCACCTTCTGCCACCGGTCCGGTGTCACGCGGCGCCTCAAGCTCCCAATTCGGAATGCAACCAACCTTTAGCGGTCATCCAGTCGCGTTTCACGGTACGCGCGGAAACGTTCAGCACCTTGGCAATCTCCTCTTCGGTCAGACCGCCAAAGAAACGCAGTTCCACGATCCGGCTTTGACGGAGATCCATCGCGGCAAGACGGTTCAGGGCCTCGTCCAACGCCAGCAACTCCTCGCATCTCTGGTTAGTTAACGTGATGGTGTCTTCCAAGGTGAGTCTCACCTGCCGGCCACCCCTCTTGGCCGCGCTCCGCGCTCTGGCGTAATCGATCAGGATACGGCGCATCGACTGCGCGGCGGCGGCATAAAAATGAGTCCGGTTCTGCCAGTCGCGATCGACCGCCGCCACCAGTTGCAGGTATGTTTCGTGAACCAGAACCGTCGGCTGCAGGGTGTGATCGGGGCGCTCGAATCGCATGTACCGCTTTGCCATCCGATGTAACTCGCCATACACTAACTCGGCCAGACTGGATTGAGCGTCCGAATCTCCGCCGCGCACTCGCAGGAGCAGTTCCGTTATTTCATGTTCCTTCACCGGTTCCATGATGCTAAAGATCTCAGTGGTATTCTACACCCTCAAAAGCCTATGAACCGGCCGGTGCCTATGCGTTTGTCGTTCGGCCCTGTGCCGCACTCACTGCCCCCACCACCCGCGTCTTTTCCCGGTTGATCTCCCATTGGAACTTCCCTTCCAGCCGTGACTCCACGGAGTCAGCCAACGCTCCTCACGGTCGCGGCTCTGTCTGGCGGTATGGTGTACGCCAGGATTCCTGCGATTGGCGGGCATTTGGGCAAATCACCTCACTTTTATGTCGCGCACCCGTCCACCGCCTTCCGATCCGCCCCGCGCACGCCGATGGCTGTGAAGTTATTCCAGCGTTGGCCCGGATCATGGGCGCTCCCATTCCGGGGGGGCCGTCGTGTGTTGCATGCATGCCTCCAACGCAAAGGATAGAATGCCGCGGGTATCGAGCGGATCGATGACGGCGTCGCAGTGGCCGCGGGCGG
>OBLU010006557.1_pt1 | contig 10348 bp, 10 predicted proteins | sample 1518681 | NCBI WGS metagenome assembly OBLU01 (sample SAMEA3539304, study PRJEB22396) | soil metagenome | biome: tundra; feature: field; material: soil | place: USA | collected 2010-05 | depth 0.15 m
ATCGTCTTTTTTCCTGAAAGCACCGTTTGGCTGATTTCCTTCATGAACCCATACGTCTTGTTCAATAAGGGCACGTGCGTAATGAGCGATTCCGTGGCCGACACCATCCGCTTGCCTGCCACCAAACGCGTCACCCGCCCCACTCCAATCGTAAACGCCACAAACAGAACCAAGGCAATGATCCGATATAACGGCGTCAACATCTGCTGGCGCAGGAAATCGGGTAGCATGAAATCGGTCACCCAGGTGAAGATCGCGAGGAGGATGAGGACCGATGCGGCCACCGGCACGACGACCAGCAGGCCCGCGAAGAAGGACTTCCGAAGATTTGTCAACGTCTCGTTCATGCGGGCGACATCGTAGACGCCGACGGCAGCACTGTCAACGCGCACCCGTCCCCGTCGTCCCTATCGGGAAATCTTGACGGAGACTGTCTCGGCGGCTGCGTCCGTGCCCCGTAACGTCAGCGTTCGGCGTGCGGCGCTGAAGGTGCCGGACAACCGGAGTTGCTTGCCGCCAGTGGCAACGTAGGCATAAACCTTGTTCTTTGACGTCACCAGCAACTGTCCCACCACCGTGCCCGAATCCGCGCTCGTCGCAATGTCGAAGACCGCCGAATCATTGGCGTTGGGGCTAAATACGAAACTCACCGCTGCCGGTGTCGTCCGCACCACCGTCACCAACCCGGTCCACGTGCCGCTCAGATCCGGGAATGTCGTGGCCGTCACACCCCTCCAGTGGAAGGTGCCCAGGGCCGTGGTCTTCACCGCTCCAGTGAGACTCTTGAGGCTCTTCGCTGGTCCCAGGAACATGCCGGTCCAATTCGTCGTCGTGCCGGTCTGCTCGATGAACGGTCCTGTCACCTGTCCGTTCGGCTTATTCGTTAATCCCCAATGACCAGTCAGATCGTTGAGTCCAAACGTCTTGAACCGAATCCCAAAGCCGCTGGCGGTAAAGTCATCCTCGAAGGTCAGGAGCTGCGCTCCTTTATCGGCGCCGCTGATCGTGACTTCCCAATCGCCCAACGGCGAGTTCTTGGCGCCGACGGTAACCGTCACGCCCGCCGAGATATTCGTTATGCCCAGTGAGTCAATCGCACGCGCGCTGATGGCATGACTGCCGAGCGTGGGATGGACAAGGAAGTTTGTCCCCAGGTTGGACGTGGTCTCCCCGAACTTCGTCCCGTCCGCAAAGAATTCGATCTTGCTGATCGCGGCTTCATCGTTGGAGGCGGCGCTGGCGACAACGGTGATCGTCTGGTTCGTAAACGCTGGCGGATACAGCATGCCGTTCCCGGGACGGACGAGGGTTACGGTTGGCGGGGTGTTTACAAAATTCGTTACGGTGATGAGGTCCATGAAGTTGGTGATGCTCGGCCCGAGCGGCCCCGAGACTGTCAGCGTGACCGAATAGACGCCGGCATTGGAGTAGGTGTGAGTCGGGCTGACAGCCCCACTCGTATTGCCGTCGCCGAAAGTCCATGAATAGTTTGTGATCGTGCCCGTCGAGGCGTCGGTGAAATTCACCTGCAAAGGCGCGGCGCCAGTTAACGGACTGGCGGTGAACGCAGCCACGGCGGGCGCGAAAACATTGGTCACCGTAATGAGATTCGCCGCCAGCAGCGTGTTAGATCCCAGCGGGCCAAATACCATCAAGCTGACGGAGAAAGTCCCGGCATTGGTGTACGTATAATTGGGGCTGGTCAGGGTGCTCGTGCTCCCGTCGCCGAAGGTCCACAACCAGCCCGTCAGGGTGCCGCTGGAAGCATCTGTAAAGTTTACAAGCAGAGGCGCCGCGCCGTTGGTCGGGGTCGCGGTGAAGCCCGCGTTCGGCATGATGGCGGAGGAACCGGTCACGGCATTGGTCGAGACCCCGCCGTTGCTGGCGAACTCGACTGAGTTGGTGAACGCACCGACGGCCACGGGACTGAAAGCCACCGTAACGAAGCCGGTCTGCCCGCCGTTCACGGTAAATGGACTGCCGCCTGTGACGGCGAACGGACCGCCTCCTGCAATGACCTGTGCGGTACCGGTCAAGGTTTCGTCACCGGTATTGATGACAAGGAAGTCCTGATTACTCGATTGGCCGCTGACGACCAGGCCGAACGCGATATTGGACGGTTGGACAGATAAATGCGGCGGATTGACCACCACGACAAGGCTGGCTTGCGTATTCGTACTGGCGCCGGCCGACCCGCTGACGATGAGGGTTACGGTGTTGACGCCCGGCCCGGCATACGTGTGCGTCAGGATATTGGCCGTTGTATTGGTGATTCCACCGTCGCCAAAACTCCAGAACCGATTCGTGACCGTCCCCGTGGAGGTGTCCGTGAATGTCACTGTCAACGGCCACGCCCCAGAGGTCGGGCTGCGCCAAAACTGGCGGCGGGCGCAACGGGGCTGTTGCTGCTGACGACGCTGTTGATCCAGGCAATGTGCGAGGAGACGCGCGTGCTGTAAAACCCGCTCGGATTGTCCGCTCCCGTATTGGTGATAAATGTCCAGTTGGTCCCGTTGAGCTGGAATAAACCGCCGCGATCGAGCAACGCCGCGTCAAACATCGTGCCATCCACCGCGTTGCTGAACGGACCGTCGACGGCGTAGTTAATGCCCGCGAGTTGCCACACGCCGCTGTTTTGGATGAACACCGCACCGCTCGAATCCCCAACGGAGAAATCGCATTCGTTCGAGTTGGCGCCGCGGTCGAATGTCGCGTTCAGAAAATCCCCCAACGTCGCCCCGCTGTTGACCGTGGTTGCCACGTCATTCTCTCCCCAACGCTCGACGCCATCGCTGGCGCCCCACTGCCAGCCGTTGGTCGCGCCGCTGACGATGACCGCCGGACCGCGCTGCGTGCCGCGGCCAAACACAACGCAGTGTTTGCCCACCTCATTGGTATTGGTATAGAGCACCGCGTGGTTCGGAAACGTCTCCGCCACCTGCCACAGGCGTAAATCGCTGTTTGGATCGTCGAAGAACGCCGTGGTGTGGTAGGTAAATCCATTCAGCACGAATACGTCCCCCGTTGTGCCTCCAATATGATGTGCCGCAAGAAAAAACAGCGGGGCGACAGGCGTGCCAAGAAAACTTCCCCAGGAACCTTCATACTGCCAGCCGCTATTGGTGAGCGTGCCACTCGGCGCGGTGGTGTTATACGTGGGATCAGCGGTCGATTTAAACAAGATGGCGTACGACGACGGCAATGAAAGCGCAACGCTCGCCACCACCAGCCCAACCCCCAACACATAACCCGAGTCTCGCACGAGACGTTCACTATAGCCGGTAACACCAGCCGCGACAACTCTACAATTACCCACCGCGAACCCCGGCAACAACAGCAATTCCTACGGCACCAGCCGCACGCGGTAGTAACGAACTGGGATATTGGTCGCGCCGCCGCTGTCAAGGTAATTGGTGGTGGCGTCGCCGCTGCCCGAAATAATGATCAACCCGCTCAGATCCAGGAAGTTGGTCGCATAGGAACCGTCCGGTAAACCGGTGGCTGCCTGCACGACGTTGGTATATCCCCCGGCTGTTGTCCAGGTCACCACCATGTCGCTGCCCTGCTGCACCACGGAGATAATTCGTAAGGCCGAGGACAAGTTGGTCGGGTTGATGCCCGCCAGGAACTGGTTGAAGTTACTCATCCCCTTGCCCAAGGGATCCGCATTGGCCGCCGCAGCCGGGTTGGTGGTGCTGCCGAAGTATTGGATCTGCCAAGCCTGGAATGGCGTCCACACCGTAATGTAATTCACCTGGGTGTTGGTACCCGATCCGCCAGGGCCGCTGACGATTTCCTGCACGGTATAGACACCGGCGGTGTTGTAAGTGTAAAGCACGGTGTTGGTCGCCAGATTGGTCGTGCCGCCATCGCCAAAATCCCAGGACCAATTGGTAATACTGCCAGTCGAGGTGTCGGTGAAGGTCACCGCCAGCGGGGGAAGGCCGCTGGTCGGGCTGCCGCCGAAACTGGCCACCGGTGCTGGCGGGCTGAGGGGAAGCATGTAATCGGCCACGACGGGATAATGATCGCTGGCCCCGTAGAGATTTGTGTAGCACTGCGCGGCGCTAATGTACGGACTCGCCATGAGATTGGTGTTGAGTGAGTTATTGGCGCTGGTGATGACACTGCTGAATTCAGGGGTCGTGCTGTTGTTGCCGTACGTATGGTACGTCCCGGGCACATACACGAGCCCACCAGAAGCCCCGTAATACACATTACTCGACATGATCTGAAAATCGTCGCGGTAGTGCAGCGAGCGAACTGATTCGGTCTTCTGGTTCAGGAGGGAATTCTGGGTCCAATCAATGCCGGTGAGGCCGTTGGTGTTAAATGGATCGATCCCCTGAATCCCAATCAGGTTGGTGCTGACAATGGCCTGGTAGGACAATTCTGAACTGGTGCTGACATTGTAATCGCCGACGTACAGGACACGGGAATTGGGAAGGAGCGATGCCGAGTTGCTGCGGATGACACCGGCCTCGACGGAACGTCTGCTCAAAGAGGTGGCATCCGTGCCCGACTTGTAATGACTGAGGTAAAGGTAGAAGATATTCGAGGCGTTTGTCGTCACGCCGGCCGGAGCAAACAAGTAACGACCGATCTGTCGGGCCTCCCCTAGGTTGCTGGGAGTGCCGATCGGGAAAACGCCGACGAGTTGTATGGTATTCGTGTTGTACACCAGGGCGTTGGGGCCTCCGCCGTCTCCGCCCGAAGACGTCAGTTGGAACGTGCTCAGGGCGTACCGGGCTGATACGCCCCGGGAAGAATAGAATGCATTTAGCCCGTCCACGATGGGCTGGACACTAGACGTGTTATTGGTGGTCTCTTGCAGCGCGAGGATGTCGAGCGGCTGATTGGTGCCGGACAAAATTTCTTCGCCAATTCCTTCGAGAACGCCACCATTCGTCACGGTTCCGCTGCTGTTTTGAGTAAACGTCCCCGTTCCGCTAAAGGGAGTGATCAATCCGGCAAGCGGGGTGGTAAAGCCGATACCGCCCTCGGTAACGTCGTCCTGGATGTTGTAAGTCACGACGCGTATCCGTTGTGTTTGGGCAGAAGCGATTGACGGGAAGCCGCAGGCTATGAAAAAGATCACAGCCCCCAGAAGAAGGCGGATTATAACGGCCTTCATTGAAAATGCTTTCTTCATTATTGTCCCCTAGACTTTTAGTGTCTACCCTCGCATACTCAATAGACAGGCAACATTAGACTTCACTGTGTCGCAGAAGTCAATAAAGATGTGCCCCAAGCGACCCTATCGTTTCGCTTTTTGTTGTGAAATCAGGCTTTTGAATTCGTAAAAGTGACCCAATCGTGACATTAGCCGTCGCTCCGCCGCGCGCATGCGTCGTTGGTCGTTTGGTGTCTGGTCATCGTAGCCGTGAAGATGCAGGATGCCGTGGACGACGTACAGAATAAGTTCACGCGTCGGCGTCGCGCGAAAACGCCTGGCGTGGCGGATGGCGCACTCGACGGAGATGATTAGTTCTCCGTGCCCTTTCCCGTAATCGAAACTGAGTACATCGGTCGGGCCGGATGTGGCGTGATATTGCGCGTTGAGCTTCGCAATAGCGGCGTCGTTCACCAGCACGATGCCGAGGTGGGAGTCGTGATCATGGACGAGTTCGAGCGCGCACCGGGCGATTCTGGCCAGCGCATGGGTATCGACCCTCAGTCGGCGCTGGTGGTTGCTCACCGCAACGCTCACCCCGCTGTTGTCGGGGATCATGCGGCGGGCGGTTTGCCGTTGCCGTTTGCCGCGGTTTCCTGCCGGCGACGTTCGCGCTCCTCCTTAAACCTGGCGTAAGCGGTGACAATCTTCTGGACAAGCTCATGGCGAACCACGTCGTGTTCGTCGAAGTACACGATCTCCACACCGGGGATACCCTTGAGGACGCCCTGCACTTCAATCAGGCCCGAGATTTTGTGGCCGGGCAGGTCCACCTGCGTGATGTCGCCCGTGATCACGACCTTGGAGTCGAACCCCATGCGCGTGAGAAACATCAACATCTGTTCGCTGGTCGCGTTCTGCGCTTCGTCCAAAATCACAAACGCGTTGTTGAGTGTGCGCCCGCGCATGTACGCCAGCGGCGCGATTTCAATGACGCCGCGCTCCAAGTGGCGTTGGATCTCGTCGGGATCCATCATGTCATGCAACGCGTCGTAGAGTGGGCGCAAATACGGGCTGACTTTCTCCTCCAGCGTCCCCGGCAAAAATCCCAGTGCTTCCCCCGCTTCAACGGCGGGTCGGGCCAGGATGATACGGCCCACGCGATCGCTGCGCAATGCGTGGACGGCCATCGCCATGGCCAGGTACGTCTTGCCGGTGCCCGCGGGGCCGATGCCGATGACAATGTCGTTCTTGCGGATCGCTTCAAGGTAACGTTTCTGCCCCTGGGTCTTTGGCACGATGGGCCGCTTGCGGGTGGAAACGTCAACACGTCCCTCGTGAAGCTCTTGCATCTTCAGCGGCTCGCCGCGGGAGATGGCGCTCACGGCACGGCTGAATTCCTGCCGCCGAATGGACGTGCCACGGGTGAGGGCCTGGTGCAGTTCGGTAAAGAGGGACTTGCCACGCTCGATATCGGCCGGAGCGCCTTCGATGTTGATCCAGCCGTCGCGGGCCGTGACCTTGAGATTGAGCAGGTCTTCGACGAGGCGAAGATTTTTCGGTTCGTTGGCGTAGAGCGATTGCGCCTGGCGCGCATTGTCGAAATGCAGTGTTTCGCTTGCCATGTGTCAGCTAAGGCGCCGCTCCCTCATACCCCGGAAACATACTGCATGTGCCCGCCCTTGGCAATCGAGCCGCCCCACATCGTCCGTTAATCCTGGGGAATGATCAAAACCTGATTGGCGAAAATCCTGTTCGGGTTTTTGATCTTTTCCTTGTTGGCGCGGTAGATGCGCGGCCATTTCAGTGGATTGTGATAGACCTTGCCCGCAATCTTCCAGAGCGAGTCGCCCTTCTTCACCACATACTTCGTCGGCTTCTCGGGCGCTTCGATCTTCGGCGGTTCGTTCTCGACGATAGTCGGTGGGGCCATCGGCGCGGGTGGCAGCGGTGTTACAGTCGTCTCCACCACTGGCTCGGCTTCCGCAGTCGGGCGACCAATGATGTAACCACGGTTTCCCCATTGGCCACGGTCCACCCAATAGTGATGGCGCCAGTTCGGATAATGGTCCTTGACGAAATCCGCCCACTCCGGCTCCAGTTCCGGCTTCTCCACCACGTCCATGCCCTTGAGGAACTCACTCTTTTGTTCCTCGTTGATGGGTTGCATACGCTTCTGTTGCGTCGCACAGCCATTGAAAACCAGCACCGTGCCCCCGACGAGGCCCCACGACAGGAAAATTCTTGCGAGACTCTTCATAGTATCAACACCTTCCTCCTTGCATTACGTATTGGTGATAACACCATCGCCCACGACCGTCAACGCTTTTTAAAATAGGCTTCCGCTTGGCAATCGGCACGTTACAATGCGCCCAACGGAGGCGCTTCATGGACCTGATTCTTCGCAACGCGCGCGTACGCGGGCACGACCAGAACGTTGACATCGCCGTCAACGACGGCCTCATTGCCAAGATCGCTCCCAAGATCATGGCGCGCCCGCGCCAGGTCATCGACTGCGCCGGTAAACTCGTCTCGCCGCCGTTCACCGATATCCATGTCCACCTCGATGCCGCGCTCACCGTGGGACAACCACGCTTCAACCAGAGCGGCACGCTTATCGAAGGCATCGAGATTTGGGCGGAACGCAAGCGGACGCTCACGTTTGACGACGTGAAGCGCCGCGCCACGCTCGCCGTGAAATGGGAACTCGCTCACGGCGTCACTCGCATCCGCAGCCATGTCGATGTCTGCGATCCACAACTCACCGCGGTTAAGGCGCTGCTCGAAGTGAAGAAGGAATTCGCGGGGCTCGTCGATATTCAACTCGTCGCGTTTCCACAGGACGGCATCTACGCGTTTCCCAACGGTGAGCGGCTCATGGATCAGGCGATGGAACTCGGCTGCGACATCGTCGGCGGGATCCCGCACCATGAAATGACCCGCGACGACGGCGTGGCTGACGTGAAATTCGCCTGCGACCTCGCGCAGCAGTATCACAAACCACTCGACCTCCACATCGACGAGACCGATGACCCGAATTCGCGTTTCACGGAAGTGTTGGCGGCGGAGACGATCAAACGTGGCCTTAGTGGACGCGTCACCGCCAGCCACACCACTTCCATGCACAGCGTGGACAACGCGTACGCGTTCAAACTGATTCGCCTCATCAAACGCGCTGGCCTACACATGGTCACCAACCCCTGCGACAATAGTGTCCTTCAGGGTCGCTTCGACACTTACCCCAAACGGCGCGGGCACACCCGCGTGAAGGAACTTCTCGCTGCCGGTGTCAATGTGGGAATCGGCCACGACTCGATCATGGACCCGTGGTATCCGCTCGGCGTCGGCGATCCCCTGCAAGTCGCTTTCGTCTGGATCCACTATGGCCAAATGAGCGGCGCCAGCGAAATCCCGCAAGTCTGGGATATGATCACCGCGAATCCGGCCAAGGCTTTCGGCGCGACCGACAAAGATTACGGCCTCACCGTCGGCAATCCCGCCGACCTGGTCTTGCTCGGCGCCACAACCGAATTCGACGCCCTCCGCCGCATTGCCCCGCGCCTCATCGTGATGCGCCGCGGCCAAATCGTCGTCCGCACCACCCCGAGTGAAACCGTCCTGTGTCCGAAGGGGTGGGAGAAGGAAGTGATTACGTTCGATCCGTCGCAGCGGTAGGGCGCGGTGGCCCACCGCGCCACGCCAGACTTGCCGCCATTAATGGAGGGACGCGCTCTGTCGCGTCCGTTTGCGGAATGCGGCCACGACGGAGCGTGGCCCTCCAGAAAGCTTGAAAACCGGGGAAAAAGGAATGAAGATCAAGCGCTTGTTGCGCGAACGGCCATGAGAAGGAAACAGCGAAAGTCAGAGTTTGTTATCTGCGTAAAGAACCGAGGCTACAAAGCATCGCTGGAATTGCGGAAGATCTACCGCGCGTTGCCCGACGCCGAAGGTGAGGCGCACTCTTTGATTCGAGTCGTTGACGAGTCTGGCGAAGACTACTTGTACCCGGCGTCGTATTTTCTGCCGATTCAGCTACCCAGCCCAGTGGAGCGAGCCCTAACCGTTTGCTAAAATGACGAAGTATCTCATCGTTGTCGAAAAGACCTCCGCGGGCTACTCAGCCTTCTCACCCGATCTTCCCGGCTGCATTGCCACGGGCGCAACGCACGAGGAAGTCGAAGGGATCATGCGCGAGGCAGTTCGATTCCATCTCGACGGTCTCCGCGAAGAGGGTCTGGACGTTCCCGCACCTCACAGCTACTCGATGTACTGTGAACTTCCCGCCTAACACAGACAGCCAATTCGTCGCCCCACCACGCCGAGTGAAACCGTCCTGTGTCCGAAAGGATGGAAGAAGGAAGTGATTGATTTCAAGCATGAATGACGATTGAGAGGCATCGCCGATGAAGTTTCTGACACACCCGCCCAAGAAGGTGCCCTTCTATGCGCACCCGGCCTTGGTGATGCTGTCTCTGTCATAGGGCTAATCTCTGAGGTTCTCGCCATAAACACAGTTAGACTGGCCTCGCAACTGCAAGATCTGCCCTTTGAAGAGCTGGGATGGCGTGGTCAGCTGTTTCAAATCGTCTGGTCCCCTCGCGCTCCTTGGGCATCGTTCGCAGTCGGAATTGCCGTTGGTATGGCTACCATGCTCGTGCAAAAACGATTATTACGCTCCCGTATCCACTTCTATGCCGACTTTTTCACAATGCCCGTCTTGGAGCGTCTTAGTTGGCGTGTGCTGTGCATAAACATCCCGGCGTGCCTACCAATGATGGTCGGCCCGCTGCTGGCAGCGGGAGTGGCTTGCGCCTTACAGGTTAGCCCTTGGCCCGCGTTTTTCGGTCCAAGCATCTGTTTCTTTCTCGCCCACCCCGAACAGAAACTGATCTACGACGCGGCCAAGTTGCGCATTGTGTTGCTGCACGCCGCTCGCTAATCCGGCGCGATGCGTTTCGCGCTGGGGAGCGGCGCGGCGTAACCGCTGGTCAAAAAGGCGCGGACTTCGGAGTCCACCACGAACGGTGGATCCAGTTTCGGGTCGCGTTCGGGCAAGAGAGTATCCACGCCCAGGCCCTCGTCGCGCAACGCCTGGCCGTAGCTGAGCGGGTCTTCGGGGTCTTTCACTTTCAAGTTCATCGCGCGGGCGCAGGCCACGTAGACGTTGTCCACGGTCACGCATTTACCGAGGTGCCAGCCACCGAGGGGTTCGATGGCGAGCTTTGCCAGCATCTT
>OBLU010006558.1_pt1 | contig 10346 bp, 16 predicted proteins | sample 1518681 | NCBI WGS metagenome assembly OBLU01 (sample SAMEA3539304, study PRJEB22396) | soil metagenome | biome: tundra; feature: field; material: soil | place: USA | collected 2010-05 | depth 0.15 m
GAGGATTGACCATGAACGTCACAGGCACCGAACGGCAACGCGCCGTGATAGCGGCATTCAGGATGAAGCCAGAAGCTAGCCAGGGGGAGATTGCTCGGTCGGCGGGTGTCACCCAAACCTATGTATCTATCATCCTTCAAGATTACCTCGACTCAAAAGCACGCGACCATTCCTGTCGGGTGCCTGTCAGCACGACGCCAAAGCCAGTGGAGAGGGACGTTGCATCCTTCGCCCTGGATAGGCGATTTGGTGGAAATTGCGGCGCCGCTGCCCGCACAGCGAAGGAGCAGGCGGCCCGGTCTGCATTGGCCGAGCACCCTCGGGAAAAGGCGGAGTCGAAAATGAAGTATTGCCGGAGGGTAGCCGTGATTGCTGGGGTGTCCGCCGACTACGTTCAACACACAACGAAAATAATCGAGTGTGAAAACATCGGCGCGGAGCTTCGCGCGAAAGAGGAGGCAAGACGCAAAGTCGAGATTGTTCCCCGCGTCGTGAGCCTCGGGCCGGTACAGAACTTCAAGGGCTGGCTGGACGCGTTCGCGAAGTTCAAGGCTACGGCAGAGGCTTACTTAATTCTCGCTCAGACGCGAGGCGACGTGTATGCAAGTGCATTCTTGAAAGACATCCGGGACACAGCGGACCGCGCTCAAAGCCGCGCTGCAATTAGCAAGACAGACTGACTCAGCGGCCCCGGCTCAGGTCGGGCCGGGGCCTCTTTTCCATGAACAAGCCAAGCTTTGAATCGGTGCCGTTGGAAACCGGCTTGCGCTGGCGGGCCGGCGCCGGCTGGCGTTACGAGGAAAAGCTTGACGGCCGGTACCATGTCGAGGAACTGCCCCATGCAACCGTTGCCGGGGAATTGATGCGAGGCGGGCAGTTCATCGCCTTTGACGTGCTCAACTGCGAGGGGCAGGACTTGCGCTCCCTGCCCCTCTGTGAGCGTTTGACGATACTGGACGCCATGAAGCTGCCCCGGCCCGCTGTCGGCTCCGGGGGCGAGTTCCTGGAGGCAGTGCTCGCCAGAAACGGAGAGGGTGTCATTGCTAAGCGGCTAGACGCGCCGTGGGGTGTCCCGTGGTACAAGTGCAAGCGGAGCCAGGTCTATTACTGCCAGGTGATCGGCTTGGACCCATGGACTGGAAGCGCGGTCATCGCAGACCGTGACAGCGGAGAGAAGCGCGGGCGGATTGCGCTGCATAGCCGCTTTGATCTTATCCGCGTCGGCTCAGTGTTGAAGATCGAAGCCTATGGCCTCACGGCGCGGGGGTTGCTCAGGGAAGCGAGGCTTGACCGGGACACGCCCGCAAGTTGGCTGGCGAGCTATTGAAACAGGAACGGCGCCCCGTGCCTGCCATAAATCACCTATGACCACCGCCGGGGCCGAATTGCGCGGGGGTCGAGCCTACCGGATTAAAGCTGTTCGGCTTTAGATTGCGGGTGTTGCTGGCGGTCTCAAGCGCCGCTACCACCAGCATCTTGAAGTCGGGAGGGGTTGCCGCGTAGGCGCCGACCTTCTGCTGCGAGTTCAGGCTGTAGCCTTTCGTCACGCCCTGCTGGCCTTCTTCGTAGAGCTTGGCGGATTGCTTGAGGTCTAAGTCCTTTTGCTTTTTGTCCAGAATCGCCCGATCATTACTCGCTGCATCCGTTATGCCTTGCGAGCCCTTGTCAACATCGGTTCCGAGGCGCAACGCGCTTTGGGCGGCAGATTCCATCCTGGCCTTTGCTTCTACCGCGGAAACGACGACGTCCGACATGCCGGCCTTGAGGTCTGCCACCAACTGCTGGGCGGATTCCAGGTCAGCTTGAACGTCTTTCAACTTGGCTTTGGGCATTGCCTGCCCGTCCACTTCAACAGAGGCGTTCATGTACGGAGTGTTTTCGTAAGGCATTCCGACCGCTTTGGCAGCCAGGCGCTCGATCCCATTATCTATGCCTGGCAGCGATCTCTCCCGCTGCATCTTCTGTATTGCGTCCACATGCTTGGCCAATAAATCTCTCTGCCGGGTAGCGGCCTCAAGTTCTACCATGCTGGCGGCGCTCGCCGGGCCGGCGACAGAGGCCGTCTTCTCTTTTTCCTTGTAATCGGCGGTGGCGTCGGCATCAGCCTTCTTTGCCGCGGCGTAGTCCGCTAACCGCTGATTCTGTTCTTCGACCAGCGCATCTTGCTTGATGACCATCTCGTTCTTGAGCGCCTGAATCTCGACCTCGGTGCGCTGCCGGGTCGCCGTTTGCGCCGAAATGCGGTGCATCTTTTCCGCGAGCTCAATTTCGTCCAGCCGGATTTGCTTATCCTCTTTGGCAAGCTCTGCTTTCGCCTGGGCGTTGCGCTTGAGCGACTCGACGGCCTCATCTGATATTTCCGACAGAGACTTTTCATGCTTGTGGACATTGGCGATCTCAACGGCCAGATTGCGAGCGGCGGCTGCCATGTCGTCCAATTGCTTGGTTTGGCGCTCGGCTTGGGTATTTAGCCCGCCCATCGCTTCGGCCAGATTGAGTTGCTGAACCGCAAGTTGGTGGAAGTGGTTGACCGTGAAATAGATTGCGGCACTCAGCGCCACGATGACCGCTATAAGCCACCCAATAGGCCCCAGCGCGACGGTGCTGGCGTTGCCCTCAATGGCTGCCGCCTCGGCGTATGCCGCCGCCTCGCGCTGTTTGGCTATGACGGTAAGGGCGGCGGCGTCGGCAGTTCCAGCCGCCCTTGCCTTTTCAGCCGCCAGCATAGCCACTGAGGCTGCCTGATTGAGCTTGCTCGTACCATTGCGCACAGACTCAGCCACCGCCGCCTTGGCCATCGCCTGCGCTTCTTTCTCCAGGTCCAAGGCGTGTTGCGCGAGGTCGGAATGGGTCACCTTGAGAATCTTCGAGAAGGCCCCCATGTATTGGAGCATCAGCGAAAGCGAGCCTGGAACACGCGTCCAGTTCCCGCGCCCGATTTCACGCATGAGAACCATAGACTCCCGAATCATGCCGGAATGGCCGCCCCCAGCCGATACACCGCCCAATGTGCCCCCGACCCCACCGCCCTTGCTCATGCCGGCGGCAATGGCCTTCACTTCCGCCATTTCGGCCTTAAATTGCGAGCTGTTGGCTCTAACCGCAAATTCTAACGGGACAGGCATATTATTTCTAATGATTTTGAAAGGAAGCGGCGGGCCGTGAACTATGGCGGGAAAACGGTCCGCCGCTGTGGCAATCCACCCGACCTGCTTACTGGCCGGGTGAAATCTGTTATTCGTCCATTGGGTCGGTGGGCCACTGGTACGGTATCAGCGCGTCAAGGCCGGCGGCCTTGGCAGTGCGGACGATCTCGGCTTCCATTTCTGCCAGGTCCTCGCGCAAGATGAGCAGGGACTTCGCACACTCAGCTTTGCACGACTCCGACCGAATCATTGCGTCATGAATGCCGTGAAGGGCGGCCCGCTCTTCGCGCGCAAGGCTCTGGCATTCGCGGTGCCAGGTATCGCGCCCGATGGCGGCATCCTCGGAAAAGCCTTGGTGGAACTTTGCACATCGAGCGATGCGCCTGCGAAGTTGGTAGCGCTGTTCGAGCGATTCGTGCACTGGCCGTTGCTGTTCATATAGGTCATCGAGCCGCGCTTGAGTGGCCTTGGCGTCGGCTTCAAAGGTGAGCTTTGCCGCCGTTTGGCGGACCTTTAACTGAGCGAGTTCCTGTGTGGGTGTGAGCTTGTTTGACATAGTTTTGATGTTAGGGTTTCGGTGTGACAGAGACATGGCCGGGGGCCACAATGTAGTTGTTGGTTTCCGCGCTTTCGAGAATCTTCCCGCCGCCCCGGCAGTGCTGCATCTTTGCGGCGGGCGAGAGCGCCGCAAAGTCAGTGCAACTCAGGGCGCCCCCATCCTGGGCGAATTGCAACCGGGTTGCGCTGTCCATCGCCCGGAATTGGGCGAGCGTGATGGGGATGACAGCCGGGGTGGCGAGCGCAACGGGGGCCGGCGTGGCCTTGGCAAGCTCCGTAGTCTTGGGAAGCATCGCCTTTAACTCAGCAAGCCGGGCAGCCGATTTGCCGAGGTTGTAAATCGGATTGCTTACCTCAAGGCCAAGTTGCACTTCGAGCTTGGTGATTTCCCGCCATGCGTTGATCGCGTTGAAGGTGTTAACGTCGCTGGGTTTCAACTTCTTCCGAGCGAGGCTTAGAAGGTCTTTGGCCGGGGACGGTGGCAGGGTGGCCGCAAGAACTGCGATGGATTCAGATAGTGGCATAATATGTTTGATCGTCGCAACTGCGCGGCAGTCAACTACAGGTTGCCAAAGATGGACTTTGCAAGGCGTGCCTGCTTGCTGGCGGCGGCCCGGCTTACACCATGCTGGCGGGCGACGGCGGCCAGGTTGCCGCGCGTGATTACGGCGGCCAGAACATCGGCCCGGAGTCTGAATGTGGTGCCGAAATACTCCGCCGTACGCGGATCGGTCAGCCAGGCGGCCAGGTGTGATTCCTGCTCGCCCGGGGGCGCCGAGTGCTCAATGGCTGGGGGTTTGACTGTTATTCTCATGTAATTGCCAGGGAGAGTTGACCTTGCCCGGCGCTCTGAACGTCTCTGCTATGGCTCCGGGCCACGCGCGCTCGATTGGCCTTCCGAAGCTTATTTCGCCTCACGCGGGCTGTTTCTTTGGCAGGGTTTGCCAGGAATCTCTCGTAGGCTTGGCGGTGAGCAACCCACCGGCGCTCGGTTGCCTCGCGGCGGGCAGCCCGCTGGCGCTCGGTTTTCTGTTTCGCTGCCGCCACGCCGGCCCGACGCCGCATCCGTCGTGCTTGCCGACGCTGCTTTCGTATTTCCATGCCCTGTAATTGCTTGACGGTCATACTCGTAAAACCCTTGATTTCATTGGTCTAAAGTGATGTCGTGGTAAACACATAAGTAAAACGTTGTTGTGTTGCGGTGTAAAAGATGATTCAAACCCCATTCATGCGCGCGATAATCGGTTCGGTAACCCGACCGGATGGTGCGCGCGCGAATAGATTCCTTATGGGGGTGGGTGGCCTGGTCGGCGGCGGTAGTGCGTTTGACAGCGCTCCAGTTTTGGCATTGCCACTCGACAAGCCCAGTTCCAACGCTCTGCGCTGCCCGGCTTGCAGCCTTGGCCGCTTGGTGAAGTTCAAATCTGGTTTTCATCGGCCTCTTATTTAACGACCCGGGCAGACCTCCCCCGCTCTTCCAATTCAGCGTTGATCTGTTTTTTCTGCTGTATCCATGCCGACAACTTATCCTTGTTCGGCTTCTGCATTTGCCTCTCATCATCAATCAGCTTTTGCACGCGGACTAAATCCTGATTTAATTGCCAGCCCTGCGAATTTTCAAGGGGGCGCTCCCCCTTCGTTGGATTACCTTGAGGGGAGGGTCTTAAGGGGATACCCTTTGTATCCCCTCTTTCGGGAGGGGTGCCATCCGGTTTGAGGATACCAGTCCCCCCGCCTCTTTCGGGAGGGGTGGCTTGTTTCGGCATGGGCTGGCATAGCCACTGCCCGGGCTGGTTTACTCGGTACGTCCACCTGCTACCTAGCGGCTTGGCGATAAGGGAAAGCAGCCCCAATTGCTGCAACCGTTTACGGGCGCGGCGTATGGTGTCCGGCCTCACTCGGCAATGCTTGGCGGCATTCCCGACCGTCTCAAAGTAGTCCCCTCCAAGGCCGCCACGACGTACCGCGTGCGCGTAAAGTCGAAACTCAACCGGGGTTAGCGGAAGATCATCCAGCGTAGAATGCACGATGAACTGGCAGCGGGGGGGATCGACTGCGCCGGCCTGTAGATTGCCGCTTTCGCCATTAGCCACGACAACCCCCTTCCGCGCTCTGAGGCAGGCGTCTGGCCCGCCTGCGGTCATCTATGACCTTACTGGCCCCGTCACGCTTGGGGATTGACACTGGAGCGGTTGCGATAGAAGATAGGCACATAAGTTCTTGCCCGTCGTGATGCCCGTTTGCCAACAGCATCGCGGCGGGTTTTGCCTTTTCACTTCCCGCTTGTAGCCGTCAAAAATCGCTCAATCTCTGTAACCGGGAAAAGCTTGGTGCGGAGTTTGCCGGAAGATTTCAGGAGTCCACGCTTGTTGAGGCGGTAAACCGTTTGATAGTTCACCCCCAACATGGACGCGGTTTCCCGCATGGAGTAGGCCAGACGCGGGAGTGCGGAGAGCACTGGCGCGACGGTTTGATTCTTGAAGGCCAGTCTTTGGAGCGCTGGCCCGTCGCTCGACTTATTGAGTAGCGTTGTCATTTACGCTATCCCTTTTACGCTCAATTCATCTTTTCGTATTGTGTAGTAAAAAAAACCTGCGGGCTTATTTCACAATGCCCGAACCTCTCGGGAGCATTTGTAAGACACCTTGCTCAACTGCTCTCGGGTCATGCCCCTGTTGACCAGCTTGCCGCCTTGTGTCACCAGCAGCTCTCGGATCAACATGCCGATTTGCCATAGACCATTCTCGCCTTGTATTAGCCGAGTCATGCCGACTTCTTTCTTTTTGCTCCACTTCAAGTTCGCGAACCATTGAACGCGGTCGCCGGATTTCAAAAGCGGCTTGGAAACTTCCTGCATTATCTTCCAGACGTGACTTTGGTCTGGATAATCCACCTGCGTGCGGTCGAGGTATTTGCAGACCGCCGCCAGTGATACACGGTCCTCTGGCTCGGTCGTTAATAGCGCCAGGCGAAGTTTGCGTCCCGCTTCCTTCTTCTCGCCGGGCTTGGCAAGATGAAAAGCTAACAGGTTTGGGTTGCGACGGCGTTGGGCCATTGCTTCAATCAGTTCTTCAAGCGGGCCGGACTTGTCTTCCATTAGGGCGGGAAAGAGCAGATTTGCAAACTGCGCTTTCAAACGCTCAATCGCTTCTGCCTTCGACATCGGAGGGCGCAGCGTCAAGTCGCGCAACATGGCGGCGGTGCGTGGAAGTTCTTGAATGGGTGTTGTCGGCGTTCCACCTATAAGAGCAAGTTCCCATTTCTGCGCAAAGGTCGTGGCGGATGCGATTTGCTTGTTTAGGGTATTGCGCTTCATACAGTCGCCTCCTTTGGCATCGGCAACACATTTGCCGGCTGTGGCGCGGCGAACGTCACCTTTTGCGCCATTGCCGCGCTATGCTGCTCTCTCAGGTGGCCATACACTTTCATGGCCAGCGCTCCGCCGTCGCTGTGACCAAGCCAGCGGGATACCGTTGGAATGTCCACGCTGGCCTCTATGCATCGGGTAGCGAACAGGTGGCGCAAATCATGGTGCGTAATTTTCGTGATGCCTACCACCTTGCAAGCTCTCGTGAGGGACTTCTCACACTCGCCAACCTTGCATATCGGCTCCGTTGGTTCCGGGTTGCCGAGCCTCAACCGCTCAAGCAACTGGCGCAAGTCAGGGATGATCGGGACGCGGCGGGTTGGATTCCAGTTCCGCGCGCGCCTCACTTTGGCGTTGTGAACAGTCAGGAAGCCCGCCTCCATGTCCACGTCGCCCCAGGTTGCGGCCCGCGCTTCGGATAGCCGGGCTCCACTGTATGCCAGGAAGCGGGCGAAGTCGGCACACTCCTGTTGCTGGCCGGCTCCGCTTGTCTCCATGATCTCGACCAGCTTTAGGAACTGCTCTGGCTCTGGCAGGATGGGCGGAGTTTGCACGATGCCCATGCGTTTGATTGTGGCGAGCGGGCTTCCGCCGTCGGGCGGGATTCCGCCGCGCTCAAGGATGGCTTTGACCGTGCCAAGGATGTTGTTGAAGTATTGCGCGTCCACTTCGCTGGCCAGCCTACTTGACCATGCCTCACACTGGCCCCGGGTGATGGCCCGGAGTTTCATCCCGTCCAGTTCGGGCCAGCTTTTCAGCAACCGCTTAATGCAGTTGCTCCGATAGTATCGGCTCTGCTCTGCCATCGTGTGATCGCTGGCGAGCGTGGACTCGTAAAGCCCGAGGGCCTCACTGAACAGGACCGGCGCCCCGGTGGTGTGGCGGCGCTTCTGCTCTTTGGACAGGAAGTCATGGAGAGCAAGCTTGGCTTCCTCGAACGTGTTCGCCGTCAGGCTCCGCCGAATGAGCTTGCCATTCACCTTCACCCGTGCGAAATAAAGCCCCGTGCTGCAATACTGCAACAGATTTGGGACTTTCGGAAACGAGCGCCACTTCCCGTCAGGGGAGAGCCGCTCGGTGCGCTGGTTCTTTTTCGGTTTCGTATCCCGCTTTGTATCAAGTGTAGTTGTCATATCAAGTCAGACTATACGGGATACAAAGGCGGGATACAAGCACTATTTTGCAGTTTGCGTAAGTGCCTGCAAATAAGCTGGTTGCCTCGGTAGCTCAATTGGTAGAGCAGTTGACTCTTAATCAATTGGTTCTAGGTTCAAGTCCTAGCCGGGGTACCAACTGTGTTGAGGAAAGCAGCCCGGCGCGGCACAACGGGATGCGGCACGCTTTCGTTACCTTTCACATAGCCATGCACGCCAACGAGAACATCACGGCAGCCGAGGCCGGGAACTCCCCGCAGATGATTCAGGACCACTACCGCGCCCTGGCCACGCGGCGCGAGGCCGCAAAATGGTTCGCCGTGAAGCCGGCCAAAGCCACGAACGTCATCCCCCTGCCCACAGTGTCGCGCAAGGACGCGCATTAACCCACAACACCGGTTGACAATGGTAACATAAACGCTACTATATGAACGGCTCTTTTGAGATTCGGGAATACGCCGACTCCGGGCGCTCGCCGTTTGCAGGATGGTTCGACGGGCTGGACGCGGTAACAGCGGCACGGGTGGACCGATACATCCGCCGGCTTGAGGCGGGCAACTTCGGCGCGGCCAAGCCCCTGGGCGAGGGTGTGTTTGAGCTGCGGCTGGATTTTGGGCCGGGCTACCGCGTCTATTATGGGCGCGAAGGCCGGACAATCATCATCCTGCTAGGCGGCGGCAGCAAACGGAGGCAGGACGCTGACATCGCCGCCGCCGTCCAACGCTGGAAACGATACAAACAGACGAAACCATAACATGGCACTGACACGAGACTACAAAGAAACCGTCGTGGCGCGCATCCAGCGCGACCGCAAATTCGCCTGCGCACTCTACGCCGAAGCCATGAGCGCCCTGTTGGAAGGCGAAACCGCCGAGGGGCTTTCCATGCTCCGCGATCTGGTTCACGCTGAAATCACTTTCAAGGAACTGGCGCGGCAAACCGGCCTGGGCGAAAAGACCCTGCACCGGATGCTGAACCGTGGTGGCAACCCCACGGCCCGCAACCTGGGAGTGATTATGCGCAGCATCGCCGAAGACCTGGGCATCAAACCCCGCGTCGAAGTGGCCGCGTGCCGTTAGCTATCCGTAACGGCCCACCCGCGCCACAAAGGACTCGCCAGCAGACCAACCAGCGAATATGGACTCAGAGCCGACAGCGTGTTCCCCCCTGAACCCGCCGCGCGTGCCCTTATGCGGCGAAATACCTCGCCTGAAATGCCGAGAATCTACCCGCCTGGCATCTAACCGCCGGACGACATCGACCCGCCTGACGGTTTGGCAAAGGCGGAGATGTGTGCCGATCCACGAGGTTCCTTACCCGAATGCAGCGGCAATGCTGATATTACCTTCACTGGCATGAGTGAGGAACAATTCACAGCGCGGGCGGCGGCGCTTTGGGGCGCGATTCCCACGCAAGCACGCGAACGGCTGCTCAAGAATGTGTTCTGCCGGAACTGCCGTGGCTCGGTGGAGATCATCAAATTCACCGGTGAGGAGCGCGCCGGCAACCTGGTGCTCAAGGATTTATGCGCAAAGTGTGGACATGCAGTGGCGCGGGTGGTCGAGACATCGCAGGTGGACTCTTCGGGGAACTAGCGGGAGCGCGTCACGGAGAGCAAACTGGTGAAGGAGCGGTTGGTCGCCCCTTATTCCAGAGTCTTCCTGACTATTCCTTTCCCCGCTTTCTGGCGCGGTAAGGGATGGCATCTTCTTTTGCTGGATAGCATGGCGACCTCCTGCTCGGTGAAAGCTATTGGGCGAGCCCCGCCAAGCTTGCCTCGGCCAGGTATCACATTTTGTGACACCATGTCAGCCACTTCGTCGCCGACCAGCTCGAACATGAAATCGGCGGGAAAACGGTCCAGGTTGCGGCGGACGGCCTGCTTGAGCCCTCGGGTTTCCACCCCGTAAAGCTCAGCGAGGTCGTAGTCGGGCATGGCCCTGAAGCTGCGGAGCAATCCCCCCCGGCACAACATCAGTCCTCCATTGGTTGATAACACAAATTGGGGGTACTCGTGCGCCGCACAAACATTGCCTGCTTTACCCTTAGCTTCACTTGGGAGATGCTGCCTGCATGATTATCGGAGTAGCCGCTACCAAGTCAGCAGTCGTGATTGTTGAG
>OBLU010006560.1_pt1 | contig 10345 bp, 8 predicted proteins | sample 1518681 | NCBI WGS metagenome assembly OBLU01 (sample SAMEA3539304, study PRJEB22396) | soil metagenome | biome: tundra; feature: field; material: soil | place: USA | collected 2010-05 | depth 0.15 m
GGCCCCCGGCCGCTCGAAGTACGGCTTCGGCCTCAACCTGGAGCAGGAGATGGCGCCCGGCCTCGGGTTTTTCCTGCGCGCCGGCTGGAACGACGGGAAGACCGAGTCGTGGGCGTTCACAGAGATCGAACGCACGCTCACGTTCGGCGCGAGCCTCGACGGAAGGCCGTGGAAGAGGCCCGAAGACCTCCTCGGCGTCGCGTTCGCGTTGAATGGAATCGGCGCGGATCACCGCGATTACCTGGCCGCCGGAGGGCTCGGCTTCATGCTCGGGGACGGCGCGCTCCGGGCGGGAAACGAATCGGTCCTCGAGGTCTTCTACCGTGCCGCGCTCGGGCGCTTCGTCGCGGTCTCCGTCGATCTCCAACGCTTTGGGAATCTCGCGTTCAACGAGGACCGCGGCCCGGTGACCGTCTACGGGTTCCGCCTGCACGCCGGCTTCTGACCCGGCGGACCGGTCGAGAGCGAACGGAACCCTCCAAGGCGCGCTCCCCGAGCCCCCCGATGAGTCCGGGCGATCCGCGGCGCCCGGGCCTTTCTCCTGAGTGCTGCTTCCTTCCGGACCTGACACGGTTCGGAGGGGACCGTCGCGCGGGACCCGAACTCATCCGAGGGCCCGGGGATGGAGATTCTAGCAGCCGGGCGCAACTTGTGTCCGCCCGCCCCGGGCGATAAAACGGGGAGGCGTGACCGCCCCGCCTCTCCGCGTCGTCTTCCTGTGGCATTTCCACCAGCCGTGGTATCCGACGTTCGACGGGGTGCCGCCCGCGCTCCCGTGGGTGCGCCTCCATGCGCTGAAGGACTACTTCGACCTGCCCGCGCTCCTCTCGGAGGAGCCGCGCATCCACCACGCCGCGAACCTCGTGCCCGCGCTTCTCGACCAGATCGACCTCCTCACGCGAGGCGGATCGGACGCGTTCCTCGAGGTCGCGAGGACGCCCGCGACGGAATGGGATTTGGCCGCCGTGCGCTTCGCCCGCCAGAATTTCTTCGCCGTCCACCCGCGCATCCTCGAGCGGTTCCCGCGCCTCGCGGATCTCCGCCGGCGCGCCGAGGAAGGAGAGGCGCTCTCCCCCTCCGACCTCACGGACCTCGTCGTCCTGTTCCATCTCGCGTGGTCGGGACCGGCCCTCCAGAAGGATCCTCTCGTCATCCACCTGCGCAAGCGCGGACACGGCTTCACCGAGACGGAGAAGAACGCGCTTCTGGACCATCAGGCGGCATTCCTCGGGCGCGTGATCCCCGCGTGGAAGCGCGCCTTCGAGTCGGGTCTCGTCGAGGCCGTGACGAGCCCCTACCACCACCCGATCCTGCCGCTCCTGCTGGACTCGAGCGCGGGGCGCGACGCCCGTCCCGACCTGCCCGTTCCGGTGCCTCGCTTCTCGCACTCCGACGACGCGCGGTCGCAGATCGCGCTCGGCCTCGGGACGTTCGAAAGGCACTTCGGCTTCCGCCCGCGCGGCATGTGGCCGCCCGAGGGGGCGCTCTCGGAAGGCACGCTCGCGCTGCTCGGAGAGGCCGGCGTCGCGTGGACGGCGTCGGACGAGGCCGTCCTCCTGCAGTCGCTGCCGGCCGCCCGGCGCGATTTCGGCGAGGGCGATCGCGCGCGCACGGTGTTCCGCCCGTGGCGCCTCGCGGGCGTCCCGTCGCCCGACATCTTCTTCCGCGACCGCATCCTCTCGGACCGGATCGGCTTCTCGTACGCGACGTGGGATCCCGCCGACGCCGCCGCCGATTTCGTCGCCCGCCTGCTTTCGATCCGTGCGGCCGCGCCCGAGGCCGAGCTCGTCGTCCCCGTGATCCTCGATGGCGAGAACGCGTGGGAAACGTATCCCGACAACGGCGCACCGTTCCTGCGTGCGCTCGCGGCGGCGCTCGCCGCGCGGCAGGACTTCGAGGTCGTGACGCCCTCGGAGGCGCTCGCGCGCCTCACGGCCCCGCCCGCGAGTCTCGAACGCGTGATCGCGGGCTCATGGGTCGACGGGAATCTCGCCACGTGGATCGGAGCGCCTCCGAAGAACAAGGCGTGGAGTCTCCTCCATGCCGCGCGCGAGGCTCTCGGAGGAGAAATCGCGGCCGCGCCCGTGGTTTCCCCCGTCGAGGTCCTGAACGGCGACGCGTCGCCGGCCGCGGCCAAGGCCGCGCTCTTCGCCGCCGAAGCGTCCGACTGGTTCTGGTGGCTCGGCGACGATCACTCCTCGGCGCACGATGCCGTCTTCGACGAGCTGTACCGCAGACATCTGGCCGCCGCGTACCGCGCGGCCGCGCGCCCGGTGCCGCCCGAGCTCCTCGAGCCCGTCGACCCCATGCACGGCCCCGAATTCGTGCCGCCCGGAAGCGCGTTGTGGCCGGCGGTGGACGGCCTCGCCGGCGAAGCGGACTGGGCGGGCGCAGGCTGCGTCAGGGGCGGGAGCCGCGGCGCGATGCATCGCAGCGCGGGTCTCGTAAAACAACTTCTCTTCGGCGCGTCCGCGGCGGGCGACACACTCTTCCTCAGGCTCGACCCCGAGGGGGATGCTTCGGCCTTTCACGGCTGGACGTTGCGCGTCGAGATCCTGCCGCCGGGCGACGGCGACGCTCCCGTGTCGACGGACCTGCACCTTTCGCCCGGCGTGACCGGCGACGGCACCCTGCGGGTGGGGCTGGACCGCGTACTCGAGGTGCGGCTGCCCTGTTCCCTCGGCGCGCGCGCCGCGCTCTCGTTCCGGATCACGCTGCTCGACGCCGACGGCCGCATGCGGGAGGCGATTCCGGAAGACGGCTGGGTGCGCTTCCGCCCGCCCGGCCCCGCGTCGTCTCCCGCGAGCCTGCGAAGAGCCCGGCAGGCCCCAGCGTAGAATTGCCGCCCTCCAATGCGGCCCCCCGTGACGCTCGTCCTCGTCCTGCACGGCCACATTCCGGACGTGCTCGGGCACGGTACGTGGCCGCACGGCGCGAACTGGTTGTACGAGGCCGTCGCCGAGACGTACCTGCCGTTCCTCATCGCCGTCGAGCGGTTGCTCGAGGCCGGGATTCCCCTCAAGGCCACGGTCGGGATGACCCCCGTGCTCTCGGAACAGCTCGCGGACCCGCGCTTCGCCCCGGGATTCGACGCCTATCTCGCGCAGCGCGCGCGCGCGGCAGGCGAGGACGGGGAGCGCCTCTCCACCGGCGGCGACGCCCCGGCGGTGTCCGTCGCCGCCTTCTGGTCGGCCTTCTACGGCGGCCTGCGCGCGGACTTCGCCCGCCGCTCGGGCGACCTCACCGCGTCCTTCCGCCGACTCGCCGAGCGTGGCGCGCTCGAGATGATCGCCTCCGCCGCCACGCACGGGTTCCTGCCGCTTCTTCCGAACGATCGCGCGATCGACCGTCAGCTCGACGCCGGCCTCGCGGCGCACCGGCGCCACTTCGGGCGTGACGCGCGCGGCATCTGGCTTCCCGAGTGCGCGTATCGGCCGGGAGGCTCGTGGACCTCGCCCGCGGACGGACACGTCGAGAATCGGTGCGGCCTCGAGGACTTCCTCGCCGCGCGCGGCCTGAAATACTTCTTCGTGGAGACGCATCTCGTCACGGGCGGCCGGCTCGTCCCGGCCTACGGGGGTCTGGTCGATCTGCCGGAGAGCGGCGCGACGCCCTACCGCATCCACGCGGTTCGCGCGGCGCACGGCGAGCACGTCGGCGTCTTCGCGCGAGACCCGCTCTCGTCGCAGCAGGTGTGGTCCGGCAAGATCGGCTATCCCGGCGACGGGCGCTACCTCGAGTTCCACAAGAAGCGCGCCCCAAGCGGCCACCGCTACTGGCGCGTCACGGATTCGAGCCTCGACCTCGGCGACAAGCTCCCTTACGACCGCGCAGCCGTCGCCGGCGCCCTCGCATCACACGCCGATCATTTCGTGAAGATCCTCGAGAGCGCGCCGGCCCTGCCCGACGGCGGCGCGCCCGTCGTCGTCGCGATGTTCGACTTCGAGCTGTTCGGCCATTGGTGGTTCGAGGGTGTGGACTTTCTCGCCGCCGTCTTCGAGAAGCTCGCAGGACGGAACGGCGTCGTGCCGCGCACGGCATCCGAAGCGCTCTCCGCCTCGCCCACGCCCGAGATCCTCCGCCTTCCGTCCGGCACGTGGGGACGCGGAGGCGACTTTCAGGTGTGGTGGAACGACCACACGATTCCTTACTGGCGCGACGTGGACGCGGCCGAGCGCGCGCTGGAAACGTTCGAGGACCGGCGCGAGGCGATCCCGCCCCCGCTCTTCGCAGCCCTCGAGCGGCAGGCTCTGCTGCTTCAGTCGTCCGACTGGCCGTTCCTGATCGACAACGAAGTCTCTCGCGACTACGCCGAAGCGCGCATCCGCGGGCACGTGGAGGATTTCTGGCGGCTCGCGCGCATGGCCGACTCGGGGTTCGTGGACGACGCGGCCTTCGCCGTGATCGCCGACCGCGACCGCCTCTTCGAGCCCGAGCTGGCCGCGCGCTGAATCGAAATGGCGGTGAGGGTGGGATTCGAACCCACGTTACCCTTTCGGGTAAAACGGTTTTCGAGACCGTCCTGATCAACCACTCCAGCACCTCACCGCGGCCGATCGGAGCGGCGAATTATAGGGGCAACTACTTCAGAAAGCTCGCGGTGACCTTCATCTTCACCGCGTTCGGCCAGTCCACGGTCTTCACCTTCATCAGGAAGCTCAGGGTGTCGTCCGTCTTACCCTTGTCCATCGTGCCCGGGCGCCCGGCATCCGCAAGGACGTTGCCGGAGGCGTCGAGCAGCACGGCGCGCAGGCGCACCCGGTGGTCGATCCAGTCGGTGTTCGCGTAACGGAAGCGCACGAGGAGAAACGTGACCTTCGAGTCGTGCTCCTTCGCCGCCTGGATCGCCTTGTCGCCGGGGTCGTTCTGCGTCTCGACATCCACGATCACGCACTTCTCCCACTTGAGGTCGAGCGCGATGCGTGTCGCGCGCGGGACGTCGACCTCCTTTTCGAGGAGCGGACCTCCGGCACCGGCGGCAGACGGCGCGGCAAGGCAGGCGGCGAGACAAAGGCCAAGAGTCACGAGGGCCGAACGGAGAGCGTTCTTCATCGGACAGACCCCTTTCCGGCACCGCGGACCGGCACCACGCCGGGAAGTGCGAAATACGTGCCGGATCCTTTCTGGGGGGGGCCAACCATCGCGGGCGGATCCTCGAGGGCGGCCATCCCCATCCTGAGGAACCAGCGCTCGAGAAGCACACGGCGCGTGAACGCGCGTGAGGACATCAGAACGGCCGCGAGCGCGGACACGAGACCCTCCGGAAGCTGGCGTGCCCAACGCAGACGCCCGCGCTTCCCGAAGCGCTCTTCGAGTCGTTGCCGGTAGGGCTCGAGCCGTGCGACTTCGTAATCGCCGCGCGCCTCCGCGACCACTCGCGCAGCGAGGAGAGCCGATTCCACCGCCGTGCGAATCCCTTCCCCGCTCTCCGGCCACGCCAGGCCTGCGGCGTCCCCCACGAGCAGCATGCCGTCGCCCGTGACGCGCCGCGTGCTCGAAGGCGCGAGGAGATACGCGTGACCTTTGTAATCGCCGCGAAGGTCTGAAGGGATCCTGTTCGCCGCCTTCAGGAATTCGACGAACGCGTTCAGGTGCCCAGGCAGCCCGTTCCGGTCCTCCCGGCCGAGCCCCACGTTGAGGTACTCGCCCTTCCTGAAGCACCAACCATAGCCCCTGAGGTCGCGGCAGAACCAGAGCTCCGGCGCCTCTGGCACGACCGCGCATGCACGGCTCTGGCGGTCGTCCATCCGGAGCTCCAGCTCCTGCGCGGCCACGACCGGCTCCGGCATGCCCCCGCCGTTCAGAGATCGGGCTACGGGACAGAAGTGTCCGCCGGCGCCGATGACGAGCGGCGTCGCAATCGTCTCGTTGACGATCCAGCTCGCCCCCTCGCGCGAACGGGCCAAGGACGTGAGCGCCGTGCCGGTCTTCAACCGGGCGCCCGAGCGCGCGAGAAGAAACGTGTCGAACTCGCGGCGCCGGATGCCCCAGCTCACGGGACGTGCCCACGAGGTTTCGAGCTCCCGTCCACCGATGAGGCCCGTCCGGAACGCGGTGATCGGCTGGAGTGTCCGGCCTCCGAGACGGTACTCCTCCGGGTCGACCCGGCACTCCTCGAAGACCTGCGGCGTCACCCAGCCGGCGCAAGGTTTGTCGCGCGGGAACACGGCCTTGTCGAGGACGAGGACGTCGAGACCGGCCTCGCGGAGCTTCCGCGCAGAGGTGGAGCCGGCCGGCCCGCCGCCCACGACGACGGCGTCAGCCGTTTCCATCGGCCGCGTACAACGGCGCGCGCGTCCAGGGCACGCCGTTCATGCCCGAGCGCGCGAAGGCAATCTGGAAGAGCTGGAGTGAGCCGGCGGCGAACGCGGCCTCGCTGCCGGCGAGGTAGAGGTGCCACGCGCGGGCGAAGCTCTCGCCAAAGCGCGCCGTCACGGAAGCGAGGGCGGCCTCGAACCGCGTCCTCCAAGCGCGCGCCGTCTTCGCGTAGTGAAGCCTGAGGTTCTCGACGTCGATGGCCGAGAGCCTGCCTGCCTCGAGAACGCCTTCCAGCACGTCGGCGAGCGTGGGCGGATAGGCCCCGGGGAAAATCCGCCGCTCCATCCAGGAGTTCAACGGCTCGGGCCGGTCGCGTCCGATGAAATGAAGGAGCCCGCGCCCCTGCGGCGTGAGGCAGCGCGCGATCACCTCGCCGAGCACGGAGTAATTTTCCCGCCCGACGTGCTCGAGCATTCCCACGGAGATGAAGGCGTCGAACGTGCCGCGAATCGCGCGGTAGTCCTCCTCGAGGAACTCCACGCGGTCGGCGAGACCTTCCTCCTGTGCGCGCCTTCTCGCCCAGAGGGTCTGCTCGGCGGACACGTTGTAGGCCTTCACCGTGACGCCGTAGTGGCGCGCCATGAAGAGCGCGAGCGCGCCCCATCCGCAGCCCGCCTCGACGACCGCCATGCCGGGCGAAAGTCCGGCCTTCCGGCAAACGTACTCCATCTTCGCGCGCTGCGCTTCCTCGAGCGTGGCATCGGGCGGATCGAAGTAGGCGCAGGTGTAAAGCATCTCGCGGTCCAGCCAGAGCGCGTAGAAGTCGTTCCCCACGTCGTAGTGATGGCGCGCGTTCACGCGCGAGGACCTCGTGGAATGTGGCCGCGTCCTCCGAGGGCGAATCGGCCTGGCGAAACCCGCGCGGATACCTTCCTCGAGAACGCCGACGAAGTCTCCGTTCACCTCGATCCGCCCGGCGGTGTAGCCCTCGCCGAACTGGAGATCGGGATCGCGGGCGAAGTCCAGTAGCGCACGGCGCTCCCTGAAGACGATGGTGCCGGCCGGCGCTGCGTCCGACGACGACATCTCGGTCCCGTCCCAGAGGCGGAAGCGGATGCGCGCGGGGCGGAAGCTCCGGACGACTCTTCCCAGGAGCCATCGGTCGAATACGCCTGCACGCGAGCGGATCGCATCCCGCGCCTCGACCAAACCCGCGGGAGAAGTTCCGAAAACCGGTCGCGTGCTCATTTGCGGGCCCTCCTGTCGCGAAGGTGGCATCGCAAGTGGAGTCTATGCGCGGACGGCGCGGAAAGAACTGGCGGACAGGGTGGGATTCGAACCCACGGTAACCTTTCGGCTACACACGGCTTCCAACCGTGCTCCTTAAACCACTCGGACACCTGTCCGCGAGCGGCGGAAGACGAAGGTTGCCCTGAACACGACGGGGCGTCAAGGACGCCCCTCGCGCACTCTCAGCGGGAGGCATGGGGCTTTTCGGCTCGTCGTTCACGGAAGAAATCCACGAGGATTCTCCCGCATTCCGCCGCGAGGACGTCCGCCGTGACGTCCACGCGATGGTTGAGGCGCGGATGGCGAACGAGATCTCCGAGGGAGCCGGCGAACCCGGCCTTCGGGTCGGCCGCCCCGTAGACGAGGCGCGGCAGGCGCGCCAGAACCATCGCCCCCGCGCACATGGCGCAGGGTTCGAGCGTGACATAGAGCGTACAGCCGGAGAGCCGCCACGAGCCCAGCTTCCGCGCCGCGCGCCGTATGGCCAGGATCTCGGCGTGGGCTGTGGGGTCGTCGTCCCTCTCCCGCGAGTTTCTCCCACGCGCGATCACGACCCCGTGCTTCACGACAGCGGCCCCCACCGGGACATCCCCGTGCGCGAGCGACCGGCGGGCCGACCCGAGGGCGTCGCGCATGAAGCGCTCGTCGGAGGGCGATTCCATGGAGGCGAGGTTACGGCATGTGTGCGACATGCGCGGTACTCGTCGACATGGGGCCTGCGTACGTATCATGCTTGCGGGAGGATTCATGCGCCCTCCGCTGACCGCCGCTCTAGGCCTCTTTCTCCTCGTCGCGCCCTTCGCGAACGCCCAGAAGCCGGAGTGCTCCATTCGGCCTTCCCGCGGCACGCCCCCGGACGAGCTTTCGCGCATGGCAAAGATCAACGAGCGGGACGCCGAGGCCAGGGCCGTCGCGTCCGTCGCACCTGACAAAGTGGCGTCGATCATCTCCTCGGAGGTCGAGGTGGTGAACGGATGCCTCGCATGGCCGTTCGATCTCCACTTTGCGAACAAGGGCGGCCTTCAGGAGGTCATCGTCGACGCGGGAGACGGGAAGATCCTCTCCTCCGAATACGAGCCGCCAGCAGGCGGAAGCGCGGCGGGCGGAAGCGCGGCGGGAACCGCGCCGCCGGCGCCGGAAGGAACGCCGTCCGCTCTGCCCCCGGGCGTGGTTCCCCCCTCCGACGCCGTGGCGGCCGCTGAGGAGCCGCTGATCCGGAAGGTGATCGACGCCGAGGAGGACGCCTGGAACCGCGGCGACGCGAAAGCCTTCGCGGCACGGTTCCAGGAAGAGGGCTCGTTGGCGGACGTGCTGGGCGCCGTTTCTCGCGGCCGCGCGGAGATCGAACGCCGCCAGTCCGAGCTTTTTACCGCCTACTTCAAGGGCAGCCTGCTCGCCCTCAAGGTGAGGAAGATTCGCTTCCTCAAGCCGGACGTCGCGATCGTGGAGATCGACACGGAAATGTCGCGTTTTCACAAGGCGCCCCCCGCGGTCTTCGTCGACGCCGAGAAGGTCATCCGGACGCGTCTTGTGCAGGTGATGGTGAAGGCCGGAAACGAGTGGGCGATCGCTTCGTTTCACAACGTGGACGTCAAGACGCCGCCGGAAACGCTCGTCGCTCCGGAAGAGGGTCGAACGCGAGGGCGGGGGCGCGGCCGGTGACCCGCCTCTTTCGCCTCAGGTCAGGATGGTGCGCCCAGCAGGAGTCGAACCCGCAACCTTTTGATCCGTAGTCAAACGCTCTGATCCAGTTGAGCTATGGGCGCACGCGAGAACCGCGCGGAAGGCGGACCATAGCGGAACCCGGCGGGCGGCGCAAGTCCCTGCATTCGAGGCCGGTTAACGGACCTCGTCCCGCCTCTCCTAAACTTAGTCCCCGGCCGCCCGTATATCCCACCTAGGAACGCTCGGGGAGGAAAAGCCGCATGACGTCCGCGATCTCTCTCCGGGGTGTCGTGAAGCGCTTCGGCAGGTTCGCCGCCGTCGACCACCTCGACCTCGAGGTCCCGTACGGCACCACGTTCGGTCTCCTCGGGCCGAACGGCGCCGGGAAGACGACGTCGATCCGCATGATCATGAACATCACGAAGCCGGACTCGGGCGAGATCCGCGTACTCGGCGAGAAGATGAACGACAGGCTGCAGGAACGCATCGGCTACCTGCCCGAGGAGCGCGGCCTCTACCGGAAGATGAAGGTCATCGACCAGCTCCTGTTTTTCGCGACGATCAAGGGCGTGGACCGTCAGACCGCGATGAAGCGCCTCTCGCCGTGGATCGACTCGATGGACCTCAGGCCCTGGCTCCAGAAAAAGACCGAGGAGCTGAGCAAGGGCATGCAGCAGAAGGTGCAGTTCCTCGGCACGATCGTGCACGACCCGGAGATCCTGATCCTCGACGAGCCGTTCTCCGGCCTCGACCCGATCAACGTCGTCCTCGTCAAGGACTTCCTGACGGAGTTCAAGCGGCAGGGCAAGACGGTCATCTTCTCGACGCACGTCCTCGAGCAGGCCGAGAGGATGTGCGGCAGCATCGCGCTCCTTTTCCGCGGCAAGAAGATCCTCGACGGCACGTTGAAAGACATCAAGCACGCGTATCTCGGCAGGGTCCCGCTTCCGCCGCCGGTCGAGCCGGAGCCCGAGCTCGAGAACATCTTCATCAAGTGCGTTCAGGAGTCGGGCCTCGAGGCCCCCACCGCCGAGGAGCTGAAGTGAGCATGAACGCCAAGCTGCTCGCCATCATCAAGCGCGAGTATCTCCAGCAGGTGAGGACGAAGGCGTTCTGGATCGCGACGTTCCTG
>OBLU010006561.1_pt1 | contig 10344 bp, 14 predicted proteins | sample 1518681 | NCBI WGS metagenome assembly OBLU01 (sample SAMEA3539304, study PRJEB22396) | soil metagenome | biome: tundra; feature: field; material: soil | place: USA | collected 2010-05 | depth 0.15 m
CCGCGACGCTCAATTAGCGGGGCAGCGAGCATGGCATCGCCCGCGCCAGGCCGATCTCCAAGCAGCGCAACGCGCATTTGCAGACGGTGCTGTTCCCGCTCGTGGAGTTCGGCCAACGGTTTGTTCCACCGCGGCGCCAGTTTCGCCGCCTCGATCCCCATTTTCACCTGCCACTGCTAAAATCGGATACATGGATCTGAGCTACCCGATCGGCAAGTTCGATTTCAAGCAAACCGTGACACCCGGCCAGTACCCCGCACTGATCGCGGAGATCGCCGCCGCCCCGGCGCTTTTCCGCGATGCCGTCCGCGGCCTGGACGATGCGCAACTCGATACCCCGTACCGCCCCGGAGGTTGGACCGTCCGCCAGACCGTCCACCACGTCGCCGACAGCCACATGAACAGCTATATCCGCTGGCGGCTGGCGCTCACCGAGAGCGAGCCCACCATCCGCCCCTACGATCAGAAGGCCTGGGCCGAACTGGCCGATTCGCGCACCGCGCCGGTGGAGATGTCGCTGCAACTCATTGAAGGCATGCACGCCCGCTGGGCGCTGTTGCTCAAAACCCTCAGCGACGCCGATTTCGGCCGCTCGTTCCGCCATCCCGAACTCGGTCTGGTACGCCTGGACACCAATCTGGCGCTCTACGCCTGGCACGGGCGGCACCATGCGGCCCACATCGCCGGCCTGCGCCAAAGAAACGGCTGGAAATAAGGCAAACAAGGGCTTTCGCCCTTGAAATCCCTGGCGGGATTTGGGAGGCAGGAGGAGGCAGGAGTCGGAATTCTGCCTCCTGTCTCCCGTCTTCTGTCTCTTGTCTTCTTTTGCTAGAACCAAACCGGCGGCTGGCGCGTCGAATCAGTATAATGGCTGAAGGGCCGGATGCTGAGCGATAAACCTATGAGTAGCCGCACAAAGTATTTCGTCGTGAGCGCGTCGACATGCCTCACTGTTTTGCTCCTGATCGGGAGCGTGCTCGGCCAGAGCAAATCGCCCGACGACACTTACAAACATATCGGGGTATTCAGCGACGTGGTATCGCGCATCAAGAGCGAGTACGTCGAAGAGCCCGACATGAAAAGCGTCACGCTGGGCGCTCTCAACGGCATGCTGGAAGCCATCGATCCCTTCGCCAGCTACCTGAATGCCGATCAGTATCGCGACTACCTGAAGAACAAGGACCTCAAGCGCGCCGATGTCGGGCTGATCCTCTCCAAGAAGTTCGGTTACGTGGGCGTGGTGGGCACCATCACCGGTTCGCCGGCGGCCAAGGCCAACTTCACCACCGGCGACATGATCGAGAGCATTGGCGGCGTGGGCACGCGCGATATGCCGCTGGCCTACGCCAGCATGCTGCTGCGTGGCGAGAACGGCACCAGCGTGGAGTTGAGTGTGGTCCGCACGCGCCACCCGGAACCGGCCCCCGTGAACTTGACGCGCGCCGTCTTCGCGTTGCCGGCCGTGGAGAGCCGCATGCTGGCCGATAAGGTCGGCTACATCAACATCGACGCGCTTTCGCCGGAACTGGTGAAGCAGGTTGCGGGCGCCGTACAGCAACTCCAGAAGGACGGGGCGCAGAAATTGATGCTCGACCTGCGCAACTGCGCCGCGGGCACCCCCGAAGACGGCATCGCGCTGGCCAATCTCTTCCTCAATAAAGGCCGCATCGCCTACCTGGTGGGACAGAAGGTGGCGCGCCAGAACTTCGAGGCAGACCCCGCCAAGGCGATCACCACCCTCCCGGTGGCGGTCCTGACCAATCGCGGAACCGCCGATGCCGCCGAAGTTGCCGCCGCCGCCCTGATGGACAACAAGCGCGCCCAGGTAGTGGGCGAGCGCACCTACGGCGATGCCGCTCTGCGCCGCGCCATCACCATGGAAGATGGCGGCGCGATTATCCTGTCGGTCGCCAAATACTACTCGCCTGAAGGCAAGGCGATTCAGGATACCGGCGTGACCCCGAACAACGTGGTCAGCGATGCCGACGCGCAGATCGACGTGGATGACAATGGCGACCCGTTGCCGGAAGCTTCCGGTGTGGACAAGGGCCAGCAGAAAAAAGTGGAAGACGACGCCGTGGTGAAGAAGGCGTTGGAACTGCTCGCCAAGGGTTAAAGGAAGGGCTTAAAGCAACCGCTCCGGTCGGAGCCGCGACCGTTAGGGAGCGGTTGCTTGTAAAGGCTCAACTTACAGCGTCTTCAAGTACGCGATCAGATCGTCCTTCTCCCCATCGCTGAGCATGTCCTTGTAGGCCGGCATACCGCTCCCGCCCTCATCGATCCGGGTCCTCACAGTAGCGTCGGTGGGCTTCTTCCCGTTGGCCATCTTGTCTTTCTTGTAGAAACCTTTGAGCCCGGGGCCCACTTTCTTTTCGTCGCTATCCGGGTTGTGGCACACCGCGCACTGCTCGAATACGGCTTTGCCCTTGGCGGCATCGCCTTTGCCCGCGGACAGTATCACCTTGGAACCGGCGGCCAAGCCGACACATAACGTAAGGACACGAAATCGGTGCATAGTCAGAAGATTCTCCAGAGGTCGATCTAAATATCTTACACCGCCCATCGGGATCTGGGCTCCGCGGAAGTCCGGCGTTCCACCAGGTGATGCGGATTTTGCATTAATTTCGCTTCAGGAAAGGGCGGGTGTTTCAGGCCAACAACTTCTTCGATTGCGGTCGATCGGCGATGGAAACTACGCTCTTATCGAAGATGGTCATGTCCTGCACCAGGCGGCTGACGTCGGCGCCTTCTTCCACGGTAATCTCGTGCTCGATCCAGTCGGAGAGCGGGATATTGCGGAAGTACATGCGCTCCTGCAGCACAAGGCTCTTGCGCTTCTGCGTCAGCATGCGGTTTTCACGCGTGTAATGGCGCTGCTCCACGCGCAATTCGCCCATGAAATTCTCCAGTGCCTCGCGCTTGGCCACCGCCTCCGCGGCGCGCAGTGCGGTATCGAGCGATGCCCCGAGAGCCGATTTCTCCGCATCCAGCGCCCCCCGCGTCTCCGCCAGGCGTTCGCGCTGTAACGCCAGGGCGACTTCCATGCGCGATTGCATGATGAACCATGCCAGCAGACCGGAAGCAACGGCCGTGAAACCGGGCAGCAGAATCCAGATCAGAGGTTCCATGCGGTTAAGGCTAACGCTATCCGGCCTCTAAACACTAGATATCAAAGGTAAACCCACACCCCTAACCAAGGTCAACCGTCGCTTATTCCTGAGTGCCGTCAATCTTCTGGCCGGCCAGTGTGTACTTAAGCTCACCCAGCCGGAATGCCGCCAGCCCGCCCAGAACCGCGGCGATGCGCGCCTGGATTCCCGCGCCGAACCCTTGGTATTTGCCCAGAAAAACCGCGCGGCTCGACAGAAAATCCGCCCCCTCCATGGCCGAATAGCTGGAGCGGCCCTCGTGCCGCACGAGCGCCGCCGGCACCAGCAGGATTTTCCGCGAAGCGCGCCGGATCTCCGCTGCCAGGTCGGCATCGCTGCCGAACTGCCCGTAACGCTCGTCGATCTGGCGGATCGCCTTGATGAAATATACGCGCAGCATCAGCGCCGCGCCGCGCGGGAATTCCACCGCGACCGGGGCGCCGGGTGTGGCGGGCCGCCAAACGCCGGTGGGCGGCAGACTGCCGAGTTGCGGCGCGGGCTGTCCCTGCTCGTCCACCAGCATCGGGCAGACCGCCGCCGCATCGGCGTGTGTATCCAGCGCGCCGGCCAGGAGGTCTATCGTGGTTGGCTGCACTTCGGTGTCGTCGTGCAGGAAGAATACGTACTCCGCATCGGCCGCGCGCCAGCCCAGATTCAGCGCTTTGGTCAGACCGAAATTCTTCGGCAGGCGGATGAACTGCACGTTCGGGAAATCGTCGCCAATCTGCGCGCTGCCGTCGCGCGACCCGTTATCCACGACGATCGCTTGCAAGGTGGCACGCGCATCCGACGCTTCGATGGATTCCAGGCACCGGCGGAGCATTGCCGCCCGGTTGCGCGATACAACCACCACCGACACGCGTGGCGGCTGCTTCTGCTGTTCCGAATTCGCTTGTGGGGTCAAACCCCTAGAATAGCGGGTTTCAAGCCTTGCAGCGCATCTTGTCCAACAGCCAGAGGAGCCGCCGGGAAACGCGTCCGCATGATAGCGTATCGATGATGACGTCTCAAGAGATTCTTGCGTTCATAACCGGCATCGGCATCGTCCCCATCGTGCGCGTGGCCAGCGCCGATAGCGCCGTCGAGGCCGTGGAAGCCATTTATCGGGGCGGGGTGCGCGCCGCCGAGATCACCATGACCGTCCCCGGCGCCATCCGGGCGCTCCAACAGGTGGCCGATCGTCTCGGCGATAAGATGATGCTGGGCGCCGGCACCGTCCTCGACCCGGAGACCGCGCGCGCCTGCATGCTGGCGGGCGCTCAGTTCTTCGTCACGCCCGCGCTGCGCCTCTCCACCATCGCAATGGCGAAGCGGTATTCCAAGGTCGTCTTTCCCGGTGCGCTCACTCCCACCGAAGTGCTCTCCGCCTGGGAGGCCGGCGCCGATGCCGTCAAGATCTTCCCATGCGGAAACATGGGCGGACCAAAGTACATCAAAGCCCTCAAGGGCCCCTTCCCGCACATCGCCATGATTCCCACTGGCGGCGTCAACCTGGAGACCGCCGGCGACTTCCTCAAGGCCGGCGCGTGCGCCATCGCCGTCGGCACGGAGATGGTGGATGCCAAGACTATTCAGGAAGGCCGCTTCGACCTCATCGAACAACGCGCCCGCCAATACCTTGCCTGCGTCGCCAAAGCCCGCGCCGAAATGCAATCCGAGGCATCCGCTTAAGGCGCCCTAGGGTCCCGCGTCTCTATCGTCGATGGCGTGTCTTTCGGGCAGCATGCGCTGATGGAGGATGCGGGACACCAGAATACCTTCGGCGTCCTCGCGGTAAAAGACAACGTGCTGTCCGCACTCCATTCGACGAAGGCCGGGACGAACCTCGTCACACGTGCGGCCCAACGTGGGATTGTCGGCAAGCATCTGGCAACACGCTTCGAGATCGTCGATGTAACGGATGGTCTGGTCTTCGCCCCAGGTGCGAAGGGTATAAGCGCCGATGCTGAGCAAGTCGGCCTCAGCACCGCGAGAGAAACGAAACTCGGCCATGCGGCTAGCGCTTCGCCGAGGGAAGTTTAAGTGTTCTCCGGACCCGCGCAAATGGTTTGCCCTCGGCAACACCGCTGGCGTCGCCTTCATCAACGGCTGCGCGCAACGCGGCAAGCTTCGCTTCGAACTGTTGTTCCTCACGATCCAAGGTCCGTAGCGCCGCACGCACGACCTCGCTCGCGTTTTCGTAGCGGCCGCTCTCTACTTTCTCCAGCACGAAGCGGTCAAGCTCGTCGGTCAAATTGACATTTCGGGTAGGCACGATAGCTCCTTCGTCGTTTGGTGTCGCTCCAGACCAATTCTACCGCAGTTAGCAAAGATTGCTAACCGGCCAAAGCCCGCGCCGAAATGAAGGGGTGCGAGAAACCTGCTTTCTTCCCTTCCCGGCAACTCTCCACACCTTGCTAAACTGGAGACTCGCTATGGCTATCAGCAAAGATTTGCTCGAAATCCTCGTGTGCCCCCTGTGCAAGGCCACGGTCGAACTGAAACCCGACCAGAGCGGCTTGAAGTGCGTCCAGTGCCATCGCGTGTACCCGATTCGGGACGACATCCCGGTGATGCTGGTCGACGAGGCGAAAATCGAAGAATAGGCCGTGGACAGCGTTTTAGAATGTTTGCCGCGAGGCAGCCGGATCGCCATCCTCCGGCTCCGAAGCCTGGGCGATTGCGTCCTCACCACACCCGCGCTCGACATTCTCAAACGCTTCCGAGGCGATCTCCGCCTGGCTGTCTTCGTGGAGAATCGCTTCCGTGAAATCTTCGAAGGCAACCCCGACCTCGCCGAAATCCACCCTCCCGAACTGGCGGCACTGCGCCGCTTCCGCCCGCAACTCTGCCTCAACTTCCACGGCGGCACGCGCAGCGCCTGGATGACGGAACTCTCCGGCGCCCGCTACCGCGCCGGCTTCGGCCACTACCGGCAGCAGTTCGTCTACAACCTGGCTATCCCGCGCGCCCAGGAAACGCTGCACCTGGAGCGCCAAGTCCACACCGCCGAACATCTGGCCAGCGCCATCTTCTTCCTGGGCGCCCCCATTGCGGAAATCCCGCGCGCGAAACTGTTCCCGCCAAGTCCCGCCCCTCCCGCTCTCGAGCCCGGATCCGCCATCATCCACGCCGTCGCCGCCACGCCCGAGAAAACCTGGAGCCCCGTCAACTTTCTCGCCATCGCCGATCGCCTCGCCCAGTCCGGTCCCTCCCCCATCTTCATCGGCGCTCCTGACGACGACCTCACGCCCTTTCGCCGCTACCCCACCATCCAGACCTCGCTCTCCGGGGTCAAATCGCTGCTCGCCAGTGCTTCGCTCTTCGTCGGCAACGATTCCGGACCGGCCCACATGGCCGCCGCCTTCGGGGTGCCCTCCATCGTCATCTTCGGCCCCAGCGACGCCGCCATCTGGGGACCGTGGCGGACCACGGGGGAGGCGATCGCCGCGCCCGGCGGCGGCTCCGGCGGTATCGCGGATGTCACCGTGCCTCAGGTGCTCGACGCGCTAGGGCGCCTGCGGGTGCCGGCATGAATCAACTGCTGCGCCTGACGTCGTATGGCCGCAAGTACTGGCCGCAGATTCTCATTTCCGTGGTACTGATGGCTCTCGCCGGCGCCGCGCAGAGTGCGGTGCCGCTGCTGATTCAGCCGGTCTTCGATCGCGTCCTGGTTGCCAACGCTCCGGAGGGACGAATCCCGCTACTGCCCCATCCCTTCTTCGGCCGGCAGTTCTATCTGGACAGCTTCGTTCCGTTCCGCGGCAGCGCCTGGACCATGATCGCCACGGCCCTCCTGCTGGCCTTCTTCACCAAGGGGCTATGCGACTACCTGGGCAACTACCTGGTCAGTTACGCCGGATTCGCCAGCGTCACCAGGTTGCGCAACGCCGTCTTCGATAAGGTCCTCAAACAGGACGCCGAGTTCTTCGAGGCCCACTCCACCGGCCAGTTGATGTCGTCCATCATGAACGACGTCGATAAGGTCCAGGTGGCCACGTCGCAGATTCTGGCGGACCTGCTGCGTCAGTTTTTTTCCGCTCTCTTTCTGTTGTACGTGTTGTTCAGCAACGATCCGTGGCTGGCTCTGATCTGCCTGGTGGTGGTGCCCGCCGTGATGCTGCCCACCATGCGGATGGGCCGCCGCATCCGCCGCACCAGCCGCAGCACGCAGGAGCGCCAGGCCGAGATCAATCAGATTCTTCAGGAAACCCTCAGCGGACATATGGTGGTGAAGGCCTTCACCGCCGAAAACTATGAATCCAGCCGCTTCCACCAGGCGTCCCGCCGTCTGTTCAAGACCAACGTCCGCTACGTGCTGCAACAGGGTCTTTCCTCCCCCCTGATCGATTTCTGCGCGGCGCTGGCCATTGTCGCGCTGTTGCACTACGCGCGCCTGCAGATCAAGGGCGGCAGTTTCACCGCCGGCACGTTCACCAGTTTCCTCACCGCCCTGCTCATGCTGCTGGAACCGCTGAAACGGCTGGTCGGCATCTATAACATCTTCCAGCAGGCGCTCGGCGCGTCGCAGAAGATCTTCGAATACCTCGACCATCGGGAGACCGTGGTGGATGCGCCCGGCGCCCCGCAACTCACCGGTTTTGAGAGCCACATTGTCTTCGAGAACGCCGGCTTCCACTATCCCGGATCGCCCGGCGGCTTCCGCTTCCAGGGCTTGAACCTGGAAGTCAAAGCCGGCGAAGTGGTTGCCTTGGTGGGGCCGAGCGGCGGCGGCAAGACCACCATCGCCAACTTGGTGCCGCGCTTCTACGACCCCACCGCGGGCAGTGTCCGGATCGACGGCCGCGACGTGCGCTCGTTCAGCCTGGCCAGCCTGCGCGGCCAGATTGGCCTGGTGGCGCAGGACACGTTTCTGTTCAACGACACGGTGGCCAACAATATCGCCTACGGCCGTCACGGCGTGGCGCCGGAAGCCATCCGGGCCGCCGCCGAAACCGCGCTCGCCCACGATTTCATCATGCGCCTTCCCGAAGGCTACGCGACCGTGATTGGCGACCGCGGCGTCAAACTCTCCGGCGGACAACGCCAGCGCCTCTCCATCGCGCGCGCCCTGCTCAAGAACGCGCCCATCCTGATTCTGGACGAAGCCACCAGCCACCTGGACACGGAGAGCGAAATGCTGGTACAAAAGGCGCTGGCCAACCTGATGGAGCACCGCACCGTAATCGTCATCGCGCACCGGCTTTCCACGATTCGCCGCGCCGACAAAATCGTGGTGCTCGAAAAGGGCCAGGTGCGCGAAACCGGCACCCACGAAGAACTCATCTCCCAAGGCGGAATTTATCAGCGGCTCCACGAACTCCAATTCGAGGATGCCGGATCGGTGGTAGACCAGTGAATGTACGCAGCATGACGGGCTTTGCCCGTGTCCGCAAAGAGATCCCGCAAGGCGACCTCGTCCTCAGTCTGAAAAGCGTGAACCATCGCGGACTGGACCTCCACTTCCATCTGCCCAACGAACTCGATGCGCTGGAAAACGATGTCCGCGCCGTCATCAAGAACGGCGTAGCCCGCGGCCATGTGCAGATCCACGTGGCGCTCACACGGACCGTGGTGGGCGATGCCGCCCCCTTGAACCGCGCCATGTTCCACGCCTACATGGCCGCCTTCCGCGAAGCGTCGCAACTGTACGCCATCGAGGCGCAGCCCGACTTGAACAGCGCCCTGCGCATCCCCGGGATGCTCTCTACCGGCGATGAGGAGGAACTGGGCGAAGCGGTAACCAAGGCGCTCCTGGAAGCCGCCGCTGAAGCCGTCGCCGTCCTCAACCGCGGCCGCGAGTGCGAAGGCGCCGCCACCGCCGAGGAAATGCGCCAGCGCTGCCGGAATATCTGCGGCCTGGTGTCGCGCATGGAAGAGATCCGCGCCGGCGCGGTCGGCGCCTTCCAGAAGCGCCTGCGCGAAAAACTGGCCGACCTGCTGCGCGGCGCCGGCATCGAACCCCAGCGCCTCGCCCAGGAAGCCGCCATCCTGGCCGATCGCAGCGATATCGCCGAAGAGTTGATGCGCCTGCGCACCCACGCCGCCCAACTGGAAGCCATGTTGGCGGGCGAGGGCGAAATCGGCAAACGGCTGGATTTCCTCTTGCAGGAGATGAATCGCGAGGCGAATACGGTACTCTCGAAGACAGGCGGATTGGGCGATCTGGGTTTGACCATCACTGAACTGGCACTGAGCGCCAAAAGCGAGATCGACAAGATCAGAGAGCAGAGCTTGAATCTTGAGTAAAACTAGAGGACGCCTGTTCATCCACCCATGACCACCGTTTTCATCATCTCCGCCCCCTCCGGATCCGGTAAATCGACCCTGGTCTCCCGGTTGCTCGCTACCGTTCCGGACCTGATGTTCAGCGTTTCCTACACTACGCGCCAGCCCCGCGGGACGGAGATCGATGGCCAAAGCTATCGTTTCGTCTCCCGCGAGGTTTTCGAGGCCATGCTTGCCCGCGACGAGTTTCTCGAATGGGCTCAAGTATTTGGCAACTATTACGGGACCCACCGCGGGATCCTCGAGGACGCCCGGGCGCGCCAGTTGGACCTGGTACTCGACATCGATGTCCAAGGTGCGAGACAATTGAAGGCGAAGATCCCGGAAGCTGTCACGATATTTATCCTGCCCCCTTCGCGCGCAGTTTTGGAGCAACGGCTCCGCGCGCGCGGAGAAGATAGCGACGAGGTGATCGCGCGCCGGCTCAAGGACGCGGCTGAAGAGATCCGTAATTACGAAGCGTACGACTATGTTTTGATCAACCGGGAACTGGTGGAAGCCGAAGCCACCTTGAGCGCCATTGTTCGCGCCGAGCGCGCCCGGCGAACCAGAATCGAAGACCAGATCCGGCCCATTTTGGACACATTTCAAGTTTGAGGTATCGACGTATGGCTGAAAACAAACCTCCGCGCAATAACGCTCACTGCACCCTGCCGGACGATCCGGAGCAGAGCACGTACCGCTTCATCATCGTGGCCGCCAAGCGGGCGCGGCAGTTGCAGGGCGGGGCACGTCCGGTGCTGCCCACGTCGTCCAAGAAACCCACTATCATCGCCATGGAAGAAGTGCGCCGCGGCCTGGTGAAGTACACCCTCACCGGACCCCTGCCGAACAGCCATCATGAGGCGTTGCCCGAAACCATCCTCTAGGCCGGTATGAAGGTCCTCCTCGCGGTCGGCGGCGGAATCGCAGCTTACAAATCCGCGGA
>OBLU010006563.1_pt1 | contig 10344 bp, 7 predicted proteins | sample 1518681 | NCBI WGS metagenome assembly OBLU01 (sample SAMEA3539304, study PRJEB22396) | soil metagenome | biome: tundra; feature: field; material: soil | place: USA | collected 2010-05 | depth 0.15 m
GATGAATAATACTCGCGATCGCCAATCTTCAAAACCATTTGGTAAGTGATGTTCGCGAGGCGCGTTGCAATTTCGCGATAGCCGTACGCGTTCAATCCGTGGAAGACGTAGTAGTTCGTGGGAATCCATGTATTTGCGCGCCATAGAGAACCCTTCACGTCGTCCGGCAAATAACTTTCTGTGTAATGTTTCTCTGTGGCTGCGAGCGAAGACAAGGGAAACTTGCGCCAGAACTCATTCGTGTTGGTCAGATGTTCCTGGACGAGTCGTCTTGCCTGATCTTCTGTTGCAATGCGGGCCCACAAAGGAGCGAAGCCGGCGATCGACTTTACCGGAATCTGTTGCCCGGTGCGGTTGTCGAAATCATAGTAAAAGCCGCCTTTCTCATCCCAGCAGAACTTTTGAACGGCCTTCCTCTTCTTTTCCGCTTCCGCTCGAAACAACTGGGCATCCGCATGGTTCTTTCTTGCTTCTGCGAGCAGGGCGAAAGCAAGACAATCCCGATATAGGTAGCAATTCAGATCCACACCATTGTCGTAGTCCGCTTGCCAGTGCCCTGCTCTCTCGTGCTGCGTATCCATACCTGTATGTGGAGCGGATCTCCAGTACGACAGCGCGCCATCGTTCTTAGTCAGCTTAGTCAGCCAGTAAGTCAGATACTTATGCATGCGCTGATAGTAGTTGCCATCCAGCCATTCCGTATGGCCAAGCTTTCTGCTGATCAGCAGCGAGATCTGCGCTAGGAATGGCTTCACCATCTCCCCCGCTTCTTCGCTTAGGCCGGGGGTATTCACGCGCTGGATAAAGCCGTCTTCATGTTGCAAGTCAAGAAAGATCTTGACTCCATTGATCATGTAATCCGGGGCCCATCCGAGTTCCATCTGAACTATTCCCTCGAAGTAGGAATCCCAGTCATACAGTGACTTATACGAATACCCTGAAAAATAAGTGCGACCAGAGGCTGCATCGTGTTGAATTCCGCTGGATTTCATCACCCGGTCAATTCTCAGCAGGTTGGCATGTAACTCTGAATCAGCGGGGTACTCCGGTGCCAGCCCGTTTGTTGAATGATCCGAGGCCGCCCAGAGACCTTTTCTAGAAGCAACTGCAGCGCAAGAGGCGATTGCCCCTCCGACAAACTTTCGGCGCGATGAGCGCATCCCATTCCTCCTACAAAGCCACACGATTGTTACGAAACTACTCCAGATCTATGAGATCTACTCAAATGATTGAGTAGTCGTCACGGCGACGACTCCAGACGCTCGGGTACAATACGAATCATGATCGAGACATTCTATCGAATCGAGCTGCCCGTCAAGGGAGTGTCGGAGTCCTACGTCCTGGTTCTGACTTCCCGCGCCGCAAGCGGACACAAGGTCTACCTCTTCATGGAAGAACATGGGCGTGGGATGAAGGCTCGGAGCGGTTTCATTACGAAGTCGCCGCGAAAGAGCGGTTAGCGAAGCTCGGTTTTATCTATTCGTTTGTGAAGGATTACAAACGCAAAACGCCACGAGAGTATCGACCGCTTGAGCACGAATCGGTGAGTGCATAACAATCTGCACCTGCGCGCATTCACGGGCGTCCGGCCTTCTCGCTCCACGCTCAACTTAGCTAGGAGAAAGGATTGCGGCGGAGGTCCCGGGGGTACGCGCACCTCAATTTCCGTGCCCGACGTCGGCTCCCGCATCCCCCATCGCGCCCCTTTAGAGTGATTCGCACCTGACAAACCAACGGCGCCTTGTGCGAATTGCCTCGCATGCGCAACCGCCCATGGCAAGATCACATGGATTCGATAGCGCTGATCTTTCGCGAGACTTCGAAGGTCAGGGCCCCCACCTCGCTGTAAAACACCTTTCGCTCGCGGGCGGGCAGTTCCTCGAGCAACTCGGCGAAGGGTGCAGCATGGCAAAACGGAAATGCGGGAAAACCGGCGGCATCTGCCATGCGACAACCCACGTTGACGAGGTCCGCCATGTTCCAGGTACCGGCTGCTTGCCGCGGGGTATGATGCTCTGCCACGATGGGTTCAAGATCCTCAGGTAAGCGCCAGTCGGCGACAAGTTTTTTGCCAATTTCGCAGTGGTCTTTTCCGAATAACTCCCGCTCACGCTCGAGGATGCTTCCGGATGTGCCGTTGTAGGTTCCGAACAGGTCGATGTACTCCTTTGGTCGCACGACTGCCAGCGCCAGACGCCCGATGTCGTGCATCACGCCGCAGGTAAATGCGGTGTCGCGATCCATGAATCCTGCCAAAGCAAGTTGTTCCGAGATTGCCGCGCAGGCAAGGTTGTGGCGCCACAGCGCGCGCATGCAGGGATGAGCGAGGGTTTTGCCGATATAACCCCGGATGCCGACGGTGAGGCAGAGGCCCTGCAGGTGGTTCGCGCCCATCACCGCAATCGCCTGCAGAATGCTGCTAATTGGAAAACGAGGCGCGTACACCAGCGAGTTGACAATGGCGAGGACTTCGCCGGCGAGAGCAGGGTCAGACGAGATAAGTTCACTGAGCTTGTGCAACTGCATGTTCTCGTTGCCGGCAAGCTGCAAGACGCGCAGCGCAACCTGCGGAAACGGCGGCAGCCGGAGATGCGCCCACGGTATCTGGAACGTTTCGTTCATTGTCGGCGCGTCGGTCGTCACGGCCACATTCCCTCGATTCCCGCACAAGTGGGAGACAACCTGTCGATGCCGCTTTCGCGGGCGTGGTCCACCGGAACGTAAACCAGACACAGATATCCCACAAAGTGTATGTCGGCAGATGTGCGGAATTCGATAGGCCGACCCGGCAAGCAGAAGTCACATGCCGGGCTGGGAAAGGCGGTCGAACCGGGTTATTGCTTGCTGCCGATCCGAGCGAGTCGGGGTACCGCTATGAGGGTCATGGCGAACAGAAAGAAAGATGCGGCAACGAATTCCATTCGGCCGTGGCGCAGGTCTTCAAAGACCAATTTGGCCGCCTCGAATGCCAGGGCAGCGTAAGCGATCCGCGTCATCTGGAGATGGCGCCAGCGGGCTCCTCCGAAGGCGAGTGCAAGAGCCACAAAGCAGATGGCGAGAGTGCGCGTGAAGGCCACGTGAAAGACATCGGGAGTGAGGAAGAAGGCGGCGAGGCGCAGCAGACCCTGGGCCAAGAGTGCCGCGACTGCACAGGACGCCAGCAATGCGGGAATGAGGTGCAAGAATTGTTTTTGCCAGTCTTCGCCGGGCTGCTCGTCGCCGGTTGCGTAGCAAAAGAAAGCGAAAACGAAAACGAGGAAGATGCTCCACGAGGGTTTGGCGGCCGGCGGCCCGGCCAGAGCGTGAAAGGCGTATTCCAGGAGCCCCGATGCGACGGCAGCGGCTGCAAGGTAGATCACACCGTGGAATTCGAGCGCAGCCGTTTCGTACCGGGAAGCTAGAAAGATTGCGGTCAACGCGGCCGACCCCAGGCACACTGCGGCCGAGGCGGGCGGCAAGGCCCAGAGCAAGCCGGCAAGCAGAAGACCAGCGCTCCAGGCCGCAAACACCTCAAGCAGAAGACCAGCGCTCCAGGCCGCAAACACCTTGAAGTTGCGCTGTTCGGCGGCGTGGCGGAAATTCGCGAAAGTGACCCAGTAACTTGCCGCCGACAGCAGAATACAGGTAACTCCCAGGACGAGAGTGCCGCTGCCGGGCTGGAAGAAGAGCACGCTGGAAACGGCGAGCAGAAATGCGATGATGCACTGGACCGTTTCGAAGACAGTGATCTTTTGCCGCAGGAGCGCGGTCTTCCAGGCGACGCTTGCGGCATTAAGAAGGAACAGCCCGCAGGCGGGAGCCAGCAGCGCAACCGCCCCCAGGGCGGGATAATCGGCGCGGGCGTTGAGGGGGCCGGAATAGATGAAGATGAGTGCCCAAACCGCGACGTCTGCTACGGCTGCAACCAGCAGGCGGATCGATTGGCCGTGGCCGCGGAGCGCGGCAAACTCGCTCAGCAAAACCATCAAAAGCAGCGAGAAAAGGAACGGGAGGAATGCGTGGGTCGCGATGGAGAGCGCGACGGCAGTGAGTGCGGCCGCACCATAGGCCAACCAGAAGACCGGTGTAAGGTCGCGTTTCCAGGCCAGGGCAGTCGCCGCAATGACAAACCCGCTGAGAACGCCCGCTGCGAGCGCGGGTGACAGAACATTGAAGCGCAAGGTGAGCTCCCACAGCATCGGGGCCAAAATCAGAGTGGAAGTGCCCGCGTAGATTGCGCGCGCAAAGCTTGCTGTGCCTCCTGTCCTTGCCGCCCACACCAGCCACGCAGCGGCATAAGCGATGGCAACGGCCGCAATCGCCTGCCGCGGGACAAAACTGGACTCCGCGAATGCTCGCAAAACGTAGGCGCCTGCAATGCCGAGCATGGCGCCGCCAAGCACAGGGATTACGCCGTTCGCCTGCTCGATCGCAGATTCGCTGGCAACATCGGATGCAACCGTTGCGAGTTGCATCTCAGGCGGCGCGCAGGCCTCAGCAGAGTGCTCCAGGTCATGGACACGTTTCTCCAGCGCATCCAAGCGGGATGTAAGCACTTCGAGAGCTTCGGGAAGAACGTTCATGGTCTCCACCCGATGGCAGCGCTCTGCCCATGCTGCCCCTAGTCGGCAGCGACGCCTTCCGGTGCGTGTTCGTCAGGCCAGGGCGGCAACAGCTTGACCAGAACCCACAGAATGCCGAGCGGGAGAAGGATTAATGCAATGGCAACCAGCAATCCCTCGCGCGTCACCAGGGTCATCTTGTAGGTTGTGTAGCCAAGGAAACTCTTGCTGAAGAGCTGCCCCCCGATGACCACATTCCAGCGCATGGCAAAGATGCCGATGAGCGTGAGGCAACCGGCAACAGCATAACTGCGCTTGCGCGCGATCTCGGGTAGTTTGATCACCTGCGTGATGGCCAGCAGGATCAATGGAATGAGGGTGCCCACACATATCTGAATTACGATCTGCGAGAAGAAAAGCCGGGAGTGCACCATGAAATCCAAGCTGCGGAATGATTCGTCGGCTTCGTAGATGCGGTGAATGAGGTCGAGCATCTCCAGGCTGAAGTCGATGATGAAGGTGTAGAACAGGTACATCGCAATGGTGTCGACGCAGTGCATGTCAATCACCTTGTGGCGCAGCTTGGTGGCTGCCATGTAGAGCACCATGACACCCGCGATGCCCGAAACCATGGCTGAGAAGATGAAGACGACCGGCATCAGCGGCGAGTTCCACCAGGGATTGGCTTTGATCGATCCGAAGATGAAGCCTACATAGCCGTGCAGCAGGAAAGCAGACGGAATGCCGACCAGCGTGACGACCCAGCCAACCCGTTCGTCGATATGCAGCGAGCGCGGGCTGATGTTGCTGGAGCCGAGCGTCATGATTTTGTAGACCAGGCGGACCAGGCCTTTGGATTTTTGCGAAAGCAGGACGATATCGCGCCGGTAGTCGAGCCAGATTTCGAAGGTCAGAACTGCCATCAGATACCACAGGTACACATAGCCGAACATGGCCATGGCCGATGTGCTGTGCGGCGTGAAATACATCTCGGGCGAACGCTCGGGGTGACCGAGATGCAGCTGCAACGGAAGCGGCGCCACCAGCAGAAACGAGAGAGCCGTCAGCAGGGCCAGTCGATAGGTTGGCTTGACTGCCTCGACGCGGAAGACGCGCTCCAACGACGCCAGGATGAATGCTCCGGCCACCAGCCCCGTGATATAGGGATACAAAACGATCAGCACGCTCCAAAAGAGCTCGACTTCGTTCGGATACATGAAGCCTTCAACACCATTCATAAAAACAGCTCCTAGCTTTTAGCTGTTAGCTCCTTTTCCATTTGCTTCTGCCGTCGTGACTTCCCATCGCACGATCGCGCTGAAAGCTAAAGGCTAAAAGCTAATAGCTGCATTTCTCACCGCACAGATCCATCGAGCCCGTTGTAGTAGACCTTTGCGCCGGTCGCCATCTGCGGTTTCAATATCTGCACGCTGTGGGTTTTCAGGAACTCGTGGATGGGATCATTGGGATTCTTCAGGTCCGCAAGCTGGCGCGCGCCGGTGGGGCAGTTCTCCGCGCAGGCAGTCGTGAGTCCCTTCGTAATCCGGTGATAGCAGAGCGTGCATTTGTCCGCGACTTTCTTCTCCGGGTGGATGTAGCGGCAGCCATAAGGACAGGCTTGCACGCAATAGGCGCAACCAATGCAGTACTTCTGGTCGACGAGCACCACGCCGTCAGGTGTCACGAAGGTTGCGCCCACTGGACATACTTGGGTACATGGCGAGTCGGTGCAGTGGTTGCACATTTTGGGGACGAAGAAATACTTGCCTGCATCCTCAGTGGCCGCGGGAAACCCTTCCTTGCCGCCGTCGGGAGAGATGACTTCAGGATTAGCCATGTTCTCGTCGGAGACGTGATACCGCTCCACCCAGGTGCGGAAATGGCCGTCAGGAACATCGTTCTCAGCCTGGCAGGCGCGCACGCAGTTGCCGCAGCCAATGCACTTGGGGATGTCGATCAACATGCTCCACCAGTGCTCCGACATGGTGTAGTTTGGCGAGGCCTCCGGAGTTCCGGCCAGCACGGACTTCCATGCAATTGCAGCGGCCGGCGTCAATATCAGAAAGCGTCGACGAGAGATATTCATTTCGCACCTCCTGCGGCGATGGCCGGGTTGTGCGGCTGGTGGCATGTCTCGCAAGGCAAGCCAGTGGTGTGGTCAGCCGGCATCTGTGGAAACCCTTTCGGCTTGGCTGCGCTGGCTGCGTGGCAGCGAACGCACAATACGGCCGTGTCAAGCTTCGGAGGCGTGACGGAGGCGGGATCATCGGCATGTTTCGCTAGTGCCCCGTGGCAGGCTTCGCAGTTCACGTGCGCGTGCTTGCCATTCTTCTTCACGTCCAATACGTCGACGTGGCAGGTTTCGCAGGCTTCATGGCCAGCAAAATGAACTGGACGCGCGGCAATCTCGCCGATCGCCGCTCCGCGATAGTGGCCGTATTGCCCAAAGCTTTTGGGAACGACGTAGCCGCGTATCACCCAGAACAAAATGAAGGCGAGGACAAAAAGCCCCGCAAATCGAAAAAGATGTTCTGCATCCTTGAAGATGCTCATCCGGCCCAATCTCCTTGATGCGGCTGACAGGAGGCCGAGAAGAGAGGCCTCATGTGATCCAGATCATTCGTCAGTTCAACAGTACGCGGATGGCAATAAGGGTTGTAAGTGAGCCAAATCACACTCACATGTGACGCAGGACGCAATGTGCCGAGAAAACAGGTGCGTCATGGTCCGGAGCGGCATCGCAGGGGGGAGCGTAAAGGCCGGATCAAAGAGGCAATACGGTGCGTCGATATCGGCTTATGAGCTAAGCAAAATTCATTGCGAGCGATTCTTCGACGATAGCCAGGCGTGTGAGGGTAAGGACGGTAATATCGTCATCCTGGCCGAAGTTGACGGCTGCCTGCGTGGCCTGGGCGGCGCTGGGATGGGTGGCGAAAAGCCTTTCGAGACGAGCGAAGCTATAGAGTTCGCCGGCCTGGTTGCGCGCTTCGAGCAGCCCGTCAGTGTAGAGAGAGAAGTGGTCGCCGATCTCGACGCTGAACGAAGATTCCTCATAGTCGACGATGGGAGAGATGCCGAGCGGAAGCGCGCCTGGAAGATCGAGCTCCCGATTGTTGAGGAAGGGAGCGGGATGTCCGGCGCTGGCGACGGCGCATTCGCATCGGGAGTCGATGCGGAGAATCACGCAGGTGGCGAAGCCTCCCTGGAGTCGTCCGCAGAGCCGGCGGTTGAGCTGGGTGAGCAGTCTGGCCGGGGAAGGATAGTCGTCAGCCAGGGCGCGCACGGCCCCCACGATGAGCGATACCGCCATGGCCGCCATGAGCCCCTTGCCGCTGACGTCGCCCAGGATGACCAGAGTCGATCCGCCTTCCAGCGGGATGATCTGAAAGAAATCGCCGCCCACTTCCTGAGCCGGACGATAGGCACTGGTCAGCGTAAAGCCGGGGATGATCGGCAAAGATGAGGGGACGAGCACCCGTTGCAGCTCGCGGGCGCTTTGGTACTCCTGTTCGAGGGCGACCGTGCGGCGACGATGTTCAATGGAATAGCGGATGACTGCGTAGAGAATGGAGAAGAACAACAGTGTCCGAAACAAGAGGATCAGGTTGATCGGGTTGTCACCAAAGTGGAACAGGGGCGCGCCCATTTTGTCGCCCAAAGTCCAATGCGTAAACCGTACGCCCTGGAGTGCGATGTTTTGCACAAAGTAGAGCATGCCATTGCAAAACGCGAAAGCGGCTACGACCCATCGGGCGGATTCGAGCGCCTTGCCGCGGAGGAATGCATAGCCTACCAGCAACAAGGGCAGGGCCTCGAAAAAGATGACCAGCGGAGTGAGCGCAGCGTCGACGATCTGCACATTGATTTCACTCAAGACGGTTGGGAAAAGGAAGATCAGAATTCCATCGAGAGTGCTTGCGGTCACACTGATGAGAGCGGCCTTGCGCACGAGCACGACGATTCTGCGATTGTCCTGGAGCTGGAGAAGCCAGAGCAACAGGAACCACAAGGACATCTCGCGAAGCGATATTTCTATCTGGCTGAGGCAGGTGAGGACGGCAAAGGAAACATGGAGCCGAAGGCCGCCGAGGAACAGTTCCGTGACCAGGCTGGACGTATACATGGTCATCCAGAACAGAACCCATTCCTTGCGGTCACGGAACCATGTGAAGAGGCTGAACAAGGCCACAAGCGCATAAAGAGATGTCAGAGCGAAGCGGAACTGCTGCCGGCGAAGCCATTCAAATTCCAGATTTCCTTTGGCAGCCGCGATGGCGTCAGGGCTACCAATGCTGGGCGCAGATTCAAACCCGCCGGCAGTGCCGTCGTCGGTAGAAAACAGGGGCCCTTTCCACACCCGCACGGCGAGCACACCACTGCGGGCTTGACCCATACCGAAGGTCTGCGAAGGCACGCCGGCATATGCCACCCAGTGGGGCGGCAAGTGACCCGAATGTCCTATCAGGACACCGTTCCAATAAACCTCGTATACGTCATCGACTGCGGGAATGAGCAAGGCGATGTCCGGGGAGACTCCGGGAGCCTGCGAGAGAGTAATGTGCCGGCGATACCATGCGTAGCCGGAATAGCTGGCATGACCCTGCTGACCCCATGGCTTGTCAGCTTTGATCTGGGACCAGAAGAAATCGTCGAAGGAAGGCGAGGCCCAGGCCGGGTTATCGCCGAGGTGAAATTGCCAGGGGCCATCCAGCGGCGCGGTTCCCTTCCCCAAGCCGTCTAAAACGAGCATCGAAGCTAGCTGAGCTGCCCCGGGCGACCTCTGATCTGCTTGTGACGCAGTTGTGCCCAGCGCAAAAATTGCTGCCAAAACTAGATAGGCAAAGCGCAAGCTGCGGGGAAGCATTTACCTAGCATACCTGTAATCGGCCTCTTGAGGAACGGCAAAAGCTTCAAAATAAAGGCCACACACGTTATAAAGGTCACACACGTTCAGGCCTCGGCGGGAGCAAGGGTGGGAGCGGTAAGCTTCGTGGTTGGTTCCTGCCCGGTGGCCAGGCGGGTGAGGGTGAGGACCGTGATGTCGTCGTCCTGGCCGAAATTGACGGCAGCCTCAGTCGCCTGGGCAGCATTGGGGTTGGTGGCAAAGAGACTTTGCAGTCGTGCGAAGCTATAGAGTTCGCCGGTCTGGTTCCGGGCCTCGAGCAGACCGTCGGTGTAGAGAGCGAAATGGTCGCCGACACCGAGGCGGAGGTTTGTCTCCTCGTAGCTCGAGTTGGCCTGAACGCCCAGCGGCAGAGCTCCGGGCAGGCTCAGTTCCTCGTGATTGAGGAATGGAGCGGGATGGCCGGCGCTGGAGACGGCACATCGTCCATCGGAATCGAGGCGCAATACGATGCAGGTGGCGAAACCGCCCTGCAAACGGCCGTAAAGACGGCGGCTGAGGCCGGCTAATATCTCCGCCGGGCTGGTGGTGAATTCAGCCACCATGCGGGCCGCTCCCACAATCAGCGAAACGGCCATGGCCGCCTTGAGTCCTTTGCCACTGACGTCGCCGAGAATCACCAGGGTTGAGCCGCCTTCAAGGGGAATGATCTGGAAGAAGTCGCCGCCTACCTCTTCGGCGGGGCGGTAGGCGCTGGTGAGCGTGAAGCCGGGCACAGCTGGCAGAGCCTCGGGAATAAGAACCTGCTGTAATTCGCGCGCGTTTTTGAATTCCTGCTCGAGGGCAGCCTGTTGGCGGCGATTCTCGATCGAGTAACGGTAGACGGCGTAAACAATGGAGACAAGCAGGAGTGCATTGGCCAGGGCGCGGGGAGTGATGGAGTTGCCGTTGAGCACGAAC
>OBLU010006564.1_pt1 | contig 10343 bp, 9 predicted proteins | sample 1518681 | NCBI WGS metagenome assembly OBLU01 (sample SAMEA3539304, study PRJEB22396) | soil metagenome | biome: tundra; feature: field; material: soil | place: USA | collected 2010-05 | depth 0.15 m
TGAGCTGTCGGGCCTGATGGTGACGGCCATTCTGGGCGGGGCGTGTCTGCCGCCGTTGATGGGACTGGTGGCCGATCACAGCTCGGTACAGCTTAGTTTTCTGGTGCCGCTGGCCGCGATTCTGTATATTGGCTGGACCGCACTTAACGTGCACAAAGGCTGGACCGTTCCTCAAGTGCGAGAGTCTCCAGGCGGCAAACCAACGGTAGCGATCGCAGCCACTTCGGGCGTAGTGTTGGGCGGCTATGTGGGATTTCTGCTGCGCCCGGACACGCTGATTGGTCAGCTCCCGTTCAAGACGGTGATTTCGCGCGGAGCTTATCTTGACGGGTTAGATAGGCTCTTAGTGCCGGTCGCCCAGACCTCATTCAATACAATGGTTGCGGGCGCTATTGTCGGCGCCGCAGTGGGCATGATCATCGGATACTTGATGCTAGGGAGGCATCGCGATCGGGATGCCTGACCATCTTCGTTCTGGCCGCGACCCTCCACATCACCTGGACCGCGCCTGCCAACCGTGGGGCGCCGCGCGCGTAAACAGCGTAAACAAACATGCAGCAATACACCAACGACAATCGCATCGTCACGACACTGGATGCGGGTGGCACTAACTTCGTCTTCTCGGCGATGCAGGCGAACCGTCCGGTGGTTGAAAGCTTCGCGCTGCCATCGAACGCGGACAACCTCGATCTCTCGCTCGCCAACATCGTCGCAGGCTTCCGCAGGGTGCAGGGGCAACTGCCCGCGCCGCCGGTGGCTATCAGCTTCGCGTTCCCTGCCCCGGCGGATTACTTCAACGGCATTATCGTGAGCCCGGGCAATCTGCCGGCCTACCGCGACGTGGCGCTGGGACCGATGCTCGAAGATCGGTTCGGCCTGCCCACCTTCATCAACAACGATGGCGACCTGTTCGCTTACGGCGAGGCGTCGGCCGGATTCCTGCCGTATGTCAACGGGCTGCTCGAAATGGCCGGCAGCCCGAAGCGCTATCGCAACCTGTTCGGTGTCACGCTGGGCACCGGATTCGGCGGCGGCATCGTGCGCGATGGCGCGCTATTTGTCGGCGATAACTCGATGGCCGGCGAGATCTGGCTGGCGCGCCACAAACTGGAGCGCGACACGAACGCAGAAGAAGGCGCGTCGATTCGCGCGGTGCGGCGGGTTTACGCGGCGGAAGCAGGGCTGCGGTTTGAGGACGCGCCGGAGCCGAAGGTGATTTACGAGATCGCCGAAGGACACGCGGCAGGCAATCGCGCGGCGGCGCAGAAAGCCTTTCGCCGCATGGGGGAAGTGGCCGGCGACGCCATCGCGCAGGCCATCACGCTGCTGGACGGCTTGGTCGTGATCGGCGGCGGCATCGCGGCCGCGCATCGCCAGTTCCTGCCGGCCATCGTCGACGAAATGAACGGCACGTATCAAGCGCCCAGCGGAGAGCGGTTTCCGCGGCTGGCGCAGCGCGCGTTCAACCTGGAAGATCCGCGGCAATTGGAGGCGTTCCTCAAGGGAGAAACCAAGGAACTGACCGTCCCCGGCAGTTCGCGCAAGGTGAAGTTCGATGGATTGCAGCGCACTGGGGTGGGCATCTCACGGCTGGGGACCAGCGAAGCTACGGCTATCGGCGCGTACGCCTTCGCGCTCAGCAATCTCGACGAAAGGACATAACGATGCGGCACGTTGTCTTACTCACTCTTATGGCATGGTCCGCGGTTCAGGCACAACAGTACACGCTGGGAGTCGGCGTGTACCCCGGCGATCCCAGGGAAAACTTCGCGCCGGTTACTCACTTGGATCAGACTTATCGCAACCTGGCGTTGCATCGGCCAGCGTACCAATCGAGCAGTTACGACTACAATCTGACGGCACAGTTGATCACCGACGGCATCAAGGACACGAAACTGCCGCGTTGGGTGGCAGTCTCCACCAGCCAGCAGGGCGAGCTCAAAAAGAACGAACGCGAATGGTTGTTAGATCACAACTGGCTGACGGGCGTGAGCCTGAAGGGCACCGGCGGATGGGTACAGGTCGAGTTGGCGGGCGGCGAGGGTGCGCGCCAAGTGGATCGCGTGGACATCGACGCGCGCGTGCAATCGGGGCAGTCCGGCCAAGCAGGCTGGAGCGCGGTGGTCTCCGGGTCGGACGACGGGCAGACATGGAAGGAACTGGGCCGGGCGTCCGGCGCGGACCGTCCGGCTAAGGAATTCAAACCCTCTATCCCGTTGACTGCGCCCTCGCGCAGCAGATTCTATCGCGTATCGCTGGAGGCGGGCAGCACGATGGGCTGGCAGGTCGGCGAAATGGCTTTGTTCGATCAAAACGTCCGAGTGGAGGCGGGCGGGCCGTATAACTTCACCAGCGCTTGGAAGAGCGCCGGAACGGGCGAAGAGTGGGTGTATGTCGATCTCGGCGCGGTATGCACATTCGATCATGTGACTCTGCACTGGATCCGCAGCGCGGCGGACGGCGTGCTTCAGGTTTCGGACGATGCGACGAATTGGAAGACGCTGCGGCCCATTGCCGACGACATGAAACTGGCCAGCCCGGCCAAGGGCCGTTACGTGCGCCTGATGCTGAGCAAAGCAGCATCGCCCGAAGGCTACATCCTGAGCGAGATGGAAGTGTACGGCCGTGGCGGGCCGCTCCCTCACGGTCGCGGCTCGGTAAACGCGCTGGACCTGGCGGGCGGGGCGTGGCGCATCCAACGCGACTCGCTGGTCAGCGCGGACGGCGCGACGCTCTCGAAGCCCGGATTCCATCTTGCGAATGCCGCGGAGTGGCTCGTCGCCACTGTGCCCGGCACCGTACTCACGAGTTACTACAATGCCGGCGCGCTGCCCGATCCGAACTATGCCGATAATCAGCTTGCGATTTCGGACTCGTTTTTCTACGCGGATTTCTGGTATCGCAACGAGTTTGCCATTCCGCCGGTTGCGCCCGGTAAGCACGTATGGCTCAACTTCGACGGCGTCAACTGGAAGGCGGATGTCTTCCTTAATGGCGAGAAACTGGGGCGCATTGAAGGCGGATTCATGCGCGGCCGGTTCGATATCACCAGCCGCGTGCATGCCGGACAGAGGAACGCGCTGGCCGTGCTGGTGGAGAAGAATGCCACGCCCGGCAGCGTCAAGGAGAAGACCTTCGACAATCCCGACAAGAACGGCGGCGCGCTGGGCGCGGATAACCCGACCTATCATGCGTCTATTGGTTGGGACTGGATTCCCACGATCCGCGGACGGGACACGGGTATCTGGAACAATGTGTATCTGACCACCACGGGGCCGGTCACTATCGAAGATCCGTTCGTCAACAGCAGCGTAGGCCAGGGCGCGGATGTCAGTATTGAAGCGACTCTGCGGAACCACGAGTCAGAGCCAGTTACAGGGACCCTGCACGGCCACTTCGGCGAGATGGCCTTCGACGAACCCGTGAACCTGGAACCTTCCGGCAGCCAGACTGTCAAGCACGCACTGCATCTGACCAATCCCAAGCTCTGGTGGCCGAACGGCTACGGCGACCCGAACCTGTACGCAGTGAGTCTGCAGTTTGAAACCGCGAACCACGGTGTCTCGGACGCGAAATCCTTCCAGGCCGGCATCCGCCAATTCACTTACAGTGAAGACGGCGGCGCGCTGAAGATTTGGATCAACGGGCGGCGCTTCGTGCCGCTGGGCGGCAACTGGGGCTTCAGTGAATCCATGCTGCGCTACCGCGCGCGCGAATACGACGCGGCCGTGCGCTACCACCGCGACATGCACTTCACGATGATCCGCAACTGGGTGGGACAGATAGGCGAAGACGCATTCTACGAGGCCTGCGATCGGCACGGCATCGTGGTGTGGCAGGACTTCTGGCTGGCCAATCCGTTCGACGGACCCGACCCGGACGATAACGACCTATTCATGCGCAACGTGAAGGACACGGTGCTGCGCATTCGCAGCCATCCTTCGATCGGCCTCTACTGCGGGCGCAACGAAGGCCAGCCGCCGAAGCCGCTGGAGGCAGGCATGCGGCAGGCGCTGGCGGAGTTGCATCCGGGGCTGCACTACATTTCCAGCTCGGCGGACGACACGGTGAGCGGACACGGCCCCTACCGCGCGATGCCGCTGAAATTCTATTTCGCGCAGCGCGCCACGCCCAAGCTGCATAGCGAGTTGGGCATGCCGAACATCGTGAGCATGGATAGCCTGCGCGCCATGATGCCGGAATCGGCCATGTGGCCGCAAGGGCGCGTGTGGGGCCTGCACGACTTCTCGCTCAACGGCGCGCAGGGCGGCGCGTCCTTCCGCGAGCGCATCGACAAAAGCTACGGCGGCGCGGACAATGTGGCGGACTGGGTGCGGCTCGCGCAATACGTCAACTATGAAGGCTATCGCGCCATGTACGAAGCGCAGAGCAAAAATCGCATGGGCCTGTTGATCTGGATGAGTCATCCTACCTGGCCCTCGTTCGTCTGGCAGACCTATGACTATTACCTGGAGCCGACCGCCGGTTACTTTGGCGCGAAGAAGGCTTGCGAGCCGCTGCACATACAGTGGAATCCGGTGACGGATAACGTCGAAGTAGTGAACTACAGCGCGGGCGATGCGCGCGGACTCACGGCGAGCGCGCAATTGCTCAATATGGATGGCGCGGTGAAGTGGGAGCGGCCGGCGCCCGTGGATAGCAGCGAGGACAGCATGGTATCGCCTATCCACATGGAGTATCCGGAGGGGCTGACTCCGGTGCAATTCATCCGGCTGAAGCTCGCGCGCGGCGGCGAGACCATTTCGGAAAACTTCTATTGGCGCGGCCTGGAGGAATACAATTACCGGGCGCTGCGCGATTTGCCGAAGGTGAAGCTGGAAGCCGTCACACACGCCGAGCGGCAAGGTGGCCGCTGGCTGTTGACCACCACGGTCCACAATCCTGCAAAGACGCCCGCGCTGATGGTGAAGCTGAAGGCGGTGCGCGCGAAGAGCGGCGACCGCATTCTGCCGGCGATCTATAGCGACAATTACATCGCGCTAATGCCGGGCGAGCGCCGTACTGTTCGCACCGAACTGGAAGACGCCGACACGCGCGGGGAGAAGCCGACCATCGTAATTGAGTGACGGGAATCAGTCACTTGTAAGGCTGGACAGGCCAGGAGTCCTGTCCTACAACTGCTTCAGTACTTCCGTAAGCACCGCTCCCAACACTTCGAAGCTGTGCGTGGCCAGTTTGTCGATGGTATCTTCCGGCGTGTGCCAGTAAGTCTTCTTCGAAGTGTCGAAGTCGATCAGGTCCACCGCGTTGACCCCCATCTTGACGAACGGCATGTGATCGTCGTCGGTGGAGCCTTCGCCGGTGTCGAAATACTTGCCGTAACCCAGGCGCTCGGCTGTGCCCCAGATCAGTTTGCGCAGCGCCAGCGAGGAGTTTTCCTCGTTCATAATGTCCAAATTCTTGCCGCCGATCATATCCACGTTGATCAGCGCCTTGATGCGGCTTAGCGTGCTATCGGCGGCCCAGCGCTCGGCCAGGTGGCGGCTGCCGTAGAGGCTGTCGGTCGCGGACCATTGGCCGAAGGCCTCCTCGCCATCGAACCAAACCAGGTAAATGTCGTCATTATGCGGCATGCCTTGCAGCGTTTCGGCCATCTCCAGCAAGAATGCGGTGGACGAGCCGCCGTCGTCGGCGCCCACGAAGCGCACGCCGGCCATCTTCTTGGTGTCGTAGTGTCCGGTGACGACCACGGCGCGGCCGGACTTACCCGGAAAGCGCGCGATGACGTTGACCATGGCAACCGGACCGAGCGGCGTGCGGCCGGTGAAGCTATCCTGGGCGACCTCGCATCCGCGCAGCTTCAACTGCGCCACGATGTAAGCGCGCAGATTGCGCAGCGCCGCCGATCCCGGCGGACGCGGTCCGAACGCAACGGCCTTGCGCGCGTAGTCCATGGCGCGCGCGCCGCTGAATTCGTGGGCCTGGGCGGCCAGCGCCAGCCATCCGGCGGTCACGATCAGCACGATCAGGACGATTTTTTTGCGGTGCATATATATCCGAGCGTGAAGTTGCGGTCCCGGTCCAGGAAATCCAGGTACGGGATCAAGAGCGCGGGCGGAACCAGCAACAGGGCGGCGGGAATGAAGCCGAGCCAGCGGATGCCGCCTGAAAAGAATTGTAGCCCGTTCAGCAGGCGGCGGGCCAGCAGGCGGAAATATCCACCCACGGGACGGATCTCGATTTCGACCATGCCGGCGCGCTCCAGCAGGTACTCGATACCATGGCATGTGAAGCGAAAGTAATCGTGCGGCGCCTGGTGCACTTCCCACTCATGCGGCACGATGGCGAGCAGCGGGGCCGCGGGCGCGAGCGTGCGCGCGATCTCGCGCAAAACGGACTCCGGCTCGCGCACATGCTCCAGCGTAACGATGTTGATGGCGGCGTCGAAGCAGCCGGAGGCGAACGGCAGGCGCGTAAGATCGGCCACGGCATCCAGGCGGCTGTAATTCCAAGCGCGATCGCCCACGGCCAGGTCCACGCCGCAATAGCGCTGGCGGGTGAAGTAGCGTGCGTGGCGGACTTCGCCCGCGCCGGCGTCCAAGACGCGCGCGCCCGCCGGCAGGCTGGCTGCGAAGCCGGCCACCGCATCCTCAATGGCGGCTTCGAAATGCAGAACGCGACGGCTCAACCAGCGCGGCAGGCGATCGACTATGGCGGAGCAGCTCATGGGGTCTTGCGCGCGGCTCTATGCTATGGCGCTTTGCGCGCGGCTTTATGCAACGGCGCTTTACGCGCCTCGATCATGATGGTCGATCCCGCATGGCAAGCCGCTTCCAGCAGCGTGAAGGGTAGGGCGGCGGCCAGCAAACTGAAATGCGCAAGGTCCTTGAGCAACCTAGCGCCCGGCGTTTCAGGCAAGCCGCGGACCCGGCGCGCCATGGGGTCGAGCGTGGGCGCCAGGCTGGTGGCGAGGCCCGCGGGGTTATCGCGCAGGGAAAAATATTTGCGGCGCAGCACCTGGAAGCCGGCGGCGGCCAACAGCGCTTCCAGGTCGCGGGCGCGGAAGTCGGTGAGATGGCGGGGCGCATCCACGCCGTTCCACCGGGAGCCCAGCAGACGGAACTGCCAACAGGCGGCGTTGGGCACTTGCACGATCAACCGGCCTTTGGGCTTCAGCAGGACGCGCGCGGCGGCCAGATAGGCGCGCGGATCGTAGACGTGCTCGAGCACATGGAACATGGTGATGCCGGCGCACGCCGCAGCGCCCAGCGGCGCTTGCGCCAGATCGCCGCAGAGCACGGGCACGCCATTGGTGTGCCAGGCGACCGCCGCGGCTTCCGGAGAAGAATCCAGGCCGATAGCCGCGAAGCCACGCTCGCGCAACAGGTGCGGAAACAGGCCTCCGCCGCAACCCACGTCCAGCACGGGACCGGATTCTCCGCATTCGGCCAGTGCGCGGCTGACAAACCGCACGTGGTCGCGCAGCACCAGCCGCCGGTAGCGTTCTTCCAGGCCCGCGGCGAGGCTCGAATCCGGCGCGTACCAATAATGCGCGGGATAATAGCGCGGCAGATCTTCGGGCAAGGGAAGCGGCGCCAGGCGCATCAGCCCGCAGCCTTCGCACGCGACGATCTGAAACTCGCGTTTTGTGGTTCCGTACAAGCGGTCGGTGGCCGTCAATAGCGTACGGAACGCCGAGTGGCCGCACACCAGGCAGGCAATCATGTATGGCGTGGGCGCTCTCGCCAGCGTATTCGAAACAGCAGGTTCACAGGTTTACTGTTGTATTATAGCTTCAGGGGCTGCATCGAGGTTATGAGTTCCGTCGGCGAAACGTTGCGCCGGGAACGTCTGCGGAAGGACTTGGGCCTGGAGCAGATCTCCCGCGAAACCAAGATCTCCGCCCGCCTGCTGGACGCCATCGAAAAAGATCAGTTCGAGTTGTTGCCCGGCGGCGTGTTCGCGAAGAGCTTTGTGCGGCAGTACGCCCGCTTCCTGGGCTTGGACGAAGAGGAAATGGCCGCCGAAGTGGAGAAGGCCATCAATCCCGTAGGGGACCTGCCCAGCTTCGCGGGCACGCGCTCCCAGCCGGCTTTCAAGGTGCCGCCAGTGGCCGAATGGGAGGGCACCGGCCGCTCCAATTCTTCTGTTTTGCCCGCATTGGCGTTGGTGGTGGCGGTGATGCTGGTCTGTTCGGCGGTTTATGCGTGGTGGCAGCGGAGCCGCCGGCCAGCCCCGGTGACGCCGCCGATTGCCGCTGCGCAAAAGGCGCCCGCGCCTGCCCCCAAGACTGACGTGTCCGCATCCGCGCCGGCGCAGGAAGCGGCCCCGGCGCCGGTCGAGAGCGCCAATCCAGCCGCCACTCTGCAAGTCTCGCTGACGGCGGATGCCGTCGCCTGGGTGCAAGTGTGGGCCGATGGCAAGAGCGTCATGATCGGTAAGCTAAAACCGAGCGTAGTGAAGACGTTTGCAGCCGTGGAAGGCCTCCGCATCCGCACGGGCAACGCGGGAAGCTTGCTGGTGACGGTGAATGGGAAGCCGGCGGGGACGCTGGGTCCGAAGGGTCAGGTGCGCATGGTGGAGGTGACCCGCGACGGGATTCACATCCTGCCGCCGCCACCCAAGCCCGCCCTGGCTCCCGCCCCGGAACCGCTCTGACGCAGGGCCATCTGTTTCTTGCGCTTCTCGGTGAGGAGCAATTCGCGCCGGCGGCGCTTCTTGATCCTGCCGTCGATTTTGCGCCAGAACTTGCGGAAGTAACTGAACGCCGAAAGCATGGCGAACACCACGACGCCCCACATGAGCACCATTCCCGGCATCACCAGCACCGGGTACCGGATGCTCAGCAGCAGGCAGGAAATGGCGGCGACCTGGGACACCATCTTGGTCTTGCCGAGGTCGCTGGCTTTAATGGTATAGCCTTCCGCGGCGGCGATGGCGCGCAGTCCGGAGACGGCGAATTCGCGGCCTACAACCAGGATCACCATCCAAGCCGGGACTGCGCGCACCTGCACCAGGGCAATCAGCGCCGAAGATACCAGCAGCTTGTCGGCGATGGGATCGAGCAACGTGCCGATGGTGGTGATCTGACGCCAGCGGCGCGCCAGGTAACCGTCCAGCAGGTCGGTGCTGGCGGCGCAGAGGAAGATGGCCAAGGCCAGCCAGACGTTAGTGATGGTGGCGCCGCGGAAGTGCAGCGCCACGCGCTCCTGGACGAGCGCGGCGACCAGCAGCGGGACGAAGAAGATCCGCAAGATCGTTAGCAGGTTCGGGATATTCATCGTTCATCCCAACTATAATGCTTCGGGCATTGGTGGGACAACTGAGGCGGGTCCGGGTCCGGGGCCCGGCTCGGCTCGCGCGGCGGTTTGTTACGATATTAGTTACCGTTATGCGGCGCGTTACGAGAGTTTTGTTCTCGTTGCGTTAGCAACCTCCTTGAATTCAATGGGATATCAAGGGCGCAGCCCGGGGCGCGGCCCGGGCGCAGCCCGGGGCGCGGCCCGGGCGCAGCCCTTGGCTAGTTAGCCAGAATGGCGGAAACCGTAAACGCGTGTGTAACGCGGCTGGAGAACCTGATGGGAGTACTGGCGGAAAAAGAGGCCAGACTGGACGAGGTGCTGGTGGTGCTGGCGGAGGCGCAGGTCAAGACGGAAGAGCGGTTCCGCGACACCAAAGAGCTGTTCCGCGAGACGGATCTGCAATTCCGGGAAGTGTTCGTCCGTCTTACCGAAGCGCTCGTCCGTCATACGAAAAAGCGCGTCCGTTTCGCGCAATTTGGATGAGCGCATTGAAGAACTGGTGCTAGCGATCAGGGAGTTTCTGCGGAATAAGCCCCGGTAGCGGTCCTGCAAGACTCGCGCCGACCCGGGCTGCCAGCGGCGTTATTCTTAAGAGAGACGCCTTTCCGGAAATCGCAGGCTAAGCGCAACAGGAGAACTCATTCGTGGCTGAAACTCTAAACACCCGCGTAACGCGGCTGGAAAACCTGATGGAAGTGCTGGCGGAGTCGCAGATCAAGACGGAACAGCGCTTCCGCGAGACGGACCAGCGCTTCCGCGATACCGATGCACGCATAGAGAAACTGGTGAGCGCGATCGGGGAGTTTCTGCGGGATAGGCCCCGGTAAGCGCCGAGACGAGTCTGTCTCGACACGGCACGCAGGAGTGCGCGCGCCACATGTTATCCTCAAAAGAGTACGTCATCCCGGAAATCAACCTTGAAAATCGGTTTTGTCAGTTTGGGCTGTCCCAAAAACCTGGTGGATAGCGAAGTCATGATGGGCCAGCTTGTGTCCCGCGGACACGAGCTAACGCCGCATCCCGACCAGGCCGACGTGTTGGTGGTCAACACGTGCAGCTTCATCGATCCCGCCAAGCAGG